>Ga0213860_10000173_pt1 | contig 25695 bp, 36 predicted proteins | sample PICome_3_FD_160118 | JGI IMG/M metagenome (GOLD analysis project Ga0213860, IMG submission 160118) | Coastal seawater microbial communities near Pivers Island, North Carolina, United States - PICO550 | ecosystem: Environmental > Aquatic > Marine > Coastal | place: USA: North Carolina...
ATGAAATTATTTCTTGATACTGCTGAGCAGCGTGCCATTGAACGCCGTTACAAAACTGGATTGATTGATGGTGTGACCACCAACCCTACTTTGATTGCAAAACTGGGTTATAAGAACGCACGCGATTGCGTCCTTAGTATTCTTAGAGTTTGTCCTGACTTGGAGAGTGTTTCTATTGAGGTTCACCCTTCAGCATGTGACGATGTTGATGCTATGGTCTTGGAAGGTGGTGACTATCGAGCACACAAGGCACTCACAGTTAAAGTTCCTTGCACCCCTGCAGGTTTGCAAGCCTGTAAGATTCTGAATGCTCGTGGTCAGAAGACCAATGTGACTCTGGTCTTCTCTGTTGCACAGGCAATCCTTGCTGCTAAAGCAGGTGCTACTTATGTGTCACCTTTTGTTGGCCGTTGCAACGATAATTCCTTTTCTGGTGTAGAATTGGTTCGTGCCATTGCTTCCGTCTATCGTGAGCACATGGTATCTACTCAGATCCTCGCTGCATCCGTCCGTGATGTTCATCAAGTCGGACGTTTGTTTGCTGTCGGTGCTGATGTTTGTACCATTCCTCCTAAGGTATTTGACCAAATGTATGATCATGTTCTTACCCGAGAAGGGTTGGAGAAATTCAAGGCAGATGCTGCTGCTGGGGGTCTTTGACCCCTCGTATGCCACTTTAGCTCAGCTGGATAGAGCAACGGTTTTGTAAACCGTAGGTCGTCGGTTCAAGTCCGACATGTGGCTTACGTCTCAGTAGCTCAGTTGGATAGAGCAACTGCCTTCTAAGCAGTCGGTCGTAGGTTCGAGTCCTACCTGGGACGCCTTGCGGGTGTGGTGTAGCGGTAACACGCCATCCTTCCAAGTTGGAATCACGGGTTCGATCCCCGTCACCCGCTCTCGGGAGATTAGCTCAGCGGTAGAGCGCTTCGTTTACACCGAAGATGTCACTGGTTCGATCCCAGTATCTCCCATGCATAGGTTCAATTGAATATAAATGATTACAGTAAGATGTAAGAGATGTGGGAGAGAAATTACTGCTCATCCCACCAAAACACAATGTTGTGGCTGTCCAAACATGATGACAGTTACTGAAGACAAGATCACTGCGGAGGACTTGTCCTTAGTTTTATTGCTGAATAATAAAGAAAAAGTAAAAAATACTGGTTTCCTGACAGAAACTGACTTAAAATACCAGGAGGAACGCCGAAAGAGGCGAGTCCGCAAACTAAACTTTGAGGTTCGCTAATGATCAATCTGCACCAGTTGTACAATCATTATCTGCATACAGATAAGAAGCATGACTTAGTTGATGAGAGAGTCATCAGCTATGGCTGGCGTGACAATGGTGAGGATGTGGTCGGATACTATGTGGTCACTGAAAACTGGGTGCTTAAATATGATATAGCAGGTGGGTACATCGGCAAAGACAGTCACGAAACTGTCTTCGCTGAACCAAAAACCGCCTGAAATATGCTATAATACATAGGTAAACAAGCAAAGCGATGAATCTCTCGGAAAAGTTCAAGAAGCACATGGCTATCCTCCAAGATACCCGTGATGGCAAGTATGCACTTGATATGCAGAATCCGAAACTGTACAAAAAAGTGTGTAAGTATCTTTCTGAAAAAGGACTAGAGTTCTCTGGTGATCCATACGATGACTATGAGATGTTCCTTGATACCCTTGACCAAGAACTTTCAACCATTGAAAAATGAACGACCTAAAGAACAAGTCAACTAAGACTACTGTCATTCACGAGAGATTTCCCTATCGCTATGTGCAGAAGGGTTACATTCAACTGAATGGTAAACCTGATTTTCGTTTGCAAAAAGCAAACGAGTATACTAAGAAGTATTCTGACATCTATCTCTTTGATAATGGTGATCAGTTGCTTCTTGCTATTGAAGACTTTGATTATGCAAAGTGGTTAGATCCTGAGGGCGTTGCTTGTTACATCAAAGAAGACACGGATGGTCTATAACAGCACTGGTCGGGAAACCCCTCAGACATGGAGAGTCTCTAAAAATACTGGTGGAGTCAACCCTCTGAGTTTCTTGTTTCTCTAAAGAACAAGTGGCGAGCCTGCAAAATTCAGATCACTAGGAGGTTGACATCGACCTCCTTTTTTGTTATTATACATAAGAAGAAACCATTTTATTATTAATGACTGCTTACATTAAGAAAGCACTTGTGCTTGGTGCTGGTGGGTTCATTGGTTCGCACATGGTCAAGCGTCTACGATCTGAAGGGTATTGGGTTCGTGGTGTTGATCTAAAACGTCCAGAGTATTCTGAAACAGAAGCAAACGAGTTTGTCCAAGGTGACTTGCGAGACTATGATTTCGTCCGCCGTGTCCTTGAGTACAAGGGAGACCGTGGCAACTTCTATCATTCGGTTCCCCATCGTTATATTCAATGCTTCGATGAGATTTACCAGTTCGCTGCCGACATGGGTGGAGCTGGATTTGTATTTACTGGTGAGAATGATGCAGAGATCATGCACAACTCTTGCACCATCAATCTGAATGTGCTTGAAGCACAGCGTAAGATGAATGAGGAGAAAGGTAAGAACGAAACTAAGATTTTCTACTCTGGGTCTGCGTGCATGTATCCCGAGCACAACCAATTAGATCCAGATAACCCAGATTGCCGTGAAGAATCAGCGTACCCAGCGGACCCAGACTCCGAATACGGATGGGAAAAACTCTTTTCTGAGAGACTATATTTTGCTTATGCTCGTAATCATGGGATCCCTGTTCGGGTGGCTCGATATCATAATATCTTCGGCCCAGAAGGAACCTGGGACGGTGGAAGAGAGAAAGCACCTGCAGCAATCTGTCGTAAAGTAGCATACCTGCCTGGAGTTGGTGGTGGTATTGAGGTGTGGGGTGACGGTCTTCAGACACGCTCCTTCCTTTATATCGATGAGTGTATTGAAGCAACTCGTCGCCTGATGGATAGTGATTTCCAAGGACCAGTCAACATCGGTTCTGAAGAGATGGTAACCATCAACCAGTTGGTGGAGACTGCTGCAAAGGTCTCTGGCAAGGTAGTGAAGAAGATCTACAAACTGGATGCACCTACTGGTGTCCGTGGACGTAATTCAAACAACGATCTCATCCGTGAGAAGTTGGGTTGGGATTATTCTCAGACTCTTGAGGAAGGTATCCGCAAGACATATGAATGGATTAGTGAGCAAATCAATGTCAAAGCTTCGTCTTAATCTTGTAGGAGATACTTTTACCCATCTTACCGGCGGAAACAAAGGATATTCTGTTCACGGTAAAGTCTCTAAGCATATTGAATGGGTAAAGGATGGTGGAGAGGGTACATTCTATGTGGATAGTACCCTTCCCTGGGCCTGGATCGATCCAAAACCAGGTCCTAGGTATGCTTGGTTATTGGAATCAAAGTATATTACTCCACAGATTGTTGATTCTGTGAAGATGGACACTCAGAAGTATCTTGATGCTTTTGATACTATCTTTACGCACAACCAAGAGTTATTGTCACTGCATCCTAAGTTTAAGTGGGTGCCTGCGCAGGGATTTTGGATCAAAGAACCTAAGATCTATGAGAAGTCTAAGATGATTTCTATGATCTCTTCCAATAAAAGGATGTGCAAAGGTCATATAGATAGGTTACAATGGGTAGAGGCACTGAGAGATCAGGTGGATCTATTCGGTAGAGGATTTCACGAGATCGAACTGAAAGAAGAAGGTCTTTGTGATTACATGTTCTCTGTAGCCATTGAGAATGGTCAGTATGGTACATACTTTACTGAAAAACTTCTTGATTGTTTTGCTACAGGTACTATTCCTGTCTACTTAGGTGCTCCTGACATCGGTAAGTTCTTCAATATGGATGGTATCATCCCACTATCAGAAGAGTTTACTGTCAGTGAAGACATCTATGAATCAAAGAAAGAAGCAATCCAAGATAATCTAGAGATTGCTAAAACAATGGAAGTCCTTGAAGACTTTATTTACACCACATACTTGAATTAACAATGGGACAAATCAATCATCCAGTCAAACTTGAGCAGATGCTCAAGAATTTTGGCATTAAAAACTTTGTCGAAACTGGTACAGGCGATGGCTCCAGTATGGATAAGGTTCTGCTGACAGAGATCGTTGACAATGCCTATGGCATTGAACTCGATGATGAACTGTATGCTAATCTTGCAGAAGCATATGCTGGCATTGATTATATGCACCTGTATAAAGGATACAGTGAAGATAAGATGGCAAATGTCATGGATGACATTGATGATGAACCTGCTCTGTTCTGGTTAGATGCACACTTCCCTGGTGCTGATTATGGTCCTGCTGGGTATGGTGCTGAGGAAGATGTGAACAAGCGTCTTCCCATGGAAGCAGAACTGAGGGTGATGAAAGAGAAGCGTGATCTCTCCAAAGATATTATTTTCATGGATGATCTGCGCATTTATGTTGATCGTGGTTATGAGGCTGGCAACTGGGATCAGCGAAAGATGTATGGTGGTGATGGATATGATTTTGTGGAAGAGTTGATTGGTGATACTCACGTTCTTGTAGAGCATCATGGGGATCAAGGGTATCTCTTGGCTTTCCCTGTTGATACTGACCAAGAAAAAATCATGGAAATCGTCAAGCAATGAATTTAGTTGTTCTTCAACAAGGAGGATTGGGGGACATCTTCTTCATTCAGAAACTTTTGAAAGAGTTTCATAAGAAGTACGAGGTGTACCATCCAGTCACAAAAGAAATGTGGGATGCTGGGTGCTGCCAACTGAGGACACCAGTCAACACTGGATGGAATATTCAGATTCCTCGGTCTGATGTTTTTGCATACGACTGCAGTAAACAACCATTGCCTAATGGTACTGCAGATATCATGACCTCCAAGTATGCAGGTGCCAATGTTGACTGGTCTGACTGGGCTAAGTATTTCTCATATGATAGAGATTATGAAAGAGAGTATAGTCTCTACAGTCAACTGGGATTGAATGATGGACAACCTTATATCTTTGCCAACTCATGGTACAGTTTTAGGAAACCTCATCATGGTGTACAACTGAGTATCCCTGAAGACTATGATGGTAAGGTGATCTGGATGGATCCAAACCTGACCGAGAGAGTCTTTGACTGGTGCTCTGTCATTGAAAACGCAGAGCAAATTCACATCGTTGATACTTGCCTAAATTATATTATAGACACGTTGAACATTCAGGCTGACACACTTGTCTGTCATCCAAGACACTACAAAAATACTGAAGAGTGTGTTGGAAAATTATTCAGTGCTCCTTGGCAATGGGTAGATTATGAACAATGGTTGTGGCGTGAAAAAGTACCTCAAGAATTAGAATGAAAACTGCTTTGATATACCAACCGTGTGGGTTGGGTGATATTTTATTTCTACAAAAGGCTGCCTACTTCATGAAGGAAGCAGGTTATGAAGTATGGTGGCCTGTGGTACATGAGTTCAAGTGGTTGTCTGATTACATTCCAGACTTTAACTTTGTTTCTTGGGATGATGATGACAGTCCTGTGAATGGAAGTACACAACCTGTTCCACAGTCTTGTCAATTCCCACATAGGGATGAGTACATTCATGGTGCTCCTTCAAAAATTTCTGATGAATTGTTTTTCTTTCAGGGATTTGGTGATTACAAACCCATCATGGCTGGCAAGTATGATCATGTTGGTCTTGACTGGTCTGATTGGAGAGACTATGTACTCTTCAATAGAAACAAAGAGAAAGAAGACGAACTTTACTACAAAGTTTTAGGTCTTAATGATGACAGTACATATGTTCTAGTTAACAGATATTGGTGTACCAGACCAAAGATTGAAATCTGTGATAGAATATCTGTGAATCCAGATGACTATGGCGGTGCTCAAGTTGTAGAGACTAGACACATCCCTGGTTATACGCTTTTTGATTGGTGTAAAGTCATTGAGAAAGCAGCAGGATATAACTTCATCGAAACTGCCTGGAATTATCTCTTTGAAAGCCCTGAGTTATTCAGTAAAGTAAAAGACAAACCTATGTTACTCCACCATCGTTGGGGTAACTGGAACGAAGTCCGATATCTATTCAACCTCCCCTGGAAATATCAATGATTGAAACTATCGAATTTAGAGGTGAAGAATATCCTTCATTTCAAACTGAAGGAAATGCATCTCAGTTTGCTATTCCCTTTGCCAAGCATGTATGTCATGGTCGGGGATATGATGTTGGATGTATGAAACCCGAGTGGGCCTTTCCTGGAGCACAACCAATTGACCTTGATTTCCCAGATACTTACCACGCTCTCAATCTCCCTCCTGATGATCCTGATTTCATCTTCTCTAGTCATTGCCTTGAGCATACTGATGACTGGATTGAAGTCATGGATTACTGGTATGAGAGATTGAAAGACGGGGGAACTTTGTTCTTGTATCTGCCTGACTACAGTCAGTTCTACTGGAGGCCTTGGCATAATCGTAAGCACAAGCATGTCTTCCAACCATGGGTTATTAAACAATACATGGAAGATCGCGGATATAAAAAAGTGTTTGTGTCTGATGTTGACCTGAATAATTCATTCATGGTGATGGGGGAAAAATGAGTAAAGTTGTATTCACAAATGGATGCTTTGACATCCTACACCAGGGACACTATGCTCTATTCAAATACTGTCGAGACTTGGCAGGTCCTGATGGTAAGGTAGTCTTAGGGATTGATACTGATGAACGTATCAAGAAGAATAAGGGAGAGGGAATTGCAGGAGATAAAGCCTTTGTGAATAGACCTTTCCATAATGAATGGGAAAGACATATTAATCTAACAAGAAATAAAAATCCTCTGAATGGTAAACCCTTTGCAGATGACATTCATTTCTTTGCTACAGATGAAGATCTCGTTAGGCTTGTGAAAATTACACAACCTGATATAATGGTAAAAGGATCTGACTGGGAAGGCAAACACATCATTGGTGGTGAACATGCAAAAGAAATTAAATACTTCGGAATCATCGGAACTTTTTCAACAACTAAAGTCCTTAAACATCTTGCTGCTGGGGGAGAGTTGCCAAGACGAGACTCATTTTGGGACGGTTGATCGTATTAGTCCAGAGGCACCAGTCCCTGTCTTCGACTTTGAAAAGGTAGAAGTCAAACCAGGTATGGCTGCCAATGTCTATCAGAACCTGAAGGCATTTGGATGTAACGTAGAGTTTGTCACTAATGATTCAAGTCAATTAGTAAAGCGTAGGTTTGTTGATTCAAAACTGAGTCAGCAACTTTTGCGTGAGGACATTGGTACAGAAGTTGATCCTCTGTACATGCTTGATATTCCTCCCCTTGAAGACTTTGATGCTGTCGTATTTTCTGATTATGCCAAGGGTTTGATCTCTTGGAAGTTTGCTCAGCAGGTGTGTAGGGAAGCCAATACTCCCATCTTTGTTGATTCTAAGAAGCATGATCTTACATGTTATCCTAATAGTATCATCAAGATCAATCAGAAAGAATATGACGAAAGTCCTGCTTTCTGTTCTCCATATGAACTGATCGTTACCAAGGCCAGAGAGGGTGCTATCTGGCGTGACAGAGTATACCCTGCACCAAAGGTTAGTGTCTATGATGTAAGTGGCGCTGGTGATGTATTCCATGCAACTCTTGCTGTTGTCTACACTCTTACCAAAAGATTTGATCAAGCAATTACTTGTGCGGTTCGTCTAGCAAGTAAGTCTGTTGCTCATGTCGGCACATATTGTATTACTGAAGAAGATATCATGGAGGTACTAAGTGAAAGTATTGAATTTCTTGAGGCCTGAGAACGGTCTTACTGAGGATCCTCTCTACTATCTGAACTTTGAAAAGTATGAGGATACTGCCAGAGATTGCTATCTCTTTATGGCAGATTTCTACAACGACTTGTACTCTGGTAGGTATGATGATAAGGAGAAGGTTGTTCTTACTTTAGAGGAACCTAACTTCTGTGTTGCTCCTGGTGATAAGGTAAGACTTCATGAGGTCGCAGATAAGATTCTGACCATCTGTCCTTACACTGCAGAACTCTTTGATAATCGTCAGTTTGTCTTCTTCCCATTTAGTGAGGACTGGATCCCGCTGAAGGAAGAGAAGACGATTGATGTTTGTTACTTCGGTAGTATGCCTAAGGCTGTGCCTTGGGAAAGTTACATGAGAAATGTTGTCGCCAAGCATAACTTTAGGTTTGGTCACTACAGCATGGGTAATGTTCCTCGCTGTTCATACGCTGATAAGATGCGGATGTATGCACAGAGTAAAGTATCTGTTGTTCATGGACTGTGTAACATCAATCCTGAGACAGCACAGAGGTATCGTGACTTCCCCAAGGGAACTGAGAACGAAGCATTCCAATACCTTGAGAAAGGTTGGGCTCCACAGATTAAGTCTAGGATGTTTGAAGCTGCCTTTGCTAGGTCTCTAATTCTCTGTCAGAGAATGGAACTTAATCCAATTGAACGGTTCTTCACTCCTGATCAAGACTTCCTCTACTTTGATGATGAGGCAGACCTGGATAGAGTGCTGACTAATGTGTTGGAGAACTATGATTTCTTTGACAAGATGACAGAAAACGCTTATAATAAGGCTTGCGCAGAATATACCACTAAGTCCTTTGTTGAAAAGTATCTTCGATGAATAAGTTTGTAGTTACAACTACAATCAATCCAGTCCAAGAGGCAACCAGACGTTATGCTGCGATGCCTGATTGGACTTTGATTGTTGTTGGCGATACTAAGACTCCCCATGAGGAGTATGAAAATTTAGATTGCATCTATCTTCATCCAGAGTATCAGCAGTCCGAGTATCGTGTTGTAAGTGATGCTATTGGATGGAAGTCTATTCAGCGTAGGAACATTGGTTTCCTTGAGGCTTTCAAACTGGGTGCAGATGTTGTTGCCACTGTGGATGATGACAACATTCCTTATGCTGACTGGGGACAAGATCTTCTAGTAGGTCAAACTATTGAATGTGATCTTTGGGAACCAGAGGCAGATGTCTTTGATCCTCTGTCTGTGACTAAGAATAATAATGTATGGCACAGAGGGTATCCTATTGAGTTGGTTCCTCAACGCCATAGGGTTCACTACAAAGGCAAGACATTCCGTAAGGTTCTGGTTCAGGCTGATCTGTGGGATGGTGATCCTGACATTGATGCCATGGCAAGACTGTCACAGAAACCCTGTGTGCGGTTTGATGATGTGACTGGTCCTTATTGTTCAAACAAGATTGCACCATTCAATAGTCAGAATACTTTCCTTGCTAGGGAAGTCATTCCATATTATGCAGTTCTACCTCATGTAGGCCGAATGGATGACATCTGGGGAGCATATATTCTTCAGCATCTATTTCCTGATAGCGTGGTGTATAACAAAGCATCTGTCTATCAAGATAGAAATGTCCAAGACCTGGTAACCAATCTTGAAAAAGAGATCATTGGTTATCGCAACACATATAATTTACTGAACGACCTTGAGCACTATGGAGAGTACCTCACAAGAGATGCACAACAATTCTGGTTCCACTACCGAAAAGCATACGAATACCTTTGTGGTTGACATAGACGGTACTATCTGTAATAATACATACGGAGAATACGAAACTGCCGAACCTTTTAAGGATCGGATTGAGTATCTAAATAAACTATACGATGAAGGTCATACCATCATCTATTCCACCGCAAGGGGGATGGGTAGATTTAAAAACTCACCAGCACTGGCATATGGTGAGTTTTATAAGTTGACTCTAAATCAATTAACAACCTGGGGATGTAAATTCCACGAACTCCACTTGGGAAAGTCTGCAGGTGACTACTACATTGACGATAAAGGAGTCTTTGCAGATGAATTCTTTTCCGGCTGACCGTACACCAGCAGGAGAACCAATCAAACTGGTTCCCAAAGGTTGGGGTTATGAAAAATGGATCGTGAATTGCGATGAATATTGTGGTAAACTTCTTCACTTCGTCAAAGGTAAGAAGTGCTCATGGCACTACCACAAACTCAAGGATGAAGTCTTCTACATCCAGTCAGGGAAGTTGATTCTTTACTGGGGATATGATGATGACTTTGGAAGTGCCAGGAGAATGGAACTAAATCAGGGTGATAAGTTTCACGTTCCCGTTGGAATGAGACACCAGATGAAAGCCAAGGAAGACACTATCATGTATGAGTTTTCCACACAACACTTTGACGATGACAGTTACCGCGTGAAGAAGGGGGATTAATGGCAATTTCTTATAATGCTTTAGGATCTAACGGGCGACTTGGAAATCAGATGTTTCAATATGCGGGACTCCGTGGTATTGCAGCACATCATGGGTATGACTTTTTAGTCCCACCCCCAGAAAACTATGGGAGATCTAACTACGGTCTCTTTGATTGTTTTAAGATGACCAATGTTGGACGCAAGAACCAAGGTTATCTACAGACAAGCAAGAACATGGCGAGTGGTCGCTTTGAATACAGTGAAGAATTCATGAAGGCTGTTCCTGATGGAGTGAATCTTCATGACTATTTCCAAACAGAGAAATACTTTAAGCACATCTCTGATGAAATCAGACAGGACTTTGAGTTCAATGATGAGATTCTTGAATCTTGTAAAGAAGTAATCTCTGAGTTTGAGAAACCAATCTTCATGCATGTTCGCCGTGGAGATTATATCAATCAACCTCAGTTCCATCCATTCACTGGAATTGAATACTATCAGGAGGCTAGGAAGTTATTCCCTGATGATATTCAAGTCCTAGTATTCTCTGATGACTTGGAGTGGTGTAGGTCACAAGAGTTGTTCCATGGAGATGAGTATTACATCTCTGACTTTGATACTAGATACGAACAGACTGCAGATACTAATGATGGACCAGAGAAGTCTTTGGTTCCATACTATGATCTGTGTATGATGTCTCTGTGTAAGGGTGGTGTCATCGCCAATAGTTCCATGAGTTGGTGGGGTGCATGGTTGATGAAGAACCCTGAGTTGCCTATCGTCGCACCTAAACAATGGTTTGGTGAGGCATACAATCACTATGAGATGGGTGATCTGCGACCTGAAAGCTGGATTTTAATTTAATGGATTTAACATATGTTTTGCCAGTCAGGATTGAATCTGCTGACCGGCTCCGTAATGTAATTACGTCAGTTCTATATCTTCTTAAGACACTCCCTGATGCCAAGGTGATTGTCAAGGAAGTTGATAAGGAGAGTGTCTTCGCTGAGAAGGTTATTCCTGTCCTTGAGAAGCATGTCTCTAAAGAAGATGCTAATCTTCTCCATGTATTTGAGAAGAGTGAGTCTGATTTATTTCACAAGACTAGGATTCTCAATGACCTGATTGAGATGGCTCCCACTAATATCGTGTGTTGTCATGATGTTGATGTGGTGTATCCTGCCAAGAGTCACATCATGGCATACACTACGATCAAGGAGAACAAGTGTGATGTCGTGTACCCATATGGTTGCGGTGTCTATCAGTATCAGGTAACATATCCACAGCATATTCACGAGCAGTTTATTGCTAGTGATTTTGATATTAGAATCTTCAAAGATCACATCAGATCAGAATCCTCCACCATTGGATGGACACAGTTCTTCCGTAAGAAGAGTCTTGTTCAAGCCGGTTGGTGGAATGAGAACTTCATCTCCTGGGGTGCAGAGGACTGTGAGATGTACTATCGTATGAATGCTCTAGGGTATCGTGTAAGTCGCGTAGAGGGTCCTATCTGGCACATGGAGCACGGTAGAACTCATAACTCTCATTACCACAATCCAAAGTTCCTAGAGAACCACCAGTTGTGGCAGAGCATCCGTACCTGGGATAAGAATCAAATTATGAAATACTATAGGAGTCAGGCATACGTGAAAGAGAGGTTTGAAAAAAATGTTAGCCGTTAATCACATTGGTAAACTAGGGCGTCTGGGTAATCAGATGTTTCAGTATGCTTCACTGCGAGGCATTGCTCACAACCGTGGGTATGATTTTGGTATTCCTCCATCTGACTATGAGGATGAGTGGAATGAGCACCAACTCTTTGAGGTCTTTGAACTTCCAGCGCTGAATCCTCAGAATATAAAGTTCCTAGACAATGGACACGCTCCTGTGGCTAGAGAGAGGTTCTTTGAATTTGATCAAGAACTTTTTGATAAGTGTCCTAATGATATTTCTTTGCTAGGTTTCTTCCAGTCGGAAAGATACTTTGGTAATATCAAAGAAAGTATCAAAGAAGATTTTACTTTCCTTCCAAATATTTTGGAACCTGTAGAGGAGATGATCACGCAACTGAATCATCCTGTTGCACTGCATGTTCGTCGCACAGACTATTTGACAAACAGTGAGAACCATGCTAATCTACCTCTGGACTATTACCGCGCTGCTCTGTCGCAATTTGATGACACTAGACAAGTAATCGTCTTCTCTGATGATCCTGCATGGTGTATCGAACAAGAGATCTTCTCTGATGATCGCTTCATTGTATCTGAGTCAGATGATAATGCCGTTGACATGTGTCTCATGTCTAAGTGCTCGGGACACATCATTGCCAACTCATCATTCTCTTGGTGGGGTGCATGGCTTGCTGACTCTAAGAAAGTCATTGCTCCTAGTCTTTGGTTTGGTCCAAACAACAAAGATAAAACAACTCGTGATTTGATTCCTGAACGATGGCATATTATTTGAGCGAAGAAAAGAACAAATCTAAGTTCAAACTCAAAGGTCTTCCTGAAATCTATTACATCAATCTTGATGATAAGGTTGAGCGTAAAGAATATATGGAAGGTCAGTTTAAATACTGGGGTATTGAAAACTACACCCGTATATCCGCTCAAGACGGACGGAATAATAGTCTTGCTGGTACATTGGTTGGTGGGTATCCAGAACGTGTCACCCATGGTGAGATTGGATGCCTTACCAGTCACTTGAAAGCACTCAAGCACTGGTTAGAGAACAGTGATGAGGAATATCTTCTGGTGATGGAAGATGATTGTGACCTGCAACCAATTAAGAATTGGAAGTTTAAGTGGTCTGAACTCATGTCATGGCTTCCTTATGACTTTGATGTGATTCAACTAGCAATCATCAACCCTGGAATCCTTTCTGTCAGACTTCATAAGAGGTTTGTCAATGACTTTTCTACGGCATGTTATCTGATCACCAGACATCATGCACAGAAACTTGTAAACCTGCACTGTGTTGGTGACAAGTATAAGTTGGATCAGGGTATCAAACCCAGAGCGGTAGCAGATGATTGTATCTACAACTCAGGTAACACCTTTGGTGTTCCTCTGCTGCTGTATAAGATTGATATGGGATCTGATATCCACCAAGAACATATTGATATGTTCCATAGATCAAGTCATGAAGGTCTGTGGAAGTGGTGGGCTGAACAAGCACCAATGATTGAAGACTGGGGAATGCTCTTTGATTATGATCCCTATTATGGTCAACTGCCGCCTGAAATGAAACTGGCGGAAGAACCGAAGGATTAGGATGGGTAATCATACCCATAAGTAGAGTGTATCATTCGATACAACTTGTATAAATAAACTCCGTAACTGTTACAAATTGAAACTTTCCTTTTCGAGGGAAGTGTGTTATAATTGTTCTCACGCAGACAAGTCGAGTCTGCTTTCATCCGTGGGTAAAACTCCACGAGACAAACTAGAGGTAAACTAATGTTCAAATCTGCAATCGCTGCGGCTGCTGCCGCTGTCGCTTTCGCTCCTGCCGCCGCCCTTGCTGGCCCCTACGTCAACGTAGAATCCAATGCATCGTGGGCTGGGGACGACTACACCGGAGCAACCACTGATTTCCATGTGGGCTACGAAGGTGCTATCGGTGATGGTAATGCTGCTTGGTACGTCCAAGGCGGCCCCGCTATCGTCGCTGTTGACGGTGAAGAGAATGAGACCCGCTTCTCTGGTAAGATCGGCGCTAGTGCCGCTCTGTCCAGCAGCGTTGGTGTCTATGGCGAACTGAGCGCCATCACCGCTTCTGACGAACTCTCTACCGACAACCTTGGCGTTGGTGGTAAGTTGGGTGTCAAGTATTCCTTCTGATAACCACATCTTAATTAAGTAAGGATATCCAAACGATCAAACTGCCGTCCCCCACAAGGGACGGTTTTTTTGTGGTTAAAATACGATTATTGAGTGCTATATACGAAGGTTTTCATCAAATCAACTTAATTTGATATTAACCAAACCCTGTTATAATATACAAGTAATCCACAAAGGAGAACACAACAATGAAAACACAAGCACTTGCCGCACTGGCACTGATCGCCCTGGCGACACCTGCTATTGCTGGACCTTATGTTGAGTCCAAGCACGAATTCAAAGGCACAGACGAAGATTATAAGAAAGCCGTTCACCAAGGACGTGTCGGTTATGAGTGGAAGACTGGAGCACTTTCCCCTTACGTTGAGGGTGGTCTGGGTGTAGAAATGCCTGATGGTTCTAACGACACCAATACCTTCAAGGCACTGGAAGTCGGCACCAAACTGAAGGTGACTGATAACTTCTCTGCTTATGGTAAGTGGGAAAACATCTTCCAAGACAGTGACGACACCCGTGACTGGAAAGTAGAAGTCGGCACCAAGTACAAGTTCTGATATCTGATCAATGAAACTCAAAGCAATCGCTGCCACTCTAGTCGCAGCTCCCATGCTCGTAGCATGTGGTGGAACAGAAACAAAAAAAGTTGTAACCCTCAATGGAGCAGGTGCTACATTCCCAGCACCTCTCTATCAAGCATGGTTTCAAACCTATGCCTCTACTGGTGGCCACAGAGTAAACTATCAAGCAGTTGGTAGTGGATCTGGTGTTCGTCAGTTCAAGGCAAAAACTGTTGATTTCGGTGCCAGCGATGGTGCTGTGAGTGATAACAAAATGCCAGCAGAAGGAATGGTTCACATTCCTATGACTGGTGGAGCAATCGTCCCTGCCTACAACAATCCTGGTTGTGACCTTAAGATTACCCAGACTCAACTCGCTGATGTGTTCTTGGGTAAGATTACTAACTGGTCTGAGTTGGGTTGTGCCGACAAGCGAATCACAACTGTCTGGCGTTCTGATGGTTCTGGAACTACCAAAGGATTTACCAACTCCCTGTCTGCCTTCTCTCCTGAGTGGAAAGAAAAGGTAGGAACAGGTAAGGCAGTAAACTTCCCTGTTGGTGTGGGTGGTAAAGGCAACTCTGGTGTTGCTGCTGGTATTAAAAACCTTGATGGTTCTATCGGTTATCTAAACTATGGTTATGTGAATGGTGGTCAGTTCCAACAAGCTTCCATTCAGAACAAAGCAGGAAACTTTGTGAAAGCAAATAGTGAAACTTCTGCTGCTGGTCTGTCTCAGATTGTCTTGGACGATCAACTGCGTGGTGCCGATCCTAATCCTGCTGGTGCCAATTCGTATCCTATTGTTTCTTTGACCTGGATCCTTGCGTATCCTGAGTCTCCTAAGAACGAGGCTGTAAAGGATACACTACGATATACTCTGAGTCCTGAAGCACAAGGTATTTCAGATTCTCTGGGATATGTACCTCTCCCAGAAGATCTTCGACAGAAATCTCTTGCTGCTGTTGAGACTTTGAAATAATATCAGGGGGTCGTAACAGACCCCCTTTTTAATGCTTGACAAAAATACATAATTGCTATATAATTATGTTACAGTTCTTTACACAAGACAATGACCGTCACAACTAATGATCGCGGACAGCAGAACATGTGGGCGAAAGAACCTACCATGTACTACTCTAAAGAAGACATGGAGCGTTATGGTTTTGAACCCTATGCAGTTCGTGCAGAGCGTGCTAACGGACGCTGGGCTATGATGGGATTCGCTGCTGCAATGATCTCCTATGCTACTTCCGGCAGTCTTTTCTTTTTCGGACTCTTCGGAATCTGATTGACCATATTACTTTACCTAAAAGGAGCAAAACAATGAACGAAAAAGCAGAAAGGATTAACGGATGGGCAGCTATGCTTGGAGTGATTGCAGCGATGGGATCGTATGCAGTAACGGGACAGGTGATTCCTGGGGTCTGGTGATGTTAGTATTAGCATCTATGCTAATAAGTGGGTTCGTCTTCTGGGCCGCCTTCTTCACTGATGATCAAGATGATGATGACGGTCCTGATGGTGGGTTAATGCAACCAGTGTATAATCCAAACTATTAAATAGTAGTGCCTTGACTTCTACGCATGACTACAAAGCCAAAAGTAGATGAGAAGCAACAAGATGAAGATAAAAGTGAAGTTCTTGGTAATTTGGTGAAAGTTGTAGTCCTTATTTGGTCTGCATCCCTTCTCACATTTAGTTACGTTCGTCTCCCGAACGGACAGAAAATTTTGGATTTCGATCCAACGTTCATTGCCTCAGTCTTTTCCGGCTCCCTTGCCGCATTTGGATTGAGTCCTGCAAAGAACGGTGGAAATGGAAACCAATCTAAAAAGAAAAATGAGGAACCGCCAGTAGTCTCAACTATTGACAAACCTAAGACTTGATGTTATACTATCCGGGTGGGTGCTTTGCTCACCCTTTTTCATGTGAATGAACCTTATGCTAAAACAAATTATTTTAACTGGGGGGTTGTTTGCAACTACAGCACTGGCTCATAGTGCGGCAACTATTCCACCTCCTGTGGAAGCACCTCCAGTGTATAGACAAAAGTCTTGGTACTGTCCTGGGTGTTCTCCCAATGAACAGTATGTGTTGAGAGAACTGCAAGAACATACTAAGATCAGAGATAAAAATGCACTTGCAACAATCCTGGGAAACATTAAACAGGAAAGTAATTTCCGTGCCAACGTATGCGAGGGAGGGGCTAGAGTTCCTTACCCTGATTGCCATAGGGGTGGGTATGGAATCATTCAATGGACTACTGTCGGTCGTTACAATGGTCTAGGTAATTTCTGTAAAAATTATGGATGTGATCCGTCTTCCCTTGAGGGACAGACTCGTTACATGCTTAACGAAAATCAATTCCGTCAGGCTCTATCTACCTTTGAGGGTGGTGGTCAGTCTATCTCCTACTATATGAACGCCGCTTACTGGTGGTTAGGTTGGGGGATTAAAGGAAGACGCCAAAGTTATGCTTTTGATTATCTAAACAAATTAGTATACTCATGATCAAACAACAACTTAAAAAGGCAATGGGCACATTTAAAGACATCTTTGGTAACAAGATGAGTTGGCCAGATCCCAACAAGAGTGATGACATTGTTGTTAATATGGATGGTGGTGTTGGTGGATCCTGGACAGTAAAGGATGATGCAGAAACATTTACCAATGATGCTAAGCGTCACTACGCTGACTACATTGGTGTCCCCGCACCAGTTCTTACCCCTAATGATCCATGGTTTAATGAACCCGTGAAAACAGAAAAGATGTTAACTCATGAAGAGATGCTAGAAATAGCACATGAAAGAGAGAAGGATGACAAACCTCCTACTAAAGAGCCTGAGAACATCCATGAAGTGATGTACCAAAAGGCAACTAAGAATCAAAATACAACTGTTCAACTCAATCCTCCTGGTGGTTCTGAGAACTTCCATGAAGGACCTGGTGGTTGGACTTCTGGCACTGGCATTAATCAATTCCGATGAAAGGTTACTACTCCGTTTTTAAACCTGATGACACCAAGTTTGCAGACTGTGGTGCTCAGAGAGATGCTGAAATGTTGGTCGGCATGAGAGGTGAGGGATTTTATTATAAGTTCACTCCCTACCTGGGTGATATTATTGACGTTGGCGCCAAGCAACTTGCTGGTTCCTATGTCTATAAATCCATTGATATCACTGCTTTGCCACAGGAAGCGGCACCTATTTTAGAAAGTCTTCCTGAATCCGATGCCAAACCCCTTGACCAGGCCTGAGCATCGTGCTATAATAAATAGGTAAAGTTTTGTGAGGATTCATTTTGAATTCCTGACATACGCAGATCCATGGAGCAAACGGTCTAACCACCTTACCGAGGCTATCCATGCAAAACATGCCTCTTATATCCTGTCTGAGGGTGACAGGAAATCTTCTGATACATCAGTTCCCTACTGATACTACTTTCAAACCCTTTTCAAATGTCTGCAACACTTTCAAAACAACAATCGAATACTTGGGAACAGTTCTGTGACTGGGTAACCAGCACCGACAACCGCCTCTATGTGGGTTGGTTCGGAGTTCTGATGATCCCTACCCTGCTGGCTGCAACAGTCTGCTTCATCGTTGCGTTTATCGCAGCACCTCCCGTCGATATTGACGGCATCCGTGAACCAGTTGCTGGTTCTCTCCTGTATGGTAACAACATCATTTCTGGTGCTGTTGTTCCTTCTTCAAACGCAATCGGTCTCCACTTCTATCCCATCTGGGAAGCCGCATCTCTTGATGAGTGGCTGTATAACGGTGGTCCTTTCCAACTCGTTATCTTCCACTTCCTGATCGGCATCTTTGCTTACATGGGACGTGAGTGGGAACTGTCTTACCGTCTTGGTATGCGTCCATGGATCTGCGTTGCCTATTCTGCTCCTGTTGCCGCTGCTTCTGCAGTATTCCTTGTTTACCCCTTCGGTCAGGGTTCTTTCTCTGACGCTATGCCTCTTGGCATCTCTGGTACTTTCAACTACATGCTGGTGTTCCAAGCTGAGCACAACATCCTGATGCACCCCTTCCACATGCTGGGAGTCGCTGGTGTCTTCGGTGGTTCGCTGTTCTCTGCTATGCACGGTTCGCTGGTTACCTCTTCGCTGGTTCGTGAAACCACCGAGAGTGAGTCCCAGAACTATGGTTATAAGTTCGGTCAAGAAGAAGAGACTTACAACATTGTCGCCGCTCACGGTTACTTTGGTCGTCTGATCTTCCAATACGCTTCCTTCAACAACTCCCGTTCGCTGCACTTCTTCCTCGCAGCATGGCCTGTTGTCGGTATCTGGTTCACCGCCCTGGGCGTAAGCACCATGGCATTCAACCTGAACGGTTTCAACTTCAACCAGTCGATCATTGACTCACAAGGTAAAGTGATCAACACCTGGGCTGATGTTCTGAACCGTGCTGGTCTTGGCATGGAAGTCATGCACGAGCGTAACGCTCACAACTTCCCCCTGGACCTGGCTGCTGCTGAGCAAACTCCTGTTGCTCTGACTGCACCCACGATCGGTTGAGTCAACCTGCTATAATATCGGAGGGTCTTCGGACCCTCTATTTTTTTCTCTGAATTGTTAAGTTTTATTATGCCTGACCTTATTGAACTCCTCACATACTATGTGATTGTTGCCGTTGTCTTCATCGGCGCACCAGGAGTATTCTTTTTCATTGTCTTTATGCCAGCACTCCAGAATACCAAAGGTAGAATGGTTGGGTATAAAGAACATAAAATTTATGGTGACTCTACCATTAACGAACTAAACCGAACTGTGTAAATAACAATGACAACTTCAACACTTTCACCACCGCGTAATGGAGGATGGTTTGATGTCCTGGATGACTGGCTTAAACGAGATCGCTTTGTCTTTGTGGGTTGGTCTGGACTATTACTTTTTCCCACTGCTTATCTTGCAATTGGTGGCTGGCTTACTGGCACTACCTTTGTTACGTCTTGGTACACCCACGGACTTGCAAGTAGTTACCTTGAGGGTGCTAATTTTCTTACAGCGGCAGTCTCAACGCCTGCTGATAGTATGGGTCATTCTCTTCTTCTACTTTGGGGTCCTGAGGCTCAGGGAGATTTCGTCCGCTGGGCCCAACTTGGGGGATTCTGGGCTTTTGTGGCACTCCATGGTGCCTTCGCCCTTATTGGGTTCATGCTTCGACAGTTTGAGATTGCTCGTCTTGTAGGTATTCGTCCTTACAATGCCATTGCTTTCTCTGGACCCATCGCTGTATTCGTCAGCGTCTTTCTCATCTATCCATTAGGACAATCCTCCTGGTTCTTTGCTCCCTCTCTTGGAGTGGCAGCAATCTTCCGCTTCCTGTTATTCCTCCAAGGATTCCACAACTGGACACTCAACCCCTTCCATATGATGGGTGTTGCAGGTATCCTGGGTGGAGCACTGCTCTCAGCAATCCATGGTGTAACAGTGGAGAACACACTTTATGAGGATGGAGATGGAGCAAACACTTTCAAAGGATTCGCATCTGATCAAGAGGAAGAAACCTATTCGATGGTTACTGCCAATCGTTTCTGGTCTCAGATCTTTGGCATCGCTTTCTCGAACAAAAGATGGCTCCACTTCTTCATGCTTTTTGTTCCTGTTATGGGTCTGTGGGTCAGTTCCATTGGTATTATTGGTCTGGCTCTCAACCTTAGGGCTTACGATTTCGTCTCTCAAGAACTAAGAGCAGCAGAAGATCCTGAGTTTGAAACCTTCTACACCAAGAACATTCTCTTGAATGAAGGTCTCCGTGCCTGGATGGCACCAGTGGATCAACCACATGAATCATTTGTCTTCCCTGAGGAAGTTCTTCCTCGTGGTAACGCACTCTGATACATTAGGGATCTTCGGATCCCTTTTTTTGTGCTAAAATAAATACTACGATGGATACTGTATTGAAATGTCTGCTGAACTCACAGATTTCTTCAAATTGATATCAGAAGAGAAGAAAAGGAATAAAGAAGAGTTCAGAGAACTGGTTGGTGATCTGGATTTGACAAATGTTTTTGCAGAGATTTCTAATCTGAAGAAGGAAGATAAGAAAGTTAAAGTAAAAGAAGAAAAGAAAGTAGATAAGAAGAAAGAAGAGAAAGCTCTGAGTCTATTTGAGAATCTTCTGAAGGATCCTGAAGAACCACAACCAGAAGTTGTGGAGGAGACACAGGAAGCAGTGCAAGATTGGATTGGTGATGTTGTTCTCAAAGAAGGACTTCTAAATACACCACCATCTGAAAGAAATTCAGATCCTCTTACTCCTTTGGATCAGGAGTTTGCAACTCTGGAGGATCTTTCAAAACACTATAGAATATTCATCAATCGTATTCAAGAACAACTATCAACCCTTGGGGGTGGTGGTGAAGTTCGTCTTGAGTTTCTTGATGATCTTGATAGAGACACTGCATTGCAATCAAAGAAACTGATTGCTTATTCATATGATGAGTCCACTGGAAAGGGTACTTTCATTGGAACGGATCATTATGATAAGAATGAAGTATTGAATCTGACATTACAGATGCAATTATTCTTGAGCTAAAATCAAATTTAGTTTCTAAAAACATAGAGGAGGCAAAAATTTTTCCCACAATTTTTTGCTTCTGGGGGGTTTCCATAAATAAAGGGGAGAACCCATGAGTGAATGGTATAGAGGGGTATAAATGGCAACTCCCATTAGAATTAAACGCTCTACAGTACCGGGTAAGGTCCCAACAGTAGATCAATTACAATCGGGTGAATTAGCCGTCAACGTATATGACGGTAAAGTTTATATCAGACAAGATACTGGCGGCGTTGGTATCGCAACTCGTACTGTTCAAGTTGGATTTGGTGGATCTACTGGCGCCACTCTTTTTGTTAGTGAAAATGGTAATGACGAGAACACTGGTTTAACTGAGGGTGATGCATTTGCAACGCTCCAAAAAGCAATCAGTATTGTAAAAGAAGGAGAACATATTAAGGTCATGGCCGGTGACTTCACCGAGACATGTCCTATTACTGTTCCTAAGAATGTAAGTATTAGTGGTGATGGTCTTAGAGCAACGGTACTTAGACCATCGGATGCCACGAGACATAAAGATATTTTCTATGTTGATCAGGGCGTAACCATCTCAGACATTACCATCGCTGGTGGTCTGTATGATTCTGATAATGATACTGGATATGCTTTTAGATATAATCCAGTCGGTATTGCAATTACAACAAAGTCTCCATACCTTCAGAACATCACAGTTCTGAACAGAGGTAGTGTTGTTGGTGCAGATGATCCCTATGGATTTGATACTCCAGACAATCCTCCTGTTACATACCTTGCTGGTAGAGGTGCAGAGATTGATGGTAAACTTGTTAGTGGTCCTGGAGTCATTGAAGCAGGTATGCTCTTCAATGAGGTTACCTTCTTTACTCCCAATAACAAGGGTCTGATTTTAACTAACGGTGCCAGAGCAGAGTACCTGAACTCGTTCCACTATTTTGCATCTGATGCGATTACTGGTACCGCTGGAACAGTTGGTCTTGGATACACTGGTTCTGTAAGACTTAGAATTACTGGAGAGACAGGAACAGTAGGAGCTGGTGATACTCTTGAGGTGTACAATCCTCTTGGTGTTGGTATTGCGACTGCTACTATTGTTGGTAACGATGGTGAGTATGTTACTCTCCGTGGTCACAATGTAGGTGCTGGAAACACTCAAGGTCCTGGTATTGGTACCTTCTCTGTTCTTCCAGACAGATCTGCAAAGACTGTAACTGTTGTTGGTACGACCACAATTACTACAGTTCAAAAGAAATTTGGAACTGGTTCACTTGCATTTGATGGTGCAGATGATAATGCTGTTGTTCTGTCCGCTAATTCTCAACTGGCATTTGGAACAACTGACTTTACTGTTGAAGGTTTCTTCCGCTTAGCTGGACTTGCTAGCACAGAAGCATTCATCTTTGACACCAGAACAGCTAACTCAAATACTGCTGGATCACTTTCTATTGGTAACACTGGTATTATTCAGTATAATGTTGGTGTCAGTAGTATTATTGTTGGTGTCAACACTATTGCTGTTGATCAATGGTATAACTTTGCTGTAGATAGAAGAAACAATAGCACTGTTCTTTATCTTGATGGTGTAGGAATTGGTACTGCTGCAGATGCTAATAACTATGGTACTACTAGACCACTGACCATTGGTGCAAAGAACACACAGGCTTTCGCAATCTATGGATATATTGATGATCTTCAGGTAAGCAACATATCCAGACACTCTGGTGGATATACATCTCCTACTGCTGCACAGACTGGTGACAGTGCTACTGTATATTTGTCTCACTTTGATGGTGCTGATGGATCTACAACTATCTCTGAAGATGTTAATGTTCTACAAGACATTAGAACTGTATCAACAGCTGGAACTGCAACCAAGATTACCTTCGCAGACTACAAACAGTTTGGTGCAGACCTGAGATCTGTTGGTTGTGCTATTGAATATGGCACTAGAGGTGTTATTGGTGATGGCAACGGTGTTTCGCTGAGACTCTTTGCTCTTAACTTCAACCATGTAGGAACAGGAAAAGACTTTAGTAATGATGAAACTGAAGTCATTCAAATCAATGAAGTTACCGAACTCAATGGTGCAGAGGTATCTTATGTAAGTATTGACCAAGGTGGTAACTTTAGAGTTGGTGAACTCTTCTTCATCGACCAAGAGTCTGGTAGTGTCAGTTTTGCTGCTACTGCATTTGACCTGAGTTCTGTTACTGATCTTGCAGTTTCAGGTAATCTCACTGCAGACAGTGCGACTATCGGAAACATTGTAATCTCCGAGAACAAGATTGAAACCACTGGTGGAGATCTTACGATTGATCCTGGCGGTTCAAACGAAACTATTATTCAGGGTAACCTGAGTGTAGTTGGTGTTCTGACTGCATCCAGTATTCAACTTGACGCTTTCCAGAAAGGTAATACTTCTGTCAGTTTGACTGACACTGGAGTTGGTAGTGGAGAAATTAACTTCATTACTGATGGCGTCACAGCAATGACTCTTGACGCTGGTCAGCGTCTGGGTATCAATGACACCACACCCACATCGGCTTTGACTGTTGATGGTGATGTTCTTGTATCAGGTGTAGGCACATTTAGTGGACTGAGAGTTGACAACAATGTAGACATCGGCGGCACTGTTGCCGTTGCTGGAACATCCATCTTTAGAGATGATGCTACGTTCCAAGGAACGTTCATGTCGATTGCTGGTTTTACCACAGTCACAAATCAAGGAATAATAGTAAGTGGTGTTGTTACTGCGACCAGGTTCTCTGGATCTGGTGCTGGTCTGACTGGTATTAACCCCTCTCCTGTTGGATCTGACGGACAATTCCAGTTCAACAATGAGGACTTTGCTGGTGGATCTCAGTTCGCTGTATATGATAAGAACTACGGATCTGTTGGTTTTGGTAGCACTCAACCAGGTTTACTGGATGGTGACCCTGTAAGAGTTGATGTTCTTGGAACAGTTCGTGCTTCTAGGTTTGTTGACAGAGATGGTAATGATGTTGGTGGTCTGTATAAACTCATCAATTCAAATGTAGGCCTTGGTACATCCACTCCTGGAACTGGTAGTCTGACTGTCGTAAGTAAGTATCTAATTGATACTACAAACGGACCCTGCACTGTCTACCTTCCTCAAACTGGGTTGACTACTGGACATTGGATTGAGATCCAAGATATCGGATCTTCCTGGAACATAAATAATGTAACGGTATACTCTGGCATTGGATCCCAATTCCAAAACCAACTTCTAAACATAGCTGATGGTCCGTTGTACCTTGATGTTGCATCCCAAGTTAAATTGATTTGGAGTGGAACACTATGGAAGATATTCGCTAATCCCGTAGGCATCTAGAATGGCACTAAATTTAAGTAATTTATCGGGTAATATCGCCAACTCAGCGAACTTTTTTATCTATGCTCTTCGCAGAGATAGTGAGGGTATGCTTATCCTCCAGAAAGTGAGCACAGCATCAACAGAATCTGTCGATTTCAGAAGAAACGATGGAACTCAGATGCCTGGAATCACTGAGGGGATTGATTATGTAGAGGAGACTACTCCTGAGAGAGCGACACTCAATCACCCACAAGATAAATATCAACAGATACGTTTCGATTCCCGTAATATTAATTACTTCTTTAATACTGATGGCGATATGATCGTTCAGTATAATGGGACGTATGATTATGAAACTGAAGGACCCAAATAACAACGACGGAGAACAATGGCTGAATTTCGTTTAGGACGTTTAAAATTCAATTGGAAGGGTCCTTGGACCACTAGTACCGCCTATGTCGTTGACGATATCGTTCGACTTGGCGCGAATGACTATGTTTGTACTACCAACCACACCTCTACAGGTATTGGTATTACTGCATGGTATGATGTTGACTCCAGCAACTGGCAACTCCATGTTGAAGGTTTCAAATACAGAGGTGCCTTCACGACTGATACGTCATACACCGTAAATGATATTGTAAATATCGGTGGTAACAAATATATTTGTACCTCCAACCATACTTCCGTTGCGTCTACTTCTCTGTGGGCTGGCACTGACCAGACACCATATTGGGATACCTATCTAGAGGGAGTCGAAGCAGTTAGTGAGTGGACACCTAACACTTATTGGAGTGTTAACGAACTCGCTAAGATTGGTGGTAATGTCTATCGTGTTCTGACTGCACATGCTGGTGCTGCAACCACGACTGCATGGGAATCTTCAGATAAATCAAACTGGGAAGTCTTCGTTCCTGGTCAAGATGTCGTAGGTGCATACACTACGAACACAATGTATGGACCTAATGATCTGATCAAGATCGGTCCAAGACAGTATAAAGTTGATGAGGCTTTCACTGCTAGTGGAAGCATTGAATATGCTAAAATGTCCGTCTTTAGTGACGGTTTTGAGAACCGTGGCAGATGGGACACCAATAATTATTACAAGACTGGCGATGTTGTAGAGTTTAATGGTAACTCCTATGTTGCTATTACTGATAATAATGCCAAGCAACCAAACCTTGAT
>Ga0213860_10000175_pt1 | contig 25579 bp, 19 predicted proteins | sample PICome_3_FD_160118 | JGI IMG/M metagenome (GOLD analysis project Ga0213860, IMG submission 160118) | Coastal seawater microbial communities near Pivers Island, North Carolina, United States - PICO550 | ecosystem: Environmental > Aquatic > Marine > Coastal | place: USA: North Carolina...
CACGAACACAAGAACAAATAGATTTAGCACCGGTTAAGCCAAATGAAACATCTAATAATTACCCTAGGCTTATAGATGAACCTACGACATCTCGATTAGCGAGAAACGAGGTTGCTAATACAAGTTCGGTGGTATCACTTAAAACTGGTCGTATAACTGCAAATGATACTTCATCAGTTGAAAGGACGCCATATTATAATGCACAATACCCATACAATAATGTATATGAATCTGAGTCTGGCCATGCACTAGAATTTGATGATACCAAAGATAATGAGAGAGTTCACCTTTATCACCGTTCTGGTTCGTACATGGAGTACGGTCCTGATGGTTCTTTGGTTGAGAGAGTACAGAAAGACAAGTTCTCGGTGGTAGTCGGGGACGAGAGTGTCCTAGTCAAAGGAAACGTGAATATAACCATAGAGGGTAATGCAAATGTGCTTGTAAAAGGTACATACAAAGTTGAATCAGAGGGTAATATGACATTTAAAGCACCTAGAATAGATTTGAATCCATAATGGCTGCGGTACATAGAAACGGAGATTCAAGAACTTGCGGAGCATCTACTGTTTCAGGGCAAGGTAAAAACGTCTTTGCAAATGGTAAATTAGTTTCAATTAATGGCGACCCAAATAGCCATGGTGGTGGGGCTTTGTCAGCATCAGTAAATCAAGTGTTTATAGGAGGCACAATGATTGTGGAAAATGGTGATTCTGCAAGTGCAGATAACTTATGTCCTGATCCAGGTGGAGCTCATTGTTCTCCCGCATCATCAAGCGGATCCCCTGACGTATTTGTTGGGAGTTAGGTATAAATAAAAGATGGCAGAAATAACAATAAAAAATCAAAGGTCTTTTACAGATTTAGACTTAAATTTTAATATCCACCCGACACAAAAGGATATCAATAAGTTTAAGGATGAAAATGCTATAATTAATTCTGTAAAAAATTTAATTTTAACAAATCATTATGAAAGACCATTTCAACCAGATTTAGGTTCAAATTTAAAAAGATTATTGTTTGAACCTGTAGATAATGCAACGGCGGCTCTGCTTGAAAGGGAAATCACAGAAACTATAGAGAACTTTGAACCTAGGGTAGAAGTGAAAGATGTAACAGCTGCTGGTTTTCCAGATGAAAACGGATATAGAGTAGAGGTAATTTTCTTTTTAATAAACAATTCAGACCCAGTTTCAGTAGACTTTTTCTTAGAGAGAGTAAGATAAATGGTAGATCGACTTAGAGTAACCGAACTTGATTTTGATACAATCAAAACAAATTTAAAATCATTTTTAAGACAACAATCCACTTTTTCAGATTATGATTTTGATGGATCTGGTTTATCAGTCTTATTAGACCTATTAGCGTATAACACCCATTACAATGCTTACTACTTAAATATGGTTGCTAATGAGGCATTTTTAGATACAGCTTTACTTCGTGAGTCTGCTGTTTCCCACGCAAAAACTTTAGGTTATACGCCACACTCTAAAAGATCAGCTACCGCAACTATTACCTTTACAGCCAATTCAACAACTACAACTGATGGTACACTCACAGTCCCAGAAGGATATTCTTTTTTATCAGATCAAATAGATGGTAAATCATATAACTTTGTTGTTCTTGAGGATACAACGGTAACAAAATCAAATCAACAATATGTATTTAAAGACTTAGCAATTAATGAGGGTCAAATTGTTACGAATCAATTTGGATATGTTGAGTCATCTAATCCAAAATCTATATTCACATTACCGGATAAAAACATAGACACAACCACAATCAAAGTTGTTGTTCAGCCAAATTTATCAAATACATCAACTTCAACATATAGTAAAGTAAATGATGTATTAAGTGTAAATAATACATCAGACGTTTATTTTTTACAAGAGAATAGAGATGGTAATTTTGAAATATATTTTGGTAACGATAGTGTCGGTAGAAAATTAAATGATGGTGCTACAATAACAGTCTCATATCTGGTAACAAATGGCACAGCTTCAAATAAAGCAAACAATTTTGTTCAGAAATCATCACTAACAGATTCAAACGGTGAAGACACAACTTTAACAATTACACCGGTTTCAGCTGCATCAGGAGGTTCAGATAAAGAAACTGTTGACTCTATAAAGTTTTCAGCACCTAATCAATTTACAACTCAAAATCGACTTATAACAATTAAAGATTATGAAACGACAATACTTAGAGAAGTCCCGCAAGTAGAGTCTATTTCTGTTTGGGGAGGTGAAGATAATATACCAGTTGTTTATGGTAAAGTATTCATTGCTTTAAAACCAAAGAATAACTTTTTTATATCTGAAACAGAGAAGAAAAGAATAATAGATGATATTATTAAACCAAAAGCTGTTATTGGTTTAGACGCTGAGATAATTGATCCAGACTTTACATATATTTTACTTACAAATAATGTCAAGTTTGATAGAAGAAAAACAACACTATCAGATGCAGCTTTAAAAACTGCTGTAAAAAATTCTATCATAGGATTCAACACATCAAGTTTAAATACATTTAGTAGCACATTTTCATTATCAAAATTGTCCAAAGCAATCGATGATACTGATAAGAATGCTATTATTGGTTCTGAGACAACTGTTAGGCTTCAGAAAAGAATTAAACCTACAATCGGTACTGACAATTACACTATTGACTTCGGTGAAAAGTTAGAAAGAGGCACAACAACACAAAAATTAACATCAAGCCAATTTGGAAGTTTTGATGCGGGTGGGACTGCTAGAACAGTATCATTTGAAGAAGTACCAAATTCATCAACTGGTGTTTCAAGAATAAACATTATAAACCCTGGATTCGGTTATACCACGGCACCTACCGTAACAATTGTTGGTGATGGCACAGGTGCAACAGCAGTAGCAAAAATTACGTCAGGTGAAATTTCTGAAATTACTTTAACAAATAGAGGTACGGATTATACAACCGCCACAGTTACAATTTCAGGAGGTAATGGTCAAGGCGCAGAGTTAGAAGCTGCGGTTGACTCTAAAAACGGAACAATTAGAAGTGTTTTCTTTGACACAAATGGTTTAAGACAGATAATAAATGAAAGTATAGGTGAGATAGATTATGAAAATGGTGTTATCAGCATAAAAGATATTAATATATCTTCTATTGGCACCTCAGATGGTTTAATTAGATTTACGATTGGCTCTGAAACTGGTGTTGTAGAATCAACAAGAAAAAATATTGTTGCTATTGATATCGATGACCCACTTGCAATCACAACTACATTAGAAGCTGCAGAATCGTAAAATGTCAGAATTTGATTCAACAACTTTAAAAACATCTTTACTTGTAAACAAACAAGTACCAGAGTTTGTTCGTGATGAACACCCTCTCTTCATTTCTTTTTTAGAGGCATATTATGAGTTTCTTGAAACAGAACAAGGCACTCAAAATAATGATCTTACAAAAATATCAAAAGATTTAAAAAGTGTACAAGATGTCGATGCTTCAATTGATGCTTTTGAAAATAACTTCTTAAATCAATATGCTAATCTCGTACCAAAAGATTCAGTATCAAACAAAGCATTTTTAATTAAAAATATATTACCTTTGTATCTTGCAAAAGGTAATCAAAAGTCTTTTGAATTTTTATTTCGTTTATTTTACGGGCAAGAAGCTGATATATCGTTTCCTAAAGATCAAATATTAAGAGCCTCTGATGGTGAATATTCTCTTGAAACTGTAATTCGTATTAGAGATCAAATTGTAAGTTTTTATACTGGTGATGGCACCACAAAAGAATTTAAACTTGCACAAGCCGTAACACCAAATGAAATAACTTTAGTTGTTGATGGCACAACTTTAACTTCTGGTTTTTTCACAAGAAAAGAAGAGAAAAAATTATTCTTTTTATCAGCACCCAGTAACAATGCCGATATAAGGGTAATATACAATAGTTTTGATCAGAGTTTATTAAATAACAGAAAGATAACGGGTGCAACATCAGGCGCTACTGCCACAGTTGAAGCAGCTGCACCTAGATTATTAGAATTTCCTAGATCGGTTGAATTATTTGTAAATAGATTGACTTTAGTTGGTACATTCGTTCAAGCAGAACAAATACTTACCAATATTGTTGACTCAGATAATGAGCTAATTAATATATCTTGTAACACTACATCTTCAGTTGAAACATTAACATTACTAAGTGGTGGTAATGACTATAATGTTGGTGACCCAGTTGTGATCACTTCAGGTGTTTTCGATGAAGCTGCAACAGCTGTGGTTGGTTCTGTAAGAACTGGTTTTACTGATAATGTAACAGTACATTTCGGTGGTTCTGGATTTGAAGTTGGTGGTGTTGTAAGAGGTGGTAATACTGAGGCTGGTTTTGTTACATTATCAGTTACCGGTGTAAATAATGATGGCGTCAACCAACAAAATAGTTTTACTGCTTTAGATACAACAATAGATTCTATTGATACTTCTACCACTTTAGATAGTAGTGATTATGGGTTTATAACAAATATAATACCGACTGGTGAAAATTTATCTACTAGAATCGTAGACACTTTATCAAGTAATACTATATCGGGTATAGGCTCAATTACAACTGTTTCTGTGTTATCAACAAGTGCTTTTTCAAATGCAATTAGTTTTGATGCAGATGGAGCTAAACTTGTTACTGACACTTCTGTTACGGATATAAAAACATTTGGCACATTAGGCAGAATAAATGTTGCCTCAGGCGGTACAGGTTATGAAGTTGGTGATGAATTAGTCTTTACTGGTGGTGATGGGTTTGGAGCTGCAGCTGCTGTTAAAACTGTTGGTTCGTCCGGTGAAATAGAACGAGTTGAATTTCAACCACCAAGAATTGCAGGTACGGTTAGTATATCTTCAAATCTAAATCATATATCGGGTTCCGGCACCACATTCACAACTGACTTAGCTATAAATGACCAAATTATTGTAAATAATGAATCGAGATTTGTAAATACAATTATAAGTGATACTGAAATAAATGTCAACTCGAATTTCACACAAACAACAACTGGTAAAGCAATCGGTGTTTACAATAGAAACATGATTGGTGGCCAAGGTTTCTTACCAAATGTTTTTCCTACAATCACAGTTACTTCATCTGGTGGATCAAGTGCAAATTTAGAAGTTACTGCCTTACTTGGTGATCAAGAGCAAATATCTGCGACATCAAATGGTATTGTTGGTCAAATAGAAACTATCTCATTGACAAATCCTGGGCTAGGATTTAGAGTCGTGCCTAGAGTGGATTTAACTGGGTCTGGTGATGGCACAGCAACAGCAAATGCTACAATACAACGAGCACTAAGAACATTCCCTGGAAGATGGACTTCTTCAAAAGGTATTATCTCAGCTGCTGAAAGAAAAATACAAGGTGCAAATTATTATCAAGATTTTGTATATGTTACAAATGTTCCAGTTGAGTTTCAAAAGTATAAATCTATATTGAAAGGTTTATTACATCCAGCTGGATATAAAAATTATGCAGAGTTTAATATAACAAAATTAGTAGACACAAGTATTACAGGATCTCACACTCTAAGTAATACTGTATCAGGAACAGTAAATGTGGCTGCTGGTGGCACAACGGTCGAAGGCACCAATACTAAGTTTTTACTCGCAAATACAAATACTATTAGTATAGGTTCTCAAATATCAGTTAATAATGAAATTAGAGAAATTGCTAGTTTTGTTACAAATACAAGCCTTACGGTCACGGCTGCATTTACTTCTGAAGCTAATGACAAATCCATCATAATTATCGCATAAATAGGAAATTATGGCAACAAAATACACTTCAAAATTACAATCACTTAAAAGTGCTGAACAATATGTTTCTGGATTTGCGGGAGATGACCCAGAAATACAGTATATTTTTATAGGTAACAGTATTCCATACTCTGATGAGGCTAGTCCGCCAGATATCACAGAATCGGTTGATGAAAATGTGAGTGTGGATAATAGTATTATAGCTGCAAAAAGAGTGTTAGCGAGTGATGTTAATTTAGTTATACCAAGGGTAGACTGGACATCTAGTACAAAATATCGACAATTCGATGATAAAGTTTCAGTAGATAATTCGATTTCTGGTGTAGATTCTCAAAATTTAAAACCGATGTATGTGATTACAACTGATAGAAATGTGTATAAATGTCTTTCTAATAATTCAAATTCAGCTGGTCAATCCCCAGATTCAACGGTTGAACCTACTGGAGACTATACAACGTCAAATGGTGTAATTTCTACTGCTGATGGGTATATTTGGAAATATATGTATCAAGTCAGGTCCGGTAATAAATTTTTAAGTAGCTCTCACATACCCGTGCCTACTAGAAATGTTAGCTCATCAGAAACGGATACTATTTTTAATTTAGATCCAACTGGTGTTGTAGAAGGTGAACTCACAACAATTGTTGTAACAGATGGTGGCACAGGTTATAGGAATTTTTCAAATGTAACAGTAGATGCCTTTGTAGAGGGTCAAACGGTAATAGGCTTATCAAGCACTATTATAGATAATACAAGTTTAACAGCTGCAGGCATAGCAGCTGCAAATATGTCAGTAAGTGGTACTGGTATAGCTTCAAATGCACTCATATCAAGTGTAGATTCTACAAACGCAACAATCACTTTAACTCAAGCTGCAACGGCAGATGGTGGTGATACCGGTAATAATTTAACGATTACAACAAGAGTTTATGTGGATGGTGATGGTTCTGATGCGGCTGCAAATGTAACTTTATCGGATGGGGTTATAACTAAAGTAACTGTTGACACAATTGGTACGGGTTACGAAAAAGCAAATGCCCTCATATTTGGAACAGGTTCTGGTGTGATAACTAGATCTGTTTTAGCGCCTAAGTTTGGTCACGCATATAATATCGGTAAAGATTTGGCTGCGAATAGTGTTATGGTCACTACAAAAATAGGCGATATCGATTCAACCGAAAATGGTGTTGTGCCTTTAGGTATAGATTTTAGACAAATAGGTTTATTGAGGAACCCATATAAATATGGTGAATCTTCAGCCGTAAATAATTCTACAGCTAATCAGGTTATATCTCAAGTTCATACTGTAACAATATCAACTGGAGCTGTTTATCAGGAAGATGAATTTGTTTACCAGGGGTCTTCTAATACTGTATTTTCTGCCTCGGCTAGAGTTCATAGGGTTGTTTCTTCATCTTTAATTGAATTGATTGATGTTGTTGGAACACTTTTAGTCGCTAGAGAATTAGTGGGTGATACATCTGGTGCATCAAGAACAGTTACAAGTATTACAAATCCAGAATTTGAACCAAGATCATCTGATATTTTATACGTTGAAAATATAACACCGGTAACAAGAGTAGATGGACAAGCAGAAGATATAAAGCTTGTTTTACAATTTTAAGGGTAAAGAATGGCACTCAATTTTAATACAACACCGTACTATGATGATTTCGATGAAGATAAAAATTTTCATAGAATACTGTTTAGACCAGGTAGAGCAGTTCAAGCTCGTGAATTAACACAATCACAAACACAACTACAAGACCAAGTTAAAAAATTTGGCGACCATATATTCAAGGATGGTTCAAGAGTTACTGGTGCTTCAATTTTTTCAATCGGTGAAGGTAATATAAAAGTTGTATCACAAAATCGAGCAAATTTAGCGGCCAATTCTTCAACATCAGTTAGTCATATCAAATTACAATCTACATTTGAAGGCACTACAATTAATGTGTCTAATTTTATAGGCAAATATATTACGACAAATACAGCGATATCAGCAGAAGCAAATGTAAAAAATATTTACTTTGTACATCACGCTGACGCTGCAGTTGATAGTGATCCAGATACTCTATATGTTTCTTATATAAGAACTGAAGGTAATAGACTCGATACAGCTGCGGTTGCATCAAAAGATGTAGCTAATGATGCTAATTTACAAATATTCTCAACATCTGATGTAAGTTCATCAAATTTATTAGGTTCAGTTACAGCGGCTTCGGCAGATGCTTTTGGTAAAGCAAAACTTCTTGGTGTTACTGAAGGTGTTTTTTATACAAATGGTATTTTTGTTAAAAACAGTCAACAAATAATTGCTGTTGACAAATATAATGCTAATGCGAATGTATCTATTGGTTTTGAATTAAATGAGAGTATTGTATCAGCAACATCTGATACCTCATTATTAGATCCAGCTTTAGATTCATCAAACTATTTGGCACCAGGCGGTGATAGATATAAAATTTCACTTAATCTATCCAAAAAACAATTAGACTCAGCTAATCTTTCATTACCTAGCTTAACAACAAACAAGTATATAGAATTAGTCAGATATAAAAATGGTTTATTAGTTAAAGACACCTCTGATACAAGATACTCTGATTTGGGTAGAACATTAGCTAGAAGAACTTATGATGAGTCTGGAGACTACGTTGTTGATGGGTTAAAAACGAGATTAGAAACAGAAGGTAATACATCTATGTTTCTACATATCTCACCAGGAAAAGCATATGTTAAAGGGTATGAGGTAAATAAACTCCTATCAACTCAACTAGACATAAACAGAGCAAGAGACACAGAAACGATTACAGGCCACGATGTATCGACATTCTATGGTAATCACATAAATGTAACTGATGCAAATACTGCTGCGTTTAATTCAAATGTCTCTGAGAGAGTTGAACTTTATTCTTCAAATACCGTTACTGATGGTACGACAAAGATAGCGGAGGCATATGTAAGAAATCAACAATATGTGAGTGGTAGTGGTTCATCTACTATTAATCGTCTATATTTGTTTGATGTAAAAACCGTTGCAAATACTGGTGGTGTAAGTTTACCTTTATCTTTAACTAAAACTATAGTTGGCCAAACTGATTCTGGGAGTTGTAATGTAGATGCAACATCAACAGTAACTTTTGAAAGAGTAGGTGAAATTGTAAATAATACACCACATTTAACTTTAACAGCTGGTGATGCAGCTGGAGTGAAAGTTGGTGATGAGGTTTTTGGACATAATGTATCATCCTTTTCTGCAGCAGATGCTTCACCAGGACTTCATGGAACCACAGAAGCAGAACGTAGAATATATGTTACAGATGTGCAAGGTAGTAATCTAAGATTAAGTGCTGTAAGTCTGAAAGGAGAAGAACAAGGCACTTCTACTTATCAGTTTAGGAGAGCTGTTTTATCAGACCCAACATATGAAGCGAGTGTATTTGAATCCTCTTATGGCTCAGTCGCTTCATTAAACCAGGCAAATTACGACACAAAAAGAATATTTAAATCTGTAACATTCACTAACGGTCAAGCTACAATTACTACAAATGATGGAACAGAAAGATTTAAAGAGGCCGCAACTGCATTATTAAAACAAACATTTTATTCTGTTATTGTCAGAACAGGAACATTATCTGGCACAGATAGAGGGGCTCCAGTTGATTTATCTGCCGCTGGTGTAACATTTACTACCACTTCAACACCGGGTAGTGCTGATAATCTAACCATAGATTTAAACGATGGTAGTTTTAGTGGAACTTGCGACATTCTTACAACGATTGATATAACTGGTGCAGGTAGAAGAACTAAGTTAGCAGTGAGTGGTGTTAAATTTTTTGATGAAATAGGTAACACATCAACTTCAATTGTTAGATCATTAGGTGTAACTGACCTAATCAATGTTACTGCAATTTATATATCAAATGACACAAGCAGTGCAGCTGGTAGTTCTAATGTAAATGTTAAAGATTCATTTATATTAGACACAGGACAAAAAGATTCATTCTACGATCACGCAACAATTAAGTTGAGAGAAGGTAATAAAGGTTCACAGGCTACTAATGAAAATGCTGTTAATACAGGTAATGTTCGTATTGAATACAATCGATTTACTCATACTGGTATTGGACACTTTGATGCGAACTCATATCCTGTATATGAATCCATACCTCAACACACTAGAAAAGATGGTGTGATATTAGAACTTACAAACTCAATAGATTTTCGACCTACTCGTACAGATGATGAAACTTCAAATGTTTATAGCAACACATCTATGACATTTAATAGAAATCAAATTGTTGATAGTAGAGAAGCTGAAGTGGATACAGAGCTCACATATTATCTTGGTAGAGTCGATAAGGTAGTATTACAACCTAGTGGTGATTTTAGAGTAATAGAAGGCGCAAGTGCTTTAAACAACCCGCCTACACCAGCTGATGATAACGAGGCGATGACAATTATGAAAATGTCATTAGACCCTTACACATATGGGACTAGTAATGTTAAAATAGACCTCGTTAGAAACAGAAGATATACAATGAGAGATATTGGAGGTATTGAAAACCGTTTGAATAGAATGGAGTATTATACCTCTCTCAGTTTACTTGAACAAGAAATTAGTGGTACGACTTACTTCGATGGTAATAACATTCAACTATTTAACTCTGGATTTATTGTCGATGATTTTAGAGGCCATGGTATTGGTGATGTTAAAAATAAAGATTATAAATGTTCAATATCATTTGTCCCAGACAAAACATTACACCCACGGTTCCAAGCTAATGCTACTAACTCTGCAATTCAAACTTCTGGGTTAACCAATACGGGAGGTCATTTAACTTTACCATATACATTACAAACATTTACAGCTCAAGATATTGCCTCTGGCACAACAAATATTAACCCATTTAATGTCGCTTCTTTTGTGGGTCATGTTGTGTTAGATACTGATGTTACAACTTATGCTGATTTTAACACTCGACCTCTGGTAAATATCAATAGCGATGGTAATTCTGACATGGCTGAGTTTGGTGAAAATTTTGTTGGTAGTAAATGGGGTGAGTGGATAGAAGTCGCTTACAACCCCGATGTAACGACTAATTTTACATATTACGATACAAGCGGTAAATTAACTTCAACAACTTCCTCGGAAGAAGCTGGGTATGGTGGTACAAGAACTGCTTCTGATGAAATTTACTATTTTATGGCACAAGAAGACATTGAGTTTCAAATATTTGGATATAGACCGAATACACCAGTCTTTTTATTCCTTGATGGTAAAAATATTTCAGATAGTTTAAGAGCATTTGATTCTAATGCAGGCACTTTCAATCGTGATAGATCAAATTTAGGTTTGATTTCTGATGCAAATGGATATGTTAAAGGACTAATAAAATTAGAAGATGCACAATTTAGATTTGCAGCTGGAGAACATACAATGCTCTTTTGTGATAATATTTTCTCTGGTAGATTTTTCTCAACGAGTGCTGTAGTGAAATACTATTCAGGAACACCAGAGTCAAGAAAACCAAAAGAGGTTGTAACAATCGTGCAGGAAGTTCATGTTGCAGCCCCAGTTGTACAAAACGCATATTTTACCGATAGTGATAAACCACGAAACACAGTACACCAAGAACTTATAGCTGCAGATACGGCATCTGGCATACCAATATCAAGTACAATTAGTAGTTATGCTTCAGCAATTGATACTGCATATGATGTTGTATTATTACGAAATCCTGATATAGGAGGTTACATATTTTATTTGCAGACAATTAATAATTTTCAAAATGGTGTAGGTGAAACGCATCAGCAAACTAATCCCGATATACTTCAAGAGTTGTTTCAAAACAGCGATGAGTATAAAGAAAACGTACATGGAACTTTTGAAGATCCATTGGCTCAAACCTTCGTTGTACCTGAATCAACTCATCCAGATGGTGTATTTTTAGCTGCGATTGATATATTCTTCTCAACTAAACCATCTGATGGAATGCCTGTAACACTTGAAATTAGGAATGTGGTAAATGGTTATCCTTCAACTGAAGTAATCCTCGACTCTCAGACTACATTAAATCCAAGTGATGTTGTAATACCTGCGGATTCAAATATACCAGAAGCAACAAGATTTACATTTAGAAGACTGATTTATTTAGAGCCTGGAAACTATGCAATAGTTCTACTTTCAAACTCTCAAGAATATAATGTTTATATTGGTGAAGTTGGTAGAGATAGGCTAGACACAAATCAGTCTATTGTAACACAGCCATATTTGGGATCTTTATTTAAATCACAAAATGCAGTAACATGGTCACCAGAACAAGGACAAGATTTGTGCTTTGCACTTATTCAACCTATATTCGATACGGCTGTAAATGGATTCTCAGCAGTTATTGAACCCAAAACAGCAACCGATAATGCAGAGTTAGGTACAAATACTGGTACTGAATTTTACATTGATAACTTTAAATTTGATGCACCTTTTGAAACATATTTAAAGGCTCCCGACCACACTATCTCTTTTCAGTTAGGTTTAACTGCAAATGGAACATCTACAATGGATCCCTATCAAGCAATATCACCAAATAATTTACTGTATTTGGAAAGTAGAAAACATTTTGAAGCTCAAACTGATTTAAATGTTAAGATTTCTATGGCATCAACAAACCCAGAATTGTCACCAGTGTTTGAATTGAATAGAAGTAGATTTATTTTTATTGAAAATAAGATTAATTCATCTTCAAACACGGAAGTTGTAAACTCACCTGAGACATTAGCTTCTGGTGGAGGTGCTTCATCAAAATATATAACCAAAAAAGTTAGTTTAGAAGTAGGATTTGAAGCGACAGGCTTAAGAGTATTTCTTGCAAAAAATACACCATCAGGTGCTTCAGTTAAAGTTTTCTATCGTGTTCAATCAGTTATAGATAATTCTACTTTTGAAGAATTACCTTTTGTTGAGATGACTCAAGTTACACCTTCAACTGTAAGTCAAAGTGTAAGTGAGTATTATGACTGTGAATATAAAGCCGAAAACATTTCATATACAGCTGAAGAGTCAACATTTAGTGAGTTTAGTTATTTTCAAATTAAAGTTGTATTGTTTGCTACGAACACAGCCAGATCACCTCAAATTAAAAACTTTAGGGCAATAGCATTATCGTGAACAAACTAAAAGTAAAAGAACATAATAACTTAGTAAAAGATGTCAGAACTAAAGCTATCTTAAATACAGATATCAATTCTTATAGAGAAGCTAAAAAAAGAAGAATGGAATCGATTACTTTACAATCTTTGACAAATGATGTGAATACAATTAAAAATGAATTTGAAGAAATTAAAACTCTCTTAAAACAGATAGTGAAAAATTAAATGGCCACCATAAATCAATTATCAGCTGCTAACACATATCAAGATTGGCTAAGTGCAACTGAAACACTCATATCATTAAATAATGATTTTGGTGAAGGTGCTAACGGCACTTTTTTTGTAAACACTAGTTTGATTTTAGATGGTGATTTGTCAGTTGGTGGTAATATGGCTTTAGAGTCAGGAGGTTTTGATAATTTAACAACAAATGGTAATTTAGTTTTAGAATTAACTGGGACTGGAAATTATCTCACTTCAGGAAATGTTGCTGGAGCTGCAGCTGCTAGATGGTCAATTGTAGGTGATGGGTCTAATTATAATTTTGATGCTTATTCAGAAAATAATCCAACTTTGAATTTAACAGCTGGAGAAACATATGCTTTTGACTTACAAGGTTTAAGTGGTTCACATCCATTTGTAATTCGCACAACTAATGCAAGTGCTACAGTAGGTGATAGTAGTACCTATTATAATGTTGGTCTATCCCATGTAGAACCAACAACTGATAAAAAAGGTTTAGTTATATCTCATAGTGCGGATGCACAAGGAAAAACAAATGGAATTTTGTACTGGAAAGTACCAGCTAATACCATTAACCAGACATATTACTACCAATGCACAGCTCATGCTAGTGCTATGGTGGGAACAATACATATAGAAAACACAATAGAAGCTTTATTTTTAGCTGCAAATAATACACTTTCATCGGATGCCGTTGGACTCACGGCTGCATTGGTAGGATAATTAAATGGCCACTATTAATCAATTAACAACTTCAAATACATTTTTACAATGGCTCGCCTCTACACAGTCTTTAATTACACATCATAATAATTTTAAAGAAGGTGCTAGTGGTACATTTCTTGCAAATACTAGTTTAGAAGTTGATGGTGATTTAACTGTTACAGGTAATGTAAGTTTAGACATTGCTGGTTTTGACAATTTGTCAATGAATGGTAATTTAATATTAGCACAAACTGATACAGCTGCGTTCTTTACAGATGCAAATACGTCTGGGTCAGTTGCAGCTAGATGGTCTATTGAAGGAGCAAGTGGCGTAGGTTATTCGTTTGACTCTTATCACGGTGCTAACCCATCTATAAAAGTTAAACCTGGTCAGACATATGCTTTTGATTTACAAAAATTGGCCGGTGCCCACCCATTTGTAGTGAGAACAGAGAGTACAGTTGGCACAGTCTCAGATACCAGCACATATTACAATGTAGGGTTAACTCATGTTGAAAAATCTGGAGGGAATAATTTAGTTATTTCTAAAGGCGCTGATGCACAAGGTAAAAATAATGGTATTCTATACTGGAAAGTGCCAGCAAATACAGTAGGTTCGACTTTGTATTATCAATGTACCGCTCACCCAAGTTCTATGGTGGGTAACTTAGAAGTAGAAAACACAGTAAAAGCAGCTTTCGATACAGCTAATACTGTAATAGACGAGTCCATAGCTGTTGCAATTGCTTTGGGATAATATACTAAATAGAGGTCAAGGAAGAGTTAAGAAATGGCAAATAATTTTAAAAATTACGTTAGTGCTAATGTCCTATCAAATACGGTTGTTCATACTGGAGCTTCTGCTACACAAACAACGATTATTGGTATGTCTTTAGCTAATATATCAAACGGTTCATTAACAGCAAATGTGCATTTACACACAGGTGGGGCTAATTATCAATTAGTAAAAAATGCAGCTATACCTTTTGGCGGTACTTTAGTGCCGGTCGGAGGTGACCAGAAATTGGTATTAGAAGCTGCTGATTCACTTTGTGTTTCTTCATCAGGTCCTACTGATGGTGTTGATGTCATAGTTTCTGTGTTGGAGATAACATAATATGTCGTACATAGGCAGAGGACCAGACACCGAGTTATTTCAAAAAAGTTTTCAAAGATTTAGTGGGGATAACTCTGAACAAAGTTTTACATTAGAAAGAACGGTTGTAAATGCAACTGATCTTGATGTTTGGGTAGCTGATGTACACCAAGACCCCTTTGATGACTATACTGTAACACCAGCAAATAATACAATCAATTTTACAGTTGCACCGGCTATTGGAACAAATAATATACTGGTTGGTTTAAAAGACAAAGTTGCTTATGCTGTTGTTGAAGCTGATGACCTGAGTGTCTCAACAAGAAAATTACAAACAGATGCTGTTACAACAATAAAGATAACTGATAGTGCAGTAACAACGGCTAAGATAAATGATGATGCCGTTACACCAGCTAAACTAGAAAACACAACTGTTACAGCTGGTGATTATGGAGACGAGAGTAACATACCAATTATAAGAGTTGATGAACAGGGTCGACTCACACAGGCTGCCAATGTTTCAGTAAATATACCCGAAGCAGGAATTAACCCATTATTATTTACAGGATAATCTAAAATGCCACAATCATTTAAAAAATTAGGAGCAGTTGTTCCAACAGCAAATACACAAACAAATGTGTATGTAGTGCCAGCATCTACAGAAGCTGTTTTATCTACTATAACAATATGTAATCAAAGCACAGTAAATACATCTTATAGTTTAGCTTATTATTATAAAAACGAATTTGCAGATGGAACAGTTAGTGATCCTTCACCAGCGAGATGTTTTTTGGTAAGAGGTGCTGTAGTGCCTGCAGCTGATACAATTGTTTTAACTATGGGGCTCACAGCAAATGCTGAGTCTATAATTACTTGCAACGCTACTGGTTCAGACATATCGTTTTCAGCTTTTGGTTCTGAAATTACTTAAAGGAGTTTTTTTGTAATGTCGGAATATTCAGTTACAATCGAAAAACTGAGACCTACTGGTTATGAATTCCCCGTTGGTAATATAACTAAAGATGTTGGTTCACAGCCAAATTCATACTTTGATAGCTTAGGTGGAACAAAAACATTTAGCGGTGATTATGTAATCCACACATTTACTTCTTCAGGTACTTTTAAAGACTATTCTGGTTCAACGGGCCATGATTGTGAGTTCTTCATTATTGCAGGCGGTGGCGGTGGCGGTGCAGGCTTTGGTGGTGGCGGTGGCGCAGGCGGTTTTAGATATGGTACTGATCTTCCTGTATCTGTAAATGATGAATATACTGTGGTAATTGGAAGTGGAGGCCAAGGTTCTTTAACACCACAGTCTCCAAACTCTTCTGGCAATGATTCTGAAATATCTAACATAAATTTAGCTCCACATACTCAAGCTAATTCTGCTGGACATATTTTTGCCGATGGTGGTGGTCTAGGTGGTAATGGCAGCGGTGGTGGTGGAAGAAGACATGGATATCCTGGAGGATGTGGTGGTGGTGGAGGTGGTGCTTGGGATGCTCAAGGGCCGGCCGCTCCACAAGGTATAACTGATATCTATGCACCGGCTAGTGCTCAACCGGCTCATTTTGAAGGTGGAGCTGGAGAAACTATTACTCACTCTGTAGGTAACCCAGGCACTCAAGGTTATCCTGGCGGGTATGGAAAAGGAAGACCCAATACAATACCGGGACTTCAGCCATATTCTCCATATGGCGGTGGTGGCGGAGGAGGTATAGGTGGTAGAGGAACCGAACAAGGCCCATATGGGACATCACCTCCAAGCCAAGGTGGGTATGGTGGTGCTGGTCTTGAATATTCAATTTCAGGATCTCCAGTTTTTTATGGAGGTGGAGGTGCTGGTCATGGGAACAGCGGTAGTGGTGTTGCGCCTCCAGCTGGCGGTGGTGATGCTTCTAAAGGACGCAACGGTTTAGATAATAGAGGTGGTGGTGGAGGTGGTAATGCAGGTTCAAATCCAGGAAATGAAGGCGGAAACGGTGGTTCGGGTATAGTAATTATAAGATATGCTAAAACAGGGCTTACAGGCTACGAGGTTAATTAATGGCTGTTACAAGATTATCAGATTTAAATAGAGATGATATAGAAGATAATGGTGCTTCTACAAAAGGCTCATTTCGTGTAAGACCTTCAGGTTACAGGTACCCCATTGGTTTAAACTTAACACCAAATACTAATGATACATATAATGTATTTGCAACCGCAACTGGTGGCACGCAAACAACAACCGGTTCTGGCGCTTCAGAAGAAGCTATACACACATTTACTTCATCAGGTTCATTTGAGGTGTCTGAAGCACCAACTTATATGTCTGTACAAATCTTAGCCGTAGGTGGCGGAGGCGGCGGTGGCGGTGGTGCAGGAGGCGGCGGTGGTGGAGGCGGTCTTGTTTATATGAATAGTTATAGACTTATGAATACCTCTTATACAATTACTGTAGGAACTGGAGGCAATGGTTTGTATGGCCCACAATCTTCTGGACCAGGTGGTTATTCAAATGTAACTTATACAGGCGCAAATGTACCAATATCAGGAAATGTTTCAGCAAGAAGAGGTGGTGCCGGTTCTTCTGATGGAGGTGCAGACTCTTTTAATCAAGGAGGACTACAAACAGGCACAATAGGTAGTCAAGGTGGTGGGTGTGCAAGATTTTCAAAACAAGAGGAATTTTATGGGCCAACAAATGGTTCGATTCAAGGGGGTACTCCTGGATCTGTAAGCCCGAATGGTTTTTATAATTTTGGTCATTCTGGTGGTAAAGGTCCTGGATCTAAATCAGATTCTACGACAAACCCTGGATCACCAGACAAATATGCTGGCGGAGGTGGAGGTGGTGCAGGTGCAAATGGCACACCTTCTTTATCTTTATCAGGCGATGCCGGGAATGGCGGTGCGGGTTTAGCATATTCGATTTCAGGTTCATCTATAACTTATGCTGGCGGAGGTGGAGGAGGAAAAAATCCAACTTCAAATAATAACCCTAACTGGACTGGAACAGGAGGTCCTGGAGGAGGTGGTAATGCAGGCCCTACATATCCAAGTATAGGTTCTCAAGGTACATCTGGCCTAGGAGGTGGAGGTGGTGGTGCAAGTGGTTCCCCACCAGCTGGCGCCCCTAGCACAAATTACGGTGGTAATGGTGGTGATGGTGTTGTAATCATAAGATACAATTCATTTCAAGCAAACGACTCATTCGATGTAAACTAATATGGCAAAAGGATCATTACTTAAAGCAAAAGGTGTAAGACCAGTAGGTTATAGATTTCCTGTTGGTAATCTTACGACAAAAGAAGCAGCTGATTTTGTAGCAAACCCAGACAGTATGATTACAACAACTAATGCTACAAAAACAGATTCAACTGATCACGTTATATATTCATGGACTACTTCTGGCACATTTGAACAAACAGGCTCTCGTAATCTAACAAGTGATATGTTAATTGTTGCGGGCGGTGGTGCAGGTCATTCAAATGATCCTTCTGGTGGAGGCATGGGTGGCGGTGGTGCCGGAGGACTACTTTATTATTCTGATTTACCCGGACTAACAGGCCCTCCCGGACCTGCTTCAGCAAATTCAAAAACTCCTAATGGTCCAACAGTATCAATTGCCCCCACAGTTGAATATACTATAACAGTAGGTGCTGGTGGTGCGGCCTACTACCCTGCCGGTGAACCTGCAAGCCCTCCTTTTCCAGCTGATGTATTAGGTCTGGTAGGTGGTGCTAGTTCATTTAGTAATACTTCACCAGATATACCTACCTCAAATCAGTTAGATTTAACTTCAACTGGAGGTGGTACTATGTGGCTTACAAGCTCTTTAAAAAATGGTGGGTCGGGTGGTGGCACTTACGGCGGTCCGCCAGTTCCAGCTGGGACAGGTATTGCTGGTCAAGGAAATCCAGGTGCTATATCTTCTATGCCAGATTTTACGGGTGGTGGAGGTGGTGGTGCTGGAAGTGAAGGCACTACAATGGACGACACACAGCCGAGGTCTGGAAAAGATGGTGGTTCAGCTCCAACAACTCCCACACATCCCGCAAAGGGTGTGCTTAGATATGCTAGCGGTGGTGATGGCTTAGATTTTGATATATCAGGAACTAGGAGAACTTATGCAGCTGGCGGTGGAGGTTCTGGTAGAGGTGTTGCGGGACACGGTGGTTCGGATGATTTAGGTGGCCGTGGATCTGGAAGCTTCCCAGGCAGTCCAGGAATATACCCTCAAATGCCATCACAAGCTGGTGGTAATGGAACAGTAAGTAGGGGTTCAGGTGGGGGTGGTGGAAAACCAGGTGGTAACGGATCTGGTGGTGTTGTAATTATGAAGATCAGTAAAAATTCACCTTGGCTATTTAGTGTTTAATTAAGAGTAGTATAAATAGAATATAAACTAATTTAGTGATGTTTTTTATTAATAAGGAGTAATTTAAATGTCGCATTTCGCAGAAGTAGATCCTTCAACAAATACAGTTATTCGTGTTATAGTAGCTGAACAGGACTTCATTGATACAGGTGCTGTAGGTGAACCAAGTCGTTGGATTCAAACATCATATAACACAAGAGCCGGTGTTCACTATGCTGAACACGCTAATGGTGCATACTTACCTGATGGTGGTACTGCTTTAAGAGGCAACTATGCTGGCCAAGGTTATGAGTATAACGTGGAACTTGATGTTTTTGTTCCCCCAAAACCTAATACAGAATGGACAAGCTGGACTATCAGTACAGAAACTTATAATTACGAAGCGCCCATTCCTATGCCAAATACAGAGTTGTTAGAAGCAAACACAACTTATCAATGGAATGAAGCTGCATATCAGGCAAATAATCAGACCGGTTGGGATGTCGTAGATATAACAATGCCATCATAATTTACGATGGATTTAATAACACAGGCGAGCCAACTTGCAGCTGCTGGTGCATCTGGAACAACTGAAGAAGCAACTGATGATAATTTTAATCAAACTGTGTTGCTTTTGCATGGTGATGGTTCCGAAGGTCAAGGCACTTCAACAAGTCTAGGTGACCCAAACTACAAAGCATTTAGAGATAACTCTACATCAGCTCATGCCATTGCTGTAGAAGCTGATTCTTATGGTACTGACTTTAGCCCATATTATTATGCTGATGGTTATTGGAGTAATTACTTTGATGGTGGTGACGATAAAATTACCATACCATACTCTCCTGACCACCAACTAGGAACTGAGCCTTTTACCCTTGAGTTTTGGTTATATCTAAAAGCCACGGGGACTAATGGTTTTATCGGAAATTATAATGGTTGGTATTTTCAAATTTGGGTTAATGAACTGGAACTTGCACAAGGTGCTAGCGCTGCAATAGAAAGGGCTTGGTCACCTAATGTAGGCCAATGGTATCATATAGCTGTAACCAGAGACAACTCTAGTGTAGGTAGAATTTTTGTAGATGGTACACAATTAGGCGCTGATCAAGCCAATATGACAACTGACTTTGTAACAGGGTCAAATGCTCTTGAAATTGGAAACTGCGGCCCGCAACTCGGTAGATATTTTCAAGGTGGTTATATTTCTAACCTTAGAATAATTAAAGGTAGAGGTTTATATACTTCAAATTTTACAAGACCATCTGCTCCTTTTACAGACCCAACAACATCAGGTGAATTATCAGTATATTTTGATGGGACTGGAGATGAATTAATTATTCCAGATAGCTCAGATTTTACTTTTGGTAGTAATAATTTTTCCATAGGGGTTTGGGTTTATAGGTTAGATTCATCATCTTCCACAGAAAGAGCAATCGGAAATACAGGAGGGACGAGTTATACATCTTGGCTTCTCACAACTAAAAAGTTTTGGGCTACATCAACTTCTAATAGTTGGAATATACAAGTTAATTTTTCTCAAGATGTTCCTGTTAAAAGGTGGGTTTATGTTCAAGTAAATAGAGTTGGTAATGTTTACACCGCATATCACGATGGAGTTTCTGTAGGAACAGTTACGGTGTCGGGAAGTTTATATGATAATAGTTCTGATTTTGAAATAGGAAAAAGGCAGGGTGCATCTTCCATGTATGGCTATATGTCTAATTTTATTATGACAAATAATGGTAATTTAGCCAGCACAGACGTACCTACATCACCTTCTACCGCAGTTACTAACACAAAACTTTTAACTTTGCAATCTAAAAATTTTACTGATGAATCAGATAGTAGTCATAGTATAACAGTAAACGGTAATACTAGATTATCAGAGTTTGGTCCATTTGGTGATGGGTATTGGAGTAATGACTTTGATGGCACATCTGACTCACTTACAATAACGTCTACAGCTGCATTACAACTACCTGATGAATTTACAATTGAATTTTTTATGAAACTTGACACGGTAGTTGTTGATGCTCAACACCCAAGTCCGATTACTTTTCCTAGTAATGGGTCTCATATAACACAAGTTTATGTGCAAGCGTCTAATGGTTATGTTGGTTTATATTACAACGGCGATATTGTAAAATCATCAAATGGTTCAATCGTAGCTAATAAGTGGTATCATGTCGCTGTAGGTAGAGATTCTTCAGACCAAATAGCTTTATGGCTTGATGGTGTAAGAGTTGCAACAGCTACAAACGGATTCTCTGTTGGTAACTCTTCGGGTACTTTTAGGGTGGGGTCTTACAGCGGGACTGGCGGTGATGTAAATGGAAAAATTTCTAATTTAAGAATTGTAAAAGGTAGTGATGTGTATGGATATTCTAACGCAACAATTACAGTACCAACATCACCACTTACGAAAATAAGTGGCACTTCATTACTTACTTGTCAATCAAACAGGTTTATAGATAATTCAGACTCAGGATATTCTTTGACTGTAAATGGTAATACTTCTATAGACGAACACATACCATTTGAATATCTACAAAGACAAACAAAACTAATTACTTGTCAAGGCCATAGATTTAAGGATGTTATACCTTTTAGACATCATAGTATGACTACTACCAATGTTGTAAAAGCATCCACTTACATACCATTTACAGCTACAAAGGTTGATAATGTAGGTTCTGGTCATTTTGATGGCTCTGGTGATTTTGTAAGCGTTGCAGACAGTACAGATTTTACTCTTGGGAATTCCGATTTTACTGTAGAGTGTTGGGTATATTTTAAGACTGTTTCAGGTACACAATACGTTTACGGACAATCACATAGCTCTGCTGCAAGTGCAACAGCAATTCAAATGTATTCATCTGGTACTACATTATATGGCTGGACTGGTTTTGGAAGTGTTAGTGGGACTATAAATGCAAATGAATGGATCCACGTTGCTTTTGTTCGACAATCTACCAATTTACGTTTGTATTTAAATGGTGAACAAACTGGTACTGCAGCTGCTGGCACAAATTCGGTTACAGATTCTTCAGGTATTTTTGCTTTAGGTAGAGTAGGGGCATATGCCTCAAATTACTTTAATGGTTATATATCAGATTTTAATTTAATAAAAGGCACTTGTAAATACGAAAACGGTGTCGCTTTCACCCCTCCCACTTCTACTATAACAGCTCATACTAATACCAAATTACTTACTTGTCAATATTCAGGTGCAGTTCGTAACATGGGATTTTTAGATGATTCTAATTCAAATTTTGAAATTATCAGATCAGGAGACGTATCACCTGGAACATTTACTCCATTTAGTTTAGAAGATGGTTATTGGAGTTGGTACTTTGATGGAAATCACCCAGTAGAAATTGCAGATTCAGGTAGTGGTTTAGATTTACCTGGTGACTTCACAGTTGAGTTTTGGGCTTATGAACCAAAAATAGCAACAACAAACGGGTATACAAATTTATTTTTCACCGTTGATACTTTAGATAGGTTTCAATTTGGTAATAATGGAACTAATGTTTTCTTTTATAATGGAGGATTGGTAATCAGTACAACGCCATCCACATTAAATCAATGGAATCATTATGCTCTTGTTAGAGAGGGATCTAGTACAAATAATTTGTCGTGTTACAGAAACGGAACAAGATTAGCACAAGCTACAAATAACACCAATTATACAGCAAATAGTTTAATGTTGGGTGGACAAGATAGAGGTAGTACCACAGGATATCATGGTTGTTTTATGTACATGAGTAATTTTAGAATAGTCAAAGGAACAGCTGTATATTCTGGATCAAGCTACACGGTTCCAACTGAGCCTTTAACTGCGATTTCTGGCACATCTTTATTAGCTTGTCAGAGTAACAGGTATGTTGATAACGGTCCAAACAGTATGACAATCACAACAGCAAGTAACGCTCCAAATAGAGTGAAGGCATTTTCACCTTTTGCACCATCTAGGTCTTATACTAAAGATGCAGTAGGTGGTAGTGCTCTCTTTGATAGTAGTGGTGATGGGCTAAAAGTAGTTGATTCAGATGGCCCTCTTGGTACAAGTGATTTTGAAGTTGAGCTTTGGTATTATCCTACAACTATAAGTGGTTCAAAATATATATTTAACACTAGTTATAATAATGGCAGTTTTGGTCCTATATTGATTTATATGGCTAATAACGATTTAACCGTTAGACTTTACAGTAGTAGTAGTGGAAGTAGTTGGAATGTTTTTGGGTATAAAACTTTAGGAACAGTAAAACTACATCAATGGAATCACATATATTTAAGTCGTGTAAGCAATGCAATGTATGCTTTTGTCGATGGGACTGCATCTTCTCAGAATGGTGATGCTTGGAGTACAAATTACACTTTAACAAATGCTCCGGTTTACATAGGAACTTATGATACTTCTGGTTCTCTTCCCGCAACTGGCCATATTTCAAATGTACAATTTAATTTAGGTTCAGGCTCAACAACGAAGACAATACCTACTGCACCGAATACCCCTAATTCATACACTTATGTTCAAACTAATTTTACTAATGCAGGTATCATTGACCACACAATGAAACATAACCTAGAGACACAAGGTAATGTAAGAGTAAGAACAGATGTGAAAAAATACGGCACGGGAAGTATTTATTTTGATGGTGCAAGTGATGAATTAATACAAAAAGCAAGTCATCTAACTATGAATTTTGGAACAGGACAATTCACAATTGAGTTTTGGGTTTTAATCCCTAGTGGTGCTTCAACAGGAAATTATCAAATGTTCATGTCAACTGAAGGAAGCTCTTGGAGTGGTGGTGCAATATCCTGGTACACACACTACACAGGAGGATCTCACTTATTCCCAATGTTTGTAGCTGATTATAGTGGTGGTTCTCCTATGTTATCCGCCGGTTCTACTAATTTAGCTGATGGTGCTTGGCATCATCACGCTGTAGTTCGTGGGGCATCTGGTGCGTGTGCATATTTTCTTGATGGTACGAGAAAGAGTACCGTAACATTTACTGGTAATGTAGGAAGTGCTACAAGAGATGCTTATTTTGGTAGTATGGGCACCGGTTCAAGAAATGCAGAAATGTATTTGGATGATTTGAGAGTAACTATGGGTATTGCTCGCTATGACCCAACACAAACATCGGTTACGATACCAACAGAATCTTTTGCAAATAGATAGGAGATAAAATGTTAGTTGCAAAAATAGTAGATGATAGAATAGAAGTAGTGGGAGAACATAAGAAATTGTTCCCAAATGTATCTTTTCCTAAAACTGGCCCTGATGATGATTGGCTCAATCAAAATTCTGTTAAAATAGTCTCTGTATATAAAGAATATAATAAAGCAACTCAGAGGTTAGTAACCGTTGAAGAACCTTATATCGAAGGTGATTTTGTTTATGCCGTTCAAGTTGTAGACTTAACAGCCCAAGAACAATCTGATAATGCAAATACTCAAAATTCGATGATGTCTACAGAAAAAAGAAATACAAGAAATAGTTTATTATCAGACACAGACTGGACTCAAATGACAGACTCTCCATTAACAAATGAAAAAAAGACAGAGTGGGCTAATTATCGTCAAGCACTTAGGGATTTACCTACAAATAGTGAGTGGCCAAATGTGGAAATGCCTAATACCTCAGTTTATATTACATAAATAAAAAGAATAATATAAAGGAAAAAACGTGTACATAGGAAACACCCCAAGAACTGCTAATTTTCTTATAGATCAATTTAGTGGAGATAATACTGAAGTCAATTTCACTTTATCTTTAGCACCAGGTTCTCTTATCTCTATTTTAGTTTTTATATCTGGAGTAAGACAATCAATAAATGATTACAGTTTAAATGGTGCTGTATTGACATTCACTAGTCCACCAGCGACAGGTTCTAATAATATAGAGGTTGTTCATATAGCACATGATGCTGGAACTGTTCCATCAGATTTATCTGTATCAACAGCAAAATTACAAGATAGAGCTGTTACTGACACGAAGTTAGCAAATACGGCTGTTACTGCCGGAGACTATGGGGATGAAGGTAATATACCAGTTCTTAGAGTAGATGCACAAGGTCGAGTTACAAGTGCAGCTAATGTAACAGTAAATATACCAGCTGTATATACAGATGCAAATGCCATACCAACAATACTCATGCTTGGCGGTATGTGATTAAGATAGGAAATTAAATGGCAACAAATTACAAAGTATTAGGACAAATAAACCCAACTGCAAA
>Ga0213860_10000177_pt1 | contig 25518 bp, 32 predicted proteins | sample PICome_3_FD_160118 | JGI IMG/M metagenome (GOLD analysis project Ga0213860, IMG submission 160118) | Coastal seawater microbial communities near Pivers Island, North Carolina, United States - PICO550 | ecosystem: Environmental > Aquatic > Marine > Coastal | place: USA: North Carolina...
AAGCTCACGGACTACTGGATTCACTAGATCCATTGTAGCAGTGTTGCCAGCAGAGGTCAATACTTTTATGATCGGTGGGACCACTTGTAATATTGCCACAACGGTTGCCAGCACTGCGCCAGCACCTATCACAAACTTAGCATTCACTTCTACTTTCTTCTGGAGAGCAGACACTCTGGTGTGGATAGTTTCATTATCCTTTTCGTGGCGTTCTTTCATCTCCTCAAGCATACCGATAATCAATTTATCTGCCCTCTCGCTTTCATCTAATCTGTTTTCATGTCGCTCTAAAATAACAGCAATCTTATTGCTGTTGTCAGAAATAGTCCCGACTGCTTTTTCTAGTTTGTCAAGCATCTCCTTAGAGAGATCTTCATAAATGTTCAGTTTTGATTCCAAAACTGCTAATCTACCAAGACCGAACGCCATTGTACTCCTCTATCAGTTATTACGGATAGCAAAGTCAAGAGCAGATTGATAAGTGGCGGCATCTTTGTTAAGCATGTAACGGAACTGCTGTTGCTTGGGTTCATCCAACTGAGCATATGTAGCAGCGATACGCTTAGCAGAGAAACTGTCTAGGTTCTGCTGGGTGCCATCACCAAAAGTGATCTTGGCAAAGGAAGTTTCACCGTTAGGGTTTAGTTCCGAAGTAGCAACACCAAGAGCGACTTCAAGAGCATCAGTAGTTTCAGTAATCATAGTATCATCCATAGTAATTTCTTCTTTCTTCAATTTCTTAGTCTGGTCACTTGCTTTCTTTTTGAAATCAGAAAGACGTGCCTTCATAAGTGTGTCCATTTCTTTCGTCTTGGACTGCATCTTCTTCTTAGCGTCATCACGCTTCTTCTGAAGATCCTTAGCACGGTTCAGTTTCTTCATCTGACCGATTTGCTTCTGTGCTCTCTCAGTTTCTGAGGGCACAGCTTCAGAAATAATAGTTTCTTCTACCTGTTCTTTCATTTTCTTACGTTTAGTGATACGAGAGAGCATTGATTTAGCACCCTTAGTTCTGCCGTCAACTTTATCCGAGTTCTTATATGTCCTACGCTTCTTAGTATTAACGAAGACAAAGGCAGGTGGCATAGCGAGACCACTGCCATCGCCTGCCATCATTTCATTCAGATTAGATTCAGTTGCTTCAGACATTCCTGGTTAACATCAACGTTTAAACTTTCGGGTAATCTATTTAGAAAAAGCATAAATGCTTTTAGAATTGACCAATACGTTGCCTCTATCTTATAAAAGAGTAGAGGCGTAGCAGCATCGTCAAACACATTATACATTACAATGATGTGATTTAATATAAGGTGGGTTTTCAACTCACCAGTAGTATCATAACGACGAAGTAATCTTTTGATATACTTAATTCTATTTAGATCTTCTTCAAAGTCACTGTACGTGACTGATGTGGGATTATCATAATGTTTAATAGCAAACATTACCCAGTTCTCATGGGTCAATTCATCAAATAACATCCCTCATCAGGCAGTAGTTACAGTAGCAGTAGCAGAGATTACTTCAGAAGCACCATTGGTTGAGGTGAGTTTGACTCTGTAATCACCAGCATCAGATTCAGCATAAGGATCAACATCATAGGTGGGTTGATTAGCACCGATGTTTGTCCAGCGTCTGCCAGACTTCTTCTGCCACTGATACTGAAGCGTGGAAGCATCACCAGGAGGTGTGGAAATAGCAGCAACGCTCAAGGATAGTGGATCACCAACAGCAACTGCCTGAGTAGCAGGTTGAGTATTGATGGTAATGATAACAGAAACATCTGCTGCTGCCGCGTCGTCTGCCTGGGTCTCATTAGCGTTGAGATCAGGACCAGCAATGGTTACCAGCATCTCTGCCTTGTGACGGGTGTTACCTTCCGTATCGGTATAGGTAAAATAGGACCACCAACCAGGAGCATTTAGACCACGCGCCTTATTCTCGGCAAGTGCTGCTTCAGTGTCGTCAATGAATAGGATTTGTTTTGCTTGGGACGAAGGCGATACTCCACGACCTGCTTTGGTCTTGTTAGCATTGCTGTCCGTTCTACCGTATAAGGACATTGTATCTCCAGGGACTACTTTTCTATTATGTATTTATAAAAAAAGGGGACCTAAAGGTCCCCCTTACGAGGTCATTCTGCTGCTGGTTCTTCTTTTCTAGCTAGAAGAGCTTTCTCAACTACATCAAGTAGTTGATCATCAACATCAGTCTTGGTTAGCGAGACTGCTTTTCTAAGGATATGAAGGCAGATCTCAACAAGCTTCTCGCCAAGTTCCTCATCATTGGGAAGTTTAGCAAGAGCAGCATCAACAATCTTTGATGCTAGGGGGAGTAGGAAGGCAAGCATTGGTCCATGGCATAGTGCATGAACTATTTATTCTTGTTCTTATGCTTCCAAGCAGTAGCATAAGCAATTCCCTCTTTCTCTTTAGGATAGTTCTTTTTTATATGCTTGACCATCCGTTCATACTTTTTTCCAGGAGGTGCTACCTCCTCTAGATCAACAGATTCTTTTTGCTGACTAGTAAGGGCTTTGAGAATATACTTTTTAGTTTTCTTTTTCTCTCCCTTATCTTTCGGGGCACCGTCTTCAATGCTAGGCATTACTTCGACAGATGCCGAACTTACTTTTTTTCTTCTTCGATCTCCTTAGCGAGCTCAGCAGATTCCTTCATCTTCTTTTTCTTGCCGATCAGTTTGGTAACTTTCTTACGGCGAGCAAGTAGATACTTGTCAGACTTATCGTGGTCACCGTCATTGTCGATGTCCTTGTCTTCCTTACCTACGGGATCAAGTTTCTTCTCGGTGATCTCATCGCCAGTTGGTTCGTAACCTGCCTTGACACAGTTGTCTACAGTCTTACCACCTTTCTTTTTGGTGCCAGCAAGCTTGTAACCTTTCCAACATGCTTTACCGTCTAGACCCTTTGCCTTACCTTCAATAACATACTCAACGCCATTGAGTTCAAAGGTATAAGACTCTTTCTTCATATTCTTATCTTCCTTCTGACACTTGGAGCACCCCTTCCCGTTACAGTAAGAGCAGTCCCCACAGGATTCTTTCGCAACCACCTTCGTGGTGTCTTTAATCTCTGCTCCATGAGACTGTTTGACACCTGCACCGACACGTAGATTGGTAGCAGGATCAGGAGCACCCGCATTTGCTTTGGGATCTTTTGTAGAAAAATCATCTTCTTTATTCTCCTTGCCAGAGAGGTCAGGGATAGAAGTGGAAGCATCAGCACCACCTTCTCTAGTTGGTGTCTCAGGTCCTTGCTTCATTTCAGCAGGGATACTTTCTTGGAGATGCTGACCGAAACCACCGCCGCTCATCCAGCGACCATAGGATTCAACTAGAGCTTTCGAGAAGTCATCATTATGTTTAATATCAGTCGTTGGTTTTTGGCGTTCCATTATTTGTAAAGATACTACTTTTCCTTTCTTTATTTATAGTCTCTTGTACTTCACGTATGTCAGATACCCAAGCACGGAACATATCACCACTCTCAGTAATAGCGATAACATAGTTAGGACCAGCACGATGTACCCTTCCTTTCTCTCCTGTATTGGTATTAAACACTAGATCTCCTGGTTGATAAACCTCTTTCAGGCGAAACCGTTGCTGGTCTGCCGTCTTTTTGATGTCCCTAAAATCTCTCATTTGATACCCATTGCTTTTCGGACTTCCATAAACAGTTCCATCTTCTTTTCGATGTTCAATGTATCAGGAATACCAGTTTGGAAAGAAACAAAGTCTGCTTCTGCTGCTGCTTTTCTCATCTTACTTGCTGACATACCAGCGGCACCATCAGCATCGGGATCACGATCACCAGCAGAGACTACATCAATGTTTCGGAAAGTATACTCAATACCATTATACTTTGTCAACATACCTGTAAAGGAAGCAACACGATCGCTACCAACTACCATGGTGACATCTTCATAAGTTCCTTGTAAATGCTGTAACACATGGATCGGTGTCTTAATATCTGTGTTGTATTGAATACTCTTAGCATGTTTAGGGAACATGAGTTTCATATACTTCACCTTTACATCAGACTTTAGAGGGTTCTTTTTCTTATCCAGCGAGTGACTAGTAAAAATAAGATAGTCATCCGTGCCAGCTTGCTTAGCAACTGCTTGGATCAACTTCTCATGTCCGATAGTAGGTGGATTAAACCTACCAAAAGTAAAGACTGCTCTACTCATTTCCCGTCAACCCAATCCTTTGATACATTAAAGTTAGCAACACTGAACTGTAGACGGTCCACTAATTTAACTGCCGTGGCATCCTCTTGGATAGCAACATATCCTTCTGGAGAGGTTACCTCGTAACCATTCTCACTTCTCAGATAGGTACGAATTTTCTCACCCTTCTCCAGTTTACGAATGAAGAGTAGTTTAGCTTGCTGTAATGTAGTATATAGACCCACTGTTTTAAGAAGAGCAGTTTCATTTGCTTCAATAAAGTCTAGACCATCATATAGTTTCTTCAGTTTACCTGCTTTTGCTTTTGGTGTCTTAACTTTGTCTGCTGCCTTCTTCACTTCCCCCTCAAAATATTGTTTAAAATCACGTACAAAGTTAGAAGCACTACTAACTCGTCGTCCCTGTCTGACATACGTGTTGAAATAGATCTTGAGTCGGGGTCCTACAGTTAACTGATCGTTTGCTTCGATCTGTTCTGCTACACTATCTAGAAATGACGCTGATTGATTTACTAGAGTAGTAGATGCTCTCTTCATACTCTTTAGCTTATTAACTTCTTGCTGAGTAAGAAGAACATCTTTACCAAGTTGGTCAGTCTCAGCACTGAGTACAAGCACATCATCAGTTTGCTTGAGTTGATTTATATCGTAACCAAAAGTAGCAGACAGAGAATCAACACTGTTGCCTCTATACGTTGTGTGAAAGACAACTCCGATCTTGGCCCTCTTTGCCTTCTCGTAGAGAGCGGAGCTTTCTGGTATGCAATATGTAATTGTGTTAGGGGTGAACGTGATACATCGTTCTCCGTTAATTGTTTCATACTTCTTGTCGTCTGTGAACAGAAGATCCCCTTGTGCCACCCCATTAATACCAAGGGCAGGAAAATACTTAAGGGCATCTTTTAGTTTAGAAACAAGTCCAGGAGCATGACCATGATTGACATCAACATCAGTGTCTCTAAAATTAATCTTGGCATTTTTGTTGAACACCGACTTGGTGCCCACAAAAAATCTAGATGAACCAGGATAGGTCCCACAGAAAATAGCAGGAGCACCATCCCATTTCGTAGTAATTTTGAATGTATTCTTTTGTTTGCCACTGAATGTCTGGGCAAGTTCATCCAAGAACATGAAAGCATCTCTTGCTCCTTGACTACCGTCAAAGAGGATACTGTCTTCTAAGTGTTCTAGGTGGGTGTTCTTAGACATCAGTACAGTTTTCCGAAAGGTCCGAAGCGGTCGCCCTTCTTCTGGGCGAGGAACGACATGTCAGTCATGAACTGGTTACGTTCCTTTTCTTTCATGCCCATGAGCATGTCAAGGAAGTACAGTTGCATCATCTTTGACGTAGCAACGTGGGTTTCTGTACCAAGAACAACCATGAGATTGTTGACTGCCTCGTCTTCATCGACAACAGTGTCAACCCCCTTTTGCCTCAGTGACTTGATTATCTTAGCATACTCACCCTGTACCTTGGTGAAGTCAGTCAGACTCTTTGGATACTGTCCATGCCTGTTGTCAAACCTGACTCCATAGTCAATCATCAGTTTTCTTACCATGTCAACAGGTGCCTTACCTAGGCGAGCAGCGCCTGCTCCCTCTTGTGTAGGTTCCCACTTCAGATTAGAGAATCCAGAACTATCGTTGCCTTTGATCTGAAAATTGTATACAGACTTAGGTGCCTGTACAAAAATTCTGGTGTCTTGTGTGCCAAATGAAGTAACACCTTTCTTGTTTTTACCCAAAGATAAGTCAATCTTGACCTTATCTATTTCAAAATACATCTGTTTGTATGACTCAAACGCCGCTTCGTCTAAGTTTACCCTCTCATATCTTGCTTCTTTACCCGAGATTTTCTTGAGTGATACTCCAACGATAATCTCATCCCTAAACATTGTTCTAAGGATAGCATTTAGTTCTTGGATGGTTTGACTGCTACCACCATCAACTAGATCTTGAATTTGTCTAATAGTTTTATTAGAATCCTTGATCAACCATATGTCAGCAGGGTTCCAATTGTCTTTCTGGGAGATTTGATACTTGGTTCTAACGAGATCAGTAACCCATTTCATGAATCCACCATCACGATTGAACTCAGTAAACCTAGGATTAGCGTACTCAACCAGCATAGTCTTCTGCTGCTTGTAGTAATCATCTAACCATGAGTCATCAAACTCTAATTGTGATCTCTTCCATATCTTTTGTAGCGCCATGTACGCCACACGATCCTTTCGGATATCTTCTGAAGAATTATATCTTTTGTTCTCTCTAAGAACTCGCTTCAAGATATAAGCAGACCCTCTTTCTTGAGCAGCAGTAGTCTTAGCATCTGGTTGTCCGCCACCAGCAGTCTTACCTGTAATTTCAAAGACTATTTTCTTGTTATCAAGATCAATTTGATACTTGTCTCTGCTAGATAGACCACCAGGATTCTTAGCAATGACATCCAGCAACATAGAACTATTCAGATAGATCTTATAAGTGCCTTGTCTATTAGTAGGCCACTTAAATCCACTATCTGCTTTCTCTGGTCTCAACCAACCAGATGTAGCAACCTCTTCTAAGATAGCTTTCAGTGCTGCCTTTGCTGGATTGGGCACTGGAGATACTATCTGAGATATATTAGCAGGTTGTTTTGCCATAAAAAAAATCCTCCCCTAATATTTAGGGAAGGGAATTTAAGTAATCCTTTTCATTCTGATAGGGATGTTTCTTTTTAGTCCAGATCTCATATCCTTCTACAACATCTGGAATTAACCACTGGTCCACGCGATAGCAATACTTCCAGTTGACAGGTTGAATACAATTCATCACGACAACTTGGAAGAATGCTACCACATGAATCCAGAGACTATACACCGTACTTATCAAATAGTTTACGGATGTTCTGGGTGATTGGCATACCGCTTGAGTAAGTCTCAAGCAGTTCCTCGTTCTCATCAATGATAATAAGAACAGGAGTAGCAGTCACACCATACTTCTTGGCGAGAGCAAGGTTCTCTTCTGGGATTGGTTCATCACTGAAGTCCTCAAGTTGGACTTCCTCAATGATACTAGTACGCTCGTCGTTGAGAGCATTGAAGTAACGCTTTACTAGACCACAAGGACCACATGAGTCCTTGGTGAATAGGATAAATTTAAAGGTCACAGGTCACCCTCCTGACGGTTCTCGGAATAGTAGATGTCAAATTGTCCACCTGGATACCTCTTCTCAAGCTTGCTGACATTACGTTCGATAACCTCTTCAAAGGACACACCTAGTGCCTGAGTTGCCTGTGCTACGTACCAGAGAAGATCACCCAACTCAATAATAAGATGCTCTCGATTGTGGTCATCCCAAGGTTTACCTTGGAACACCATCTTCTTAACGATCTCCAGAAACTCACCACCCTCAGCATTGATCCCAACACCAGCAGTAAGAAGACGCTCAATATTGGCACCCTTTCTATCAAGCTCAACCATACGGTCAGCAAGAGCAACAAAGTCTTTTGAAGCATCACTCGTTACAGCGTCAACAAAAGTTTCATAACGAGAAAAATTGATAGTCATATTACGAATTTGGAAAATTTATCGAGTCGGTTTTGTTTAGAAGAAGCATCTTCAAATGTATCAAACGTGTCTTCATCCTCGGTATCGAGAATGTTTTCGGCGTCTGAATCCTCAACATTATAGAGCTTCATTTTCGGTCTGTCAATACCCACAGTGAAACGTCGGTAGTAGGTAAGATCGTTGTATCGGTTCTTAAGTTGTTTAACCATGATTCTGCCAGACTGTTCAAGCTCCTCGGTACTAATGAGAGCAAACATAAAATCTGCTGTGGCAGGAAGACCAAAGGATTCAGAAGTGTCGGTGAGATCAACGTCACTATTACCAAAACCACTCCTAGTAGTTTGAGTTGCTGATACGACTGGTACGTCGTTCTCAACAGCAAGACCCCTGAGTTCTTCTGCAATTGCTTTAACATAGGTGTAACTATTGACAATGTGTCCTTTATACCTAGAAGAAGCACAGATATTTAGATAGTCCACAAACACGATGTCTGGTTTGAAATATTTCTTCAAAGACAGTTCATTCAACAGTCCTTTGAAGTGACCAGCATGAGCAGAAGCAGTAGGATATTCTTTAATGATCAAGCGACCTTGAGTTTTCCTACCAATCTCAGCAACCCTAGAGGTAAAGATCTGCTCAGGAATAGTGCTGATATCTTTGATGTTTACGTTCAATAGGTTAGCGTCAATACGTTCAGCAATCTTCTCCTCCGACATCTCCATAGTGATGTAGAGAACATTCTTGCCTTGGGACAAACATGCTGCTGCCATGTGACACATGAACAAAGACTTACCTACACCAGTACCAGCGAGAGCAATGTTCAATGTTTTGTTAGATAGTCCACCCTTGGTTACTATGTTGAACTTATCAATATCAAATGGAGTCTTGTATTCCTCCATGTGATAGTAATCATATCGTTCCTGGACGTTCTCAACGTAGTCGTGTCCTACGTGTTCGTCAAACGATACCGCTAATGCTTCTTGTAGAATGCTCGGTATCGCATCCTTTGATACCTTGCTATCGCCTCCATCTGCGATCTTGATCGATTCCAAGAGGGCAAGATATATTGCCCTGTCTTTACACCACTTTTCTGTGGTGTCAAGCAACCACTGGTGTTCGACTGGCGTGTCCTCAAAGGACTTGAGGGTCGAGACCGCCAGGTTGTAAGATTCTTCCGTGATGTCCTTACGATCCTGGAGGTTAATGATAAGAACCTCCGAAGTCGGGACAGTATCATACGTACTAGCGAAATTCCAAACCTCTTCATATATGATACGTTCATGATGATCTTCAAAGTATTCAGGTTTTACAAATGGAACTACCTTACGGTAGAACGCTTCGTTGAACAGAAGATTCCTGATGATCGATAGTTCAATTTTCTCACTCATCTTCTGTGCCATAAAGGAATTCTTTCTGTGCTTGTTTGTCTAATTGTTCGAGAACTTCAGGGGTGAAGTATTGTTCTGGATCTTTGAGGATTGCTTTGGCATAGATTTTCTTTCCATCAATCTCATAACGTCCAGCAACGTTTTTCCACAACCCTGCTCGCTCGCCCATCTCAAGTAGTCCATAGTGTCGCTGTAGTCCTCTCTGGTCAAAGAATAGTCGTGTCTCCACCTTAGAACCCTCACGGGTCAGACGGGACTTCTTCGCCTCACATTTAATAATGTTTCCGACCAGATCGGTTCCTTCTTTTTCTTTCTTCTTGGAAAGAAAAACGATGGTAGAGGCGGAGTATTTAAGACCAACACCTCCTCCCATTTCCTTAGTTGGGACATAAGATCCGATAACGTCATAAGTGTGATTGGTGACTAGCATTGGAATGTTAGCCTTGCCGAGCTTCAAAGTCAAGACTCGGAAGGCACCCTTAATAAGCTGTGATTTCGTCATGTCACGAACCTGCTTATCATTCTGAATGTCCTCCATCTCCTTAGAAGACGAAAGCATCCCAAGAGAGTCTAACACGAACATCAATGGTTGGCGCTCATCTTTAGGTTGCTCTAAGTATTTGTCAACGATCCTGATCGCCTGGGTCCTGAACTCCTCAATAGTATCTACAGGCATGATGATCATACGATCCGAGTCGATACCACGACTCTCAATCATGTCTTTAGAAATGGCAGACTCAGTTTCAAAATAAATGACTCCAGCATCAGGATTAGAATCAAGGAAAGAACGAACCACGCTGAGACAAAAGAAAGTCTTGCCCGTGCCCGATTCTCCTGCCAAGGCAGTAATCTTATTGGAAGGAAAACCTCCGTAAATCGAACCACTAACGAGGGCATTAACCATGTAGCTCCCAGTGTCAATGAAAGATTCAATATCACCAGCAGCAATCCCGTCGCTAACAAATGAAGCATACTCATTCTTGCTGTCCTTAATAACAGAATTTAGGAAACTCATAATTAGAAAAATGATAAGAGTGAAACAGACCGCTCGTAGTCCCAACCGATACATTCTAGCACGTTCTTCAGCGGTTCGAAGAACGACTTCTCAAATTGTTTGTTAAAGTCCACGTACTTCTCAACGTTGAACTCAGGTGGGAGGTTCTGGAAGAACGAGATTACGTTTTCCTGGATGGGGTTGGGGGTCTTGAGGTAGAGAAATTTGATCTTCTCTCCTTCTTGGATAAGAGGGTACTTGTGAGTAAGTTTATTACGGCTAACGTGGTGATTGTACAGTAATGCACCTCGGACATGAATAGGTGTACCCTTTGAATAGATGTCCGAAACAGATTTGTATTTCTTGAGACCATTTACACCTCGGGGGAAAGCAATATTGACACACTCTTCTTTCTTCGTATCTTCTTTGACCTTATCAATATAGTCAATCAAAACATCATTGTTTTCATTGATAATAATGTCATATGCTTTGAGCAGTTTGTCTCGGAAGAATGCTGGTGTAGATGATCTAGCGGTCTCCATACCACAGATTTTCATCTTGGGTTCAGCATAGCGTACACCTTCGCTATCCCATACGTTGAGAATATATCGCTTCTTAGCAGTCCAGATACCACGGTCAGCGATATTCTCACGCTTCATCTTCATCTTCTGTTCATACGCTGCCACATACGTTGCCAGTTCTTCATATGAACGTTCAATAAAAGGTTCCAGTTTCTCTTGGCAGATCTTGTCAAGTATGGTAACAATTGCTGCTTTGTCGCTAGACTTAGCACCAAAAAATTTATCAACAAGAGGTCCAAGATTAAGATAGATTGAATCGGTATCGCTAGCGATGACATAATCCTCCTTATCTGTAGAGAGCAATTTATTTAGGTATTCGTTCATGTGGTTCTGAATCCAACGGATGGACAACTGACCAGACATGGTGATTGCCTCAGCAATCTCCAGACGATAGTACCTAAAGTGTTCGTTACCGATGGCACCATAAGCAGAGTTCAGTTGGATCTTACGTGCCATCTGAATGTTGTTACAGCGAGCGATCTCTTTCTTGAGGTCGGTACTGGGATTCTTCTCATACTCCTGCTTCGCCTTGAGCATACGCTTCTTATAGATGGTACGTTCCTGATAGATCTTGTCCATCAGTTCAGGCAAGAACCCACGCTTATTGGTATCGTAGTACGTACCGTTAGCACACAGAGTCTGACCACACAAATCAAACAGTTCAAGCTCCTTGTTCAGAAGACGGTCTACCGTGGCAGTCGGATGCCTATGATCCTTAAGCGTCTCTGGCGAGAGGTTGTACTGCATAATGAGGTGAGGGTACAGGGAGTTGAGGTCAAAAGAGACCACCCAGTCATAAATTCCTGGAGTAGGTTCTTTGACATATGCCCCAGCATATTTGTTGTCCTTTCTGCTTTCATGTTTAGGAGGGATTACTACATTACGTTTCGACAGGTAGACATAGATGATGTTGTCCCACATACGTACCTGTGAGTACACATCTTCAAAGTTCACCTTAGCATCATATGCCATGGTGATAGCAAGTTCGATCAACTTCATCTTGTCATCCAGCTGGTCAACCAGGCGAACGTCAATGATGTTGTAGTCCACAAACTTCTTCCAGTTCTTGGTGTAGAACTCCTTGAAGGTATCGAACTCACTGTGATCAAGTTTCTTGGCACCAAGTTCTACCGAACAGATATGATCCAGACGGTAGGACTCTTGGTTGGTGTAAGTAAACTTCTTATACAGTTCCAGATAGTCAAGGCAAGAGATACCACTGATGTCATAGGCAATTTGCTTACGACCTTTAATGTAGATCTCACGATAAAGAATACTCTTCCAAGGTGAGATCATCTTAGATTCTTTCTCCCCAATCACACGCTCAATACGTTTGATGATGTACGGGATATCGAACAGTTGTACGTTCCAACCCGTCACCACATCAGGAAAGTTAGAGATCCAGAAGTGTAGGAATGCCTGCAGCAGACCAACCTCGGTCTTGAACTCAAGGTAGTCCACGTCGGGGTCTGTCGCCTCATAGGGGCGAGCACCGAACACAGTGATACGACCAGTGTGAGAGTCCTTCAGGGAGATCAGCAGGATCTCCTGGTCGGCAGTCTCGATGTCAGGGAAACCATTCTCAGCACCAGTCTCAATGTCAAGCGTGAAGATACGAATCTGATTCATATCAAACTTCATCTCATCCCAAGGATACTCCTCAAGGATGTACTGGTTGTTGTATCGTGTCTGACCATACACAGGAAAGTCTTCCATCTCCTTGTGAGTGTCAACAAATTGACGTGCATCTTTGATCGTGCCCTGTTTCACAGGACGTACACGCTTGCCATCGAGTGTCTTCCACTCGGAGGGTTTCTCGGTAGGCAAGAACAGTGTCGGGTTGAACTTTACCCGATCACTGAACTGCTGACCATGATCATAACCACGAACTAGGATAGTGTTCCCTGCTTGCTGAACACTGGTGTAAAACTTCATTCCGTTACTTTGTCTTTCAGGTCATAATAAAGTGCCATGAACATGTCGTTAGGATCACAGATCAAAGTAATGTCGGATGATCTAACAGCAAGTTCACGGTCGCTGCTGTAAAGAGGAAAGGGCACTGCCCCATCATCTGATATTTCACAAGGATATTTTAGCACACAGTCGGGATCACCGAACTCAACACCAGGGATTTCCTCAATCTCTGCTACGATCCAGTGCCCGTCAAACTTGAGGAGTTTGATCATACTACCTCAGGGGTGACAGCAGGTTCCTCGTCAACTGCCTCAAACGGCGTAGCGATAGGATGCTCAGCAGTATTAGCGCCTACGCCAGCAGTGTTAGGGATGGCAGTACCAACTGCTTCCTCAATAGCTTCTCGCTGTGCTTCCGAGTTCTTGTCCTGCTGCTGATCGATCTTTGCTCGATATGCTTGAGTCAGACCAGGATCAGGTTGTCCGATAGTCAGGATGCCATCGTAAGGAATACGATACTGATTATCTACAGAGTACGGACACCACTTGCTGAACTTAACCTGGAGATCTTTCTCTGGTTCTTCTGGGTTGGGAACAGAGATAAGTTCTAGTTCATAAGGGTAGTTCATAACAAGGCAGACACCTTTACGTTCCTCACCCTCTCCTTCAAATACTTCCTGAAGGATAGTAATTAGTTTGTCGCCCGTCTTGAGAACTACAATAGACGGATTCAATGTTGCTGCTTCTTCACTCATCGATTTAACTCCTTTTTAAATGTCTCAAATTCTTCTGGTGTTAGTACAGGATATACAGGTTGGTTGATCTCAACATATGCTGAGAGAACATTAGGAAGTGGATCACCTATACTAATGATTTTTTCAAAACCAATCCGAAACTCCTTGGTGCCACTAAAAGGACTCCAAGGGAACAAACTGATTTCTTTCTCCCCTTCCTCACTAGGAACCAAGTTCAGTGCCATGGGCATTGAAAGAAGGAAACAGAAGGGTTCACCTTCCTTATCCCTCAACTCAGTAACTTTAGCAATGACTTGCTCGCCTGAAACCAAATGAATAATGTTGATAGACTTCATAACCATAGTTGGTTTCCATTATTATACCAAAAAAAGACAGGACCGACAAGCGGTCCTGTGCCAATATTTATTCTGTCAGCAATTGTTTGTTTGACGGTTTGCTTCCAATCTCATACACAGTTTTCTTCTGGTGTTCTGGAATAATTTTTTCCAGCGAAACACGCAATAAACCGTCCGCAAAATCTACATCAGTTACTCTTACATCGTCTCCCAGTTGCCATGTTCTAACGAAAGATCTCTTCGAGACGCCCTTGTGGACATACTCGATCTTAGGATCTTGTCTCGCATTTGTTGTGGCAATTCTGAGAATGTTTGATTCAGTAGATACTTCGATCTCCTCTGGTTTAAATCCTGCCAGAGCGATTTGAACTTCGTAATTACTGGTGTCATACTTGATTAGGTTGTAGGGAGGATAGTTCTTATCATGTTGAGTCATCGAATCTAATCGATGAAACACATCACTCAGACCTACAGCGTGGGGTAAGTAAATGTCCCAAGTATTTGTCATGGTTAGTCTCCTTTATTTAAGCGAGAGTTTAGTTGAATTGGACCCCGAAGGCATCCAATATTATTTAACCAAGACAGAAAAAAACTGCTACGGTAAAAACCGTAACAGTTTGTTCGGGTTACACCTCAGTCTTCTTCCGACCGATGTTATATTTACTTTCCAAAGTCCACTCGTCTTTTTCTTTAAAGGCGAGAACTTTAATTTGATTAAGTGGAGCAACGTCAGAAATTTTATCGCTCTCCACTAATGAAACAAGACCCCAATCAGAAAGAAGTTGGATGATCCTGTTCCGTCTTTGAACATCATTCAATGAAAGATTTGTGCTCTTACCATCGAGAGCGAACAACTCTTTGAAGTGAACGATATAATACTTTCCTTGTTTATGAAGGATATGACACGACTGATATAGTTTCCTTTCTTTCCTGGATGCTACACCAATACGTGTGAGGGTTTCTCGAACCTTGAGGAAGTCGTCAGGTTGTCCCAAGGCAACCTCTACCATGTCAGCAGGTTGCCAGGTTACTTCAATATCTGTACTCATTTCATACCACCTTTATTCAATGTCTTTCTTATAGAATCAAGTTCCTCTTTAGTGAGAATGTTTAAAGCTTCTAATGCTTTATTATGACTGTAACCATAATATTGCTTTACAAGTTCTAACTCTTCAAGAGTTTCCTTGCGTAACCAGGGAGTGAAACGTTTCCTCGGCTTCAAACTATTTATAAAAAAGTCATACTGTAGTCTTTTGTCGAGATGAGGGTTCTTGTTCATCTCGTTAGCATACAGAATGGTGTCGGTAAAAGATGATAGACACTTGTTTATAATAAAAGGCGGATACTTTCGCTCCGCCTCAGGGTCATCCTTCAGGATGTTCTTCTTAGATTGATTGATACTATACAGATAGTCTTTAAGTTCCATTATTTAAATACAGCGGTCACTCCCATTACTTTAGCGTTAGGGTTACGTGCTAGGGCAACCTCCCTAGCTTCTTCATAGTTACGAGCAATCACAGTCTCAGTGAAGACCGTGCCAGCGACGTAGAGTTTGACTTCACATTTCATAGTTCATAAGGACCAGTTCGGTCCTGCTTGCTTGATCTGTATTATAGGACCCTACGCTCCTCATGGTGTAAGTGTGTGCAAATTCTGCTACTGTCCACCCTTCGAATCTCTCTTTGACCAGTTGAGACGAATTGTAAGATACGAGGTGAGGAGAGACGTACCGATCGCTATCACTAGCAAAATCATCATGGGAGAAGCATTTGTGCATACTGCCTCTCCTTCCATAAAGGTTACTTTTAATGTCGTAGGGAGGGTCTGAGTAGATGAATACCCGCTTAGAGTCGGAAAAGAGCTTTTCATAATGTAGGTTAGTAAATTTCCAGTTGCCGATTAATGCTTGATAGTCAGTCAGTTTCTCAATTCCATTGAAGGAGAAGTTACTTTCACTGGCTTGTTTTGAGAATGATGATGACTCAGTGAGACCAGAGAAAGAACACTTATTAACAACGTAGAAAGAAACAGCACGCCAGATACCTTCATTGTATGGCGGGAACGTATCTGTTGTCGAAAAACCTGATAGATATTCTTTGGCATCCAAGAATAGTTTCTTGGCAGAATTGGGGTCAGGGTGCCTTTGCTTAAGTTGGAGGAGTATGTCCTTAATTTCATGACCATGATCCTGGAGTTCTCTCCAAAAATTATACAGTGGTTCATATAGATCGTTGACCCATATGTCCAAATGAGGATATCGCTTAGACACTTCTAGTGCCATGGAACCACCACCTAAGAATGGTTCACGATACTCTTCAAACTCCTTCAGGTCAGGAAGATACTGAAATAGTTTACTAAGAGCTCTAGACTTACCACCAGGATATCTAAGCGGCGTCTTCAGGGATTTCATAGTCTGGGGCATGATATTTAAGGTATTCCCAAAAGGTCAATTTCATTTCTTTATGCGTCATGCCACAGTGAGCGGCAGCAGCAGGTAGGTTCATTGTAGCACGAAACAATGCTTCGTTCGCTTCTGCTACATTCTCTGGTGTAGTTTTAACTCTCATTTAAATTCACAACTCATCATGATCTCAGTCAGACATGCCAGGAGATTAATCTCTTGGTCAGGAACAATGTGAATGTCCCTAGAATATTTGGCAATAATCAAGACTGCTTCAGGAACAGATGCTCCTTTGAGGTTGTCATACAAGACATCATAGAGTTTCCTCATCACAGTAGTAGGATCATTGTTGATGTTATCCACAACCCACTTACGAACGATGGTGAACTCCTTGTTCTTGAGAGAACGAACCAGAGAATCTAGATTAATGTCAGCAACATCGGCAAGGATAGCAGAATCAATGCCGCCACTAGCAGCGAATCGCTGACACTCATTAATAAGACGACGCCAATCAGGATAGTAACGCTTAACAACTTTTGCCAGAACTTTGTCTTGGTATTCGACTTCTTGCTCATCTAGGATCTCCTTCAGTCTAGCAAAGAACAATCCCTGTAGTCTGCCAGACTGTTCAGTATTGATCTTGAAATCAACAACAGTACAACGACTGTGGAGAGGTTCAATGATCTTGTTAGGGAAGTTACAGGTGAAGATGAAACGACAGTTACTATGGAACTCCTGCACAGCGGTCCTGAGAGACAGTTGTACATCGTTAGTGGTGTTGTCTGCCTCGTCAATGATGACGACCTTGTGAGCGCCACCAGAGGTCAGTGAGACAGTCGTGGCAAACTGTCGGACACGGTTCCTCACGGTGTCCAGAAAGCGTCCTTCATCCGATCCATTGATCACGATGTAAGAGGCACCGATCTCGTCACACAGTGCCTTGGCAACGGTAGTCTTACCGACACCAGCCGTTCCAGCGAGCAATAGATTAGGGATCTCTCCCTGATCTACAAATCCCTGAAAAGACTTCTTGATATTCTCAGGCAGAATACAGTCAGCAACTTTGCTGGGACGATACTGTTCCACCCAAAGAAATTTTTTCATAATCAAATAAAGTTAGCGTTAATAAGAATACGATTCTTATGTTTCATAGGAGAGTGACCAGTGTGGTAATGAGAACCATCAAAGACACACAAGCGATTTTTCTTGGGTGTGATAGTTTTCATGACAGTATACTCTTCACTCTCATCGGTTTCATTATACACCACTGTGTCACCATCTGAGTCAGACACGTAGTAGATAGCAGTAGTATGTTTTTCACCAAACAAATCTACATGAGGTGGATGTAAAACTTTCACACCATTTGCTACAGTCATATCACACCGAGCACGTGCTAGGTTTTTCTCCACATGACTTTCTAGTTGTGCTAGGAAAGGTCTCATGAGAATGGAGAGTGGAGTATTAGTATACCCACCTTCATCAGATGAATGAAGAAGAAAACTAAACCCATACTGATAAATCTCACCATGAGTATAGAGATCACCAGAACTACTACCCTTGAAATACCATTCTTGCTGAGGTGATTGAAGTTGTTGTTCAATCATATTAGCATAGGTTGGTGTCAAGAAATCATCAACAATATTCAAGGTTCTAGAGCAATATAGTATACAAGGTCATGACCGACATGACGCCACTCGGTAATCAGTTTACTGGAGATCTTCACATTGTAATCACCAGGGAACAGTTTAAGGTTCTCAACTTTCAGGAACAGTTCATGAGCACCAGTAGCAGTGCCTTTGATCTCCTGGGTGTAAGCATTAGCAGTGTCGTTCTCTTTGTCACACAGGTTTAGAGTAACCGTGCCATCTTCTGTAGATACAAAAGAAAGATCTGGCAAATTGTAAATCATAGATGCGTTCTGAAGTCGTTTCAATTCTTCAGATGACAGAGAGAACTCCATGTCAGCACCAGGGAACTTGACATCACGATCAGGAGCAGACTTCAATGTGATCTCAGGATCGGAGAAGTAATACTTAGCAGAGCGACGACCGCCACGAATGGTGACATACTCATCGTTGTCAAAGTTCAGACCAGGATTTTCAAAGAGAGACAGACCAAGCAGGAACTGACCAAGGTCATAGATGCCACAGGTCTTAGGGAACATCTCAGGAGAAGTGTACTGAGCAATCATGTTCTCACCAACACTGATTGTCTTCAACACATTACCCTCACGGATCATGATAGATCCATTGATTGTCGAGAAGTTCTTCAGGACAGAAATAGTTTCGGGTGTAAGTGAAAGTTGACTCATCGATTAGGATACTCCTCAGTGGTAGCAGATTTATCAGAAAAATGTAGTAGAAGCAAAGCGTAGTGAAGAATCTTGATGATGTCACGACGGGCAGTGCCCTTCTTATCATAGCGTGAAGCATACTTCAAGATGTTAGATCGGCAAAATGCCTCAGCATCACCACATGCTTCAATAAGATCTAGTGTTTGAATTTGGTTATTGCCAGTGGAATAGTGCTGGTTGTACGTACTCGTAACGTAATCACGGAGCTCCTTAAGGAGCTCCTCTTCATTATATTTCATAAAATTCATATCAAGGGGTGAAGATGTACTCCAGTTCATCATGATAGCATTCAATGACTCCGCCGTCAACATCTTGGAGATATAGTTTGAGACCTTTACCATCCAAAATTTTACCAGATCGCCCATCTTTGAGATGGGCAATTGATCCACGATAACCATGGAACTCTTCTTCTTGAGCAGTAATGTATGCTTGAGCGTCTTCAATCATTTTATCTAGGAATTGGTTATCTGGGAATTCTTCTTTCATACTTCCTCCGTGGTGTCTACTTTATCATCAATTTTTTCGTAAAGGGAAAGGAAAGATTCCTTAGTCTCGTCATCAAAGCGGTTGACACAAGATTGAATTGCTTTCATCCGCTTGCCGAAAATCTTATAAGCGTTGATGATGTGTACCAGTCGGCGGGTGCTAATGATCTCATCAATACCACCGTCATTAAAGGTCTTACGAATGATGTCTGCCCAGTCAACCAGACGGGTTACAAACTCATCGTCATCACACATCTTGCTAAGGATCTTTGCCTCAACAGAAGGAGTGGGATACTCCTGCTCGAAGGTCAAAGCAAAACGCTCAAGGAATGCTTCGTTAAGAACGTTAGTGCCGATGAAGCGACCGTCATCAGAACCCTTGCCCTTAGTGTTGGCAGTAGCAACTACAGTGAAACCAGGAGCAGGGTTGACATACCGACCAGTCTTCTTAAGGAAAACACCCTTGCCCTCAAGGATAGATTGGAGACACAGGATCTTGTTCGATGCCAGATCAACCTCATCTAGAAGCAGCACAGCTCCCCTCTCCAGAGCTTCAATGACTGGACCATTGTGCCAAACAGTGTTGCCGTCAACCAGACGGAACCCACCAATAAGATCATCCTCGTCAGTTTCAATGGTGATGTTTACACGGATCAACTCCTTATTTAGGAGAGCACATGCTTGCTCAACAGAGAAAGTTTTACCGTTGCCTGACATACCAGTGATGAACACAGGGTAGAAGATACCAGAACCAAGGATCTTCTTGAGGTCAGTAAAGTTACCGAACGGGACAAAACCTTCATCTTTCTGGGGAACAAGGTTACGATCTTCCTGTTCGGGAGCAACCATCTCTTCCAGTTGCTCACGTGCTTCTTCAATGGTCAGGTTCCACTTACCACGACCAGTTTTGTAGGGTTCCATACGGTTACAAATAGTGGCGTAAGAATAACCCATGTGCTCAGCACCTGCTCGGATAGCAGCGGTGCCAACCTCAGTACCATAGTTCTCTTCGATGTAAGCGAAGAGTTGAATCATGTCGATGTGAGCGAGACGGGGCATTGTGCTTTGTTTGTTGATGAATTAATTATAGAGCATGGTGGGGTCTTAGCGACCCCGTGTGGACAGTTTAAGAAATGACTGTGGCGAAGGAGGACAGGATCTTTTTGTTGGTGGTCTTTGCCTTGAGCATAGAACGGAAAGACTTGCTGATTGCTGTCTTCTTAGCACCAACCTCAACATCAAACTCAACGTCAGAAGACAGAGTAGTTTGACCCATAACATAGAGAGAATCATATCCAAGACCATGGAGTTCCCAGGACTTCTGCTTCCTCCACTTCTTCATAACAGCATCATGATCATGCTTCCAACCATGAATACCTTTGTACAGATCACTGAAGTCACTACCGTTGCCGATACGGAAACCAATGAAGTTGACCTGAGGGAAGTTGTCTTTCAGATTCTCAAGGAGAATAGTAGAGAGACTGTTACTCTGCTCCCAATCAAAGTGACGATAGGTTCGACCTAACTTACGATCACGAAGACAGCAGTTAACAGAGACACTACGGTTACCAACATAATCATTCAACTCAACATCGTAGCTCAGGTTGTTGCCTTCACCATCAGTGAGAATACAGACGTTGACTTTCTGAAGGTCATTCTGTTTCTGGAAATGAGGGATGAGAGTCTTGAGAGTAACCAAGCTTTCATTGAGAGGAGTACCAGACAGATCCAAACCCATGGGGTTGTGGTAGTAGATAGCGTGACGACTGTAGTAGTAAGCAAGACGATACAAGTAGTTGATACTGGTATCAAAACTCTTGCTGTTACTACGAGAGGTAGCAAGATTCAACAGATGGAACCGTTTGTGAACTGAGAGCATGTTGTGCTTACGTTCGTAAACATACTCATGGTTGTACTCTTCAGGATTACCCTGAAGCAAACCATCGTGCCACTCATAAGTGAAAGCATAAACCTCAAAAGGAATCTGAACCTTACGGCAGAACCAGCAGAGGTTGATTAGTTGCTTAACAGTATCCATGAGGACATTGCCCATCGATCCCGACCAGTCAAGAATAAAGATCATGCCGTGGTTCTTGCCGTCAGGCAGAACGGTCACTTTCTTAAAGATGTCGTCATTATACTTATAAGTATGAAGCTTAGAAGTATTAAGAACACCAGTTTTAGATTGACCAGAACGAGCGTAAGCGTCAGCAGACTTACGACACTCGAACTCTTTAACAAGATAGTTTACCTCTTTCTGAGAAGATTTCTTGAAGTCATTGAAATCAGCATCGACAGACTCGAAGATGTTACCCCAGTCATCACTACGCTGTTTAGCAATGTCTCCCCAGTATTTACCAATGTAATCCTGAAGTTCATCGTAATCTACGATAGCTTTTTTGAGATTCACTTCGGGAACCTCTACGTACACAGGTTCTTGAGCGTAAGGACGATCGTTCGTTAGTTCTTCTGCTGCTTCGTCAAAAGCTTTCTGAGTTTGTGACTCAAACGCTTCTCCACCTTGCTTGCCGAATGTAATAGTTTCGATATCGGCTTCATTACGGTCGCCGTCACCATCGCTGTCGTTGGAATCATTGGTTTCTTCTTGGTCTGCTTCGTCGGTGTCAGTTTCTGCTGTTGGTTGTACAGCAGGAGATTGTTGTCCTTCCTGAGAAGATTCAGGAAGATTATCAGGAGTCTTCTGTTCTTGCTGTTTCTTTAGATACTCTTTGAGTTGTCGGCAGACAGTGAGAACATCATCAAAGGTCTCACAGTCAGCAACTTTTTTCACATACTCAGTCTCCTCAGTGCTAAAAGGAATACGAGCATAAGCACCAACCTTGAAGTGGAGGTTAATACGATCAATCAAATTGAAGGTGTTTAGATCTTCTCCTTCAATGTCAAAGAAGTCTTGCTCGTTAAGTTCCTGGTATCCATTGTAAAAATCTTTGTTGAGACCAGCATACTTACGCTTCATCAACTTCTCGATACGAGCATCCTCCACAACATTAATGAAGTCTTTAGGAACATCGAAGTCCCAGACATCATTAGGTGTGAACAGAGCGTGACCGACTTCGTGACCCACCAGCAGATCATAGACAACGTTAGATGCCTTGTCCCACAGGGGCAGAGTCAGCACACGACGGATGACATCGAAAGAAGCAGTGCTGACCTTACGGTGTTCAACGACAAGGTTCTCGGTAGCGAGCAGTCGTGCCAGGTTGCCTCGGATCTCTTGGTTGAACATGTCTCTCTGTCGTGTGTCCACATACTATAAAACCCCCTGGGGTCACCAGAGGGTTGTAGTGGACAGTATGTAGACTGTCAATACTCAAACACAGAATCATCATGTCCCGCTGGTCCCTTAGGCATGATGTTGAATGCCAGGGAATACCGTTTGGTATCTGTTTTATGTAGCAAAACTTTATGTTGAACCCAACTAGGGAACAGAAGCATCATGTTTGTCCTGGGGTTAATCTCCCAAGACCTAGAGTTGAAGTAATGGTAATTAAATGCCTCTACATTGATAGTCTTGTGTAGAGGATCATAGAATACAATAGGAGCACTGTCCTCATCATACGCTCCAAAGTAAATGATACCACTGTACCAGGAGTTTGTATGAGAATGTTGTAGACAACTACCACCATTATATGTACGAGTCAACCAAGAACTAGTGAACTGAATATCAGTTTGATAGTTCATGACATCAATAATATAACTGAGACACTTGTCTCGGATATACTCAGCAATTTCTGGTTGACTATTCAACCAGTGTTTGTCTAGAGTTGTCGCCCCATTACAACCATCCGCTTCATCATCTTCTAACCACTCCTGGTCGGGAGCAAGATCATACAGCTTCTTAGAGATATCAAAGTCAATAGCACACGAAGCAATTGGGTTAGCAAACACTGGCATAACCTGCCAGTAAGGATCTTGATCAGTTGTAAAAGGTGGGATATTCATGCTTCAGACAACACAGAATAATTTTTTACTTTCTCAAATTTCATAGTACGATCAAACTTACCTTCAAGACTTTCTTTGTGACTAATGACAAACACGTTTGTATTGTCATCAAAGTTACGAAGGATCCAACCAAGTTCACTACTACCATTCTGGTCTAGAGAACCATCAAAGATCTCGTCTAGAATAAGGAGGTTAGTATCGACACTATTCTTAAGTTTAGCAATGCTTCTCCAAGTAAGCAGCAGAGCAAGATCAATACGAGCTTTCTCTCCCTCACTGAAAGATTCGTAAGTAAAGATGTCTCGGTATCTAGATTTAATAGTTTCCTCAAAGTTTTCATCTAGAGTAAAGTTGACGTAAAAATCCATCCTCCTGAGATAATCTCCGATGAGTTTGTTCATCGCTGGAAGATATCGTTTTATAATTCTACTTTTAATTCCATTATCTTTTAACAATTGACCAGCAACATTTAATGTATCTTTATCTTTCTTGGATGAGACAAATCGATCCTTGATAGATTTTTTTTCATCAACGTAAGCAGTCAGTTTTTCAAACTCTGCTTTCTTGCTGCTAGTCGGAGCATTGAGATCTTTGATCTCTGTTTCTCTATTACTAATCTGCTGATCCAAAGATGTAATCTCATAGTTCAGTTGATTGATGATGGAATTGATCTCCACGATTTGTTCAGACAACTCCATAAACTTTGATTCACGTTGCTCTTCTTGCTCGATGGACTTCTCAAGATCACCGAAGCCTTTCTCCAAGGTCAGTAATTCTTTGTCACCCTCATTGATCTTCTGATCTCGGAAGTCCTGTCCAATCTCTTGTGTACACGTAGGACACACATGATTATTAATAAAGAACTCAGTCTCTTTCTTACAGGTGCTGATCTTTTGTTGGATCTTCACACGAAAGGTATTGAGTTGCTTGAGTTTCTTTTTGTTATCGGCAAGAGTTTTCAACTCAGTATTGTAGTCGGCAAGAACTACAGTTTGATCAGCAACATTTTTCATTGCTGTTCCTTTGTCTACTTTCAAAGTTTGAATGATTGTCTCTTTCTTCTCAATCTCAGACTTTGTTTTCTTCTCCAACTCCAGCATGTAATTTTTCTGGAGTTCGATCTTGTCTGTAGACAACTTGAGTTGATATTCTAGTTCCTTAATCTCTTCGTTGTTGTCACGTACCTTGTCCTTCAGCAAAGTATTCATGACTGAAAAGATTTGGATATCTAGAATATCTTCAATGATTTCTCTACGTGATGCCACTGGCAATTTCATGAAAGGGACAAACGTAGATGACCCTAGAACTACAATCTGAGTGAAGGACTTGTAGTTCATCTTCAGAATATTTTGTTCCAGTTGTTTCTGGTAGTCAACTGCTGTAGATGACTGATCAATCATCTGACCGTTTTGATAAATCTCAAACGTATTAGGTTTGATTCCACGAATGATTTTGAATTCGTTCCTACCAATACTAAACTCTACTTCAACCACACAACCTTTCTCATTGATGCTATTAACTAGCATCGGTTTGTTGATCTTCCTAAATGGTTTACCAAACAAAGAGAAAGTTAATGCGTCAAGAACTGTGCTCTTACCAGCACCATTTGTCCCGATAATTAAGTTTGTTTTATGGGAGGTTAGATCCACCTCGGTGAACACATTCCCCGTAGACAGGAAGTTTTTCCAGCGGATCTTTTCAAATACGATCATTCTAAGTCTTTCGGGGGAATCAAGAAATCATCTTTAGTTATTATAGCATACTTGTGATATCTTTCCTCACAAGCACCAACAATCAGGTCTTCATCAATCTCAACAACTTGTAACTTGGGGTTAGTGGGATCAATAACCATCATGCCATTGTACCTCTCAGCGTCATCAGAATCTTCGAAGATAGGAATGATCTGATCACCATCTTCATTGATGACCGAGAACACTCCTTCTACTTTATCAGCTAACGTGAGAATGTACATCAGGCAACTTCACAGCTCTCAATATATAGGGACCTCATCAACTTCTTTAGTTCGGTTTTATCTACCGTCATCTCAGTTTCGTCAACATACTCATTAAGCAAAGTCATAGTATCTTTGACTTCTAAGTTGACTTCATCGTCACTATCATCTTCTGTAGTAAGAGATTCCACAATCTTAATATCATGGACTCCAACATCATACAGACGATCTACTAGATCCTCAAACATATGATAGTCAGTCTTTTCTTCAACGACAATCTTAATATACTTGTCAGCATATTCATGGACGTTCAACTTATCGTAGTCGTCAATCTTGTCGTTGTAAAAGATCTTCTCAAAAATCTCGTATGGATTCTTGACCCTAGTCAGTTTTTTTGTGGGTGGATCATAGAGATGGAACCCACGCTCATCCTTGTAATCATTCCAGAACATCTGGTAAGGATTGCCCAGGTATGTGATGTTACCCTTCTTGGACTTGTGGTGGAAGTGACCAGAGAACACTTGCTTAAACCGCTTGTAGATCTTAGGGTCCATGCCATGTTCCATCTTGAGACCAGGAGTTACTTCAAACCCATCGAGTTCGAGGTGCCCCATGACGATCTCGGCATTTGTGCTTTCAAGAT
>Ga0213860_10000179_pt1 | contig 25219 bp, 19 predicted proteins | sample PICome_3_FD_160118 | JGI IMG/M metagenome (GOLD analysis project Ga0213860, IMG submission 160118) | Coastal seawater microbial communities near Pivers Island, North Carolina, United States - PICO550 | ecosystem: Environmental > Aquatic > Marine > Coastal | place: USA: North Carolina...
TACGTGCCCCATTATTGTTACTACTGCTGGTCTGGGCTTTAGATCAGAGTCAGCGTCTTTTACCTCATTGATAACATCCTCGACGTCTGCATCTGAAACTCTTACGACTTTGTGTCCAAATTCTTCGACGATTAACTCAGCAGTATCGGCATCAATTACTTGGTTCTGGGTTACCATCATACCCATTTTCATAAGTGCTTTTACAACTTCTGCTACACGCTCTGCCATTCTGTTTGCTAATTCAGAAACGACTATGGCCTCAGGTATTTGAACGTCTCTTACAACTTTTTCGCGTTCCTGCATTTGGCCCATCGCTTTTTGACGTGCTCGTTCTTGTTTGCGCTTCATTGCGGCCATTGATTTTTGTCGACCGCCTTCACCCTCTAGGGCTTGACTAATAGTTAACTTGCCAGATCTTCGACCAAATCCTTCACGACCCTTTGTGTTTCGTCTTTCACTAGGTTCATCCTCGCGAGTTTTCTTTCTTTGTGCTGACTGAGGGTTTTTTTGCTCCTTCAGCACAGTTTCTGGGTCACCTTTTGGCACAGGCGTATTCAGGGCAGCCTGTTTTGCTAATTCCTCGGCTTCTACTCTTGCCTTTTCTTCATCAGCTTTTTTGCGAGCCCGGTCTTCAGCATCTCTTTGTTCTTTTTCTTTAGCTTCCTGTTCAGCTATTCTTCTGTCGCGCTCTTCTTGCCTATTTTGTTCTTCAGCTATACGTTCCGATTTTTCTTCTGCTTCACGGGCTTTTGCGGCTTGCAAAGCTTTCATCCGACGTTCCATTTCTGCATCTGTAACACCAGAAGGTCTTGCACTAGCCGTTTTCTCTGTGGCCTGTGTTCCATCCATGGGTTTTGCAGTGCCAGATTTTGGCACAACTACCCGTTTACGTTTGGTTTCGACAACAACACTCTTGCTACGTCCGTGGCTAAAGCTTTGTTTGACATTACCTGCACGGGGTCCACCCCGCAGACCTAGAGTTTTTTTGCCATCACTATCGCTCATTTAGTTGTCTTTTCCTTTCAGGTGATTTTTCACCAAAATTCCGTCGAAGACCTGTTAACCGGTGCGCCTCCTGTACTATACGTTTAGCTAAACCACCAGATGTAACTGCACAATGAATTGCATTTTGTCTCCCAAATGCCTCTCCTAATTCCAGTGAGCTTAAGCAGCCAATGAATTTTGCTTTATCTGGCGTGCTAAGTTTTGACTTGCCCCTACCAGAACCATCATACGCTTGTATCAGTAGTAAAACTTTATCTTTTGAAAGCCACTCCTTTACCTTTTCATAGCCACATACTGCTTGGCCAGCTTTACGTGCCAAACGAATAAGATCTAGTAATCTTTTTGATTGGAGGCATTCTATCTCAGAAATTAAATTATCTTTCACTTTTAAAGTTTTTTTGGCCGACTTCTCAAAAAGATTTTTTTCTATAGCCAATTTCAAAGATAATTGATTAGCCGAGACCCATAGACCCCTTCCTGGTAATTTTGCAGCCAAATCGGGCAGAACTTGACTGTCCGGACCGATTATAAAACGGTACATTGCGTCTCTATCTCCAATTTTACCAGTTGCGATACACTTTCTTTCGTTACCCTGTAGTGTATCTTTATGCTCAAAAGTGTCTGTCATGTTAGCTTTCTTGTAGATTTTCCTCTTCAGCTTCAGCAGAATTAACTGGCGAAATTTCATCTGGGTTTACCCATCCCAGAATAACTCGTGCTGTCATAATTAGATCTTGGGCTTCTTCAAGAGTGACGCCAAAAGTTTCCAAAAGTCCGTCATCTTTAACTCTTTCACCGTCTACCGTTGTCCAGCCTCCCGCGAGTTCCCAGTCGGCGCATTTTGCAAACTCTTCAACATTCTTTATTCCATCATCAGCCAGAGCAAGTAGCATTTGTGGAGATAGCCCATCAAAGTTTAGCAATGCTTCCTCTACACCCAGATCGCGCAATTTGTCTAAAGCTTCCTGGGATTCTTTCTCAAGGAACTCACGAGCGCGAGTTTGCAGCTCACTGGCTGTCTCCTCGTCCACCCCGTCAATTACCATTAACTCATCTAATTCGACGTAAGCTACTTCTTCCAAACTCGCGAAACCTTCAGAAACAAGGAGTTGGGCAAAAAACTCGTCTAAATCCAGAGTATCCATGAACAAAGTAGTACGTTCTTCAAATTCTTTTTGGCGTCGTACGGACTCTTCAGCCTCAGTCAGGATATCGATATCAAGATTGGTTAACTGACTAGCTAAGCGAACATTTTGCCCTCTACGCCCAATTGCAAGAGATAGTTGATCGTCTGGAACAACGACCTCAATTTTCCCAGCCTCTTCATCCAAAACAACTTTACTTACTTCTGCAGGCTGCAGAGCATTCACCAAAAATGTTGGTTGGTCCTCATTCCATGGAATAATATCGATTTTTTCACCCTGCAATTCGTTTACAACAGCTTGCACGCGGCTGCCTCGCATTCCAACACAAGCTCCAACGGGATCAATTGAGCCATCATTCGTAAATACTGATATTTTTGCGCGTGATCCAGGATCTCTTGAAACCGATTTGATTTCGATGATTCCTTCATAGATTTCCGGAACTTCCATTTTAAATAGTTCAGCCATAAATTCAGGCGCTGTTCTCGATAAAAAGATTTGAGGGCCTCTCATTTCTCTTCTTACCTCTTTTATGTAACACCGGATCCTGTCTCCGGAGCGGTAACTCTCGCGGCCAATTTTTTCATTTCTCCGAAGCATTGCCTCGCCTCTTCCAACATCAACTATAACGTTCCCGTATTCCTCACGTTTAACAACACCGTTTATTATTGTACCAGCACGATCCTTAAATTCTTCGAACTGTCTGTCACGCTCTGCTTCTCGTACTTTTTGTAAAATTACTTGCTTAGCTGATTGAGCTGCGATGCGTCCCATGTCCACTGGAGGTATCTCCTCAATGAATTGCTGTCCAACTTCTGGGTTTTCCATATATTGCTTGGCTTGTTCCACGGTCATTTCAGCTTGGTAATTCTCTAAAAGTTCTTCTTCTACAACTGTGCGAACACGTCGGAATGTCGCTCGACCAGTCTTTCTGTCAATAGAAACTTGTATATCCATTTCAGAACCGTAGCGTGATTTAGCTGCTCGCGCTAAACTTTCCTCCATAGCTTCCACTACTAGACTTGGGTCGATCATTTTTTCGCGTGCTACAGCTTCAGCTGTTTGCAACAATTCTAACTGATTTGCGGAAGTTATAGCCATTTTCTACTCCTCATTATTTTCCAACTGGGTTTCAATTTCGTCAAAGTTTTCTTCATTCAAAATACCTGCCTTAGTATTTTTCTTAAGCATTTTTTTAATTAAATCATCCGATAAAACTAATCTCGCATCTGATAGCCAAGTAAATTTTAAACCAATGGTACCTTCCTCAAGGTTGATAAGCACTTCATCATTATTTACCCCAGCCAAAACGCCTCTAAACCGTCGTCGTCCATCAATTAGTTCCGTTGTTTCTACCTTGGCTTCAAAACCTTGGAATGAGTCAAAATCTTTTTTTCTTGTAAGCGGTCGATCGATGCCAGGGCTTGAAATCTCTAATGTATAATTTTCCGGTATTGGATCCTCTACATCTAAGATTGTTCCGACTGATGTATTAATTTCTGCTAACTCATCAACTCCTATTTGACCGTCTAAGCGATCAGCCATAATCTGTAAGGTGCTAGGATTACCATTGGATAATCTAACTCGCACCATTTCAAATCCTAAATCCTCTAAAATTGGATTTAAGAGTTCTGCAAGTTTTTTATCCATATAGGATTTTGCTATTAAGTTGTTAATCATTATCTCATACAAAAAAACGGGCCTGCGGCCCGCTGCATTAAATCGGTGGAGTGTAAGTTGCCCAACACACCGCTGTTGTGCGTCGTATAATTGTAATATTCTCTATTTGCAAGTGTTCAATTTTGAAGTTGTCAGTCACTTTAGCTACATGATAAAAAGTAAGCATAAGTAATGGATAGTGGTTTTGGAATTAAGCTCTCAGGAAATAGATGCAATTTTGTTATCAATAAAGGTGTCAATTTGGTCTGTTGTCTTTAGTTTATTACCGGCAGTCTATATCGCCTATGTTTTATCCCGAAAAAAATTCTGGGGCCGACAGGCACTAAATGTCATAGTTCATATTCCATTAATACTACCCCCTGTAGTTACCGGGTATTTTTTATTGCTTTTATTCAATCGGACTGGGATAATCGGACGTTTTTTAGATACCTATTTTGGCGTCACTGTAGCCTTTCATTGGTTTGGCGCTGTGCTTGCTGCTGCTATTATGTCTTTTCCATTGATGGTTCGAGCCATTAGATTAGGGTTTGAGAGTGTTGATCCAAAATTAGAAGTGGCTGCTTACTCATTGGGTGCAAATAAGTTTATAATCTTCCTAACAATAACTTTGCCATTAATTATCCCAGCTTTAATAACGGGAGCTGTTTTAGGTTTTGCAAAATCAATGGGAGAATTTGGAGCTACAATCACCTTTGTCTCAAACATCCCCGGGCAAACCCAAACAATACCATCGGCCATTTTTGAATTTTTGCAGACACCAGACAATAATTTTATGACATTAAGATTAGTCTGTCTTTCGTTACTGATTTCTATTGGAGCGTTATATATTTCTGAAGTTCTCGCCAGCAGGTTGAGCAGAAGAGAAGACAACGAATGAGTATAGCTGTAAACATTGAAAAAACTATGGGTGACTTCCAGCTCAATACAGAATTTTATGCTGACATTGGTATAACTGCAATTTTTGGACCTTCGGGTGCTGGTAAATCAACGCTGGTAAACCTTATCGCAGGATTAGTGAAACCAGATACCGGTTATATAAAAATACTCAATGAAGTAATTTTTGAAAGTCAGCAAAAAATTAATGTGCCCGCTAACAAGAGAGGGATTGGTTTTGTCTTTCAAGATGCAAGACTATTCCCACATATGAAGGTTGAGAGTAACTTAAAGTATTCAAATAGATTTGGCCGAAAGGGTCACCTCAGCTCATTTACAGAAATTGTGGAAGTGCTAAATTTAGGACAAATTCTTCATCGCTTACCTGGAAATTTATCAGGTGGTGAGAAGCAAAGAGTGGCAATCGGTCGAGCCTTGCTGAGCAATCCAAAGATACTCATTTTGGATGAGCCGTTGACTGGGCTTGATGAAGGTTTGAAAGCAGAAGTAATCCCGTATTTAGAATTCTTACGTGATAATTTTAAAATACCAATCCTCTATATAAGCCATTCTCAATCTGAGGTTGTCAGACTTTCTGATAGAATTGTAGTTCTTGAAAAAGGCAGGATTCTCGAACAAGGCAAGACCTTGCAAATATTGTCTAGTTTCAGTGTTGCAAAGAAGTTGGGTTTAAGAGACCTTTCATCTTTTGTTGAGGCTAAGGTCTCAAAACATGCATCCGATGGCATTACAGAACTAGATTTTGCAGGTTCTAAATTATTTTTGCCCAAGATAGATGCAATTTTAGGTAGCAAAGTTTATTTAAGAATCCTGGCAAAAGATATAACACTTGCAATCGAAAAACCTAAAAAGATATCGGCTCTTAACATTTTGCAGGGTAAGGTGGATGAGGTAATTCTAGGGAATGGACCTGGTGCTATTGTTGGTATTGAAGTTGGGGGTCATAAGCTAACAACAAGAATAACGCAGCGTTCTCTTAATGCAATGAATTTAAAGCTTGGCCAAACTTGTTTTGCATTCTTAAAAACTGTTTCTGTCGCTACTTCGGATATTATTACTTAAAATTTTCTTTTTTAAACCTTGTATAAACTCCTTCAGGCAGATTGATGGCAGCACTTAAGTCCTTTAGTTGTGCTATAGAAAATGTGATTTTATTAATTTTATCAGTACGAGCGTCATATTGTTCAATTGTAACGCATTCAGAGAAACTATTGATGATAAGATCTTCTTGTAATTGAGAAGTTCCTTCATCAACTAAAGTTATGACTGTTGAGTCAAATTCATGTTCGATCGAAAACATCAGGGTCCCAGTTTGTAGTGTGCTTTACAATATCGTAGTGCACTAATACTTTATAATTCAATAATCAAAGCTCTATTTTGGTTCTATTTTTTTGCTATAAACATTAAATTATTAGCAGGCATTTCAATAACTGCTTCTGGAGATAGGTTATTTTCTTCGATTTCATCAAGTATATCAAAGTCGTCTTTATACCCGATTTCTTGGTCATAATTGATCAGTGAGGTGTGAAACTTAAAATCTTGATCGCTTATTAGTTCACCACTTCTCATAAATGGGCCGTAAATCATAAAGTAGCCATTACTTTTAAGCGCAAATGAACTTTCGCGAATAAGATTTCTCATTTCTCTATTGCTTATGAGATGGAAGATATTAATCGTGATTATTACGTCATAATCATTAATTTTTTTGGCCCAGTCAGCGGCTGTGACATCAAGCAATAATGGTGCGTTAATGTTCGCTTGGTCTATTTCTTGTATATAGGCCTTGATGCTATCTAAACGCTTTGGATCAATATCACTTGGTTGCCATTCAAGATTATAAAAAGTCTTAGCGAAGTATGTGCAGTGCTGACCAGTACCACTTGCAAGCTCCAAGACTTTTCCTTTCTCCGGCAGATATTGAGATAAAACTTCCAGTATTACGGAAGTATTTCTTGCAGCAGAATCTGAATATAATTTTTTTTCTCCAATATTTGCAACCTGGCTGGCTGTTCGTGGCAAGTTTTCCCGAAGTGGCATTAGAATCTTCCTGGTAAAAGGGCCTCAAGTATTTCGCTATCAACTGATACGTTTTCTTTCAGTAACAAATCGGACAATAACTGACTTGCGGCTGCTGCTGTTTGGAAACCATACCCTCCTTGACCTGCAAACCAGAAAAAAGAAGAGTTATTTTTGTCTGGTCCTATCACCAAATTTCCATCTGGAGCAAAGCTTCTCAAACCAGCCCAGTTAGATAGCATGCGGTTGATTGGAAAATTTACTACGCCCTGAAAAGACTGAATGCCAGCCGCTAACGTTTCATCATCTGCCCATGCGTCGTGAGCGCTGACCATTTGCTTGTCAGCGGGTGATACTATAAGATTTCCTGCATCGGGTTTTGCATACCAAGTCTCTCCGACACCATCCAGCATAGGCCAATTTTGCACATCGACTCCTTTTGGTGCGTGCATTCTAGCGATAGAGCGTTTATAAGGAATTATATTAAGTTTTGAGACCCCACAGAACTCTGCAACCTGATCGGCCCAAGCTCCAGCTGCATTTATCAATATGCTGGCCGATAGGTCACCATTTGAGCTTTTTATTTTCCATTTATTATTCTGAAGATAAGCACTAATAAATTTTGTCTTTTTTCTTATCTGAGCTTCATTTTCTAAGGCAATTTTTCTGTAGTATTCAAAGAGTTTGTTTGTATCAATATCGTAAACATCGGGTCTGTAGGCTTGCCGTGTGATCCCTTCTTGTTTTAGAGAAGGAAGCAGTTGGAAAGCTTCATCGAATGAAATATGTGCCAAGCCTAGATCCCCGGCATCAGTTTGAAATTCTTTCTCTTCACCGTATTTGCCAATTAATAACAAGCCTCGCTTTTTTAAAAAGCCTTGGCTTTCACTTTTAAGAAAAGTCAAGCTTTCTTTATTTAGCTCTTTTGTGACCCTGTTACCATAATCCTCAATAAACGTTGCAGCAGACCTCCCCGATGAATGATAGCATAACTCGGGTTCTGCTTCTAATAAAGTTACCTTTAAATGGGGTGCTATTTGGGCACACGCAGCAATGCCGGCAATTCCTCCACCGATTATTACTACATCTGTCATTAGATTGGTTCCAACGGTGGTTTTAAAGCCCCCATAAACTTATGAGGGCTATTAATCTTTTTATTGTGGAACGTCACCCTTTATGCCTTCGACATAAAAGTTCATGCCCAAAAGGGTTCCATCGTCTGCAGTTTCACCTGCAGCTAGCCATACCGAACCGTCTTGCTTATTAATTGGTCCTGTAAATGGATGATAATCTCCTGAGGCAATTGCATCTTTCATAGCTAGTGCTTCTGCTTTTACATCAGCTGGAACGGCAGAAGTAATTTCTCCAATTCCAACCATGCCAGGTCCGATACCATCCCAGGTATCAGTTGAAGTCCAAGTTCCATCTAGGACAGCCTGAGTTCTGGCAATATAGTATGGTGCCCAGTCGTCAATAATGGATGAAACTCTCGGCATAGGTTTGAACATTGCCATGTCCGAAGCTTGGCCAAAAGTTATAACGCCACCTGCTTTTTCTGCAGCAGCTTGTGGTGCAGTTGAGTCAGTATGCTGTAATACGACATCGCAACCTTGTTCGATTAAAGCAGTTGCAGCATCAGCTTCTTTTGCAGGATCAAACCATGTGTAAATCCAAACGATATTAAATTCGACATCGGGGTTAACCTTCCTGGCATGTATGAATGCAGAGTTAATTCCTCGTACAACTTCTGGGATTGGAAAAGATCCGATATAACCAACTTTGTTTGTTTTGGTCATCTTCCCTGCAATATGACCTTGAATAGCTCTTCCTTCATAAAACCGAGCCGAATAGGTCGAAACATTGTCAGCTCGCATATAGCCAGTGGCATGTTCAAATTTTACATCTGGAAATTTTTTTGCAACGTTTATAGTTGGTTCCATATAACCAAATGAAGTTGTAAATATCAAATCTGCTCCCTGTAGAGCCATTTGGGTCATAACTCTCTCTGAATCTGCACCCTCTGGAACCAATTCTTGGTAGACAGTTTCTACTCTATCACCGAAATGCTCTTCTACTGCCAGTCGGCCTTGATCATGCTCATATGTCCATCCATAGTCACCAACTGGTCCCACATAAACAAACCCTACTTTGACATCGGCAGCCAAAGCCGCTGCCGCAACTCCGAGCGAAGCTATTGCGCCAGCTATAACAGATTTTATGTACATATATCTCTCCCTAAATTGAAATAGGCCTCATGAAGAGGCGTGAAATGGTCGTCCCAGGGATGCGGGCGCCCCCTGATTCCCCCGTGATGAAATAATAACAAGAACTACAATTGTAATCAAATACGGTGACATTGATAAGTACTCGACAGGTATAGAAGCTCCAGCCGCCTGTAAATTTAGCTGTAATACTGTCACACCGCCAAAAATATAGGCACCAAACAAAACACGCCAGGGTCTCCAGCTAGCAAAAACTACAATTGCTAACGCAATCCATCCTGCACCGGCAGTCATTCCTTCGGTCCATTGTGGAACTCTCGCCAGAGAAATATATGCGCCTCCTAAGCCACTTGTGGCACCACCAAACATTATAGCAAGCATTCTTACCCGAACGACCTTGTATCCAAGCGCATGAGCAGCGTCATGATTTTCACCTACCGCTCTCAAAACCATTCCGGCGTGTGTGTATTTTAAAAACCACCAAACCAAGGTTACTAAAAAAATAGAAAAATAAATCATTAAATCGTGTGAAAATAGCATTTTCCCTAAAACAGGGATATCACTAAAGAATGGTATTTCCAGCGCCTTGAGAGTTGGAGATTTCATGCCCTCATAGGGCCGTCCCAACAACGCAGATAAACCTAAGCCTACTAATGTCAGACCAAGGCCAGTCGCTACCTGGTTAGATTTTAAATATTGAGTGAGTATGCCGAATATGATTGAAAATATTCCTGATATAATGGCTGCACAAACAAATCCTAATAGAGGTGTGTCAGTATTCACCGCTACGATAAAGCCTACTACCGCTCCAACAATCATCATACCTTCTACACCGAGATTTAATACACCAGATTTTTCTACAACTGCTTCCCCGATAGCTGCCAATAAGATGGGCGTTGCAGATACCATGAGGGAGGCTATTAGAAGAGCAGGATTGATACTAGAAAAGTCCATTAATTATCTGCTCCTATTTTAACTTTATAATTTGCAAACAGATCTGTTGCGAGAAGGAAGAACAGAAGCATTCCTTGAAATAACTGTATAGACGCTCCAGGCAAACCTAGCATTAACTGTGCTAGCTCACCTCCGATATATGTTAGCGCGATCAATAAGCCTGATAAAAATATACCAATAGGATGTAGTCGCCCAAGAAAAGCGACGATAATTGCGGTAAAGCCATAGCCTGAATTAAATTCAATGGTTATCTGCCCAGATGGTCCCGATACTTCAAACATTCCAGCGAGACCTGCAAGCGCTCCGGAGATGCCAAGACAAAAGACAATATTTGCAGTTGGATTTACTCCAGCAAATTTAGAAGCTCTAGGTGCCTGCCCAGTTAGTTGAATATTAAAACCTTGGATATGTTTGGTTAGAACGATGTAGGAGAAAATTACTGTAATGAAAGCAAATAAAACACCCCAATGCATGCCTGAGTTAGCGATGATTTCAACATTGGCAGCACTCTCATAATTTTGTAAGTTGCGTGACCCCGGAAAGCCATATCCATCAGGATTTTTTAAAAGGCCCTGACTTACAGAGGCGAGTATTGACTCAGCTACATATACAAGCATCAGTGAAACTAAAATTTCATTGGTATTGAGCTTTGCTTTTAGCAACGCAGGGATCAACCCCCAAAGGAAGCCGCCAAGTGCACCAGCGATGATCATCAACGGAAAGATAAATTTACTTTCCATAGGATAAAAAGCTAGCGCAACACTTGCTCCAAAAATAGCACCCAGTATATATTGACCTTCGGCTCCTATATTCCAAACACCTGCCTTAAATCCAAAAGAGAGACCAATAGCTATCAAGATTAAAGGGCCTGCTTTTACGAGTAACTGTGGGCGGGAGTAACTTGCAAAATTTGGATCAAACAATGGATCCCAGAAGATAATGCGTATTGCTTCGAAAGGGTTCTCGCCTAATGCGGCAAATAGGATACCTCCAGAAATCATTGTAATTAAGACTGCGAGGAAAGGAGATAAGTAAATCCATTTTTGAGATTGCTGGGGACGTTTTTCTAATTTAAACATTACGCGCTTCCAGGTCTTTAGCCCCTCCCATCATGAGGCCAATTTGTTCCATAGACAGTTCGGCCGTTTTTTCTATCCTAGATAAAGCTCCGCTATTTAAGGCGGCAAACTGATCACTGATTTCCAATAGCTCATCTAGATCTTGTGAAATTACTAAAATTGCTGCGCCATTCTCTGAAAGTGTCAAAAGCGCTTGCCTTATGGAAGATGCAGCAGCGGCATCTACACCCCATGTTGGTTGGTTCACAATAAATACACTCGGATTTTGTAAAATTTCTCTGCCAATAACAAATTTTTGCAAATTTCCTCCAGAAAGTGATCCAGCGGTATTTTGGGAACCGGGAGTTCTTACATCAAACTTTTTTATAACTTTATCCGCAAAGGCTTTACTTTTCTTCCAATCAATGAAGCCAAGAGAGACAAGATTTTGAGAATTTTCAGCAGTAATTAATGTATTTTCGATCAGGCTCATGTTAGGCGCAGCGGCGTGGCCTAGGCGCTCCTCTGGTGCAGAAAGCAATCCTATTTTTCTTCGTTGGTTAGGATTGAATTTAGTAATATTAATTCCATTAAAAATAATGCTGCCATGCTGCGAGAATTGCTCACCTGATAAAACCGCAAATAATTCATCTTGCCCGTTACCAGCAACGCCGCCAATACCAAGTATTTCTCCTTGCCTCAAATCAAATGTCACATTGGTAAGCGAAGTCCCGAACTGGCTCTTATTGACGCAGCAAATATTGTCCACATTTAGCATAACCTGCCCAGCAGGTTTATTTAATTTTTCTGGGGCTTTAATAGTAGAGCCAACCATCATTTCTGCTAATTTTTTTGTGCTTGTTTTCTCTGGTGTGCAGGTATCAACTTTTTTTCCAAGACGTAAAATTGTCGCTGTATCGCATAATTTTCTTATCTCTTCCAATTTATGACTGATGTAGAGAATGGAGGTGCCCTCAGATCTTAACTTCAGAAGAGTTTTAAATAATATATCTACTTCTTGTGGTGTCAAAACGGATGTTGGTTCGTCCATCACCAATAACTTTGGATTTTGTAATAGGCAGCGAATAATTTCTACTCTTTGCCGCTCTCCAACCGACAGCTCACCAACTGTCTTTGCTGGGTCGATTGGCAGTCCGTAAGACTCTGATACCGATTTTATCTTTTTGCCTAAGTCCCTTTGGTTTGGGGGATTATCCATACCTAACGAGATATTTTCAGCAACACTCAATGCCTCAAAGAGTGAAAAGTGCTGAAAAACCATTGCTATGCCAGCTTTCCGAGCTTCGCTTGGAGTTCCTGGTCTGAAAGGAACTCCATTTAATAACAAGTTCCCACTGTCCGGTTTCACTAACCCGTAGATTATTTTTACTAGCGTGGATTTTCCCGCACCGTTCTCTCCCAGCAAGGCATGAACTTCACCAGTATTTATATTAAAAGAAATATCGCTGTTGGCGATCACGCCAGGATATGTTTTCGAGATGCCATTGATCTCAAGCAATTTTTTGATCAAGAATTAAACCCTTTTGCACCTGGTGATTTCTTTCCATCCAATTTACTACAACGCCCAAAGCGATTTGTTGAGGATGCTTTCCATATTTTTTGTATCCTATTGGACATTGAATTCGGTCAATTTTGTCTTTGCTGTGCCCAAACGATACAAGTTTCTTTTTAAAACGAGTAAATTTTGTTTCTGATCCAATTAAGCCGGCCCATTTAAAATCATGGTTTAAAATCTTATCACAGATCTCTAGGTCGATTTTGTGTGAGTAGGTCAATATCAAATGTTCAGCATTTGGTTGTGCTCGCTTTATAAATTGTTCTGGTGTTTCATAAATTATTTTGTAGACATTAGAGTGTTCTAAGTCTGGAAACCTGCTGCTTTCTGTATCTAGCCAATAAATTTCCAGGTTTGGCAAAGGGGCCATAAGCGATAATATTGCAGACCCTACGTGCCCAGCACCCCATATCCATATCGGCACCTTCGCAGCAATAATTTTCTCAATTAGCCAGTCCTCGGAAAGTTTGTGGTCAAAGTCAATAGTCTCTGTTTTATAGTTTCTGACGAACTGTGCTACCGTTTGTGGAGTTTCCGTTGTGCTTGAAAGTGATCTTACATTTAGGTTCTGATCTTTCAAATTGGAAACATCTTTTTGATCATAATACTCAGTTACTAATTTTACAAAACCACCGCAGCACTGCCCTAATTCAGGGCCAAGCGGATACGACTTAAGTTTTGTCTTCTTTGTTTCTAAAATTTCACGTGCAGCTTTTATCGCCTCGAATTCAAGAGTGCCGCCTCCTATTGTGCCATGTGTGCCTTTGGCCCAGACATACATTTCGGTGCCAAGGCCCCTCGGAGTAGAACCTTTTGTCTCCAGAATTAAGATTCTAGCTACTGGTCCGTTGTTTTCTATAACCGTTTTAAGGGTGCTGTAATCAAGTGCCATTTACACGCCTGACTGCCCTTAGTATATTTTCAGGTGTTGCTGGAGCATTTAGGATTGGCCATTCATTGCCACAAGCAGACACTGCATTTCTAAGAGCAAGGAATACAGAGATACCAAGCATAAAAGGTGGTTCTCCAACTGCTTTTGACTTGTAAATTGTGTTTTCGACATTCAAATTATCAAACAAGCTTACGTTAAAAATTTTTGGTCGATCAGATGCACAAGGAATTTTATAAGTTGATGGTGCATGAGTTTTTAACTCGCCCCTTTCATCCCAAACAAGTTCTTCGGTTGTTAGCCAGCCCATACCCTGTATAAATCCACCTTCAATTTGACCGATATCGATTGCTGAATTTAAGCTATTTCCCGCATCGTGTAATATATCACTCCTCAATAATTTAAATTCACCTGTTAAGGTGTCTATAACTACTTCTGAGACTGCGGCACCATAAGCAAAATAGTAGAAGGGCCGACCTTTCCCTTTGATTCTGTCCCACTGCAAATCAGGTGTTTTGTAAAACCCAGTTGATGAGAGGCTAATACGCTGTGTGTATATTTCGTATACGGCATCCTCAAAAGATATATCGAAGTTGCTACCCCTCACTCTTCCATCTTCAAATTTAACATCATTTGTATTTGGTCGATATTTCTCAATAAAATACGATGAAATCCTAGCACAAATAATATCACAGGCCTCTTTTACTGCCATACCATTCAGATCACTTCCAGAGCTCGCTGCTGTTGCTGAAGTATTTGGTACTTTTGCGGTATCAGTGGCGGTTATCTGCACTTTTTTTATCGGTATCCCGAAAATATGTGCAGCTACTTGAGCGACTTTTTGGAAAAGGCCTTGACCCATTTCGGTGCCACCATGATTAATTCTCACAGAGCCGTCATTATAAACGTGAACTAATGCTCCTGCCTGATTAAGTTGAGTAAGTGTAAAAGAAATTCCAAACTTAACAGGATTGAAAGCTATACCTCTTTTTAAGATTTTGTTCTCTTTATTCCACTCTGTAACTTTTGTTTTACGGGTATAGTATTCCGAGCTTTCTAAAAGTTCATCCATCATTTCATGAACTATGAAATCTTTAATTTCCATACCATAATGAGACGTTTGGGGTTTAATCCCATCTTTGATTTTCTTTTCACTGGTGTAGAAATTGTGTTTTCTTACTAAACCAGGATCCAAATTAAGTGAAAAGGCTATGTGATCGATTATATTTTCCATGCCGATCATACCTTGTGGTCCGCCAAAACCTCTGAATGCAGTGGCACTCTGGGTATTGGTTCTTAATCGGTGGCTTTCCACCCTAAAGTTTGGAATGTGATAACAATTGTCAGCATGCAGCATAGCTCTATCGGCAACTGGCAGAGATAGATCTTGTGACCATCCACAGCGAACATAATGTTTAACATCAAGTGCTTTTATAATGCCTAACTCATCAAAGCCAGCTGTGTATTCTATTCGAAAATCATGGCGTTTGCCCGTGATTTTCATATCATCATCGCGGTCATATCGCATCTTTGCAGTTGAATTATTTCGCACTGCTGCGATCGCGCAAGCACATGCTAGGGCATTTCCTTGGCTTTCTTTGCCACCAAACCCACCTCCCATTCGGCGGACTTCAACTTTAATGAGGTTCATGTCTAGGCCCAACGTTTCAGCAACTTTGTGCTGAATTTCTGTGGGATGCTGGGTGGAACTATAAATTACCATTTCACCGTCGTCTTGTGGGGACGCTATAGCTGCTTGACCTTCAAGGTAGAAGTGTTCTTGCCCACCTAATTCAAGGGTGCCTTCAATGGTCATTGGTGAACTCTTAAATGCTGATATAACGTCACCCTTATTATAGACTCTGGGACCTTCCTCGAAGCGACTATCCAACTTAATCGCTTGCTCAATGCTTATGACTGGTTGCTCTTCAGCATATTCAATGACGGCTAAAGTTGAAGCATATCGTGCCTGCATATGTGAATTCGCAGCCACTATAAAAATTGGTTGGCCAATAAAATTTACAGATACATCGGCTAGCAAAGGTTCGTCATGTGCATTTGGAGCGACATCATTTCCAAAAGGAAGGTCTTTTGAGAGTATAATATCTACAACTCCAGGTGCTTCCCTAACAGCCGAAAGATCAATCGACTTTATTTGACCTTTGGCTATGCTGGATAGGCCAAAAGCAAGATGTAAAGTTTTTGCTGGAAGTGGAATATCGTCAACATAGCGAGCTTCACCAGTAACATGCAACTTTGCCGAGTCATGAGGTATGGCTTTATTCATACTCATGGTTCCACCTTTTGAACATTTGTATTTGAGCCAAGCGTCTCATAATAACAGCGAAGTAATAAATTGTGAGCTGAAGTTTGGCGGTATTCGGAAGAGCTCCGCAGGTCAGACAATGGAGTAAAATCTTTTTTCAAACTATCGCTGCTTGCCCGTAATACTCCTTCTTCCCATGGTTGATTTAGTAATTTACTTTCTAAATGGAAAGCCCTCTTCGGTATTCCAGCCATGCCTCCAAAGGCAATCACGCATTTTTTTAGTAAACCATCATCTAAAATGATGTTAAAACAACCACAGACAGACGATATATCTTGATCAAAGCGCTTGCTAACTTTATAACATTTTGTCGCCATATTTGTTTTAGGAATAATTAGGTACTCTAAAAACTCACCTTCTCTTAGATCCTGTTTTTTATAATCAAGAAAAAAGTTTTCTAACTTTATTGTTCGCTGTCCTTTTGCACTCCTTAGGATGAGTTCAGTTTCCATAGCTATCAATGCTGGGGCACTATCGCCTATCGGTGAGCCATTTGCTATGTTTCCTCCCAAAGTCGCAGCATTTCTAACCTGTGTAGAGCCATATCTGGTAAGCAATTCTGAAAATGATGGTGCTTCGACGAAAGCCCACTTACGCAGTTTTTCGATACTAACTCCTGCCCCAATTTGCCATGCGTCTGGTAGTTCTTCAATATTACAAAAATCAGATACCTGATTTAAAAAAGCAATATTTGTGAATTTTTGAAATTCTTTATTCACCCATAATCCAACGTCAGTTGCCCCGGCAATTAACTGAGTATTTGGCTCGCTCTGTAATATTTCTGCCAACTCTTTTTTAGATTTTGGTAATTTTTTGGATTCTGATTTTCGAAGTTCAGCTAGTTTCTGAAAATCTTCTTCAACCCAGCTTGGCTTTTTTTCATTTTCAGCCGCTATAGCTGCTTTAATAATTGGTTCATAGCCAGTACATCGGCAAAGATTGCCAGCTAGGGTTGTTTCGTGATCCTTGTCTCCGTTAATACTTGCAGCAACCATAGAGGTAATAAACCCTGGAGTGCAAAATCCACATTGTGAGCCATGGAACTCAACCATTTTTTCTTGTACTTTATGGTGTTTAATTCCCTCTACAGTTCGAACTGCTTTACCATCAAGCTGAGGAAGAAATAGAATACATGAATTTAGAGGTTTGATTGCCTTTTCTTTATCGATAATGATAATAGTGCAGGCTCCACAGTCGCCTTCATTACAGCCTTCTTTTGTTCCAGTAAGCTGATTGTCAATTCTTAACCAATCTAGCAGAGTTTTAGTCGCATCAACATCAGTTAAAGCGACTGGCTCCCCATTAAGAAGAAACCTGATATCCATCCAGAATACCTACCGCCTTACCCTAGTATGCTTATGATGTACCACCTCGATGCGGTGTAGAAATGGCCACCAAATATTTTCTCTTCATAAAAAGAACCGAAAAATTTCCTTTTTTCAAGTATGAAATTTAATTGTTTCAAGGCCTTTAGTTTTTTTATCTCGCACAATAAACTAAAAGTATGAGCGGCTTTCCAAAATATATTCATCTGCGTGTACATACAGAGTATTCTCTACTCGAAGGAGCAACGCGCTTAAAGAAACTACCAGAACTTTGTAAGGCTAATGATATGCCTGCCATTGCACTGACAGAAACCAATAATTTATTCAGTGCGTTAGAATTCTCAGTTCTTTTTAAAGATAATGGTTTGCAACCAATTATTGGTTGCCAAATTGATTTTAGATTTACAGATATGGTTTCAGAGAGGCGGGCTCGAACGACTGCCCCAATTGTGCTAATTGCACAAGATGAACTTGGTTACAAAAATCTCATGAAACTAAGTTCCGAAATGTATGTTCAAAATGATGATGAAAAGGTAGAAATCTCCATTGAAAAATTGGAGAGGTATGCTGACGGTTTGATATGTCTAACGGGGGGTTCTAGAGGCCCCCTAGGCGAGCTGATCCTGGCGGCCCAAGATAAAGCCGCAAGAGATTTACTTCTAAAATTTCAAAATATTTTTTCTGATCGCCTGTATCTTGAATTACAAAGGCACCCGCAAGGAGCTGGGTTGCCCAAAGAAGAGAATGATACAGAGCCTGTTTTTATCGAAATGGCATATGATTTAAGTATCCCATTGATTGCAACAAATGACGTATATTTTGATAATATAGAGATGTATGAAGCCCACGATGCTCTTTTATGTATCGCTGACGGTGCTTATGTTGATCAGCAGGAGCCTCGCAGAACTGTAACTAACCAACATTATTTTAAAACACAGGAAGAAATGGCAGCTTTATTTGCTGACCTGCCGGAAGCTTTAGAAAGTACAGTAGAAGTAGCACAGCGTTGTGCTTTTATGGCCACTTGCCGCGACCCAATCCTTCCATTATTTGCGAGTGACGAGATAACTGAGCTAAACAGACAGGCCAAAGACGGTTTGAAAAATCGATTAGCAATTATTTCGCATGCTGCGCCAGTTTCTGAGTATGAAGAAAGATTAGACTTTGAACTCAAAATTATTGAGCAGATGGGTTTCCCTGGTTACTTTTTGATTGTCGCGGATTTTATAAAATGGGCAAAAGAAAAGGACATACCAGTAGGACCGGGTCGTGGCTCTGGAGCAGGGTCACTCGTTGCTTACGCACTCACAATAACTGATCTTGATCCCCTAAGATATAATCTTCTTTTCGAAAGATTCTTAAATCCAGATCGCGTATCGATGCCAGATTTTGATATAGATTTTTGTATGGATAGGCGCGAAGAAGTCATCCAATACGTTCAACAAAAATATGGGCACGATAAAGTTGGCCAGATTATAACATTTGGCGCCTTGTTGTCTAAGGCAGCCATTCGTGACATGGGCCGCGTCTTGCAAATGCCATACGGGCAAGTTGATCGCTTGGCAAAACTTATCCCAATAGAAGGGGTCAAACCTTTAAGTATTGAGCAAGCTCTTGCTGAAGAACCTCGCTTAAAAGAGGAAGCAGAAAGAGAGGAGGTTGTTGATCGATTGCTCAATTATGGTCAAAAAGTTGAAGGTCTTTTGCGAAATGCTGCTACTCATGCAGCTGGCATAGTTATTAGTGACCGCCCATTAGACGATCTTGTGCCTGTTTATAAAGATTCGCGGTCTAATATGCCTGCAACCCAGTTTAATATGAAATGGGTAGAACAAGCAGGGCTTGTTAAATTTGATTTTTTAGGTTTGAAAACGCTCACTGCCATTCAAAACGCAATTGACCTAATAATTGCTTCAGGACGTTCGCTGCATCAATCAGCAGATGGTCGTCAATTATTTCAACCTATAGAGAATGTTGAAAATCAAATTAATACCATACCTCTAGATGATAAATTGACATACGATTTATACGCATCCGCTAAAACTGTTGCTGTTTTCCAAGTGGAGAGTTCCGGTATGATGGATGCTCTCAAAAGAATGAAACCTACATCTATCGAAGATATCGTGGCCCTGGTTGCTTTATATCGACCTGGACCAATGGAAAATATAGCTACCTATTGCGATGTAAAGAATGGTGTAAAAGATCGCGTATCGATACATCCCATGATTGATCATATTCTTGAAGAGACTCAAGGCATAATTGTTTATCAAGAGCAAGTCATGCAAATAGCGCAAATCATGGCTGGTTATTCACTTGGTGAGGCGGACTTACTAAGGCGTGCGATGGGCAAAAAGATAAAGGCGGCAATGGATGCTGAACGGCCAAAATTTGAAGCAGGTGCTAAAAATAATGGAATATCTGCAAAGAAAGCCTCAGAAATATTCGATTTATTAGAAAAATTTGCCAACTACGGCTTCAATAAATCGCATGCAGCGGCTTATGCTGTAGTAAGTTATCAAACAGCTTGGTTGAAAGCAAATCATCCTCTTGAGTTCATGGCAGGTGCTATGAACTGTGATCTCCATTTGACAGATAAGCTTTCACAGTATGTCGATGAGGTCAGAAAAGGTTTGAAATTACCTTTTATTTCTCCCTGTGTGAATCGGTCTCAACCAAAGTTTTCTGTATCAGAAAACTCTTTAGTTTATGGATTGGCAGGATTAAAAAATGTTGGCCTGGAAGCAATGGGTGCACTCGTAAACGTCAGAAATAATAAAGTTTTTGTAAATTTATTTGACTTTGCCAGGCGATTGGATTTGCGAAAAATTGGTAAGCGTCCTCTCGAAATGCTTGTTCAAGCGGGAGCTTTTGATGTTCTGGACAATAATAGACATCGGGTATTTAAGAGCCTAGACGCATTAGTAGCGTATTCTGCGGCTATTCATGATCAGAAGATGTCAAAGCAAGTATCGCTTTTTGGTGATGGAGGCGATGATCTGCCTGAACCCGTACTACCTTCGGTTTCTGACTGGTTGCCTGCTGAGCGTTTGTCACGTGAATTTTCAGCTATTGGATTTTATGTTACGGGGCACCCACTCGACGACTACAAATCTGCTTTTAAAGTAAACCAGATTCTTACAATTGAAGAGGTTGAAGAAAAAGCACTATCAGGCCCTTGCTTGGTAAAAATTGCTGGTGTGGTAGTTGGCCGGCAAGAAAGAAAATCGGCACGGGGTAACAGGTTTGCTTTTGTTCAGTTAAGTGATTTTACCGGGAATTTCGAAGTTACTTTATTTTCTGAGGTCTTGGAGAAATCCAGAAATAACATTGAAAGCGGGGCTAGGATAATTTTAACGGTTGAAGCATCTATTGAAGGCGAACAGTTAAAACTGTTATGCAGATCAATTGCAAATATTGATGAAGCTATTTCAACTGATACATCGCATGGAATTAAAATTTTTGTGGAAGATAAGAAAGTACTTCCATCTATAATATCAGTATTGGATCAGGCCTCAGAGAATAAAAAAATTGTATCCAAGGGCCCGATCCATTTATGTTTAATTGATTCTGGACTGCCAGGGGAAGTTGAATTGGATACTGGACTTAACTGCGATACAAGCCCGCAAATCAGGGGAGCAATCAAAAGTTTAGATGGTGTCTTAGATGTTCAAGAGATTTAGAAACTTATATGAAAATAGAATCGATTTTTATCGCGAGAATTTTTTATGTTTGATCCGTTTTGGTTCCAACGCATCTGGTCCTAAGCGACGTTTTTTATCTTCTTCATAATCTTCAAAATTTCCTTCAAACCACTCGACATGTGCATCCCCTTCGAACGATAGTATGTGGGTGCAAATTCTGTCCAAGAAAAACCTATCATGAGAAATTACAACTGCGCAGCCGGCAAAATCTACCAGTGCGTCTTCTAAAGCTCTTAATGTTTCTACGTCCAGATCGTTTGTTGGCTCATCCAAAAGCAATACATTGCCACCTTCCTTAAGCAGTCTTGCCATATGAACCCTATTACGCTCACCCCCAGATAAGAGCGATAACTTCTTTTGCTGATCACCACCTTTAAAATTGAATGATGAACAGTATGCTCTTGAGTTGACTTGAGCATCGCCTAATTCAATTATTTCTGCGCCGCCAGAAATGGCCTCCCAAACAGTTTCGTTATCCTGTAGATCATCCCGGGATTGATCAACATACGATAATTGAACTGTTTCCCCCATAGAAATATCACCGGTGTCAGCTGCTAGTTCATTTGTGAGCATTTTAAATAATGTAGATTTTCCTGCGCCGTTTGGACCAATTACGCCTACGATTCCTCCTGGAGGTAAAGAAAAGCTTAGATTTTCAATGAGTAACTTATCGCCCATAGCTTTATTTAAATTACTTACTTCGATCACCTTTGATCCTAATCTAGGTCCATTAGGAATTACAATTTGCGCTTTTGTTATTTTTTCCCTCTCAGATTGGCCTGCTAAGTCATTATAAGCATTAATCCGCGCTTTTTGTTTTGCCTGACGAGCTTTTTGACCTTGCCGCATCCACTCAAGTTCACGTTCTAAGGTTTTCTGTCGGCTCTTATCTTCTCTCGCTTCTTGCGCAAGCCTTTTTGCTTTTTGTTCCAACCAACTAGAATAGTTTCCCTCGTAAGGTATCCCTTGTCCTCGGTCTAATTCCAAAATCCACCCCGTAATATCATCCAGAAAATATCGGTCATGGGTTACAATCAGAATTGTACCGTTGTAATCGATCAGATGCTTTTGCAACCAAGCTATTGTTTCAGCATCTAAATGGTTGGTAGGTTCGTCAAGTAATAACATTTCCGGAGCCTCCAACAGCAACTTGCAGAGTGCTACACGACGGCGCTCGCCGCCTGATAGGCTCTCTACATCAGCATCATCTGGAGGACACCTCAAGGCTTCCAAAGATACATCAATTTGACTATCTAAATCCCACAAATTTTCAGCATCAATTTTATCTTGTAACTCGGCCATTTCATCTGCTGTGTCATCTGAATAATTCATGGCTAATTCGTTGTATCTATCGAGAATGGCCTTTTTAGGAGCGACACCGAGCATTACGTTCTCGCGAACAGTGAGTGCTTCATTTAATTCAGGTTCTTGTGGCAAGTATCCGACTTTAGCACCTTCAGCGGACCAAGCCTCTCCTTGAAATTCTTTATCAATACCAGCCATTATTTTCATTAATGTTGACTTGCCAGCACCGTTAACGCCTACAACCCCAATTTTTACACCCGGTAGAAAAGATAAATGAATATTTTCAAAACATTTCTTCCCTCCAGGGTATGTTTTTGAAACGCCCTGCATGTGATATACGTATTGATAGGAAGCCATCTGAAACTCCAAAACTTTATAATTAGTAGACTGATAACCTGATGATACTTTAGGGGCAATACTCAGCAGAAATAAATAGTATAATGAGGAAATTGACACTCTTGCTTTTTGAAAATAATTCTGGCTTATGGAATCTATGGAAATCCCTTTAGTTTCTAGACGACAGAAGATTGGCCTTCTCGGGGGCTCTTTTGATCCAGCTCATGAAGCTCACGTACACATTAGTAAATATGCACTGAAATACTTTGATTTAGATCAAGTGTGGTGGTTGCTTACACCCTCAAACCCCTTAAAGAGGAATAATCCAAGTCCTGTAGATGAGAGATTAGGTGTTGCTAATCTATTGGTTAAGCATCCTAAAATCTTTGTTACTAAAATTGAGCATGAATTAAATACGGTATACACCTCTCAGACCTTAAAGTTAATTCAGATAAGATGTCCAAATGTTAGATTTGTCTGGCTCATGGGGGCAGACAATATGATACAGTTTGATAAGTGGATGAATTGGAAAGAAATTGTATATCGTGTACCGATTGGAATTCTTGCAAGGCCAGATCATACCTTAGCGCCTTTAAAATCCAAATTGGCAAAGGCATTTTCATCTTATAGATTGAGAGCTAATCAATCCCGTGACCTCGGAAACTTGAAAGCACCATATTGGTGCTATAAAAACCTTCCTTTACTAAATGTATCATCGTCGCAAATTAGAGCGTCATGAAGGAATAGTTTTATGCCTAGCTCTAGAGCCAGTTTCAATTGCGGCGGCGTGTAACCTGTCGATCTCAAATTCGTAACGTATTTCCTCTAACAAACGTAATTCAGTTTCAAATATTAAGCCATCGGCGGCGGCAACGTCACAGCACAAGGCATAAGCTGTTTCATTCAGTTCTGCAGGTAAATTTTCCTTAACTAGGCCGAATAGGGCATCAAGGCCTTCTTCTTGTTCGAATAAATCAAAAACTATCTGTGAAACGGTATTTAACCTATCAATGTCATATTCTGCGAAGATTGGCAGGTTATTTACCGCTGATTGAATCTTTACTAGCTCAGAGGTTCTAATTGTTTCGTCTGATACAGATATTGCTACCATGAGTGCAACCAAACAATCTTGAGCTGTCATCGCATGTGAGATTTCGCGTGTCATTTTTTTGCTTTCTTAAACAATGCTTTTCCCAGAATATTGACCATTCCTGAATGTATCAATAGGAAGCTTACTACTGTACGATATTTATTCAGTGAATATGGAGAATTATGATGTCTGAAATGCGTGAGGCTGGTTTGACTTCTAAATCATGGCCATTTGAGGAGGCCCGCCGTGTATTGAAGCGCTATCAAAATGCTCCTCCAGCGAAGGGTCATGTCCTATTCGAAACAGGTTATGGGCCATCTGGCTTACCTCATATTGGAACCTTTGGTGAGGTAGCTAGAACGTCTATGGTCATGCGAGCTTTTCGCGAGATTAGTGATATCCCCTGTAAATTAATCTGTTTTTCGGATGATCTAGATGGTATGAGAAAAGTGCCACAAAATGTCCCTAATCAGAAAATGTTAGAAGAAAACCTTCAAAGGCCGTTGACCTCCGTTCCTGATCCTTTTGAGAAATACGAAAGTTTTGGGCAGCATAATAATGAGCTTTTGAAAAAATTTCTGAATACCTTTGATTTTCAGTATGATTTTATAAGTGCAACAGAATTCTACCGATCAGGTAAATTTGATAAAATTCTGATTAAAGCAGTAGAAAACTATGATGAGATAATGTCTGTGATGTTGAAGTCACTTCGGGATGAGCGGAGGGAGACTTACTCGATTTTCTTACCTATCCATCCAGAGACTGGAAGAGTTCTGTACGTACCGATGAAAGAAGTAAATTCAGACAATAGTACTGTCACTTTTGCCGATGAAAATGGAAAGGATTGGACCCTGCCTGTGACTGGTGGAAATGTGAAATTACAATGGAAACCAGATTTTGGTGCTCGTTGGGCAGCCTTAGGTATAGATTTTGAAATGTATGGCAAAGATCACTCTACTAACACCCCAATTTATGACAAAATTTGTCGAATACTAGGACACCGTCCGCCCGAGCACTTCACTTATGAGCTGTTTCTTGACGAAAATGGGCAAAAAATTTCAAAAACAAGTGGGAATGGTGTGTCTATTGAGGACTGGCTGAAATATGCTAGCAGTGAATCCTTATCTTATTTCATGTACCAAAAACCAAAAACTGCGAAACGCCTTCATTTTGATATAATTCCAAAGATGGTTGACGAATATCATCAGCAATTAAGAGCGTATTCAAATCAAGATTTTTCGGGAAAATTAAATAATCCTGTTTGGCATATTCATGGTAATAGTGTGCCTCGATCTCATATGGCTATTCCGTTTTCTATGTTATTAAACCTTGCTTCAGTTGCTGGAGCAGAAGAAAAAGAAACTCTATGGGGGTTTATAAAACGCTATCAATCTGAGGCTACTCCAAAAACACATCCCGACTTAGATCAGGCTGTCGGTTTTGCTGTCGCGTTTTACAATGATTTCGTTAAACCAAATAAGATCTACAGAGAAGCTAGTGAAGTTGAGCGAGAAGCTATATTAGATTTAAGGGAAAAATTGGCTAATTATAATGGTGATCTAGACGCGGAATCCCTCCAGAGTGTTGTATTTTCTTGTGGTCGAGAACGTTTTGACCCGCTGCGTAAATGGTTCCAAGCACTTTATGAAATATTGTTAGGCGCATCCCAAGGTCCTAGATTTGGCGGTTTTATAGCCTTA
>Ga0213860_10000181_pt1 | contig 24900 bp, 24 predicted proteins | sample PICome_3_FD_160118 | JGI IMG/M metagenome (GOLD analysis project Ga0213860, IMG submission 160118) | Coastal seawater microbial communities near Pivers Island, North Carolina, United States - PICO550 | ecosystem: Environmental > Aquatic > Marine > Coastal | place: USA: North Carolina...
TGCCTCACGGAAAAGATGGTCGTGTAGTAATTACTTCATTTTATAATAAAGCGCATCCATTTATTAGATATGATATTGGTGATATAGGATCTTTATCACAACAAAGTACGGCAAGGAAACCCCTCTTAGAAAAACTTACTGGTAGAACTAACGACATTGTGATTTTACCTAGTGGTAAAAAAGCCGCCGGATTGACATTTTACTATATTACAAAAAGTATAATTGAAAATGATGGTAATGTTATGGAGTTTATCATTGAACAAATAACAACAGACCATTTTATAATAAAATACGTTAGTAAAATTGAGCTTACAAAATATCAAAAAGAAAATATAAGAAACGAAATTGAACGTTATTTAGAGCCTGGGCTTTTTGTTGATTTTGAAAAGGTCAGTAAGCTACTACGCTCAAAAGCAGGGAAATTAAAACAATTCTCATCTAAGGTATAGATTTAATGAGTCTCGCTTTTACAAAAAAGTGCTCATAGAAAAACAATAATAAATAAAAACATGATTTTACAAAATTGAAATTCAATCCTTTTCTATAAACATTAAAATTATGTTTTATTAAATTCAATTTATTCGACGAAAGCGAATTGTCTGATTTTCTATAATACGCAATGGTCTCAGAAATACCATGAGCCGGTTTTCGACTTCTTTTTAAAGCTTCAATCCACAACAACCAATCTTGTCGTTTCTTTAAATCCTTAGTATAAATTTTACCTAGGTTTTTACAGTTATAGATACCTGTAAGATTACCAATATAATTAGCTTTAAGAAGCTTATCATGAGTTAAAACTGGTAATGTGTGGACTTTAATATTAAGAGGATTGCTTTTTGCATCTATCATTTCGTAACCCCCAAAACAGACATCGACATTATTCTCAAGTAAAGTTTGTATTTGTGTCTCAAGCTTAGAATTGTGCCACAAATCATCAGCATCTAAAAATGCTATGAAATCGCCACTTGCCATTTTGGATCCATAATTTCTGACTTCCGCAGCACCTTTGTTTTTAGAAAATTCAAAATACTTAATTCTGTGATCTCGATTAATAAATTCTTGAACTGCTTTTTGTGAATTATCTCTTGAGGCATCATTGATAAGGAGAAGTTCCCAGTTTTTGTAGGTCTGATTTAAAATAGTCTCAATTGTTTCACCAACAAATTGTTCTTTGTTATAAATCGGTGTTACTATAGAGACCAATGGTTGCATAAAAATTAATATGCTTTTTCTTCTCCCTTTACAGCATTAATGAAAGTTTGAAATATAATCTTCATGTCGAGAAGCAAAGACCAGTTTTCAATGTAAAAAATATCGTATCTCACTCTACCAATGATGTCCTTATCTGTTTCTACCTCGCCTCTATACCCACTAGTTTGAGCCAGTCCTGTAATTCCTGGTTTAACAAAATGCCTAACCATGAATTTGTCAATTTTTTTTGCATACATGTTTGTATGGCTTACCATATGGGGCCTTGGACCAACCACGGACATGTCTCCGAATAAAACATTGTAAAACTGTGGTAATTCATCAATACTAGTTTTTCTAATGAACTTACCAACTTTTGTCACCCTTTGATCACCTCGTGTAGCTTGATGAAAATTTGCAACCTTGTTTGGAGTCATTGAACGAAATTTATAACAGTCGAATTCTTTGTAATTAAAACCATTTCTAGATTGCTTGAAAAAAACCGGACCTTTTGATTCTAGCTTTATCAAAATTGCTATCAGTGGAGTAAGCCACGATAGCACAAAAACTATAACAATACTTGAGAAAATAATATCAAAGCCTCGTTTTAAAATCATATTGAAATGATCTTCCAACGGTATTGTCCTTAGTGTTAAAATAGGTATATAATCATAGTATTCATACTTTAATCTTTTAGAATAAATCTCTTTACTATCCGGTATAAATTTTAATATTTTTAAATTATTGTCTGCAAAATCAACGACGTCTGCAATCTGACTATTAGATAATTCTGATATCGAACAATAAATTTCTTCAATGCCTTCTTCTGAAATGAATTTAAAGCATTCCTTGAGGGGAATATCATCTTTTCTAATGTCAAATGTCTTTTGGTGAGAATATCCATATTCGGGTTTCTTGTTGAAGAAATTTGCGAGGGCGTGGGTCTTTTTATTAAAACCAAGTATTACGGTTTTTCTGTAATTACCGCCAAAAGAAACCCTATATCTTTGAAGTAGATAATATATTGCAAATTTAAAAATTGAAATTAAAAAAAAACATATTACAGTATATCTTACAATGGGGCGAGGGTATATTTTTAATTCATGATAGAGTCCTGAAAATGCGAAGACAAAAAGTAGAAAAAGAATAGATTGCCTTAGAATCAAAGCAAATATATATATAGGTCTGGTATATCTATAAACTTCGTAAAACCTAGAATATATCGAAAGTAAAATCCAACCTATTGAGATAAAAGCTATAAAAATTAATGGGTTTTTGTCTTGCAAAAGGAAGGGTACACCCAGCAAATTGATAATAATCAAATCAATTAAATATGAAATGGGTCTTAAATATCCTGAATATCTACCGTGTTTAAATAAACTCAAGTTTTTTATATAGATGTATAATAAAATATAAAAATATAAAAATATACTTTAATAATTTTAATTATAATTAATACATATTAGTTCTGCCAAAGACTAAAAAACAATTAAAAATATAATATTCATGCTTTAGATACAATCTTCCGATTTTTAATAATTTGGTCTTTTAAGATAAGAAACCCTAATTGAGTAAATGTATACAAGAAAAAATTACCTGCTAAAAAAGCAATAATGGCTATAATGAAATAATAAATCCGTACTTGTAAACATGGTTTGAAATCAAAATATATATTTATATAAGACCACAAATACAGAAATGTGCCGAAAATTCCAAATGTAATAAAAAGATCTATAAAAGACATTTGAGCCCTGCGGCAAGGAGTATCAAGACCTCCAAAAAAATAATTCAATATACCCCAGAAATTATCCACAAAAGGTAGAGTGTTGTTTGTAAATAGTAAATCTCTCCTGGATAAAATAAAGGTTATTAAATTATTGTTATCATAAAATTTAAAAAGAAAGTGAGAAAATTTCACAAATATTAATATCCCGGTGAAAGCAATTAACAGGAGCCATAAAAGATTTTTAAATTTATATCTGATAAAATTTATATAGGTAATATATAACAGGGCTAATATTAGAGCCAAATAGATTGTCTTAGTTCCTATTGCCATACATGCAATTATTGGAACATAATCCAAAAAGGTTGTCTTAATTTGTTTCCTGGTTTTGTCTACAATATTTATGATATAGAATATATATATATATGAGCCAGTAGCTGATGCATAAAATAGGCCATTGTACCCAAATCTTTGCCCAGTGTATGTTTTAAATACGTCAATATTAAAAATAAAGCCTACAATGATTAATATTGAATTTAAAAGAATAATCCGCTCAAATACAATAAACATGTGCCCTCTATCTTCTTTTGGTAACTGGTTATAAATAGAAAACAAAATAAGTGGGAAAGTATATCTTGTGAATACTTTTAATATATCCACAGTAATAAGATTTGATATTGAAAATTGGCCAAGTAAAAAAAGTGAAAGTAATATGAGAATAACATAAAAAATACGTGTCTTTTTTCTCCATAATATTACAACAAGAAAAACTGAAACAATTATTGCTTTTAATGTATAAGCAACATGAGTTATTTCAATATTTGATTGAAATGCCTTTCTGGTAGTCTCAATTAAAAAAAAACAAATTAAGGTTAAATTACCTATTAGTTTATTCGAATAAATTAAGTTTCTATCTGTCATTATTGACTTAGCTTTTGTTCATCACCCGAAAATCTTAACAAGATGAAGAATGAAATCAAAGCAAAATACTTGATTCCTAGAGACCTTTCAAGAACACTTTCTGTTAAACAAGAAAAAATAAATGCAATTATTAGTAGTTTACTTGAATCATTTGCACCTTTAGAAAAGCACCATAAAAAATATAACACGCATAAGAATAGTATTAACCCCACCAAACCACTACTTACTAGATACTCCATAAATTGATTATGCGAATTAAAATTATACTTAAATGCATTGTAAAACCCTAATGCTTTATATTGTTCTTTTCTTAATCGATTATCGTTACCGGGCCCAACACCTATGATGGGAGATGTTTTAAAAACAAAATACGAGGCTTTAGTCCTGTCTAATCTCTTGTCAAACTTTTTCTTTTCAGTAAAATTTAATCTATCAAGAAGCTTTTTCTTAAGGTAGGGGTGAGGGTGATTGACAATTAGCAAACCTAATGCAACACTTAATATAACCACCACTAGCATTACTCTGTAATTAAGTTCTTTAATTGCTGTGTAGACTAGTACTGCAATAGAAACAATTAAAGCATTTCTAGCTAATAACTGCACTAATAAAAATAGTATTAAAATCGTAATAATAACTTTTAAATATGTTTTAAATACCTTATCGTATAAGGTCTTAATTAGTGCATACACCGCTAAAATGCCAACATAAGGAGGATGAGTCTCTACTGGTTTAACGAAGTTTATATTCATATGTCGCCACCTAAAGAGGTATTCTATTGGTTCGTTTTTTGTAACCATTTCACTGACTACGGTGAAATTACAATAGATCATAAAAAGTACTAAACCGATTAAAATCCCAAACAAAAAATAGCGTTCTAGCTTATTTATGAATACTTTTTGGCTGTACTTAAACAAAAAAAATGGTACGAATAAAATTAAAAGTGGTAAAGAGCGCAGTAATTCTTTCAATGCCAAACCTGGTTCACCAGTAAAATAACCTAATAATCTAGGTAATAATAAAAGTGAGGGTAAAAGGAATATGATATTATAAGATAGTTTAGAACCATTAATGAAACTAATTATAAGGTAATACGTTGTAAATATTACTAAGGCTACAGTGCTCAATTGATCTTTAAAGGGCAAAGACACACCAACCAAAAAAGAAAACACAAATAGTAATGTTTCTTTATTAATGGATTTTAAATTCATGTTTTTAATTATTAGTATGCTCGAACGAGATAACTAAACTCTCTTTTTAATTAGTTTTGCTGGAACGCCTCCAGTAACACTATATGCTTCTATATTCTTCGTAACTACTGATCCGGCAGCAATTATACTATGATCACCGATAGTTACACCAGGTAAAATAATGACATTTGCACCAATCCAGACGTCATCACCTATACGAGTTTCGAAATACTCTTTGCCTTGACTCTGAACTGGAACGTCTGTGCGCTCTGATTTGTGATTCCTGGAATATATTTTAACATCTGGTCCCATAATGACATGGTTTCCTATAGTAACGTTTGACTGTATTAAACATCTCGTGCCTAACTCTGAAAAATCGCCAACAGAACAGAAAGGAGAAATCTCCGCGCCAGACTTTACTCTCAATTTAACACCGCACTCATTTAAGTAAAAAGACACAAATAAGCTTCTTAGTTTTGGGAAAAAAAGTGAATATGGTCTAAAATCCTCCGGAGTATTCCTAAGAAAAATTAAGTAAGCAGCATAATATAATTTTCTATACATTTTTGATGAGTTGTTGGTAAATAATACTAAGTTCTTTACAAACATTAGATAATGAAATTTCTCTGTAATAGGTTAATGTCTTTTGAACCATTTTCTTGTATTGAAATTCATCTATTTTAGATAATTCTCTAACTTTATTTAAAAGTGCGCCTCTATCATCAACGGGTATTATAAATCCATTTTCACCCTCTTCCACTTGTTCTTTTGTCTGCGGTATATCAGATACTAATACAGGTACCCCACAATACATAGATTCTATTGTTGATGTAGGAAAGCCTTCATTTCTGGTTGGGAGTAAAAGAAATTTACTTCTAATAATCAACTTCTGGATTTCATCTTGTTTTAGGTCTTCATAAATTTCAATGTTTTTATACTTAATACCTAGTTCTCTAACTAAGTCAATGTAATCACCCTGACCCACAAAGCAAATAGTTATTGACCCTTCTAATTCAGGTATAATGTCCAGAATAAGATCTACACCTTTTCTGTGAATAAATGAACCCACATAAATGAAGTCATATACCTTATCAACATTTTCAAAATAAAACACCTTGTCATTAACACCAACAGGCAAAATTTTATCTGCTTTAGTCTTTGTCTTTGTCTCCAAAATTTTAGCAAGGGCATTCCCAACAGGAATATGATAATCGACTTTTTTTAATAATTTTCTTACCGATTTAATGTTCTTTTTGTTAATTTTTTTTGTAACGTCAGATCCATGATAAGTAACTACAAGCTTTGTGTTAGGGTATAGAATCTTATAAAAATTTGCTAAATAAATTAATGGGTACAAATAGTGCAAATGAATAATGTCATACCTTTTAAATAAGAATTTAACAAACCCAAAAACTGCTGAAATATACTTTAAAGCGCTTCCTAATTTAGAAGTAAAACGACGTCTCATATAAAAAATATCAATCTCATCATTGACCATTATGTCTCTAATAGCCTCGTATTGATTTTTTACAAAAATTCCTGCAAAAGATTTCTCTCTTGAAGGATACATATTACTTATAATTAAAATTTTCATAGCTTTTTGATGCCTTTCATATAGAGATTATTTCTTTAGGTTTATTTATTGAGATACTATAAATATAGGCCAAAATTAAAAACAATAAATAGCTTGCCAAAGGTCTTATAGATAAACCATTACTTAAAAAAGATGTTGTTAAGTAAGCAAATACAGTGCCTGAAAAAACGAATTTAAACTTTCCGTTTGGAATAGCGAGGATAACAATCGTAAAGAGAAAAAGTAAAGTATAGGGTATGCCGTTTTCTACTAAAAATGTAAGAATATCATTATGGGAGTTTTTTTCAACTCTTATCCAATAATCAGTCCTAATGAAATCAGAGCCTTTTCCTCTACCAACCAAATACTCTATAGAATTATAACCTTTTAGCATTTCATATTTGGCCTCATACATAACTAGTCTTCCAGAAGAAAATTTATTTAAATCAAAATCCTGACTGATTAATAAAATCAATAAAGCAAATAATGGTATAAAAAATAATATTTTGAGCCAGATTATTTTGAATAAATTATGGATAGTAAAGCTTGTAAAAACAAAGTAGATAAGAAAAAAAACTAAGGTGGTTCTTACACCGTGAGCAAAATACATAAATATGATAAAGGCTACACAGAATAGTAAAAAACTTATATATTTTTTATCCTTGTACAGCAAAAAAGAAAAACCTATAGCTGAAATAACCATCACATAACTATGTGTATGGACGCTTGAAAAATAAATAGGTAACCATAACTTATCATGATTGTAGCTTTTTTCAAGAAAAATATATCCGACTAAGGTTAAAACAAAACAAAATGAAATAAATCGCGTAATCACTTTTTTCAAGTCATAATCATATTTATTAAAATGAATCACAAGAACCGTAAACAATAGAATAGGAGAATATATTTTAAAAGTATATTCAATGGAATCAATTATCGGTATAGAATTATATATTGATGTGAAGATATTTAATCCAAACATTACTAAAAAAATGAAGATTAATATTAAACCACTTTTAAAATACTTGTGATTTTTTATAATGTAGAAAAAAATCAGTGGTATGATAGCAAACTCAACTTGTTTGTCATATGATTTTGGAATACCTAAAAAATTATACCTATCTGTATATGGAATAAGTTCTCTTTGCCACCACCCAAATTTTATATTTAAATAAGAAAACAAGAGTTTTGTCAATAAAGCAAATAAAATAATTCTTACAATTGTTTTGTCAATATTTATTTTCATTTAGTTTTTTATTATTGAGTCTGCATTATCAATTTCCTTAAACGACGCACATGGTAAAAAGCTATTGAATTCCATACAATTAGACTGACCGCAGAGGCAATTGCGGCACCAGTAACTCCATAAGGTGTTATTAAAATATAATTTAAAACTATATTTATTATAAATCCTAATAATAATATATTCTGAAATAGTTTTTGTCTCCCGGTCATTTGTAATACAATTCCAACAGGACCACAAAAAGCATTGAAAAACTGTCCTAAGCACAAAATAATTAATGCATTCGAAGCTACCATAAATTCTTCACCAAATATACCTAGAATAAAATTTCTAAAAATTATTATTAGAATAATGGTAATAGAAGAAATTACAAAATTTAATTGTGTCGAATGTTTAATAAGATTATTAAAGGACTTATAATTTTTATCATTATAGGTATGGGAAAGTTTTGGTGCTAAAATAGAATTAATAGCCTGCAACGTGAAACTAATAATCACCGCAATTTTTAAGACTACTGCATACACACCAACATCACTAGATGTTTTAAATATACCTAACATTATGGTGTCTGCCCATCCCAAAAAAACTGTCATCGTAGCAGACATTAACATTGGAAAGGACTCCTTTATAAAGGATTTAGAAGAGTAATTAGTCACTGTTGATCTTGGAAACAAATACTTAAAAATATAAATACAAGAAATTAAGAATAATAAAAATATTGCTGCGGTATGGGCAATTACGGAGCTTTCTGGTTTATTATATCCAAGAAGATAAATGATTAAAAATATTATTAAGGCAAACAAGTATCTTCCACCATTAAATAAAAATGAATAGAGAGCGTTATGTTTGAGCCCTCTAAAAACACCTGCATTAATTTGGGTGATGGTAAAGAACAAAATACAAGGTGAGGTCCATTTTAGAAAAATAGAAAACTCAATGTCATTAAAGAACTCAACTGCAATATAATCTGAAAATAAAAATACTATTAGACACAGTAACAAGGTAACTACAAAATTCAGGGGTAAAATCTTAAAATAGAGCCCCTTGGAATTATTAAAATTATCTTTTATAGCAAAAATTTTTACAAATCCTAAATCCATCCCTAACTTACTAAAAAGGGCTCCAATAACCATAAAAGAAAAAGCTAAGGATAACCTTCCTTGAGTTTCACTCCCAAAATACTTTACTACTAAATAGATAAAGGCGTAGCCAGATAAGAACCCAACAATGCGTAACAAAAAAGAGATAATTCCTTTATTGATTACCTCTTTAAAATCGTTGTTTAGATTTTTCTTTTTAAAATTCATTTAAGACTACTATCGTTACTAAATTTAAAGACGAATAGGTACCTTTTGTTGTTTTTTATTGACATTTATGTGCTTTTCTAACTCATCTTCATTTAACAAATTCTCTAACTTATTTGCGATAACTAAATTGTCATAATCAACTTCATGTGTATGTGTATCAGGCCATGCTCTATAAAGGCCAAACTTTAAATAAGGAGGTGCCTCATTATGCATTTTTGCACCATAAATCTTATTGTGCTTCCCATTAAATGGGGTAAAACTTTTCCCATTTATCCAAGATTGTATAAAACCCGTGTTGGTATCGCTTAATTTATAGTTTAATTTTATCGTGTGCCACTCATTGGGTTCTATATTCTTATAACCGGCTAAAAACCATTTGTAGTCTTTATAAGCTTTATCTGTATCACCATTTAGTCCATATCTTAATGATAAATAATAATTACTTTTATTTTTTCCTAAATAAATTGCTATTGAAGGTCTATTATATGGCATCTGATCTTTATAGTATTGCCATGTTTCACCTTTATTAGGTTTAGAGTGAATTTGAAAAATCATGGTTTCTCTTCCAAGATTATTTTCATCAACATCAAATGTACTTGGTACTAAAAAATCAAATGCTAGGTATGCATTCTTCTTATAGTAATATTTATCTAATTGTAATGAAAATTCTGCCCTTTGTACCATCCTTTTATCCATTGGCCCCATCACACTTGCAATTGCACCATCATCGTCTTTTAATTGACTAAATATCGTGTCTTTGTAATACGTGGCTGTTGAACCTTTGATGTGTGGTTTAATAGCCTTATTTAGTGGCAAACTGTCAAATTTTTCAAAGATAAATTTATCATCGATACCAGAAACGTAAATTTCATTAACGGTTATTGAAGGGTTGTTTTTGCTATTGCAAGAAATTGTAAGCAATAAAATAATTAATTTACCTATTATATTATATCTCATTATATTGTAGTTAGACTATCATTCCTGCGGCAACAGTTTCGTTAGTGGTATCATCAATGAGAATAATGCTCCCAGTTGTTCTATTCTCCCTGTAAGAATCAATCATCAAAGGTTTTGTCGTCCTTATTTTAACTTTAGAAATATCATTCATATTCAATGATTTATCTTCTCTATTTCTATCTAAGGTCTCAATATTTATTTTATAAACCACCTCCTTAATGATGGCTTTCTGCTCATTGCTAGTATGTCTTATAGAGTATTTAGCGCGAGGTTTTGCAGATTGGTTGTTTAGCCAACAGAGCATCACTTCTAAATCTTGTGTGGCTTCAGGTGTATTGTTAGAACGTACAATCATATCGCCTCTACTAATATCTATATCATCTTCTAAAGTAATAGAGACGGACATTGGGGCAAAGGCCTCTTCTAACTCTCCCTCTAGCGTATCTATGGATTTGATTTTACTCGTAAAACCAGAAGGCATCACCGTAATACCATCGCCAGGTCTAAAAACACCACTTGCCACACGCCCAGCGTAACCTCTATAATCTCGATTATCATCATGACTTTGAGGTCTTAATACTGTTTGTACAGGAAACCTAGCATCAACCTTGTTTATGTCACTACTAATGTGCATAGTTTCTAACGTATGCAATAAGGGTGCTCCTTGGTACCAGCTCATGTGCTCAGATCGATTAACAACATTATCACCAAGTAAAGCGCTAATTGGGATAAAGCGAATATCTTTTACTAGTAGCTTCGACGAAAACTCCTCAAATAGCTGAATAACCTTGTTGTAAGCCTCTTCACTAAAATCAACTAAATCCATTTTATTTATACAAACTATGACATGAGGGATTTGTAACAATGAAGCAATAAAAGAATGTCTTTTGGTTTGCTCAATAACACCATGTCTAGCATCTACTAAAATTATAGCTGCATTTGCTGTAGAAGCACCTGTAACCATATTCCTAGTGTATTGTATATGACCAGGCGTATCTGCAATTATAAACTTTCGTTTTGGAGTAGTGAAGTATCTATAAGCTACATCAATCGTAATACCTTGTTCTCTCTCGTCTCTGAGACCGTCTGTAAACAATGCTAAATCAACGCCTTCGTGGCCTTTCTTTTTACTGGTATTTTCTATAGCTTCTAACTGATCTTCAAAAATGGACTTAGAGTCATAAAGTAAGCGACCGATTAAGGTGCTTTTCCCATCATCTACACTACCTGCCGTTGTAAACCTTAATAATTGATTATTATCTATCATTCTATATTCGTTTAAAAGTAACCTTGACGTTTCCTATCCTCCATTGCCGATTCAGATCGCTTATCATCACTCCGATTTCCTCTTTCAGTCTTACGCATACCTGATACTTCGTCTACAATTTTTTCTAAGGTGTCTGCATCGGATTCTAGGCCCCCAGTAATAGTAATATCACCGAGAGTTCTAAAACGAACTTTCTTTGTAACTATTTCTTCGTGATCTTCTAAAACCAAAAATTCTGAATTCGGAATCCAACTATCTTGACGCCAAACAACCTCTCGTTCATGTGCAAAATACAAAGAAGGTATTGCAATATTTTCTCTTTTTATATAATTCCAAACATCCATTTCTGTCCAATTACTAATAGGAAAAGCTCTAAAATGCTCGCCTTCAAAGTGCTTGCCATTAAATATGTTCCATAGCTCTGGTCTTTGGTTCTTTGGGTCCCATTGTCCGAAATCATCACGATGAGAGAAGAATCGCTCTTTAGCCCTCGCTTTTTCTTCATCTCGTCTTCCACCACCAATTGCACAGTCTACCTTATTAACCTCAATAGAATCCAATAATGTTGTAATTTGAAGCGCATTCCTAGTGGCATTTTTTCCTTTTTCTTCAGCCACTCTTCCTTCATCAATAGATTCTTGTACTGAACCCACTATAAGACGTGCTTCTAGTTCCTTAATAGTGTTATCTCTAAAAGCAATTGTTTCTGGAAAATTGTGACCCGTATCTACATGCATAAGTGGGAAAGGAATTTTAGCAGGATAAAATGCTTTCTTTGCTAAATGGGTAACTAAGATTGAGTCCTTTCCTCCAGAAAACAAGATAATCGGATTATCGAATTGTGCCCATACCTCTCTTAATATGAAAATAGCTTCACTTTCTAACTCATCTAAATAATTTAAATAATACTTGCTCATTTTCTATCGGTAGTTAAGAAATCCAAATTGATAAATCTCTATTAATTATTTTTTGCAATTTAATAATATCGTTTCTATATTCTTTATTTAATTTTAACTTCATGTCCTCGTTTAAAGATTGATTTACGGTTTTTGCCCTATTCAACTTGCTCAAAGAGCTTCTAATGCCTAGTCTTGGCTTATTCAAGATCTTTCTTAAAAACCTAGCAATTGGCTGTGTGAATGATGGAGGTCTGTTTATGATTTTATTTAAAAACTTACTTTTTGCTTTTTTAGAATCATTAATTCTTGGAAATTCTACTCTACCGTCGTCGTCTAATTCTAAAAACTCTAAAACTTCGAGATAGGATTCTCGGTTACTTTTTTTAAAATCATCAAACAAGATTACCTTAATTTGGCTTTCAGGGAAATACTGTTTTAATATTTGGAGTTGTTTTCCGTATTTTGCAATTTCAGAATAATACAAAAGTTTTGGAACTCTGTTTAATTTAGGTATTTTTTTTCCTTTTTTCCTTTTATCTTCGAGCCGATATGCTTTCTCAAATTCGGGCGTGTCTTCTTCATCAGTAAATAAAATCTGACTGTGAAATGATGGCACCATCTCCATCGGATTTCTCAACATAACTAAAAACTTGGCTTCAGGATTGTAATCGTAAATTTTTTTTATTGCCGTATCTGAATACAGATAAAAAATAGAGGCGTCTGTAACTATTTTTTTGTCAGTTGCTTTTTTAAATAAATTGTGATAGTCTTTTAGATTATTGACAAATTTAATTTTTGGCATATCATCTGCAAAAAAGTTCACTTCTTTAGGTTCGCTTATAAAAATATCTGGGTGTGTTTTTAAAAAGCCGGACATTGCAGTTGTACCACATTTAGGACCGCCAGCAATAAAGAAATTAGGTTTTGGTATACTCATGTATTACTCTTCTATTACTCTTCTATTAGTATATCTCTAATTTTTATACCGCCCAATCTACCTGATGCTTTCCAATCCTTTCTTGCATAAATATAAAAATCAATACTATCCATGTATTTCCAATCAGTTGGTAATATTTTAAGCATTAAATATTTGTCATTCCCTATTTTTTTTAAATCAGGAGAATAGGACCTTGAAAGTACTTTTTCCTCGCTCTGGCTATTATAGGCCTTTGCGCCTAGGCTATACTTTTGAACAGTCTCAGGTAACGTTTGGTTATCAAGTTTTAAAACAAAAAAAAGTGTTGAATCATTTTTTTTATCAATACCAAATCTTTGAACACTATAATCAGAACCAAAATCCTGATTCACATCTCTAAGATCAATCAACGATTTCTCATATACTTTTTCCAATTTTTTAACTTCTTCTTTCTGAATTTGATTATCTACCTTATTCTCCTTTTTATCACTCTTACAAGCACAAAATAATAAGGTAATTATAATTAGTTTTTTCATTATTTAAATAATTTATCGTTAATGTAATCTACAACATGATCCGCTGCCTGATCAATTGTCGTTGCTTCAGTTTTAATTTCAATATCGGGATTTTCTGGTACCTCATATGGTGATGATATTCCTGTCATATTTTTTATTACTCCTGCTCTTGCTTTTTTATACAACCCTTTAACATCTCTGCGCTCACACTCTTCTAAACTTGTGTTCACATAAACTTCGATAAAGTTAGCATCTTTAACAATAGTTCTAATATTGTCCCTGTCTTTTTTATATGGAGATACAAATGCCGCTAATACTACCAAGCCGGCATCAGTCATTAAATTAGCAACTTCAGCAATACGCCTAATGTTTTCAGTTCTATCTTCTGGCCAAAACCCTAGATCATTATTTAGTCCTTTTCTAATATTATCTCCGTCTAACGTATAGGTCTTAACTCCTTGTTTAAACAGTTTTTGCTCAACTAAATTTGCTATTGTTGATTTACCCGATCCCGAGAGACCTGTAAACCACAATAAAAAGGAGTTGTGAGAGTTTGAAGTATTTCTGTCTTGCTTAGAAACCTGATAGTTATGAGCTATAATATTTTTTGACATCCTATTTTTTTTTACCAAAGAAAAAACGTCTAATTTTTCCTAATGGAAGTTTCAACCAAAGCCTTTCATGTAAATAATAAAGCACGAATTTCGTAAATAATTCCGTAAATGCAATATATAAGGCAATTTCATCAAAAACAGACAACACTGTGCTTGATATAATAAATGTCATCACGGTTGCTATAACCCTCCAAGAAATGCTTTTTCTGAGGGTTTGAACTTGTGTTACAGCTTTATTTATTAAAATACCTTGCCAAACTCTTTCGTGTATGTAATAAATAGCGAATTTTAATAAAAACTCTATCGCTCCAATTTTGATGGCATTATCTAGACTACAATTGTCACTTAAGCAAGTTACTAAAAGAACAACAAGAATAGTGTCAGTAGTTGCTATTACTCTCCAAGAAATACCTTTTAAAAGACTTCTAATATGAGACTCTTGTTTGTACTGGGGCATCTGTTTAGTGCTTTTTATTAACTATGAACCATGGGTTTAATAAGTTATTTTTATTATAAAGTAAGGTTTGATTTGTGGCTTCAGATATTACGTCAACCCCAACTGCATTGCAAATGGCTTGTCCTGCTGCTGTATCCCATTCCATTGTTGGAGCGAATCTAGGATAAACATCAGCATTACCTTCCGCTACTAAACAAAATTTTAATGAACTGCCTTTTGAAACAATAGTAACATCCTTACCTGATTTCTTTAATTCGTTCACAAAATCCATGGTTTCAGAACTCATGTGAGAACGACTACCCACTACTTGAATTTCTGAATTATCCTTTTTAGGTTTTAATTCAAGTGCGCAGCTTCTTACCTTTTCTATTGAAGAGTCATGGCTCGTTAAATTTGATTTGTGAGCCTTATTTTCATTGACATTAGCGAAGTACAATGTTTTACTGGCTGGCACATAAATAACGCCAAGAATTGGTTTCCCCTTTTTTACTAAAGCAATATTAACTGTAAACTCACCATTACGCTTTATAAACTCCTTAGTCCCATCTACAGGATCAACTATCCAACAGATGTCCCACGATTTTCTTTCTGGATAGGGTATTTGTTTATTCTCTTCACTAATAATAGGGAAGGGTGTGTCAATTAAATAAGAATTAATCATATCATTTGCTCTGCTATCTGCTTCAGTCAACGGAGATTTATCATCCTTCAATTCTATGTTGAAGGATGTATTATAAACATCCATTATTATCTCACCTGCCTTGAGTGAAGCCTCAATAGCGATGCTTAAATATTTATTTACGATCATAAATTATTGGTTAAAACCCTTTTTATAAATATTGATTAAATTTTGGCTTTCATGGTCCCATGACAACTCATTTATCACTCTATTATAGCCAAATTCTCCCATTTTTTTTCTCTCATTTTCATGATCTAATAAGTACATTATTTTATCCCCAAAATCTAAAGGGTCTGTATTTTTAGCATAGAGCGAAGCATTTCCTGCAGAGAAATTACCTTCTTTTAATGTATATTGAACTATGGGTTTCTTTAATGCCATATATTCCATGATTTTATTCATTGTAGACAAATCATTCATGGCGGTAGGCTTATCTGGGTTTACGCAAACATCAGCTGTATTTAAAACTTTTAACATTGTTTCATCATCAACGCGTCCATAATAGTCGAATGAATTTGATAAGTTCATTTGAATCGTTAAGTTTTTAATTTCATCGAGATGTGTTCCACCTCCCACAATTGCAAAGTGTACATCGCTTCTTTTTGATAAAATATATTTTGCAGACTCTAATAAAAGATCTAAACCCTCTTGTTCTCCAATCACTCCTACATATCCAATAAGATATCTCTTGCCTTTTTTTAGCTCCTCTGTTGGCTGCATTAGTTTTAGTCTATCTAACTTTGGACCACTTCTAACTACTTGGACATCCTCGGGTTTCATCTTACCTCTCTCAATCGCTATTTTCTTATAAGACTCATTGGTGGCAATCGAATACTTAGCTGTTTTAAATGTAAGTTTTTCAAATAGTACCATTAAATTGTAAAAAAATCCTTTTTTTTCAAATTTTGATATATATAACTCTGGATTTATATCATGGTGATCGAAAATATACTTTACACCAAATGGTTTAAAAAAAAGCGCTGTTAAAAATATTAAGTCAGGCGGATTACATCCGTGTATAATGTGGAACCTATTCTTAAAAAATATTCTCCAACTAAGGAAAAATTCCCAAAAAATAGCCTGGGTATATTCAACCAAATATCCCAACACACCCTTTCCTTCCCTTAACGGGTGCCTAAATATTTCAATATCATCTATAATCTCGTAGCGCTTATTGTAACCCTTCATTTTAGGGCATATAATCGTTACTTTGGCTCCATTTTCCTTTAGGGTAGTTGCTTCTTGCCAGACCCTTCGGTCAAAAGGCGCTGGTAGATTCTCAATTATTATTAATATGTGTTTACCAGCAAATTCCGATGTAATTGTCATTAGATGTTTTGTTTTTATCAATCCTTACTAAATCAATGATAATTTTTTCTTTTGGAATAGTTGGTAGTATTTTTGAAAACTCCTTGGCATTGTTCCCGATCACTATAACATCTGAATTATCAATTATATCATTTACATCCTCCTTTAATAATTTATAAATATGTGGAATGTGACTATTTATGTAATCCTTATTCTTCCCTAATAAAGACGACAAATGAACGTTGCTGTCATAAACTCTTAAATCAAACCCTTTACCGATTAAGGTTTCAATTACTGTTACTATAGGGCTTTCCCTAAGGTCATCTGTGCCTGACTTAAACGCGAAGCCCAAAAAACCAATTTTTTTCTTATTTGTTTGATAAATCAAATCTAAACCTCTATCTATTTGATAAAAATTGCTTTTAAGTAAACTAGACAATAATGGAGTTTTTAAGTCCAGATTCTTAGCTATTTGGGTGAGGCCCCTAACGTCTTTTGGAAGACAAGAGCCACCAAACGCAAAACCTGGTTTTAAATAATATGGGGACAGGTTTAGCTTAGTGTCTTTTGAAACAATGTCCATGACAACATGGCCATCAACAGAGTTTTCCTTGCATATATTACCAATTTCATTGGCAAACGCAATTTTCATAGCATGAAAATTATTGTTTGCATACTTAATCATTTCTGCCTCTTCTGGTTTTATATAATATATTGGAGCTTCTATGTTTTTATAAAGTTCGGCCATAACATTACGGCTCTTTTCACTTCTGGTCCCAATGATAGTATATGGAGGATTAACAAAATCATGTATTGCAGTTCCTTCTCTCAAAAATTCGGGATTAGAAACGACCCCAAATTCAACGTTATGGGTTTTGCCAGAAATATCTTCTATGATCTCCTGGCACACTTTAAGCGTCCCGGCTTTGACGGTACTTCTTATTACAACTGTGTGAAAGCTATTCTTATTTTTAATTACTTGTGCAATCTGTTTTACAACCTCATAAATATACCCTAGATTAATAGCCCCATTCGGCAAACTTGGTGTTCCGACACAAACAAAAGAAATATCTGTTGTTTGGACTGCGGGTTTGTAATCAATAGTTGCACTTAATAAACGATCTGAGACCGATTTCTTTATTTGTTCTTCTAGGCCACTTTCAATAATTGTTGATTTGCCTTCGTTCACTAAGTCAACCTTCGCTTTTTCTATATCTACACCAACAACCTCATGGCCTTCTTTAGAAAAACATGCGCAACAAACAACGCCAACATAACCTAGCCCAAACACACTTATTTTCATTATCTATAAATTATATAATTAAATATTCTGGTAAAATAATATTTAAAGTTCTTATCTGCTATTTTTTTTTGCTTTTTTAAAACTATTGATTTCTCTAACCTAATTCTATTCCCATCAAAAAGAAACCCTGTATTAAGTGGATCTCCACTATTAATTCTTTTAATAAGTTGGGTAACATTAATATCCAAGTTTTTTTGAATTAATTCTAAATTTCGGGTAGGGTGATTTATAAAGTCTTCAAACTTGATTGTACACGTTTTTCTTCCTCTCAATTTTAAAACTGAAACAGTAAATGAACACAAAATATTTACTGCTAAATAATATAGGTTTGAACTAAAGAATCCTTTTGATGGCTGTTCTAAATTCTTCTTCTGAAAAGAGGCAACAACACTTACAGGATCCTTCTTTAAATATAAATAAGATATGTCTAACTTTTGATTTAGACCAATATTCACGAGGTTTAAAGCTCGTGCGGGATATTTTGAAGATTCAATTATTATCTCCTCTTCTGTGTTGCGATAAATTTGGTCATATAAATTAACTAATTCCTTTTTATAAGAGTCATTACAAAAATTTAAAAGTGATTTTATAAAAGCTGAATGATATTCGTTATTAAAAAATAGCTTTTCTAGCTTATTATATTTAGTCTCATCATGGTGATTTAATTGAAGCTTTATTTTTCTCCAAAAAGCGAATACGTCAGAATGTTCTTTTCTTTTTGGAGGAATACCATTGCGCTTATAAAATCTATTGATCTCTCCAAGACTGATTGCATTATCGATATTTCCCAGCATTATATCTAAAAGTGTGGTACCGCTTCTTCCTGTTCCGATAATATAGATTAATTTCTTAGTCATTGGAGCTTATTCTAAAAATGCAAAAATATCATTAATATCAAATTGTCCAATTTATTTTAGTAAATGGTTATTATATAAATGTTCTTTTAAGCTTGTTTTCCAATGGGGTACTTTAATTTTCATACCTTTCTTTATTTTACTAGAATCAAGTTTACTATACTTTGGTCTAGTAGCCTTCGTAGGGTATTCTTTTGATTCAACACCAAACAATAGTGGTTTCACTTTTAAAATTTTGAAGATTTCAGAAGCAAAAATAAACCATGAAGCTTCACCCTCATTGGAATAATGGAAAACACCGTAATCTTTAAAACTGGTTTCTATTATCTTGAGAATAACCAATACCAAATCCTTCGCGTTTGTTGGCGCGCCAATTTGGTCAGATACAACATTTATCTTTTTATCTTTTTTAGATAAAGAAATCATTACATCAACAAAGTTTTGTTCAAAATTGGAATACAACCATGATGTTCTTATGATAAAATATTTTTCACAATTTAAAATTATTTGATTTTCTCCTGATAATTTGCTTTTGCCATATATGTTCAAAGGTTTAGTGGTGTCTAATTCTGTATAAGGAAACCTGCTATTTCCGTCAAAAACAAAATCTGTAGATATATGCAATAGAACAACGTCTAATTCAAAACAAAGCAAGGCAATTTCTCTAACACATTCAGAATTGATCTTAAATGCAGATTCTTTGTGAACTTCAGCTAAATCGACATTTGTAAAAGCCGCACAATTAATGCAATAATTATATTTTTTCTTATGAAAAACATCCTTAAGTAATTTATAATCAGTTATATCAAGTTCTTTCCTAGAAAAAAAGTCAAAATGTATATTTGTATTCCGGCTAAGACATTGAATCGTTTTTCCTAGTTGTCCATTAGCCCCTATAACCAAAACACTTTTCACAAATCAATATTTTTAAAACTAGGAAAACCCTTGTCTCTTAAGGACAATTTCAAAGAACTAGCTTTAAACTTCCAGTCAATAGCCAAATCCTTATCGTTATATATAATGCCAGACTCAAAGTCTTTATTATAGTAATTATCGCATTTATATGCAAAAATTGTATCGTCTTCTAGGGTCAAAAAACCATGAGCAAACCCCCTTGGGATGAAAAGCTGGAGTTTATTTTCTTCAGACAATTCGATGCTAAATGATTCTCCAAAAGTTCTTGAAGAAGGTCTAATATCTACAACAACATCCAAAACTATCCCTTTAATAACCCTAACTAATTTGGCTTGAGCGAACTTTCCTTTTTGAAAATGAAGACCCCTTAGAACTCCCTTTGAAGATTTTGATTCATTATCCTGAACAAATTTAATGTCTTGATTTAGGTGTTTATTCAGCGTGTTTTGGTTAAAGGTTTCAATAAAATATCCTCTTGCATCATTGTATACTTTAGGACGAAGAATATAACAACCTTCGAGTATTGTTTCTTCTACAATCATATTATTCATTCAATAATCCTAAAAGGTGTTTTCCGTAACCGCTCTTTTTTAGTGGGCCAACAATTTCAAGTAGCTCCTCTTTGGATATAAAACCCATTTTGAATGCTGTTTCTTCAATAGACCCAATTTTTAAGCCTTGACGCTCTTCAATTACTTGAACAAATTGTGATGCTTGCATCAATGAATTAAATGTTCCTGTGTCGAGCCATGCGGTCCCCTTATCCAAAACACTAACTTTTAATTTCTGTTCCTTATGATACGCTTTATTTATATCTGTGATTTCCAATTCTCCTCTTTCACTAGGTTTAATTTTTTTTGCTTTTTCAACCACGGTATTATCATAAAAATATATACCTGGAACCGCATAATTTGATTTAGGCTTTTTTGGTTTTTCCTCTATTGAAACAACATCTTGGTATTTATTAAACTCTACGACGCCATATCTTTGTGGGTCATGAACATGATACGCATAGATTCTACCACCTTTAAGATTTCGGTTTTGCTGGAGTAAATTAGCAAGTCCCGTTCCATAAAAAATATTATCCCCAAGTATCAAAGCAACACTGTCTCTTCCTATAAAATCCTCTGCAATGAGAAATGCTTCAGCCAATCCGTTAGGTTGTTTTTGCTCTGCGTATTGAAATTGACAACCATATTTTGTGCCATCGCCCAATAGTTTTTGAAATAGTGGTAAATCTTCAGGTGTGGAAATAACCAGGATTTCATTTATCCCCGACAACATTAATGTTGACAAGGGGTAATAAATCATGGGCTTGTCATAAATAGGCATTAATTGCTTACTCACGGCTAATGTCAAAGGGTATAGCCTTGTTCCTGAGCCTCCTGCTAATATAATTCCTTTCATTAATCAGAAAATTTATTTAAATACCATTTTACAGTCTTTTCAATACCTGATTCGAAATTTTCTTCAGGTTGCCACCCCAATTCCTTTCTAATTTTACTAGAGTCTATAGCATATCTAAAATCATGACCCGGCCTATCTTTTACAAATGTAATTTGTTCATTATAAGACCTGTCTTTGGGTGCTAAACTATTTAAAATATCGCATATCTTATTCGCGATGTATAAATTATTCCGCTCGTTTTCTCCGCCTATATTGTATGTTTCTCCCGACCTTCCTTTTTGAAACGCTAAATCTATCCCAATACAATGGTCTTCAACATATAACCAGTCCCGAATGTTATTGCCATCTCCATAAATTGGAATGGGCTCATTATTAATCGCTTTTTTTATTATAGTTGGGATAAGTTTTTCCTCATGTTGTTTTGGCCCATAATTGTTACTACAGTTTGTTGTAACAACATTCATTCCATAAGTATGAAAATAACTTCTGACAATAAAATCTGATGAAGCCTTGGACGCACTATATGGGCTATTTGGCGCATAAGGTGTATCTTCAGAGAACAGGCCAGTATCGCCCAAAGATCCATATACCTCATCAGTAGATATGTGGTGAAACCTATTAGTCTCAAATCCCTTTTTAAAGACATGTGGTTCATTCATCCAATATTTTTTTGCGGTTTTTAATAAGTTAAATGTTCCAAGCACATTGGTTCTTATAAATTCATCTGGTTTTGATATAGAATTATCAACATGTGATTCTGCTGCAAAATGAATCACTCCTGAAAAATTATACTTTTTAAACAAATCTTCCGTCAAATAAGGGTTGCATATATCTCCTTCTATAAAAATATGATTTTCATTATTTTCTATTTCTTTTAAATTAGAAAGCTCACCTGCATATGTGAGCTTATCTAAATTTACAATCCTTATGTTAGTGTGTGTTTTTAAGTGGTAGTTTACAAAGTTAGATCCTATAAAACCAGCACCTCCTGAGATCAATATTGTTTTTGATCTATTCATAATTTATTATAAAATAAAAGATCCTTAGAAAAACAAATGCTAATATCATTAAAGTAAAAATCACTAACGGAAATACGATTGAGTATATTTTAAAAATATCTATTTCAACAGTACCCACCTCTTCAAATCCTGATAAAAGATCATAGAAATCGCTCTCTTCTATTAGTTTTTCGTCCAGCGTTCTCAGCGCTTTTCTTAGGTTCAGTTCCTCTTGAAATAGTTCATATTCTCGTGTTGTTGTTCTTTCCTGCGTAACTGGGAATAAACTATTTGAACCAATCGAAAGCTGTTCTTTATCAGACTCTTTTTGTAAAATATTTAAATACACTCTCTGTAAACTATCAACTCGAGTCAATTGCCTATTATAATATGACTTACGAACCAAAATAGTTGAATCGCGAACTCTTTTTTTCTTTCTAGAATATTCGTTTTCGAAAGTTTTTACAAAGCCTCTTTCTAGACTAGGAAAAATGTCGTATTCACTTGACTTTGCTATAATCGAAAAAATATTACCTGCTAAAATATCTCTGTTTTCTATAAATTCTTCATAAGAAACGTCTGAAGCTAATGTGCTATCAATAGATTTGATATAATTATCATATTGCATTAGTAAGTCATTCTGTGTTTCAGGACCTATTGCCATTTCAAAACCCAATAAATTAGATGCTGTAGTGGTGTCAATTTCAAAAATCAAAGAAAGTTCTTTAAGGTTTCGTGATCCAATCAATGCATTAAAGTAGTTGACGTTGTTTAATAATTGATATTTTGAGTCAAAATATGGCCTTACTAACATGTCAGAGGTATATACGGGTTCTGAATATTTTTCCGTGATAAAGCCTAAAACAGCTGATGAAAACAAAATTATTGCTATAATTTTTATGTTTTTTACTACAGGTTTTAATAGATAAATCAATCCTGAAAAGATTTTTTTTAAGAATCCTTCTATTTTATTAAAAAGCCTAGCAAACCCACGAGAAAAGAGTCTAATTAATACAATTAAATCTATTTCTTCGTTTTGTTGGTTTTTTGGTAAATTTTCACTCATGTTCTATGAATTAAATATTTGTTCTAAAATTTTATTTGTAATTACATATGTTGGCTTAACTCCAGAAGTTCCTAGGCCTCCTGATGCCAAAGTGCTTCCTGTTTCTAGAGGGTTATCACTCGCGTAATAAGCATATCTTACCTTTACATCTTCATTGATGTTACCCCTAACTTTGGACGCGGCTTGAATGGCTTTCTGGTAATGAGCGCCTTCCATTTCTAATCCAATTACATCCCAGGTCGAGTTTTTGAAAAATTTCAAAATCTCTTTATTCTGTAAAGAAGTGCCTAAAACTGTTATCATTGTTCCCTCATATACGTCTACGCCGCAATCTACTAAATCGTTTTTAGTTAGTTCATTTTTAAAAGGATAATTATCAGCTGTACCCTCAAAAATGTGTGCTGACGGAATCATTACATCTCCTTTTCCTCCCTCTAAAATACCTGCCTTACCCATAATTGAAATAGATTTTACATCTAAATGAACTTTCTTTCCATTCACCTTTACTGGCTTAAGAAATTCATCTAACGTTTCATAGGCTTGTTCTCCAAACGCATAGTCCATTACAAATATAACTGCTTTGTTATTTTTATCTGCCTCTGAATAGGTAAATCCTGTTTTAGAGAAATCTATTTTATCCGTATCAAAAATCTGAACGTCAATGTTGGTGCCTGATTTATCTTCTATATAAATCATTCCGTTTTGCAACGCTGTTTTCTCAACTTTATTGCGCATTTCACCGTTTTTAGAACTGCTTAAGGCTTCATAATAGCCGAAAATATCCTTCTTATAATCTTTGGTCTTAAGCGTAGATTTTGCAAAAAAGGAATTCATAACGCTGTGCATATTTGCGCTTATGATATGAATAGGCCTTTCAAGTAAGTTGTTTTTATGTAAAACACTTTTTATCTTGTCTGCCCATATTTCTCCATGTATATGGTGCCCAAGCCGTTCTCTTAATACTGGACTAAACGTGATTGTTCTTTTGTTGTTGTTAATTTTTTCTTCGATTGCTAATTTTCCCAACCAATAAATTATATGTAATAATCGCTCAGGCTGACCCTCTGAAGCAAAATTAGGATATGCCTCGGTCAACTCATTAAAGGTCCGTCCTAAGATGTTTGCCGTGTGTGTAATGGCAATCTCACGTTCTTTTTGGATAAGCTTTTTATTTGATATTACTGCTTTCTCCAACTTTTTCCAATCTCGAGTCGTATCACCGCGTTCATTAATTAATACACGCTCACTAATTTTGTGAGATTCAACAAACAAAAATGTTAAGTGTGTTAAAATATCATATATTTCAGATCGCCCCCTGGTAATCTCAATGTTCATCTGTTCGTCATCAATACGATAACAATTTCTTCTTCGCTTTTCAGGAATTATCGGCGTGAAATGCGAATTAGCATAACCTTCATCACTTGTTAAATTAATATATGAGCATTCTTCAATTCCTTGAGGCAACCTATCAATTACGTAAAGTAGTCCTTCTAATTCTGCCTTTTCATCAGCTATTGAGCCGTAAATTTCGGGCCTTAATAAAAGAAGAGCTTCTCTCAAAGTCTCTCCAGAAACACCCATTGGTTTGTAAAAACCGCGATTA
>Ga0213860_10000182_pt1 | contig 24780 bp, 35 predicted proteins | sample PICome_3_FD_160118 | JGI IMG/M metagenome (GOLD analysis project Ga0213860, IMG submission 160118) | Coastal seawater microbial communities near Pivers Island, North Carolina, United States - PICO550 | ecosystem: Environmental > Aquatic > Marine > Coastal | place: USA: North Carolina...
GCTGCTTGTCCAATAGGATGATCAGTAGGAATAGCATAGGTAATCGTATTAGGTCTGAATGTGTAAAGTCTTTCACCATGAATTGTTTCTGTCCTCAAAGTAGATTTAGTAAAAAGAAGATCGCCTTGAACAATACCTCTGATTCCTAAACCAGAAAAATATTTCAAAGAAAACTTGAGTTTCTCTGCAAGGTCACCTTCATAGTATAGGTCTACATCAAAATCTGTGTAACAAATCTTTGGTGTTTTTGCAAAGACAGATTTAGTTCCTACAAAAAACATACCACTGTTAGGATCAGTGCCACATATAACTGATGGCGCTCCATCCCATTTTGTCTGCATGAAACCTGTACTGTTATCACATCCAAGCATCTTGCGTAACTCTTTTAAAAAAGACACAGCGGCTTTGCAACCCTCAACTCCATAGTTGAGCATCTCATCTTCTAAATGTTCTAAGTGTTTGAGTTGCTTTACGTTTGCCATTAGTCTTGGAATACCGTCTCTATACTTTCTCCTTTCATTTTATATCCAGACTGTAGTTTATCTGGATATACACGATCTGGATCAGATGTAGTTCCTCTGTCAGAGGTGTTTCTAATATTAAATGTCATGTCTAAAAGAGGTGTACGCATGTGAATGTTTACTCTCTTTGCTCCACCTGTCTCACCACCATATGAAATTCTAACATCAGTAACATTTGCTGCATTGTTCAAAAATTGCTTGGTAATCTCCATGTGTTTGATTTTACCTTTGTTCAAATGAACATAATGATATCCATATCCAAGAGATCCTTTAATTAATTCTTGTAGTAAAGCTTTATTATATCTTGGTGAAGCATCTAATACTTTAAAATTTCTATTACCAGACTGGTATTGATTAAACGTTGCACAGAATGTTGCTTCATCTAATCCAAAAGTTTTCATCAAAGCTATGCCATCAGTGGTAGTAATTTTTCCTGCCTTTACCTGATCAACAGGAAAAACATTTGTCTTGAGACCTAAGTTAGATAGAGTTGTTGTGCCACTAGTTTTTAATGACAGATAATACTTATGAAGTGGTTTATTCTTACACTTACTTAGTAAAGTTAAGTCCGTAATAGTAGCACCAATATCATATCCAGTTGATATTGATGCAGTTCCAATTTTCCAATGTCCATTTTCAAGTGACATAGGTCTTTTTTTATTCTCTCCACCCTCTGCAATAACATTGACTGCAATACAATCTTCTAGGTGGTAGTGTTTTACTAGACCGTAAATAAAATCTTTGTATTTATTATTAGCAAGTTCACTAGTCTCAATCCAATCGTTGATACCTGCCTCTAATTGTTGTTCAAATAAATTTCCTTGGTTACCAGATCCTCTATTACCTCTACTACCATCACCAAAGTCTACCTTCAGTGCAGTTATCTTTAACTTCTTTTTTATCTCTGCTTTTGTAAATTCTGTTTGTAATGCTCTAGCTATCTTTACTTGTTTTTTATTACTAGGATCAAACGCAAGAGGATTCTCCATGCCATATGTGTTGACAAGATAATTCCATAATCTCAATCCTTCTGCTGCTGTAGCATTATCCATATGTTTTACAGAAGAACCTGCATCTGAAAACGTAGATGGTATAAGATTATATGCCATAAGAAAACCTCCCTTCTAACTATTTAGAGGAGAGGTCATGACTCTAATGATGCACAATAAAATGCTTGTTAATGACATCAATACGTTCTTCTGCTTTTGCAATAATATCAAGTTGATCTTGAATAGCACCTAGAACATCTGAGTGCTCACCAATGCCTACAGGATTGTGTAGATAAATCTCAACATTAGTTTTTGCTTTACTGATTTCACCTTGTGCTTGCTCAAGCAAAGATGTTACTGTTAATTCTCTTAAATTACAGGACATTGTTTTTTCTTCTATGTAGGTTATGTCAGGTTGATTGATGTAATGTGTTTCGTAATCTCCACTCATCGGTCTCCTGCTGCACGAACTTCAGATCTTTTGATCTCAAATTTACCACCAGGATATCGTTTCTCAAGTTTCTTTACATTACGTTCAATGACTTCATCAAATGAGACATCCAAAGCCATTGTTGCTTGAGCGACATACCATAGCAGATCACCCAACTCAATGATAAGATGCTCACGGTTGTCTTCGTTCCATGGTTTTCCTTGGAATACCATCTTCTTAATGATCTCAAGGAACTCACCACCTTCAGCATTGATCCCAACACCAGCAGTAAGAAGACGCTCAATGTTGGCACCCTCACGATCCAACTCGCCAATACGATCAGCGAAGTCAACAAAGTTTGTTGAAGCTTCCGAAGTAACTTCAGAAACAAACTCTTCATAACGGTTAAAATTAATGGTCATACATTCCACTCTGCGAATTTTGATAGTCTTGATTGTGTATCAGCAAATTGCTGGAAGTCCTCACCAGGATCTTCTTCATTGATGCTGATAGCAGACGCATCATCAGCAACATCATACAGCTTCATTTTTGATCTGTCAATCCCCACCATGAATTTTCTAGAGGTAACGAGGTCTGAGTATCTGTTTTTAAGTTGTTTGACCAAGATGCGACCTTGTTGCTCAAGCTCCTCAGTAGATATAAGGGCAAACATAAAGTCAGCAGTGGCAGGTAGACCAAAAGACTCAGAAGTATCGGTAAGGTCTGGATCAGAATTGCCATAACCACTACGAGTAGTTTGAGTGGCAGAGACAATAGGGACAGAACATTCCACAGCAAGACCGCGAAGCTCCTCCGCAATCGCCTTAACGTAGGTATACGAGTTAACAATGGCACCTTTGTACCTCACACTTGCACATATGTTTAAATAATCAACGAAAATAATATCTGGTTTGAAGTCTTTCTTCAATTTGAGATCGCTTAAGAGTGACTTAAAGTGTCCTACATGAGCAGACGCTGTTGGATACTCTTTGATAATAAGTTTTCCTCTAGTCTTTTTAGCGATCTCTTGAACTTTACTAGAGAATAGAACTTCTGGTAGTTCTACAATGTCTTTGACATTAACGTTTAGAAGATTTGCGTCAATTCGTTCAGCAATCTTCTCCTCTGCCATTTCACATGTAATGTAGAGAACGTTGTAGCCCTGAGTGAGCGAGGCACCAGCCGCATGGCACATGAATAGAGACTTCCCGACACCCGTACCAGCGAGAGCGACGTTGAGAGTCTTATTAGAGAGACCACCTTTCGTGATAAAGTTAAACTTTTCCAAATCAAAGGGAATCTTCTCTTCTTTCCTGTGGTAGAATTCGTATCTATCTGATGATTGCTCAATGTAATCGTGTCCAATATGTTCATCAAAGGAGACAGCAAGAGCATCTTGCAGGATACTAGGGATAGCACCTTTATCAAGTCTCTTATCTCCGCCATCAGCAATCTTGATGGACTGCATGAGTGCCAAGTATATAGCTCTGTCTTGACACCACTTTTCTGTGGCATCTAACAACCAGTCATAATCAACCCACTCATCAGTCAGAGAATTTATTCCCTGTAATGAATCTTTGAATGTCTCTTCTGTAAGATCTGCTCTACTTTGGAGATTAATTGCAAGAACTTCTTTAGTAGGGATCTTGTCATACTTCGCAGCAAAGTCAGCAATCTCTTCAAAGATAACTTTTTCATGGTAAGTTTCATAATATTCTGCTTTTAGAAAAGGAATTACTTTACGATAATATTCTTCATTAAAGATGAGATTTCGTAAAATAGTTTCTTCAATACGTTCACTCATCTAGTTTTAACCTCGCAAAAGATTTCTCACTTAGTCTTTTCTGAATTAGTTTACCATAGTCTTCATGTAATTCGCAACCAATGTAATGTCTTTGTAAGGATTTAGCCACCAATGCAGTTGTTCCTGATCCCATAAAAGGATCTAATACAATGTCACCTTCTTCACTACCTGCCTTAATACATGGTTCAATCAAGTCAGGTGGATACACAGCAAAGTGTGCTCCTTTGTATGGTTTGTTTGTTACTGTCCAGACAGATCGTTTATTCTTTGTTGTATAGCTTTTTGTAAGTCCGCTATGCGGTTGGAGTCCTGTTCCTTCGTTGTGGTACTTTCCGTTGTCTCTGTTTCTTGTACCCCAGTCTTGTTTGACTGGTTCTTTGATTGCTTCGTTGTCATAATAGTATTTTCTATTTTTACTGAATAGGAATATATACTCATGTGACTTAGTACATCTATCCCTAACCGACTCTGGCATAGGATTAGGTTTGTGCCATATAATATCCTGTCTTAAATACCATCCATCAGCACGTAATGCAAAAGCCAACATCCAAGGAATCCCGATCAAATCTTTTTCCTTTAGTCCTTCTAACTTATTCGCTCGTTTGTTACATTCTTGTGGCAAATCCTGCTTGGTTTTACTCACAGATTGCTTAGGATAGGATTGTCCTTTGCCAGGTCTATAGTTGTAATAACTATCACCTATATTTACCCAGAGTGTACCATCATCTGCTAAGACATCACGCACAGATCTGAATACTTCTACTAAATTTTGGATGTATTCTTCTGGTGTTTGTTCTTGTCCTATCTGTGACTGTTCTCCACCATAGTCACGTAGACCATAGTAAGGAGGTGATGTGACACACATCCTAGGCTTCTCTTCCAGAGACTTTAAAGTAGTACGGCAATCACCAAATAAAATTGTATCAACTGCCATAACTAAATTCCTTTTGTGCTGCCTCCTCCAATTTTTGCATTACTTCTTCTGTGAAGTATTTGTCTGGACTGGCAAGAACAGCAGAAGGATAAACATTAGATTCACCAATGCGAATCCGATTCCCCACCCTCTGGAAGACTCCATACTGTTCACCCAATTCCAATAAGCCGTAATACTTGTCAAGTCCGCGTTCGTCAAAAAATAAACGTGTTGCAACTTTACTACCCTCCACTGTTAAACGAGATTTCTTAGCCTCACACTTAATAATATTTCCTACAACTTCTTTCTTACTGTCACGTTCTTTACTCTTGGTAAGATAGATGATAGTAGAAGCAGCGTACTTAAGTCCTGTTCCACCACCCATCTCTTTTGTAGGCATATAAGATCCAATCACATCATATGTATGATTGGTCACAAGCATAGGAACTTGTGCTTGTCCTAATTTTAAAGTAAGTACACGAAACGCACCTTTAATAAGTTGCGATTTAGTCATGTCTCTTACTTGTTTATCATTAGCAATATCTTCCATCTCTTTAGATGTAGATAACATACCAAGACTATCAAGAACAAACATCATAGGTTCACGTTTGTCCTTAGGTTCCTTCATATACTTATCAACAATACGACAAGCTTGTGTCCTAAACTCTTCAATCGTTGCAACAGGAAACAGTACCATACGAGAACTGTCAATACCACGCGACTCAATCATGTCACGGGAAATGGCGGATTCAGTCTCAAAGTAAATGACGCCACCTGTAGGATTAGACTCAAGGAAATTACGAACGACACTAAGAGCAAAGAAAGTCTTACCAGTGCTTGATTCTCCTGCCAAGGCTGTAACTTTGTTGGCAGGAAGACCTCCATACAACGAACCACTAACCAAGGCGTTAAAGATATAACTGCCAGTATCAACGTAATTAGTAATGTCGCCAGCAGCAACTCCTTCACTAACCAAACCAGCAAACTCATTTCCACTGTCTTTAATTACGGTATCTAAGAATCCCATTGTGTTACTTCATCCTCATAAAAATTTACATAAACATATTCATTGCTCATGAGTTTAGCAAACCCAAGAGCAGTATCATAGTCCTCAAAACATTTGATGTCTTCAGAACCAATTTGTCCAACCACATGATTTGTCCATGTGACAACAAAAACTTTCTTAGTCATGAAAAGAAACTAGTAATTGAAATGGTCTTCTCGTGAGTCCAACCAATACATTGTAGCACGTTCTTGAGTGGCTCAAGAAACGACTTCTCAAACTGTGTTTGATAGTCCACATACTTCTCAATACCAAACTCCTTTGGCAACTCACCAAAGAAACTAATAGCATTTTCGTGAATTGGATTTGGTGTCTTGAGATACATGAACTTAATCTTCTCACCTTCTTGGATGAGAGGATGCTTGTTTTCTACATTATAGTGCTTTACATACCAATTGTAAAGTAGTGCACCTCTTACGTGGATGGGAGTTCCTTTTTGGTAGATCTCCTTTGGGTGACGGTACTTGGCAAGGTTGTTAACTCCTCTGGGAAAGGCGACTTCCTCGTAGGGTCTTTCTCTCGTTTCTGTTCGGACATCATTGATAAAATTGATAAGTTCATCATTTGTCTTGCCGATAATAATTTTAAACGCTGCATACAACTTGTCTCTAAAATAAGCAGGAGTAGAGCTCCTTGCTGTTTCAAGACCCATGATTTTCATCTTGGGTTCTTTGTATCTAACTCCTTCACTGTCCCAGACGTTAAGAATGTAACGCTTCTTTGCAGTCCAAATACCACGATCAGCAATGTTCTCACGCTTCATGCTCATCTTTTGGTCATACGCTGAAACGTACGACGCAAGTTCTTCATATGAACGTTCAATAAAAGGTTCCAGTTTTTCTTGGCAGATCTTGTCAAGTATTGCCACAATTGCTGCTTTGTCGCCAGACTTAGCACCAAAAAATTTACTAACAAGAGGTCCGAGATTAAGATAGATTGAGTCAGTGTCGGATGCAATGACATAATCCTCCTTTTCAGTGGAGAGCAATTTATTTAGGTATTCGTTCATACGGTTCTCAATCCATCTGATTGATACCTGACCAGACAAAGTGATGGCTTCAGCATTTGCCAGACGATAATAACGGAAGTGTTCATTACCGATAGCACCATAGGCAGAGTTGAGAGAGATCTTCTTTGCCATCTGAATATTATTACAGCGAGCAATCTCTTTCATGAGTTCAACAGTAGGAGTTTTCTCATACTGTTGCTTTGCCTTGATCATCTTCTTCTTGAAGATGACACGGCTATCGTACATTTTCTTCATCATTTGAGGAAGAAATCCATGCTTATCTTTTCTATACTGTGCTCCGTTAGCACACACAGAAAACTCACCATCAATCTCTACTTTTTGATCAAGTATCTTATCAACTGTAACCGTTGAGTGTCTTGTATCTTGTAGGGTTTCTGGGGAGATATTATATTGCATGATGAGATGAGGATACAGACTGTTGAGATCAAAAGAGACCACCCAATCATAGAATCCAGGAATCGGTTCCTTGACATAAGCACCAGCATATTTTTCAGTTTTAGTAGCACTCTCCTTCTTAGGAGGAATTGCAATCTTACGCTTTAGCAGTTCACAATAAATGTAGTTATCCCACATGCGAACCTGACTGAACACATCTTCATAGTTCACCTTAGCATCGTATGCCATGGTGTATGCTAGTTCAATAAGTTTCATCTTGTCATCTAGTTTGTCAACAAGACGAACGTCATGGATGTTATACTCAATGAACTTCTGCCAGTCATTCTCATAGAACTCTTTGAATGTATCAAACTCAGAGTGATCTAGTTTCTTTTCACCAAGTTCTACAAATGCAATATGATCTAGACGATATGATTCTTGGTTTGTATAAGTAAACTTCTTATACAACTCAAGATAATCTAGACATGAGATACCAAGAGTATCAATAGCAAACTGTTTACGACCTTTAATATAGATTTCTCTTTGCGACACTAGTTTCCATGGAGAAAGAAGTTTAGTAAACTTCTCACCCATAATACGATTGATGCGATTGTGAATGTACGGCATATCAAACAACTGCACGTTCCATCCTGTAACTACATCAGGATAGTTCTCTTGCCAAAAATCAAGGAATGCTCCCATCATGCTTTCTTCAGATCTGAAGTGCATGTAATCTACAAGAGGATCTTTGTTGTCAAACTGTCTAGCCCCAAACACAGTAATGCGACCAGAGAAACTATCCTTGACACTAATAGCAAGGATCTCCTGATCGGCAGATTCAATGTCGGGAAAACCATTTTCAGCAGCAGTCTCAATGTCAATAGTAAAGACACGAATCTTACTGCTATCAAATTTTAGTTCTTCTTCTGGATGTTGTTCAGCAATGTACTGATACAAAAAACGAGAGTTGCCATAGATATCAAAATCAGGAACCTCTTTGTATTGTTTAATGAACTCGCGAGCTTCTTGAATAGAACCAAACTTATGTGGTTCAACACAATCACCTTCAAGTGTACGCCATTCAGAATAATTCTTACTACGCAAATACAGCGTGGGATTAAAAGGAACCCTCACGCTGTATCTGTTACCATTTTCATAACCACGCACAAGCAGACGATTGCCTGCTTGCTCAACACTAGTGTAAAAATTCATTCAAGACATTCAATATAACGAGCAAGGATAACCTTGCTAGGATTAGTCACTACCAACAAATCAGATGACCTGACGTTGAATTCACGTTCAGATGAGTGCTCTGCCCATGGACATAGTTGACCTTCATAGTCTACCACATAAGGTTCAACTAGCCAAACATCAGGGTCACCTGGTAATGTGTCTCCTTCAACTGGTTCAACTTGAGCGACGATCCACTCATTCTGCAGCTTCAGCAGGTTTGCTTTGATCTCCATTAGGTTTTTCCTCAAAGTAAATTTGATCGTCAGTTAGTCCGACTTCACGAAGTCTAGCTGCGAAGTTTTCAAGAATATTATTGTCGGGAAATACCACACTAATAATATGTTCACCACCCATGCGATGTTCTTCTACTGGAGAGAAAGGACACCAACGTGAATAGTTGATAGGAATAGTTCCATCTCCATTCTCTTCTCCAAGAGACAAAGTATATGGGTACAACATACGATATCCAACTACTTTGTTGTCATCGTCACGAACATCACCAAACATACACAAAACATTATCGCCTGTAGTTAAATTTACAATACGAACATTGTGATTGGTTTTCAAACTTTGTTGTTCAATTTGTTCCGCCATTTTCTAATTCCTTTTTTTCAGTAAGTTTTTGTTGCCAAGCATTTTCCAAACCTGGTTCTGGTTGGCTAATAGTCATAACACAATCATATGGAATTTTGAATTGCCAATCAGTAGAGTAAGGATTCCACTTACTAAACCTGACTTGGTATTCCATGCCATGTGCTTCTGTTAGATATTGTGGTTGACCACTATCTAAGTTGAGAATATATGGATCTTCCATGAGAAGACAGACTCCTTTTTTGTCGTCTCCTTCTCCATCAAAAATCTCTTTCAACTCAGTGATAATGCGATCACCCGTTTTCATAGTTACGATTGATACAGCCATAGTTTCCGTGAGTTAGCCTTAAGTCTAGCATCAAAAAAGGGCACCGTCAAGTGCCCATCTTGATTTAAAAATGTTTCTTTCGTTTCTGTTTATCTGGTAGTTCTTTCTTCAATGTAATGGATAGTAGACCATCTTCAAAGTCTACACTCTCAACCTCTACATCATCTCCCATTTGCCAGTTACGTGAGAAAGTTCTAAATGAAATTCCTTTGTGTGCATACTCCTTTTTGTTCTCTGGTGCTTTGCGAGCAGAGACTGTTAGAACGTTTCGTTCTGTCTCCACTTCAATATCTCCTCTTGAAAATCCTGCAAGAGCGAGTTCCAGTACTGTTCTACCATCAGATCCATTAACGACATTGTGTGGAGGATAATTATCTCTTGTTCCTGCAAGAGCCTCAAGTCTACTGAATGTTTCATCAAATCCTAATGTGAATGGAGTATAAGTTTCCCAATTAAATGTTACCATTGTCCTATAAAAGCGACGTTTACATGTGACCCATAAGGCATCACAGTAATATTTAACATTATAGCACAACCAATAGAGGTGTGTTAAACCCTCACTATGATTACGGTTTATTCGCCTTCTTGTTTCTTACGACCAATATTGTACTTAGATTCAAGCGTCCATTCGCCTTTCTCTTTAAAGGATAATACTTTAATTTGATTCAAAGGAGCTAGGTCTGCAATTTTTTCTTGACTTAATGTATTAATATTGACAAGACCCCAGTCAACTAATAGTTGTACGATACGATTACGACGTTGTACATCATTCAAAGAAAAATTTGTTTTCTTTCCATCAAGAGCAAATAGCTCTTTAAAATGTACAATAAAATACTTGCCTTGTTTGTGAAGAATATGACAAGACTGATAAATCTTTCTTTCTTTACGTGACGCTACACCAATTCTTGTTAGTGTTTCTCTCACCTTGAGAAAATCATCTGGTTCATTAAGAACCACCTCAACCATATCAGTTTGTTTCCACTGGACTTCTGTCTCACCCATTTTTACCACCTTTGCTCAATGATTTTTTTATATTATCTAGTTGATCCTTGGTGAGAATCCTGAGTGCTTGGAGAGCTTTATCGTCATTATAACCATAATACTCTTTTACTACGTCAAGATAATCAATAGAATCTTTTCTAGCCCACGGAGAGAAACGTTTCCTAGGCTTGACACTATTTATAAAAAAGTCATATTGCATCTTGTTTGTGAGATGTGGATTTTTATTCATCTCATTAGCAAACAATACAGTATCAGTAAAAGAACTTAGACACCTATTAATGATGTAAGCAGGATACTTTTTCTGCGCGTCAAGATCATCATCCAGTATGTTTTTCTTGGATTGATTGATGCTGTATAGGTAGTCTTTCAGTTGGTACATTGTTCCAGTGGCGGATTACTCCGCTAATAATAAAGCAATTAGTGATAAGGTAGCTGACGAATATAACAGTGCGTACCACAACCACGTAATTGTCATATTCTTTTGTTCTGTCGTCTGAGAATGATCCGAGTGCATATTTCCAGATGGTCAACATTTTATTTAAAAGATGCATTGACACCCACAACTGTAGCACCAGGATTACGAGCAAGTGCAACCTTACGTGCATCTTGGTAATCCGTAGCAATCACTTCTTCAATAAAGACAGTGCCTGCTTTAAAAAGTTTTACTTCACATTTCATAATGAATAGTTATAAAGGACAAGTTCTTTACGATCTGCTTGATCGGTGTTGTAAGTTCCTACACTTCTCATTGTGTAGGTGTGTGCAAATTCTGATGCGATCCAGTCTTTGAATCTTTCTTTGATAAGAGCAGACGAATTGTAAGATACGAGTTGATGGCTAGCATACCTATCACACTCAAGAGCAAAGGTATCATGAGAGAATCCGTTATGCATATCGCCTTTCCTTCCATAAAGGTTAGACTTAATCTCGTAGGGTGGGTCAAGGTATGTGAATACTTCTCTGTTATCTGTGAAGAGCTCTTCATAACTTAAGTTAGTAATTTTCCAATTGCCAATTAATTCTTGATAACCAGTTAGTTTTTCAATTCCATTGAGGGAGAAGTTGGAGTCACTTGCTTGTTTGGAGAATGACGAAGACTCAGTAAGACCAGAGAAACTACACTTATTAACAACATAGAAGGAAACAGCACGATGAATTGCTTCAGTATCTGTGGTGTCCTTTTCCAAATACGCTTTAGCATCCAAGAAAAGTTGTTTTGCTGAAGCGGGATCAGGGTGCCTTTGTTTAAGTTGGAGCAGGATGTTCTTAACTTCATGACCGTGATCTTGAATTTCTTTCCAAAAATTGTACAGTGGTTCATAAAGATCATTTACCCAGATCTTTAAATGAGGATACCTTTTAGTAACTTCCAAGGCTACGCTGCCACCACCTAGAAATGGTTCACGATATTCCTTGTAACCTTTAAGGTCAGGAATAAACTGAAACAGTTTACTAAGTGCACGAGACTTACCGCCAGGATATCTGAGTGGTGTCTTATAGGATTTCATCGTCTGGTGCATTGTATTTAAGATACTCTCTAAAAGTTAACTTTAGTTGTTTGATTGTCATGCCACAATGTGCTGCAGCATTAGGTAAGTTCATTGTAGCATGAAATAATGCTTCATGTGCTTCCTTTACATTTTCTGGTGTTGTTTTTATAGAAGTATTCCCATTGTCGTTTGGGTTCATCTTCCAACCGTTGAAGTAATTCTCTAAGTGATTTTGTCTTTGCATCTTCTTCTACAAATTTAAGTAAACTCATTCTTCAACAACCTTAACCTCAATAGCATCAGTAAGGATGTCAGCAAGTTTATGATATGCGATTGCTGTGTACACTTGAGGCACAATGAATGCAACCATGGCTACTACCCAAAAAACATAGTAGTAGTTTTCTTTGTTTTGTGTTCTTTTTTTAGTCATCGTGATCATCAAATGGGTCAGCGAGTCCTTCGTTTGCAAAGAACCCTCGGTAGATACCGTAGAAAATACAGAGCACCGTGATTACTGCAATAGAAATCGGAAAGGTGATGTTAGGATCAAAATTGTAATGTGGGATCATCAGGAAATAGCAATAATAATGACAATAACGGAGAGAGCAATACTTAAGTAGATCATCATTTAAACTCACAACTCATCATAATTTCTGTTAGACATGCCAACAGATTAATTTCTTGATCTGGAACAACAGTAATATCACGCATGTATTTTGCAATGATAAGAACTGCTTCTGGAATAGATGCAGGTTTCAACATACCATACAGACTATCATAGATCTTACGCATCACCATGCTTGGATCATTGTCCATATGTTGTACAACCCAATTCTTTACCGTGGTAAATTCTTTTCGCTTGAGACTCCCCATAAGATCGTTGAGATTGATATCAGCAACATCAACGAGAATAGCGGAATCAATAGAACCTGAGGCAGCGTAACGCTGACACTCATTAATAAGCCTACGCCAATCAGGATAATACCTTTTAGTAAGTTTGGCGAGAACCTTATCTTCGCATTGAACTTTCTCATTAGTCAGAATAGTTTTAAGACGTGTAAAAAATTCACCTTGTAATTGAACTGCTTGTTCTGGTTTGATTCTGAAATCAATAACCGTGCAACGTGAGTGCAGAGGTTCAATGATCTTATTGATGAAGTTACAGGTGAAGATGAAACGACAGTTACCATGAAACTCCTCCACGGCAGTCCTCAAGGACAGTTGCACATCGTTAGTAGTGTTGTCTGCCTCATCAATGATGACGACCTTGTGAGCAGCACCAGAGGTCAGAGAGACAGTGGTAGCAAACTGACGTACGCGATTACGTACGGTATCAAGGAAGCGTCCTTCATCAGATCCATTGATAACAATGTAAGAAGCACCAATCTCCTCACACATGGCTTTGGCAATAGTAGTCTTGCCAACACCTGCAGTTCCTGTTAGGAGCAGGTTAGGAAGTTCTCCCTGATCAACAAAACCCTGAAACACTTTACGAGTGCTCTCAGGAAGAATACAATCTTTGACTTTGTTTGGACGGTATTTCTCAACCCACAAAAATTCTTTACTCATAATCAAATCCAATCAGGTTTGCGGGATGGGTCACGAAGATAATTAGATGCAACCCAAGGTTTGGATGCGATATAACGTTTGTAAGCAGTAAAAGTGTTAATGCTTGTGTCATATTTAAACTCATCGGGACCTGCAAATGTAAACGACTTAGGTCTGTATGGATACGTAGCAGGAGGAATAATATTAGTCGCTTCTACTAGTGTCTTTTCACAACTATGAATCTTACCATATCGCCATTGATATTCGTTGGCTAAGGCAAGACCATGAGCAAGTAACCACCATGTATTCTCTAGACAATCATTTGCCCAGACAGTGCATGGATGATTACGGAATGCACCTTTCTCTGTCTTGTATGGTTGACCATCAAGACGATGCAAATCACCATAACCATGACCCCACTTGTCTGAGCAAACAATAGAAAGCATCTGACAAGTTTCTAGAGGCATCTTGACAATGTGCTTGTCAGGTAGATGTCTAGCAGAGGTAGTTGGTGATGGATCTGTAACAAAAATATTCATTCAAGTGGTCTTTTAAATGATTTAATTATGATGTCATCCGCACTGAACATCATCTGCATATACTCTACACCCTTTTTGGGATGGCAATGCTCACCGCATGTAAAAATGTCACACACTGCCATACCTTTCTCTGGCCATGTGTGAATGCTGATATGCGAATCAGCAAGCATAGCAATACACGTTACACCTTGCGGATCAAATTGATGTGAATGAAGTGCCAACAGTTTAGAGTTGGACTTTATGGAAGCAGTGTATACTATGTCTCTAACGTATGCTTCATCGTTAAGAAGATCTTTTGTACAACCTTTCAGAGTGAAAAGGATGTGTTTCATCAGGGTTCTAGTGCGATGTAATAGGTAAGGTCAACGTCAGTGTTTGTCCACTCAGAAATTAAGTGTTTGGATACCTTAACAGTATAGTCACCTGGCAACAAACGAATGTTTTCAATCTTGAGATCAAGACTAAAGGTGCCAGTGCTAGTACCTTGCAAGGTGATATCGTAAGTATTGCTGGTATCATTTTCTTTATCCCTAAGAATAAGTTTGATAGTATCAGATCCTTCTTCAGAATAGAAAGTAAGATCAGGCAAACTATAGATAGCAGATGCTTTCTGCAAAGCAATCAAGTCATCACCAGTAAGATTAAATTGAATATCAGAACCAGGAAAGTTAACATTCCTTTCTGGTGCAGACTTAAGAGTGATCTCAGGATCTGAAAAATAATACTTAGCAGACTGACGACCACCTTTGATATTCACAAAGTCAGAAGTTGTGAACTCTAGTTGTGGATCATTGAACAAGGAGATGCCACTAAGAAACTGACTGAGATCATAGATCGCAAAGTCAGAAGGAAATACTTCTTCGCCAGTAAACTTTGCTAGAATGTTTTCTGCATTAGAAATTGTTCGCACTGTGCTTCCTTTACGGAAGACGATTGAAGAGTTGATGGTGCTGAAGTTTTTAAGAACATCAAGTGTTTTTTTGGATAGTGTAACTTTGCTCATTGATTGTAGGTTTCGGTAACGTTTGTTTTGTCAGAGAAGTGAAGAAGGAGAAGACCATAGTGTAGGATCTTGATAATGTCTCTACGTGCAGTTCCTTTCTTGTCATAGCGTGAAGCATATTTAAGGATGTTGCTACGGCAGAATGCCTCAGCGTCTCCACATGCTTCAATTAGATCTAACGTTTGAATGCTGTCGTTACCAGCAGAGTAATGTTGTCCATAGGTTCCAATAATGTAGTCACGTAACTCTTCTAGAAGAGTATCTTCATTGTATTTCAAAGTCATTTGTCCCAAATGAAGTCAATATTATTATGATAGCATTGAAAAACTTTTCCGTCAATCGCTTGCATGAAAAGTCTATAGCCATGACCGCCCAGAATCTTTCCTGAGCGGTAGTCGCAGTCTTTAAGTGCTGCGACTTGTCCAATGTATCCGTGAAACTCAGGAGTTTTCTTCATCAGTCTCCTCTGTGTTAACGTCAGCATCAATCTTATCATACAATTCAATGAAAGATTGCTTAGTCTCTTCGTCAAAACGATTGACACAAACCTTGATGGCTTTCATGCGATCGTTCCAGATAGCAAATGCACGAACGATGTGTACAAGTCTACGAGTAGAGATAACCTCATCAATACCACCATCCTTGAAAGTTCTACGGATAATGTCTGCCCAGTTAGCAAGATTGGTGCAGAACTCCTCATCATGCTTACCAACAGATGCAGCAACACGAAGAAGAATCTTAGTCTCAGTAGCAGGAGTAGGATACTCTTGCTCAAAAGTTAGAGCGAAACGCTCAAGGAATGCTTCGTTGAGCACGTTAGTACCAATGAACCTACCGTCATCAGAACCTTTACCTTTTGTATTGGCAGTAGCGATGACATTGAATCCAGCAGCAGGTTTGATGTACTTACCAATCTTCTTGAGGAAGATACCTTTACCTTCAAGAACAGATTGAAGACACAAGATCTTGTTAGAGGCAAGGTCAACTTCATCTAGAAGCAGCACAGCTCCCCTCTCAAGAGCTTCAATGACAGGTCCGTTGTGCCAAACAGTATTACCATTAACAAGACGGAACCCACCAATAAGATCATCTTCGTCGGTTTCAATTGTGATGTTAACGCGAATCAACTCCCTATTTAGAGAGGCACATGCTTGCTCAACAGAGAATGTTTTACCATTACCTGACATACCAGTGATGAAAACTGGATAGAACAATTTGGACTGGATAACTTTTTTTACATCAGAAAAATTACCGAAAGGAACGTAGCTATCATCCTTAGCAGGAATCAAGTTTTGTACAACTGCTGGCAATGCAGCAGGAGCATTGAAGGTTTGCTCAAGTTTTTCTTGAACAGTAAGATTCCACTTACCAATGCCTTGCTTGTAAGACTTGAGTCTCTTCTTGACAGTAGCAAGAGAACAATTGAAATGCTCAGATGCTTGGAAAAGAGCTTTAGTGTTTACCTCAGTACCAACCTTATCAGTAAGGTATGTAACGAGATCTTCAGTAGTGACAGGAACAGGTTCAAAAGGCATCGGATTAAAAAGGATTTGGTTTGTTGTGTATGAATATATTATAGGGTGTGGTGGGGTCAGTGACGACCCCTTGTGTGCCACTTTGTCAACTGACATACCCTATGAAAGAACTGAGTAGTTTTTTGTTGGTGGACTTGTTACCAAGCATCTTTTTGAATGCTTTGGAGATCTCACCTTTTTTAGCACCAGACTCAACATTGAACTCAGTTTCTTTGTTCAATGATTTGCCATTGATAGCATACAATGCACTGAAGGCTTTTGGATTTTTGATGATAGCAGACTTCTCTTTCTTCCACTGTTTTTGAACTTCACTATAACCTTCGTAAGATGCATAGCGTCCAACAAAACCAGAGAGTGAAGAACCATCAAGAATACGGAACCCAATAACATTTACAGCAGGATTACGGTCACGCAACTGTTGAATGAAGATGTTGGTAATGTTGTCATACTCAAACGCTTCATAAGTGCGACCAGTTTTACGGTCACGAAGAACTGCTGACCAATCAAGACGACGAACATGAACCTTATATTCATCTGTGTAGTCGTCATAGATCTCTTTACCATATCCAGTTGTACATGCTTCACCATCAGACAAGATGCAAACATTTACTTTCTGGAGATCATTCTGTTTCTGGAAATTAGGAATGATGTAATTCATCATAACGATTGCTTCATTCAAAGGAGTTCCAGAAAGTTGAAGACCTAGTGTGTACTGATAACCACAGTAGTTTCTGTAGTAAAATGCTTCACGGAACAAGTTCCTGCACATACGCTCATAGTCTTTTCCATTAGAACGAGATGAGATAAAGTTTACCAAGTGGAACCAATCATCGTTGATGTAAACTTCATTCTTTACAGACTTATCTTTTTTGTAACCATAGTAATCAAAATCATCCATCTCTTGTTTTTGAAGAGCACGTTCAGCAACAATCCAGTCATTAGTAAATCCATAGACCTCAAATGGAATCTGAACTTTCTTGCAGAATGAAGTCAAGTTGATAAGTTGCTTGACAGTAGAAAGAATCTCATTCTGCATAGATCCAGACCAGTCAAGAAGGAACAGAAGACCATGATTCTTACCATCAGGAAGAACAGTTATTTTTTTGAAGATGTCCTCGTTATAAAGATAAGTATGTAGCTTTGTAGTATCAAGCACACCAGTTTTAGATTGACCAGCACGAGCATAAGCGTCAGCAGACTTACGGCATTCAAATTCTTTAACAAGATAGTTTACCTCCTTCTGAGATTGCTTACGGAAAGTGTTGTATGTACTGTCAACTACCTCGTAAACTGCTGGATCGTTTGCTTGACTATCAATCCAGTCGTGGAGTTTCTTCCAATCAACAATATGTTTATCTAGGTCAACTTTCTCAGGAATCTCAACATAGGTTAGATTTTTTGAGTCACGAGAAGAAAGTTTTTCTGATGCATCGTCAAAAGAACGCTGAGTCTGAGATGTAGTACCACCTTCAACCTGCACCATCTTCTTCTTCGTCATCCCAGTTATCAATGAAATCATCTTCTTCTTGATCTACAGGATTGTCTGCTTTGTGATTAGCATTAGAAGATGATCCACCTGCTGCAGATTCTGCGTTGGGTTGATCTTCATCAGATTGACCTTCTTGCTGATCAGATTGTTCGCCATCGGAACTTTCGTTTTCAGAATCAGATTGCTCAGGAGCAAGTGAGACTTCTTGTTCTGCAACTTTCTCTTGAGCACTGAATGCATATACATCCTGAGCGATCTGCAAGACTTCTTCAAAAGTCTCAGCAATGTCAGTACGAGCAACAAATAGTTTCTCTTCAATAGAGAAAGGAATCAATGCACTAGCACCAATCTTGAAGTGAAGATTGATACGGTCAATCAAACTGAAAGTGCTAAGGTCTTCACCTTGAACACTGAAGAAATCCATGTCATGAAGTTCTTTGTAGCCACCAGCAAAAGACTTGTTAAGACCTGGAAACTTACGCTTCATAAGTTTCTCAATACGTGCATCTTCAATAACGTTTACAAAATCCTTAGGACAATCTGCAGTATCTCTCCAGTCTTCGTTAGGTGTGAACAATGCATGTCCTACCTCATGACCTACTAGCATGTCATATACTGTGCTAGATGCTTTGTCCCACATTGGCAATGTCAATACACGACGGTCTACGTCAAACATTGCTGTTGGTGTCTTGCGGTGCTCTACAATTAGGTTCTCTGTAGCAAGCAGTCTTGCAAGGTTACCTTTGATTTCTTGGGTGGTCATGAGTCTCTTTGTCTGATGTACACATCATAACAAATAAAACTACCTAGCCAACCAGCCCATGTGTCACTTCGTTGACTGTCACATCCAATGTAGAATAGTTTTTATTTTTCTCTACTGTGATAGTCCTATCAAATTTGTCATCCAGTCCTTGCTTATGACTGATGACATACACCTTAGTGCTTTCATCAAAATTTCTCAAGATCCATCCTAGATCAGATGTACCAGATTGATCAAGAGATCCATCAAAAATCTCATCTAGAATAAGTAAGTTAGTATCCACGCTATTCTTAAGCTTAGCAATACTGCGCCAAGTGAGCAGAAGAGCGATATCAATACGAGCTTTTTCGCCCTCGCTGAAACTATCATAGGAAAATACATCTCGGTATCTAGATTTAATTATCTCTTCAAAGTTCTCATCAAGTGTGAAGTTGACATAAAACTCCATCCTTTGTAAGAAATCGTTAATTAACTTATTCATAGTAGGAAGATAGGTTTTGATAATCCTAGTCTTAATACCATTGTCTTTGAGGAGTTGACCTGCTGTTGTCAAAACATCACGGTCTTGTTTTAGAGTAGCATGTTGTTTGCTATAATCCTTCTTACTGTTTACAAGAAGTTGTAATTTATCAAACTCTGCTTTCTTGTCGGGATTTGATCCTTCTAGTTCCTTGATCTCATCTTCCAAAGACTCAACCTGTTTACGGATTGTCATCAATTGGAAATTGGTTTGTGAGATAGTAGTGTTAATATTATTTACTTCAGTAGACAGTTCAGTAAACTTATCAAATCTTTTTTGCTCTTCTACAATTGCTTTCTGCAAATCATCATAGCCAACATTCATCTCATCAACCTTTGATTGTCCTGCCTCTAACTTCTCATTACGAAACTCTTCAGACAGTTCTTGTGTGCATGTTGGACACACATGGTTGGACTCAAAGAATTCATGTTCCTTCTTACATGTGTTCAACTTATGTGTCAACTTGATCAAGTATGTGTTCAACTTGTTCAACTTTTGGTTAGACGTTGAATAGTCCTGCATTTCTTTATTAAGATTACAGATTTGTTCTGTAAGAACTGATACTTCTTCAGCACCTTGAAGTTCTGTATTTTTATACTCGTTTATCTTTTCTTTCTTGCGAACAATTTCTTCTTGAGTCTTCTGCTGTAGAGATAGCATGTGTTGTTTTTGCAACTCAATTCTATCTTTCAGTAGATCAAGTTGATAATCAACATCACGTAGCTCCTCATTATTACCACGCATCTTATCCTTGAGAAGAACATTCATTGTAGAGAATACTTGAATGTCTAGGATGTCCTCAATAATATCACGACGTTGAGCACCAGGCAATTTCATGAATGGAACAAATGTAGACGATCCCAATACCACAATCTGTGTGAATGACTTATAGTTCATCTTGAGAACATTTGATTCAAAGTTCTTCTGCTGCTCTACAACACTACTATCCTGATTCCATGCCTGACCATTGCAGTAGATCTCAAACTTATTAGGTTTCATACCACGTACAACTTTGTACTCTATCTTACCAATACGAAACTCAATCTCTACTACACAATCCTTTTCGTTGATACTATTGACCAACATACTCTTACTAATCTTACGAAAAGGTTTTGCAAACAGCGAAAAAGTAAGAGCATCCAAAATGGTACTCTTACCTGCTCCGTTGCTACCAACGATTAGATTTGTTCTTGCCGATTCTAAGTCAATCTCACTAAAAACATTACCCGTAGAAAGAAAATTCTTCCAACGGATCTTTTCAAATACAATCATTATTCAGGATCATCAGGTGGTATTAAAAAATCGTCAGGTGTAATTATGGAAAAGCGTTGTCCACGATCTTGACATGCTCCTATTATAACATGATCTTCCATTTCCACAACCTGCATAGGAGGATAGTCGTCATCTTGCATCATCATCAAGTATCTTTCTGCATCGTCAATTTGAGTCCAGATAGGAATCACACGACGCTCTTCTTCATCAAAAACAGAAAACACACCTTCAGGATGGTCTGCTATTGTTAGGACGAACATTAGACTACTTGACAGCTTTCAATATATAGCGATCTCATAAGTGTCTTCAATTCAGACTTGTCTACGGAGATCTCTACCTCATCAATGTACTCATTAAGTAGTGTCATTGTATCTTTGGTTTCTAGATCTGCGTCGTCAACTCCTTCAGCATCTACAAGTGTCTCAACGATTTTAACATCGTGAGCACCTACGTTGTAAAGACGATCAACCAATGTTTCAAACATTTGGTAGTCTCGTTTTTCTTCAACGATGAGTTTGATGAACTTGTCCTTATAACTAGACACATCTTGTTTGTTGTAGTCCACACTGGCGTCATCGTAGAAGATCTTCTCAAAAATTTCGTAAGGGTTCTTGACAAATTTAAGTTTATCAGTTTCTGTATCAAAGATATGGAACCCACGAGTATCCTTATAATCATTCCAGAACATCTGATAGGGATTGCCGAGATACTGAACATTGCCATGCTTTGATTTCATATGGAAATGTCCAGACCATACACGTTTGAAATTCTTGAAGTCAGATACTTTAAATCCACCTTCAAACTTCATGCCAGGTGTGACTTCAAATCCATCACACTCAAGGTGGCCACACATAATTTGTGCTTCACTGTTAGAAATAAGTTTCAAACATTCTTCTTTATTGCCTGCGTTGATCCATGGCATCATCAAAAACTTTTTGCTACCAAGAGTAATCTCTTCAGGTGAAGCATAGATCTTAATGTTATCGTACTTATCTAAAAGAAGTTCTGGCGAGTTAATAGCATTTGTATTCTTGTAGTAAGTACAATGATTACCAAGAATCATATGAACTTCGTAATCTCTCAACCGTTGGAAATAATTTGTATCAACACGGTTAAAAGTATTATAGTCCATAGACTTTCTGTTATCAAAAGTGTCACCCAAATCAATGATCGTGGTGATACCTTCTTTTTCAAGAGTTGGAAAAAAGATGTTGTCATAGAACTTTTGAAAATAGTTCCAGAAGTTGATGTTTCCTTTTCTTCCATCAAGATGCTGATCAGTTATTAGTGCTATCTTCATCTTTCTTCCATTCCTTTTTTTCGTAATCAAAGTTAGGGTGTGGTGCAGCAGAAACCACTGGATCTTTTGTCCTGTTCTTAATGACAATAAATTTGTCAGCAGCAAATGTTCCTGCTAACTGCACTACAATCTCATCAGTATCTTTCCAGTTGACAGTGCCATCCTTTTTAGTGTGTAGCATTGCTTCTTGGATCTGATCAATAATTTCTTGAGTTAGTTTCATACTTCAATGTCGTATTCAATTTCAATAACTTTACATGATCTTCCCATAGAATTTACTCTAGTCATCCTTGTCATCTTACCACGAAGTTGAGTAGTGATTCCTTGTAATTCATTAAGAAGTTCTGCTTCTAGTTCGTCAGCAATGTCTTTGTGTCTGTCTACTCTCATTGAGGTTTATGATCTTTCATTCCACCATGATTGCCATCGCCAGGTAGTTTACCATATGCTAAGTATTCTACTGCTTGCATAGAACCTTGCAACCTTTCCAGATCTTTTTGAATACGAAGGTATTCATCATGAGCTTCTTTTACTTCTGCTGCTCTAGCAGATAGTTGAGCAGTTCTTTTTGTAAAACGCTCAATGAGTTGTTGATAATTTTCTGTTGGTTTCATAATTTTCCAAGTTGAGTCCTTAGATTTTAAAGATAGTTTACCACGTATCTTGCCAGATAATGAACGAATTTTTCTTACTGTAGCCAGACTACGTTCCAGTTCTTCCATTTTCTTTTGTCTTATTATATACAATTACTCTTGAACCATCATGAGAGAAGACGAGTTCATCATCGTGATCCCACATGAGTTCTTCATATAGAGCATTGAGTTTTTCCATGTCATCGTATAGAGCGTTAGGGTCTGGCATCAGCGATTCATTTTTGTTTCAATGTTTTCTTTAATGCTACCCATATCAGAATAGGAAGCATTCATACCAGACATATTACCAGTGTATCTGTCAGTATGCATAACTTCATCATAGCCTGATCTTTCTAGGATCTTTCCTTTGATCTCTAGTTGCTTCTTTTCTTTCTGGATCCTACGCAAGAATGCATAGTAAATAATTTGAGTAAAATAAGCGAATGGGTTCTTGGATTTCTCTGGGTCAAAGTTGTCAATATACTGGAGGCAGTTTTCAATGCCGTCACAGATCATGTCCTCTCGGAACATGTAGTTAACAAAGTTTGGTTTGTAAGATAGATGAGTTGCGATCTTTAAAAAGCAACTGCCAAGATAGTTAGTGACTCTTGGGCGAGGGTTGCCTGCTTCTTTCGCGGCATGAACCTTCTGCCGATAGTCTGTGATCGCAGCAAGGAACTCTTTATTGTTGACGTAGTATTCGGTCTTTTTTCGTGTCATTACTGCTTTATATGCCATGGTTTAATTACCATTATCATGTCTTAATGGTAGCACGTAGAACGCAAATTGTAAAGGGGGTTGACAAACCTCATAAACCTCAGTACAATTAACCTTGTAGAGGTTCAGAAGAGATATATTAGCTTTTATTAAATATATCTTCTAAAGACTTCTTGGCATCCTTTACGGATCCTAAGTATCCAGAACCTCTTGGTAGCTTTGGCGCTCTACCAGTTAGAGACTTTCCATTCTCCAATCTCTGTAAGGTCTGTTGATAGAAATCTACAATAGGACCTTCTACTTCACTAACTGTGATAATGTGATTCCTGTTAATAACAAACATGTTATCAAACGTGGCGCAAACCCATTCTCTAAAAGAGAACCCAGAAATTTCTAACTGTCCTTTCTTTTGTTTAGCTGGATCTACTTGGAGAGGATTCTCTAGCATTACTTTATCTTCATCTGCTAGATAGACAACTTTAGAAACTATTTCCTCTCCAGTAATTAGTTTTACAGTGGCAATAAATTCTTCTTCCATATTTAATTTGCTCTTAGGTTTACTCTAATAACTTCATACTTAAAATTTTCATCATTGTAAATGTTGACTCTTTCGTTCAAATGACGAAGTGTATAATTTTGACCGCCGATGTCATCAGCAATATCATATAAAGTAGCCATGTCTTTGTTCTTACCTTTCCTGAGAACGCGACCAATAGATTGTAGGTTACGAATGCGTGACTTGCTCGGAGATGCAAAGACTATGTTATGTAATCGTTTGATGTTAATTCCTGTAGAGAACGTTCCGTAAGAGGCGATGATAACAGCGTCATCTTCAGTCTCGGTAATTTGACGAACTTCTTCTCTATCCTCTACATCAGTTCCACCGTGAACAAAAAATATTTTTCGCTCAGGGTCTATGGTATTATTTATCAACTCGTAAAGTGGCTCTCCGTGCTTCTCTACATAGTTAAAGAGCACGAGAGTGTTTCCTTTCAAATCATCAACTAGATTTTTAATCAAGTTGTTTCTTCCTTTATGTCCGACAAGATACTCCATCTCATCGTGATATGATTCAAAATGTTGAGGAGCGTGTTTACAAAGCAACACTTTGATTCTAAACTTGCTAAGATAACCTTCTTTAATAAGATCGTCTGTTTTGGTAACTCTTTCACAATCTCCAAACAATCCTTCTAGTACCCACTTGTGTGTCTTGCTACCATCAAGTGTCCCAGTAAAACCAAAACGGTACTTGGCATTGTGTAGTTTAGTCATGATCCCAGTTAGGGATTTGCTTTTGAATAGATGTGCTTCGTCACCAATCACACAGTCAATGTCATCAAAGTATCTCTTTGGAAACTTGTAGATTGATTGCCAAGTAGAAATGATAATTGGTTTGTCAGTATTCTTATCTTTACCAGAGTAAATCTTATGTACAAAGTCGTTAGCATTCCACCCGTAAGAAATAAAATCATTGACCATCTGCTCAACGAGGGATGTAGTTGGGACGACTATAAGTATCTTCTTTGCGGTGGCGCTATAGTATCTGACTATGGAGTAGATCATGAGAGATTTCCCAGATCCCGTAGGAGAAAGTAACAACTTACGATTGTATTTCAAAGCCTCGTAAACTGCCTTGTATTGGTATGGACGAGGTTTTATATTGCATACCTTATCCATAAAATGTTTGACACCAGCA
>Ga0213860_10000183_pt1 | contig 24753 bp, 33 predicted proteins | sample PICome_3_FD_160118 | JGI IMG/M metagenome (GOLD analysis project Ga0213860, IMG submission 160118) | Coastal seawater microbial communities near Pivers Island, North Carolina, United States - PICO550 | ecosystem: Environmental > Aquatic > Marine > Coastal | place: USA: North Carolina...
CCTTCCAGCCTAAGATCGGCTTCAAGACTCGCTACGGCATGGTTGCTAACCCATTCGCTGAGGGTACAACCGTTGGCGCAGGTGCTCTTACCCAGAACACCAACCGCTACTACCGTCGCGTTAAAGTTCAGAACCTCATGTGATCCATCGGATTCACTAGGTTTTCATGGGGGGTCTTCGGACCCCCTTTTTTTGTCTAAATAGAACATAGGAACATTGTCTAATAAAATGAAGACATATAGACAGTTTTGTGAAGATGCAAATCTAAATGAGTTTAATCTTGGACAGGTTAAAGATTTTGCAAAGAGTGCTACAAAGAGTGTTATTAAGGCGTTGCCGACTAAGTATCAGGCACCAGCAACAAATATTGCTAAGACAGCATATGCTGGCGCAAAGGGTGCAGTAAAGGGTGCAGTATCAGCAGTAAAGTCATCCACAGCATCAGCAGCACCAAAAACTGGACAAGTATTAGCATATAAAAACTACAAACCAGGTGTCTTAGATAAGGGCACTGGTAAGTTCACTCAGAGAGCGCATACAGGCGCTGAAGCGAAGAGATATGGTTGGAAGCCTGTAAAGGCAAGTTCTTACGGTCCTGGAGACACTACATCGCAGTCTTACAACACTGGTGGCGATGGTGTCCAGAGAACTGCTGATGGAACTGCTTTTAGTGGTAAGACCCGTGCTGTAGCAGTCCCTTACAAATACAAGAAAGGTGAAGTTCCAAAGGGAACTTGGGCAGGAACTCCATCCACACCATTTGGAACTAAACTCAGTCTTACCACAAAACCAATGGGTAAGAGCACCAAAGCAGTTACATCAACTGTGAGAGATACTGGAAACTTTGGTAAGGCAGGTGAGGTTAATAAGAGCACTGATATGGACTTGACCAGACAGACTGCTCGCGATTTGGCTGGTGATGATAAACTGACCCCAACACAATGGGGTAAGAGAATGATTTACAAGAAATTAGGTAAGTAAAAATGTCTTGCAATTTTGCAAATGAGATAAGCAACAGGAACTTTTTATCTCCTGCGGGTTTTCAGTTTAGTCTTGCTAAAACGCCAAAGGTTTCTTTCTTTTGCACCAGTGCAAGGATTCCTGAAATCAACTTAGGTACGGCAATGCAACCATCGTATCTAAAGGACCTTGATGTTCCCGGTGAGAAACTGACTTATGGTGATCTTACTATAAGATTTTTGATTGATGAGAATATGGAAAACTACATGGCAATCCATAACTGGATGACCGGACTTGGATTTCCAGAGACTGCTGAGCAGTTTGATCTTTTAACTAAGGATCAAGATAATGTAGATGATATGCAAGAGCAGTTCAGTGATGGGTCTTTAAATATCTTAAGCAGTAATCTTAGAGTTAATGCTATTGTAAAGTTTTTAGATCTCTTTCCAGTTTCGCTTTCATCGATGGAATTTGATACTCAAATAACTGATATTCAGTACTTTACAGCAGAGGCAACTTTCAAGTATACTGTGTATAATATACTAGATGATGACAATAGAACTCCCTTATGATCGATCTTGAAAAACTTCAGGAGATGTGGCAGAAGGATGCTGTCATTGACCCTGATAATCTACATAATGAAAGTTTAAAAATTTCAGAATTACACTCAAAGTACTATACAATCTACAATACTCTCAGCCTATTAAGAGAAAAGGCGAGGGATAGTTTTAAACGTGTAAAGTTAGAAAGGTATAACTATTATACAGGAAAAGCACCCGCAGAGGTGTATGACAAAGAACCATTCGATTACAAGGTTCGTGAGAAAGATGCCATACAGAGGCACCTAGATGCTGATGATAAATTGAATACAATTGATTTGAAGATTAGATACTATGATGTACAACTAAAGTTTTTGGAAGAAATTATTAGAACTATCGCTAATAGAACATTCCAAATCAAAAACGCCATTGAATGGCAAAAGTTCCAAGCAGGATTCTAATGTATCAAGAAAATCCAGAAGATCAATACTACAGTATAGAATTAAACTATCCAGGCATTAAATGCATCCATGCTGCGTTATGTCAAGCAGTTGAGAAGTGGGCAGGTGGTGAACCAATGGAGCAAGAAAATATGATTTCAATGAGAGATAATTTCTACAGACTTCTCTTAGAGCATTCGTTTGAAAATATAAGTCTTGACTAAATACTGAGTAAAGTGAGATAAAATGGCAATCAGTACAGACACATCAGTATATGTTGCAGGTATTACCACATATACTATTACAGGAGAAACTGATACCGAGTTCACAGTATCATATCCAGTAGGTGTGGGACATACTTATAGTAGAAGCATTAACAAGAGTGGTGATGCTGCTGAAGATGAAGCACGTCTAGACTCTCATCTCTTAGCAGTTAATAATAAAGTTAATGTAGGTACTATTTCTACAACTCCTCCTCCAGCAGAAGAAGAACCTGAGTGAGGCAATAAATATCCATAGGTGATGCTTATGGATTATGTCTCATTTGATCATATCAAAAAAGAACGAAGTATATCTACATATCAAGGCAGATCCTCATGTCTACTATGAACTGGCGGACCAGTTCACGTTTGAGGTTCCTGGCGCTAAGTTTATGCCGCAGTATCGCAGCAAGTACTGGGACGGCAAAATAAGACTTTTTAATACACAGACCGGTGAAGTTTATGTAGGTCTGTTAGACAAGATTATTCAATTTTGTGAGGACCATGGGTATACCTATGAGTTCACAAACAATAAGTTCTATGGTACTCCATTTGAAGTCAATGATATGATTTCAAAGGAGGGTGTTAAAGATTATATGACTGCAGTCTCTAAGTATGCTCCAAGAGACTACCAGATCGAAGGGGTATACGACGCGCTAAGGCATAATAGAAAGTTGTTGATATCCCCAACTGCTTCGGGAAAGTCTCTGATGATATATTCGATTGTGAGATATCACGTTGAGCGCGGACAAAATACTCTGATAGTTGTTCCGACGACTTCGCTAGTAGAGCAGATGTATAAAGACTTTGCAGACTATGGGTGGGATGTTGGTTCATATTGTCACAAAATATATGCGGGTAGAGAAAGGGAAACTGATTCCCAAGTTATCATCACTACCTGGCAGTCCATCTACAAACTCCCCCGAAAATATTTTGAACGATTTAACGTAGTGGTTGGGGATGAGGCACACCAGTTCAAGAGTAAGTCACTTATATCTATAATGACAAAACTTGCTGATGCTAAGTATCGTTATGGATTCACAGGCACTCTAGACGGCACACAGACCCATAAGTGGGTCTTAGAGGGTCTCTTTGGTCCTTCATATAAAATCATCAAGACAGAGGAGTTGATGAAGAAGGGGCATGTTGCCAAACTAGATATTAATGTACTTCTACTGAAGCACCCAGCGCATAAGTTTGAAAACTTTGAGGAAGAAGTTCAGTATATTATCAATCATGAAAGACGAAATAAGTTTATACGTAACCTAGCTCTTGATCTTAAGGGTAACACACTCATACTGTTTTCCAGAGTAGAGGGTCACGGACAACCTTTATTTGATATGATAAATAATGGTAGGATTGAAGAACGTCACGTATTCTTTGTTCATGGGGGTGTCCATACTGAGGACCGAGAAAAGGTAAGGGAGATTACTGAAAAAGAAAATAACGCAATCATTGTTGCCTCATACGGAACTTTCTCTACAGGCATTAACATTAAGAATTTACACAATGTTATTTTTGCTTCTCCTTCCAAGTCAAGAATACGCAATCTCCAATCAATCGGTAGAGTACTCAGAAAAGGGAATAACAAAACCAAAGCAACTTTATATGATATTGCTGACGACATTTCCTACAAATCCAGGAGAAATTATACCCTTAACCATTTGATTGAAAGGATTAAAGTCTACAACGAAGAGAACTTTAATTATGACATTGTAAACATACCGCTAAGGAGCTAATGGGAGAAGAATTTTATAGCACAATCAAACTAATTACAGGTGAAGAAATATTCGCACTCGTCTGTGTAGAGGATAACGATGGAGATCCTGTACTGATTCTTCAGAATCCGGTTATAATGAAACTTGTAGAAACAAGAGGTGGGTATGCCATCAAAGTAAAACCATGGATGCAGATACCTGGCGATGATTTCTTTATTGTAAAACTTGATAAGATTGTTACTATTACAGAAGTAAAAGAAGAACGTATTATTCAGTTCTATAACAACTATCTTACTGAGGATGATGAAGATAGTGATCTTGATGATCCTCTATTCGGATCTTCCGGTAGTCAGGCTCAAGTAACCAAGAAGATGGGATATGTATCTACAGTAGAGGAAGCAAGAAAGTCTCTAGAGAATATCTATAAACTAGAAGATACTAAAGAAAGCTAAAGCTGTCTCTTCAACCCTAACAAAGGTATTCTACACATATTCTGACTACTTGTCAAGTCCTAAATATGTGCTATAATAATAACAACAGATTTATTCGATAAAGTGATGTTATGTCCAAAAAGAGATCAGAGCATTATGTAAACAATAAAGAGTTGTTAGAAGCACTTATTGTTTACAGATCAAAAGTAGAAGAAGACTTTGTAAGTCGAAACGGTAGAGAACCTACCAAAGAAGACCGTTCTAAGCGTTGGGAAGGAAAACCACCTATCTCCAACTACCTTGGCGAATGTTTTTTGAAGATTGCGACACACCTGTCGTATAAACCAAACTTCGTCAACTATATGTTCCGCGACGATATGATCTCAGATGGAATCGAAAATTGCGTTCAGTACATTCATAATTTTGATCCTGAGAAATCCAAAAATCCTTTTGCTTACTTTACGCAGATCATTCATTATGCGTTTCTCCGCCGAATCCAAAAAGAGAAAAAGCAACTAGAGATCAAGACTAAGATTATTGAAAAGACTGGTTTTGATCAAGTTATGATGGTCGATGATACTGCACTCTCTGGTAGTAGTTCTGACTACAACACCATTAAGGATAACATCACTTATAAGAATCGATGAAGATTGCTATTATTACTGATCAGCACTTTGGTGCCAGAAAATCTAGCAAGTTCCTTCACGACCATTTCAAACGCTTCTACGACGATATCTTCTTCCCATATCTGCAAGAGCATAACATCACTACAGTAGTGGATATGGGTGATACCTTTGACAATCGTCGTTCTATCGACCTGTGGGCGATTAACTGGGCAAAGGAGAACTATTATAATAAGTTAAGGGATATGGGCATTACGGTCCATACAATCGTGGGTAATCACACAGCGTACTACAAGAACACCAATGAGGTGAATACTGTAGACCTTCTGTTGAAAGAATATAAAAATGTTAAAGTATATTCTGAGTGTACAGAAGTAAAACTAGACAAATTAAAAGTACTGTTTATTCCTTGGATTAATGACGAAAATTCTGAAAGTTCTTTCCTTTCGATTAAAAATTCACATAGCAAGTGCGCGATGGGGCACCTTGAGCTCAACGGATTTAGAGCGCATCGCGGTCACACCATGGAAGACGGTCTGGATGGCGACATCTTTGAAAAATTCTCTAAGGTCTTCTCTGGTCACTTCCATACACGAAGTGACGACGGAAGAATCTACTACCTAGGAAATCCTTATGAGATGTTCTGGAACGATGTAGATGATACTCGTGGTTTTACTATCTTCGATACTGAGACACTAGAACATGAACATGTTGATAATCCAAACACACTCTTCCATAACGTCTATTACGAAGACACTAACTACAAACTCTTTGATGCTACAAAGTACAAAGGTAAGATTGTAAAGGTCATCGTTAGAAAGAAAACTAAACCAAAAGATTTTGAAAAGTTCCTTGATAAACTTTATGGCATTGGTGTTGAAGAACTAAAAATAATCGACAACTTTGAAATACAAGAAGGTGAAGACTTTGAGGCAGAAGATTCGGAAAACACAATATCTCTCTTGAATAGATATATTGATGAGGCAGAAATGGACTGCGATAAAGGTATTATCAAAAGCATTCTCCAAAAGATATACAGTCAAGCGTGCGAGGTCGAATGATGTTTCTTCTTACACTCAAAGATAAAAAAGATGAAGGTGCTTATGCCGTTCAAAACAAGAACGGCGAAAAGGTTCTCTTTTTGTTTGAGGAAGAAGATGACGCCGAAAGATACGCTATGCAACTTGAGGAAGAAGAGGAACCAACTGAATTGGAAGTTATAGAGGTTGATGGAGCACTTGCCATCAGAACCTGCAAAATGTATCAGTATAAGTATGCTGTTATTACCGCTAACGACATTGTAATTCCCCCCAAAAATAATGATAACATTTCAGAAGATCCGGTGGCGTAATTTTTTATCAACCGGACAGAAGTTTAATGAGATTGATTTTGAAGGAAGTAGCACTAATCTGATTGTTGGAACAAACGGTGCTGGTAAATCCACGATGTTGGATGCCTTAACTTTTGTTCTATTCAATAAGTCATATCGCAAGATTACAAAGCCTCAACTGGTCAATACAGTCAATGAGAAGGACTGTCTGGTAGAGATTGAGTTTGCTGTTAATAGTCGCCAGTATCTGGTCCGCAGAGGAATCAAACCAAACGTATTTGATATCGTTGTAGATGGTACTCAACTTCATCGTGAAGCAGATGACCGTGCCATGCAGCGTATCTTGGAAGAGACTATCCTCAAGTTAAACTACAAATCATTCACTCAGATTGTTATCCTGGGTAGCAGCAACTTTGTTCCCTTCATGCAACTGACGACATCAAATCGTCGTGAGGTGATTGAAGACCTGCTGGATATTCGCATCTTTTCTGCGATGAATAATATCGTCAAAGATACTATCAAAGAAAAGAAGGGTCAGGTAAAATCTCTTGATCTCAAGAGAGAAACTCTCAAGGACAAGATGAAGATGCAGCAAGACTTCATCGATGAACTTGAAAATCGTGGTAAGGAAAATATTGAGAATAACAAGACTAAGATTACTAACCTGATGGGTGAGGTAGATGTCTATATTAGAGAAAACTCTGCTCTTGAAGAGGATGTTTTTAAGTACACGAAAGAACAACAAATTGTGACTGGAGCAGGAGAAAAGTTAGTAAAACTAAACAATCTCAAAGGTAAAATCTCTCAAAAGGTAAGTACAATTACGAAAGAGCATCAATTTTTCACTGAAAATACGGTATGCCCTACCTGTCAGCAGCATATTGAAGAGGATTTTCGCTTAAATAGAATTGATGAGGCGCAAGATAAGGCAAAAGAACTAAAGGAAGGATACGATGAACTCGTTTCTACCATTAAGTTTGAACAGGAGAGAGAGCGTCAATTCAATGCCCTTTCTAAGGAGATCACTAAACTAACACATGACATTTCTCAAAACAATACTCGGATCAATCTCAACCAAAGACAAGTCCGAGATCTTGAAAATGAAATTCAAACTATTACCAGTAACCTACAGAACAGAAATACTGAACATGAGAAGTTAGAAGAGTTTAGGGAAAACCTCCAAAAGACAATTGAAGATCTCTCAGAAAAAAAACAAGAAATCGTCTATCACGATTTTGCCTACTCCCTTCTAAAGGACGACGGCGTAAAAACAAAAATCATTAAGAAGTACCTTCCATTCATTAATCAGCAGGTTAATAGATATCTTCGGATGATGGATTTTTATATCAACTTCCATCTTGATGAAGAGTTCAACGAGTCAATCAAATCACCAGTTCACGAAGACTTTTCATATAGTTCTTTTAGTGAAGGTGAGAAGATGAGAATCGACCTTGCCCTACTCTTTACCTGGCGTGAAGTAGCGCGTGTCAAAAACTCTGCTAATACTAATTTGCTGATTTTGGATGAGGTGTTTGATTCATCTCTTGATGGTTTTGGAACCGATGAGTTCCTAAAGATTATTCGTTATGTAATCAAGGACGCTAACATATTTGTTATCTCTCACAAAGCAGACATGCTTGACAAGTTTGAAAGTGTTGTCAAGTTTGGTAAAATTAAAGGATTTAGTAAAATTATTTCGTGAGTGCCACTTTTGCAAGTGTCCTAGGGGGAGGTCAGAAGACCTCCTTTTTTTGTATAATAGGTCTATACGAAACGAGAACATGACCGTCAACCACGAAATCAAATCCCAACTCGCTAAACTGCTGGCTACGGAAGATTTGGTGGTTGAGCACAGAAAGGTAGATACTGCCTGCTTCAACGTCCACACGCGGGTCCTGACGCTGCCTATGTGGGAGAAAGCAAGTGGGTCGGTATATGATATGCTGGTGGGTCATGAGGTGGGTCATGCCCTTTATACCCCCAACATCAACTGGATTGAAGAGCGGAAGATTTCTCCTCAGGTCGTCAATGTTGTAGAGGATGCTCGCATTGAGAAACTGATGAAGCGTCGCTATGCTGGTATCTCCAAGACCTTCTATCGCGGATATGAAGAACTGTTTGACGATGACTTCTTCCAGATTGCTGATGAAAATCTGGATGAGATGAATCTTGCTGATCGTATCAACCTGTATTTCAAAATCGGCAACTTTGAAGATATCCCATTTGAGACGGATATAGAGAAAGAACTGCTCAAAAAAGTCGGAGAGTGTGAGACTTTTGATGATGTTCTTGATGTAGCAGAAGAAATCTACAAGTATTGCACTGAAGAGAAAACACCAAATATTGAACACCCTGAGACTAATCCTGGTGAATCTGAAGAGACTTCAGAGCAGGGTGATCCGCAGGTTCCTTCTGCTAGTGATTCTGCCGATGAATCCGAACCTCAAGAAGAGGGCGAAGAAGAAGCATCAGCAGATAACAAAGATGATAATGTTGAAGTCAAGACTATGGATGCTCTTGAAGAAGCACTCAAAGATTTGATTAATAACGAGGGTCTTGAAAATATCTATGTCGAACTTCCTGAAGTTGACCTTAAGAAAGTAATCGTTTCTAACGCAGAAGCACATAATCAGTGCGACCTGATGTGGAGAGATTATCAGAACAGCGATTGCTTTGATGTTATTGATAATCAATATCAAAAGCATAAAAAGTCTGCACAGAAAGAAGTTAACTACCTTGTAAAAGAGTTTGAGTGTAAGAAAGCAGCAGATTCATATGCCCGTGCTACAACCGCTAGGACTGGTGTTCTGGATTGCTCTAAACTCCACACATACAAATACAACGAAGACCTGTTCAAAAAAGTCACTACTCTTGCTGACGGTAAGAACCACGGATTAATTTTTATTCTTGACTGGTCAGCTTCTATGAGCAACGTTCTTGTTGATACTCTCAAGCAACTCTATAATCTGATTTGGTTCTGTAAGAAGGTTTCTATCCCCTTTGAAGTGTATGCGTTCACCAGTGAGTATCCTATTGCTAATGATAAGGGTATTCGGGAACGAGCATACACTCCAAAAGATGGTGTTGTGTGTCTGCCCGAGTGGTTCTCTCTTATGAATATCTTCAGCAGCAAAACGAACGCTAAAGAACTTGATAAGCAGATGAAGAACGTATTCCGTGTTGCCTGGGGTGTTCGTTATTACACTACCTATCCTTGCCCCGTTGGTTGGAGCCTCTCTGGAACTCCTTTGAATGAAACTCTGGTTGTTCTTCATAAGATTATCCCTCAGTTTAAAAAGGATAATGGTATCCAAAAAGTGAATACTGTAATCCTTACGGATGGTGAAGCAGCACCTCTTAAGTTCCACCGTGAGTTTATGCGGCGGGGTCCAGAACCTTACATTGGTGTTAACTCTATCGGTAGGAACTGCTTCCTTCGCGACCGTAAGACTGGGATTGTCCGTAGTCTGGATGGTGAGTGGTATCAGATGACGGATAAACTATTGGAAAATCTTAAGGATAATATTCCTGGGATGAACCTTATCGGTATTCGTGTTCTTGAACCAAGAGACGCCAAGTCATTTATCCGCAGGTATTGTGGATACAAAGGAGACAAGTATGAAAAAGTAGAAACTATTTGGAAGAAAGAAAGGGCATTTACTATCAAAGATAGTGCCTATGATAGTTACTATGGAATGTCTGCTGCTGCTCTATCTAACGACACTGAGTTTGATGTGGATGACGGTGCAACCAAGGCAAAGATTAAGAGTGCTTTTGTAAAAAGTCTTCGTAACAAAAAGATGAACAAAAAGATTCTTGGTGAGTTTGTAGAACTGGTTGCATAAATAGTAAGAAACGCATAAGGACCATGAGCAGATTTGGAGATTTGATTAGAGGAAAAGCAGAAGCCCCTGCTCCTGCTGCTCCCACACCTCCTGCACCAGTAGCAGCACCCACGCCACCAGCACCACAGGCAGTAAAACCACAAAAACCCTTAGAGGGCAAGAAAGTTCTTCGCGGCACCAAGTAGTGTGCCACTGACAAACTGTCCATTAGGGGGTCCAAAAGACCCTCTTTTTTTGTATAATAGGTGTATTGAAGCACACAACACATGACTATTCCAATTAACGAAATCCGATCTTCTCTCCAAGAAACTTACGGTGAATCCGTAACTAGTGCCGATATTCGTGCATGGTGTGCTATGAATAGTGCTAACTACCAAAGTATCACCCGTCGCCTTGAGAAAGAAGGTTGCAAGTCTGGTCGTGGTAAGTGGAACCTGCAAGTAACTACAGAAACAGTTCAGGATTTGGAAGTATCCTATAATGCTCCTGCAGCGATGCCTGCTATTGAACAAAACCTTATCCCAGTAAAAGATGATACCTTCGTCAAGTTTGGCAACTTCGGTGATATTAAAAAAGTTATTCAGTCCGGTGTATTCTATCCAACGTTCATTACAGGACTGTCCGGTAACGGAAAGACTTTCTCAGTTGAGCAAGCGTGTGCGCAACTGGGTCGGGAACTTATCCGTGTAAACATTACTATCGAAACTGATGAAGATGATCTTATCGGCGGTTTCCGTCTTATTGATGGCAACACCGTCTGGCACAATGGACCAGTCATTGAAGCACTCGAACGAGGAGCTGTCCTGCTCCTTGATGAGATCGACCTTGCCAGTAATAAAATTCTCTGTCTCCAGTCAGTACTTGAAGGAAATGGAGTCTTCCTTAAAAAAATTGGAAAGTTCGTCCGCCCCAGTGCAGGTTTCAACGTCATCGCAACCGCAAACACTAAAGGTAAAGGTTCAGATGATGGACGATTTATTGGAACTAACGTGCTCAACGAAGCCTTCCTTGAACGATTCCCAGTAACCTTTGAACAGGAATATCCCACCCCTGCTCAAGAGACTAAAATCCTGGAGAGTGTTTGCCGTGACATGAAGGTAGTTGCTCCTGACTTCTGTAAGCGTCTGGTAGACTGGGCAGACATTATCCGCAAGACCTTCTATGACGGTGGTATTGAAGAAATCATTAGCACCCGTCGTCTGGTCCACATTATCCGTGCCTATCGTATCTTTGCAGATAAGGCAAAGGCAATCCAAGTCTGTGTAAATCGTTTTGATGATGAAACTAAGCAGGCGTTCTTGGAACTCTATGATAAAGTTGATGCAGATTTCCAGATGCCCGTTGACGGGGAGGAGCAATCCTGATATAATATGGTGAACGCATGGTCTCTACTCTACGACGAACTTCTAAAAATGGATGAAACTATTGATGATGGTATGCGCCCATGGGGGCACAGTGACTATGAAATCTTGATTAACAACCCTGATATGACTGAAAATCGACGATACAAATATGATGAGGATGCAATCCTCAAAGAACTAAACGATTATATTGCTGGCACATATAATCAGCATTATTCTGCTGGTGATGATAAGATTCAGACACTTGACCTGATTGAAGCGTGTGGTGATGGAGAAGCATTCTGCCGATCCAACATCCTCAAGTATGCCTCTCGTTATGATAAGAAAGGCACTGCTCGTCGTGATATCATGAAGATTCTGCACTATGCTGTCCTTCTGATGCATTTCAACGATAAGAATGCAAAACGTGAAACCTACCCTCAGTGATGAAACTACGAGAAACTATGAAACTGTCTGACAACACCCTGACCATCCTCAAGAACTTTGCTGGAATCAACAACTCTATTCTTGTGAAGCAGGGCACTAAACTCCGTACTATTTCTGTCGCCAAGAACATTCTTGCAGAAGCAGAGATTGAAGAAGAGTTTCCCCGTGATGTTGCTCTGTATGATCTGAATCAACTTCTGAACATCCTGAGCACCTACACCAATCCTGGTCTTGATTTTAAGGAAGATAGTTATCTTGCCTATCGTGAAGGCAACCGTCGCGGCAAGTATTTTTATTCTGACCCTGCCGTGATTATCGCCCCTCCTGAGAAGGATATCAGTCTGCCTACACAGGATGTATGCTTCCAACTGGACAGCAACACGCTTTCACAGGTCCTTAAAGCTGCTGCTGTGCTGCAACTTCCTGATCTGTCTGTTATTGGTGCTGCTGGTGTCGTGAAACTCGTTGTTCGTGATAAGAAGAACGATACCTCCCACGCCGAAGAGTTTGTGGTTGGTGAGACTAATGAAGAGTTTACCTTCAACTTCAAGATTGAAAACATCAAGATTATTCCTGGTGCCTATGATGTTGTGGTGTCTTCTAAACTTCTTTCCAAGTTTACAAACACTAGGATGAAACTTGAGTATTTCATCGCCCTGGAACCTGACTCTACCTTTGGATGATGGAACCCGATCCTTATATTCAGTTTTTAGAGAATTGGATTCCAGGAATCGGAGAAGACACAGACCTTCATGATGAACTGCATTGTCATTTCAATCTAGGGTTCTCTGTGAATGATGAAGCTAAGTTGCTTGGATTTCAATTAGGTCATCATCCTGCAAGTAATGTATTCCATGTTATAATATTCATAGTGATGAGTCTAACAATTTATCCTAAGGAATATAGGAATTCATTCCAGGATGTGACAGATTTTTATCGGGCATATCTTCTGGGCAAACGATGGCAACTTGTGTCATACTGGTTTATCCCACGTAATGTTTTTGAATAGGAGATTTTAAAATGGCAATTGGCGATAAGTGGGAAGTTCTTATTCTTCCTTCAAGTGGAAACGGCACCTCTTATTGGGAGGTTGTAGAAGCAGTCAATCCTATGGTGGCAAAGAAAGTCGCTAAGGCACGCATTCCTTCTGACTGGAATGTGGGAAATAATGTGAAGAGACTATGAGCAGCGTTCAGTACAAAAAGCATCGAGTGTTCAGAGAAACTCCCGATGTTATTTTCTATGATATCAGTGTAGATGATTCAAATGCATCTGATCTTGTGGTACATGAAGGACCAGCAATTTCACCACCAAACGATGTCATCGGTGCAAAGCAGTTCTATGTACACTATCACCAAGTGGATCATAATCGTGTCCTCTCAGGAGAAAGAACGTTTGAACTTGTGAACTTTGATTGGAAGTTCCCTTATCATATCGTTCATTTGAATCGTAGAAGTGGTGCCCTAGTTGTTCCTGTTGGAACATATCACCGTAGCACATCTGGTGAAAAAGGTTCTATCGTAATCAACCAGGCAGTTCGCGACGATGAGTTCAACGCTGATACAGAGTTTGTTCCAGTTTCTGCTGGAAACAATCCAGAACTGTATCGTATCTTAGTCCATGAAAAACCCGTTATCCATGAGTTAGGAGAATAATGGAAGCATATCTCACACCTGAAAGACACACCCTCCTTGCTCTTTTAGAAGCAGCAAATATTGAGGTTGTTGAGAATGCTCCCATGTGCTGGGAAAGAAAAAATAAGTATGCTGGATTTGCTTTATCCACACCCTCAGATGAAATGATTGAGGTAATTATTTGCACTAATGCTATAATGGAGCATAGTCGCGGCTCAAGGTTTGTTATTGAACTCAATCGGACTATAGACCATGAGGCACTTCATGCAGCACAGTTCTGCAAGCATGGTTACTCTCCTGGTTCTGTATCTAATGATTGGACTACTGATAGCGAAATAGAAGCACAGGCATATGAAGGTAGACCGCAAGCGGTCGGTGAGAAACTTATTGAATTTTGTTTTTGATTATGAGTAATTTTATCTGGGTTGAAAAGTATCGTCCTAAGACGATTGCTGAGTGTATCCTCCCTGAAGCAACTAAGAAGACCTTCCAAGACTTCCTAGATAAAGGTGAGATCCCAAACATGCTACTGGCGGGACCTCCTGGTATTGGTAAGACTACAGTAGCAAAAGCACTTTGTAATGAACTGGGAGCAGATGTTTATGTCATCAACGGATCCGATGAAGGGCGATTCCTTGATACCGTCCGAAATAATGCGAAGAATTTCGCTTCGACCGTATCGCTTACGTCAGATTCTAAACACAAAGTCATTATCATTGACGAGGCTGACAACACATCCAACGATGTACAACTCTGCTTACGGGCGTTTATTGAGGAGTTCGCTGGCAATTGCAGATTCATCTTCACCTGCAACTACAAAAACAAAATCCTTGAACCCCTCCACTCCCGTTGTGCCGTCGTTGAGTTTGGAATCAAAGGAAAAGACCGCCAGTCCATCGCTGCCCAGTTCTTCAAGCGTATCCAGGAAATCCTGGATGCAGAGGGTGTTGAATATGATAACAAGGTCCTGGTAGAGTTAATCAATAAGCACTTTCCTGATTGGAGGCGAGTGCTGAATGAGTGTCAGCGTTATTCCGTCAGCGGAAAGATTGATACTGGTATTCTTGCTACCTTCTCTGATGTTGCTGTAAATGAACTTATTAAAAACCTCAAACAAAAGAACTTTGCTGAAGTTCGTAAGTGGATTGTCGGTAACCTGGACAATGATACTTCTGTACTTCTGCGTCGTATTTACGATAGTCTTTATGAATCCCTTGTTCCTGGTAGTATTCCTGCCGCCGTCCTTGTTCTTGCTAAGTATCAATACCAAGGGGCGTTCGTGGCGGATCAGGAAATAAACATGCTTGCTTGTCTAACTGAAATTATGGTGGAGTGTGAATTCAAATGACCAATCAAAAGTTTTGTAAGGACTGTAAGTGGTATGAGACTACAATTATCTTCCCCAAGCGATGCCTTCACCCATCTCTCGCCAAAATTGATTTGGTGACTGGTGAAAATGATCCTCCTTTTTGTAATATGCAGAGAGATTCTTTCTACTACACATCAAAGTGTAAAGAGGAAGGATTATTGTGGGAACCGAAACCCTGGTGGAAAGTATTATGATTGATGAAAATGGATGGTGGCAGAGAGACCCTATCTCTGATGAAGAATGTATTCTTATCTGCCTAAATAATGCTCCGTGTGGCACGGATAAAAAGCAAGTTGCAAAATTGATTGCTAAATTTGAAAATGAAGTTCAAGACTAAAATCTATGTTAGACTGCGTAAAGCAGTTAGTGACTCTGCTGGTAATGCTGTTATGGCAGCATGTAGTAGAATGTCTGATATGACTTTTAATAAGTTGCGTCTTGGCAAACTGATTGAGATTGAATTTGAGGCAGATTCGGAAGAGTATGCTGATGAAGAAATCAAGAAACTCTGCCAACGATTCCTCTCTAATGATGTTATTGAGGACTTTGAATATAATATATGGAGTGTAGAAAAATGAAAAAATCGCATCAAGTGAAGTCTAGGTTCTACTATTACTTCTGGGGAACCTGTACTGCCTGTGTAGTTCTGGGTCAATTATATGTTGGTGCTGGATATCGTTATATGGCGGGTAGTGTAAATAACCTTACATATTCTTTTACTGAGGCACTGCGGTAAATGGGATTACTCAAAATCGATAAATCGAAACTGAAAGATCCAGTAGTAAAGACTACACCAGATAATGTAAAGGAAGCGAATGAAGAACTATATCGTGCTAAACTGAACCTACCTGCTGCCGCAAAACATTGTGGTATGACCGAGAAGGAAATGAAACTAACCTTCTTTGAATATTTGAAGTATCATCCTAAAGATTATGAAATCACTGAAGACGCCCTTGAGGTATCCCGGCGGTAAGTCCCGCGCATGTAAAAGAATGGATCCGTATTTCCCAGATCTTAGGGATTACGATGAATACAGAGAACCATTCTTAGGCGGTGGTAGTGTAGCAATCCACATCACTAAGAAGTATCCTCATCTGAAGATTTGGGTCAATGACCTGTATGAACCTCTGGTCAATTTCTGGCAGCAACTCCAGATGTTTGGACCACAGATGGCGGTTAAACTGCAGGAACTGAAGTCAAAGTATCCAAGTCCTGGTACTGCTAAGGATCTTTTTCTACAATCAAAAGAATATCTAAACAGTGGAGAGACTGATAACTTCTGGCGTGCCGTCAGTTTTTATATTGTCAATAAGTGTTCTTTCTCTGGTTTGACTGAGAGTTCTTCATTCTCTCGTCAAGCATCTGATGCTAATTTTAGTATGAGGGGTATTGAGAAACTCCCTCAGTTTTCTAAAATTATTGAGCACTGGGATATCACTAATTACTCTTATGATTACCTGATGGATGAATCCTCAGAAAGGAAGGTCTTTATGTATCTTGACCCTCCTTATGATATTAAGGATAATCTGTATGGTAAAAAGGGATCAATGCATAAGGGGTTTGACCATGATAGGTTTGCCGAAAATTGTGATGAGTGTAGTCTTCCCCAACTAGTCAGTTATAACTCTGCACAGTTAGTAAGAGATAGATTTGAAAATTGGAATGCTGCTGAGTTTGACCTTACTTATACTATGAGGTCTGTCGGTGAGTATATGAGAGAGCAACAACAACGTAAAGAACTACTGCTATTTAATTATGGAATTGAAGGATTGGTTAAACTCGATCAACTTGACAAAAAAGAACCTGCTGGATGAAGATCCAACGGTTGAAAAATCATATCCTCCTTATATCGTCAATCGTTGTATGTCTGGTCATCTAGACTGCATCATGTTCGCTAATGAGATGAACATGTATAATTTTCTGCCAAAGAAAATGCAATATGATTTTTATCTAAATAGTCTGAGGAAAAAGAAGAGATTTTCTCCCTGGCTCCGACAAGATAAAATCGAAGATCTTGATTATGTCAAAAAATACTATGGATATAGTAATGAAAAGGCAAAGCAGGCTCTGAGGATCTTGACCAAAGAACAACTTACATTTATTAAATCTAAATTTGAGACTGGAGGAACAAAATGAGTGTCGTTCAAGAACCTGAAGTGAAGTGGTCGCCTGAACAAATGGTTGAAGTGGTTCTAAACGAACCTGATGACTTTTTGAAAGTGCGTGAAACTCTAACCCGTATTGGTGTTGCTTCCAGGAAAGAGAAGAAGATTTATCAGTCTTGTCATATCCTACACAAGCAGGGTAGATACTATCTGGTTCATTTTAAAGAATTATTTGCGTTAGATGGAAAGCACGCAAATCTGACGATTAATGATGTTCAGCGTCGTAATCGTATTGCACAACTCCTGGCAGATTGGGGTCTGGTAGGGATTGTTAATGTGGAGAAGATCCAAGAGATTGCTCCACTGAATCAAATCAAGGTTCTTTCTTATAAGGATAAGCAAGATTGGATTCTAGAAACTAAGTATAATATTGGTTCTAAGAAAAAGAAGACTGAAGAATCAGAATAAATAAAAGAAAATATTTTAAGATAATGTCGAGAGCGATATTAATCGATAATTTTCTACCTCAAGATACATTTGATGCAATATCAGAGAAGGTCACTCACTCAAAACATTGGGTGAGTGGGAAACTTGGTGATTTTGTTCGGGATGAATTATGGGATGAGGTTACAGATTTAGTATTCCAAAGGTGTAAAGAAATTAATTTATATAACGAACATAGATTTCCGTTAGATAAAAAGAACGCTAACTTTTCGCATAATCAATTTCGCCCACACAATTATCATCATAATAATGAACAGGGTCCACATGCTGATAATGGATCTTATGTTTTTTATATTCATCCAGACTGGGATGAATCGTGGGGTGGTAAACTACAAATAGTAAATGCAGAAGAAGAGCAATATAGAGAAGGAATATTTGCTAAACCCAATCGTTTTGTTTGGATGAATCCAAGGGTTCTTCATGATATTACAAGAACGGGAGATACTCCACATGCAAGGGCAACTAACTTAGGATTTTTGAATACCTGTTTTGATAATAATCCTGTTGGAGTTGATTATATAAATATTTCAACGACCGATTAATTGAATTAAAGTGAAGAGAAATAACTTTAATCGAGCGATAAGGCATCTTAAGAAAGATCTGACGGAATCCCCCACAAATAGTACGAGTAGGGTTTATGCTAATAACCCTGCTGGATTCCGTTTGGGTAAAATGGATCCAGAAAGAGTTTTCTATCCAGATATTGATGGAAATTTTCCAACAGGTATTCCTGGAAAAGCGGGAGATGAAATATATAAGAGACCTCGTGGTTATTGGGATGAGGGTCCAGGAACAGTTGCTGCAACAGATTGGGATATTAAATATGATTCCGATTATACTTACGAAGCGCAATCAGAAAATCCTAGAGAAACCGAGACACTGATTGATCCAGAAACTGGATATGTAAAATCAGAACTTCCACCAGGAACTAGAAGTTTTATTTTAGGTCCAATTGTTGATTCATATGTCCATGTACATGGATATGACAATATAACAAGAGTTGGATATATTCAAAAGGATACAAGAGAATTTGTTCTACTTGGTTATGTTGAAGGATTGTGGGGTGATGATGATAATGGAAATCCCATTCTCCAAGATGGATTTGGTAGTGCTAGTGGATGGAGAGTTTGGGATGGACAAGAAAGTTCTTTCACTTCAGTAAATAGTAATTTTACTTTTGAACATCTTCAGTGGTTTCATAATAAACTAAAGTCGGCAAGATATATTGCAAATGTTTCATTTTTCCTTTCTGGTGGATTAGGTTGTGTTCTGGGTCATGGTGGTCCTCGCCAACCACCAGGTTCAACTCAAGGAAATACTCCAGGCGGCGGTGGTCCTCCAGGAAGCAGTCCTCCAAATTGGCCTAAAAATATGGGAGGAGATGATCCACCTCCTAATGCACCTCCTTATGGTGGACCACCTAATCAAAGTCCACCACCAAATGAGGGTGAACCTCAGCAACCTCCTGGTACTGATGATCCCCCAACACCACCTTATCCTAAACCTCCTAGGAAGAGGAGGAAGCCTGGTGAAAAGGGTGGTGATCCTGGTGGTGATAGTGATTCAACAAAAACTAAAACCGATTCGGAAGAGGATTGGGATACTGGTGGAGAGGAGGATGATTGGGATCCTGGCGATCAGGATGGAAATACCCCGCCAGAAGAATCATTATTTAATGATGCAAAAAAATGGGCAAAAGATTTGATAGGTAAAGCTATTGATGCCCTTCCAAAGAATGAACTTGGTATAGCTGGAAAAGTATTTGGCGACTATCTTACGGATAGGGGACCAAAAGTAATTGATAACAAATATCTAGGACAAGATTATGTTGATAATTATGTAAGGAATGCTAATCTTGTGTCTAGATCTGATCGAGAGTATGTTTTTGCTGGTGGAGATAATGTAATTGCTACTAGTAGTCCACTAACATATAATCCCAAGACGGGGATGGTTGATATTCCCTTCAATTATGACTTTAAAACTAATGCACAAGAATTCCCTGGAGGGGGAATGGATACAGTTCGTAGAGCAATTTACGATAGAATAGGACCATATGCTGGTGATAGTAGAATTAATGTTCTAGGTTGGGGATTACCTATGCCTACATTTGCATGGTCGATTGGTGCAGCAAAAGCATTGGGTGGTGCAACTCCTAAAAAAGGACTCGTCAGTATGTCTTTTGATAAACTGGCAGAATTAAATCCCGATGCAGCAAACAAACTCAATCCTGGATATAACTTTAAAGATCCACCACAGAAAACTCCCAAACCTACTAAACCAGGAAAGATTGAAAAGAATGCTACAACTAAATCTGACTTTATGAAAAAAATGTCTAGCGATCATGTTGATCGTGAGAATGCAAAGAGGGGATTTGGTGAATCTAGAACTGTATCCGTAGAGCAACGCAGAAAAATTCTGAGAGAGGTCAAGCAACCTTATGTTATGCCTGAGATTAAGAAACAGAAGTACAAACCAAACTTTAAAGGTAAGTACAAGGCACAAAATACTCCTGATGTAACTAAGTCAAAGCAGTCTGATGATATGGTCAGAGCAAAGAATGCTGCTGGTCAAACTTGGAGAACCAAAGACAAGTATTGGGGTGGTTATGAGAGCACTGAGAGGATGAATGTTATTAGTGATAGAGTTGGTCATGGTGAGATTGCTTTTGATATGATTGTAAAGGCAAATTCAAAGGACTTCCAAAAAATTACGGAACGCTTTAAAACTAATGTAAAGGATAGGGAACTCCAAGAACATTTGAATACTCTTGCTCATGAAAAGGCAATGAGAGAAATGGATGCTTCATATGTAAGTCCTTTCCGTCAAAAGAAAGTGGTACAAGAACAGGAGACTATCGAAGCAGATAGAGATCCTTTGTTTGCAAAGGTTGCTAGGAAACTGAAAACTGAGATTGATTATTCAGATAAACCATCTCCTAACGGTTTCCCAGAAGAACCACCACCAGCATTAGATCCTGTAACTGGATTCCATCCAGAGTATGGTAAACAGTTTGCTCGTTATACTAAGTTAGATCCTGAGAGTGCTGATGCAATGCCTTCTACAGGAGATCCTGACATTGATGCAACGGTTGCTTCTCAGAAAACTTCATCTTTGAAAACTGTAAGATCAGTTGTAAAAAAGAAGGGTAAACCGAACTCCTGATTTTTAAAAGTGTGCTATAAATATGTGTGGATGCCTTCGGGGTCCACACAATACAAACTCGCTTTTAAAGGAGCTAATAACCATGGGAAACTTAATGAAGTTTCATAGCAAGGACCTGCCTGAGCTAATGGACCGTATAAATAGGTACAGTATCGGTCTGGATGATTACTTTGACCGTCTTGGAACGCTGCACGAGACGCAAACTAACTATCCTCCATACAACCTAGTTCAACTAAGCAATGTAGAATATCGCTTAGAACTAGCACTAGCAGGCTTTAAAAAGGAAGAACTTAATGTCTACACTCAGGACGGAAAACTTTTTGTCGAAGGACTACAAAAGGGGGAGGATGAAACCGAGCGAACTTATTTACATAGAGGAGTGGCTCAGAGAGCGTTCACCCGATCTTGGACCCTCAGCGATGAAACGGAAGTTAGATCAGTTTCTTTTGAGGATGGGTTACTAACCATTGAACTTGGTAAAATAGTTCCAGAACATCATCAGCGTAAGGACTGGATCTAAATAAAGTATCGTCGCCGCAGAGGGGAAACTGGCACAATCCAGTTGCTGCCCCTCTTTTTTTGTGCTATAATACCATTAAGTCGAACTATACCATGTCAATTAAAATTGTACTGTTGAAGTCTGGTGAGCAAATCATTTCTGATGCCAAGGAACTTGTTCAGGATGATGTTGTTCATGGGTATCTTCTAAATAAGCCGCACACGGTTTCTACTAGAAAGTCTGTCTTCCTCACTGAAGAGAATGAGTATCCAGACGATAATGTTGAGATCTCACTTGCTCCTTGGATTCTTCTGACATCAGATACTGATATTCTTGTGCCAAAAGATTGGATTGTGACTATTGTAGAACCGTTGAAATCGATGACAGAAATGTATTTGGAGAAAGTAAATGGACAAGGAAGTTAAGTGTCTCTTAGTTGATATTGATAATGTACTTATCAGTGAGGTTGTTCAGGTTGATGCTCAACTTGGCGATCCTAACTGTAAGTTGATTAATCCATATCGTTTCTATGGTGATGGAAAACTTGAACCATGGCCAAACGGAACAAATGACACAGAGTTGATGCTTCGCGCAGAAGACATTCTGACGATTGTAGATCCAACTCCAGAACTTATTGAACAGTATCTAGAACTTACATCGTAATGCGATTTTACACAAACGTCCAGATGGTCGGGGATCACTTCTTGGTCCGGGGTTATGAAAATGGTCGCCATTTTGCAACCCGCGAGAAGTTTTACCCGACTCTTTTTGTTCCATCTAACAAGAAAACAAAGTACAAAACTCTTGAAGGTGAATATGTTGAATCAGTTGAACCTGGAACTGTTCGTGATTGTCGCGAGTTTATTAAAAGATATGAGGGTGTAGAGAACTTTAAGATCTACGGAAACGATAGGTACATTGCTCAGTATATTTCTGACAAGTATCCTGAAGAGGAGATCAAGTTCGATACTACCAAAATTAAAATCTCTACGATTGACATTGAGGTCAAATCGGAGAATGGATTCCCAGATGTAGAATCTGCGGCAGAAGAAGTTCTGCTGATTACTGTTCAGGATTATACGACTAAGCAAATCCGCACCTGGGGTCTCGGACCTTTCAATAACAAACAGAAGAATGTTCTCTACAAGGGATTCAGAACTGAGTATGAACTCCTGACGGATTTCATCAACTGGTGGATGATTGAGGAGAATACTCCCGAAGTCGTCACTGGTTGGAACAGCGAACTGTATGATATCCCATACCTGGTGCGTCGCATTGAGCGTATCCTAGGTGAAAAGTTGATGAAGCGTATGTCTCCCTGGGGACTGGTCACTGAAAAAGAGACCATTATTATGGGTAGAAGTCACATTTCTTATGATGTTGGCGGCATCACACAACTTGATTACCTAAATCTTTATAAGAAGTTCACTTATAAGGCGCAGGAATCCTATCGTCTGGATTATATTGCGAGTGTAGAACTTGGACAGAAAAAACTTGATCACTCTGAGTTTGATACGTTCAAAGATTTCTATACTAAAGGATGGCAGAAGTTTGTAGAATATAACATCATTGACGTGGAACTTGTTGACCGATTGGAAGACAAGATGAAGTTGATTGAACTTGCCATCGTTATGGCTTATGATGCTAAGGCAAACTATGCTGATGTATTCTCACAGGTTCGTATGTGGGATACTATCATCTACAATTATCTGAAGAAGAGGAATATTGTTATTCCTCCCAAAGAACGTTCAGATAAGGATTCCAAATACGCAGGTGCTTATGTTAAGGAACCGATACCGGGAAAGTATGATTGGGTTGTGTCTTTTGACCTTAACTCTCTCTATCCTCATCTTATTATGCAGTACAACATCTCACCAGAGACACTCCTCGATGAGCGACACCCATCGGCTACAGTTGAACGGATACTTAATGAGGAAATAAACTTTGAACTGTATAAGGACAACGCTGTTTGTGCTAACGGTTCAATGTATCGGAAAGACGTGCGTGGATTTCTTCCAGAACTGATGGATAAGATCTATAAGGATCGAACCATCTATAAGAAGAAGATGCTACAAGCAAAGCAGGAGTATGAAAAGACACCTACTAAAGCGCTGGAGAAGGAGATTGCAAGATGCAATAATATCCAGATGGCGCGTAAGATTCAACTTAATAGTGCTTATGGTGCTATTGGGAACCAGTACTTCAGGTATTATAAGCTTGCCAATGCGGAAGCGATTACCTTGTCGGGGCAAGTATCAATCCGCTGGATTGAGAACCGTATGAACAAATACCTGAATAAGGTATTGAAAACTGAAGGAGAAGATTATGTCGTTGCTTCTGATACCGATTCCATTTATCTTAATATGGGTCCTCTGGTTGAAAGTGTATACAAGGGAAGAGAGAAAACTACTGAGGGCATTGTCACGTTCCTTAATAAGGTCTGTGAGATGGAACTTGAAAAGTATATTGACGGTTGCTACGAAGAACTGGCCAACTACGTAAACGCTTATGACCAGAAGATGTTCATGAAGCGTGAGAACATTGCTGAGCGTGGTATCTGGACCGCGAAGAAGCGATACATTCTAAACGTATGGGATAGTGAAGGGGTTCGTTATGATGAACCCAAACTTAAGATGATGGGTATTGAGGCAGTCAAATCTTCAACACCTGCCCCTTGTCGTACTATGATTAAGGAGGGTCTTAAGTTGATGATGAGTGGCACTGAGGAAGAAGTTATTGACTTTATTGATGAGTGTCGCACCAAGTTCAAGAAACTTCCCCCAGAAGAGATTGCATTCCCCCGCTCAGTATCTGATGTTGTGAAATACAAATCACATGCAGACATCTATGCTAAAGGGACACCAATACATTGTCGTGGTGCTCTCCTTTATAATCACTACATTAAAGAGAAGAAACTTACTAATAAATATTCTGTCATCAACAACGGCGAGAAGATCAAGTTTCTCTACCTGAAGAAACCGAATATTATACAAGAGAACGTAATCTCATTCATTCAAGATTTCCCTACGGAACTTGGTCTTGACAAATATATCGACTATGACTTACAATTTGAAAAGAGTTTTGTCGAACCGCTCAAGTCTATCTTGGATGCTATTGGATGGAATGTTGAGAAAACTGTAAACCTGGAGTTATTTTTTGCCTAATGGAATTGCCTATCAATGATAAAGAACTGAATACAATTGTAAGTGCTCTACGCCTTGGCGGAGACGTTGCTCTTTATCAAAAACTAAAAAATATTAAAGACTTGAAAGATGAACATCCAGGTTCTTACAAAGAACTTGCTCGCAAACAGTTTGGATTTGTATTGTAATTATGGATTTTTTAAAAGAGATTGTAAAGGAGGTTGGTGGTGAATATACCCAACTCGCCGCAGACATCGACGATACTGAACAGTTTGTGGACACGGGTTCGTACATTTTTAACGGACTTGTATCAGGTAGTATTTTTGGTGGTGTATCTGGGAATAAGATTACTGCCATTGCTGGGGAGTCTTCTACTGGCAAGACTTTCTTTAGTCTCGCTGTGG
>Ga0213860_10000184_pt1 | contig 24744 bp, 29 predicted proteins | sample PICome_3_FD_160118 | JGI IMG/M metagenome (GOLD analysis project Ga0213860, IMG submission 160118) | Coastal seawater microbial communities near Pivers Island, North Carolina, United States - PICO550 | ecosystem: Environmental > Aquatic > Marine > Coastal | place: USA: North Carolina...
ACAGCAGCTTTAAAAGGATAATATTATGGCAACGAACTTTCCAAGCAGTCCATCAAACGGAGCCACACATACATTTGGCGGTACTGTATATACATATAATTCAACAAAAGGTGTGTGGAAGGCTGCCGCTGGAGAAGCTGTTACAATCTCAGATACTCCTCCGAGTAACCCCGGGGTTGGAGACCTATGGTTTGATTCCAGTGTAGCAAAAACATATATTTACTACAATGATGGATCTTCAAATCAATGGGTTCAAATGAATCCTTCAGGCGGATCAGATGGTGCTGATGGATCTGATGGTGCTGATGCAACAGGCGATGGCGAAAGTCCTATAATCTACACTGAACCTCCAACATCACATACTTTAAATAGCGATGGTACTACAAGTACTGTACAGATGCAAGCAGTAGACCCGGAAGGAACTGCAATTACTTATGGAATTGCATATGCAAATTCTACAAATGCTCTTCCAGATCAGCTAGCATCTGCTACAACTATAGATCAAAGCACAGGAACTTATACTTTTACACCTACAACTACATCTAGCAATGCGGGCAGTTTTAAAGCACGATTGAGTGCTTCTGATGGAATTACTAGTGTTAAACGCTTTGTTGACTTTTCTATAAACTTTAACGCACTTATAGACTATCTTATTGTAGCCGGTGGCGGAGGCGGAGGAAAAGGATCTAGAGGGGCCGGTGGTGGTGGCGGTGGCATGTTATATGGAACAAATGTAACTCTTACAGCAGGAACTACGTATAATATTGTTGTTGGCGATGGCGGGGCAGGAGCCTCAAGTGCATCTTCTAAAGGCTCAAATGGAGGAGATTCAACTTTTAATGGTCAAACAGCCATCGGCGGAGGAGGTGGTGGAAGTCGAAGTTCTTTGGCGGGCGCTTCGGGCGGCTCTGGAGGAGGAGGCGCTAGCGGTAGTAATGGAGATAATGCAGGAGGCGGCTCAGGTACGGCGGGTCAAGGAAACTCAGGCGGAGCTGGATCCGGCTCAGGTACAGCTTATGGGGCTGGAGGAGGAGGAGGTGCGGGTGCATCAGGCTCTTCAGGTTCTGGAAGTAGCGGAGGAGCGGGTGGAATAGGCTTGGAAAACAGTATTACAGGTGTAGCAACATATTATGCCGGAGGTGGTGGTGGTGGAGCAAGAGCAACAACCGCGGCCCCTGGAGGTACTGGAGGCGGTGGAGCAGGAGGTTCAACAACATCGGCAGGAGGCCAAACGGCTAAAGATCTTCCTGTTGCTGGTGCTAATAATACTGGTGGTGGTGGGGGTGGCTCTGCGGATGGAGGCAATGAGTCAGCATATAACGGGGCTGCTGGTGGGTCTGGTATTGTAATAATTCGTACTACTTCTACTGCTTCAACAACTACTGGTTCTCCAACAGTCACTACAGACGGCTCATACAATATTTATAGCTTCACAGCAGACGGCAGTATTACATTCTAAGGAGTAATCATGGCAATTAATTTTACAGACAGTCCCGCAGATGGAGCAACACAAGTAATCAGCGGAAGAACATACACATATAATAGTGCAAAAAATAAGTGGGATACTACAGCTACAGAAGTTGTAGGCCCCACAGCTAAAACTTATGCAACTGTAAACGATTTGCCTGGAACTGCACTAACAGGAGATCAAGCATTTGTAAGCGGCACAAATCGTCTTTACATTTGGAATGGAAGTGGATGGTATAATATTGCACTTGTAAATAGCACTCCGACTTGGAATACTCAGCCCGCGTCTTCTTATGATCTTGCAACTGATGGCACTGCAACTACAATTACAATTGTGGCTACAGATCCAGAAGGATTGCCGATTACTTATAGTATTGCAAGTGATACTTCTGGAAATATCGCTACAGTAACTCAGAATGCAAACGTATTTACAGTTACTCCTTCTACGAATACTGCGAATGCAGGAACATTTTCACTTACATTCCGAGCTTCGGATGGAGTCAATATTGCTTCTGCGATTTCTGAGTTTACTTTACAGTTTTCAGTTCAAAACAGCAACTATACGACTGCATTGATTACATCAGTCGGTACCAATAATCAAGTTAATAATACCTTCGTAGATTCAAGCACAAACAGTCATACGATTACCGCATATGGCAATGTAACACAGAATACTTTTAGCCCTTATCGACATCGTGGGTATTCGACTTATTTTGATGGGTCTGATTCACTACTATTGCCCTCAACATCAACATTATCTTTTGGCTCTGGAGATTTTTGTATAGAGTTTTTTGTAAACCCCTCCAGTAGTACTGCACAACAAGGATTGATAAGTAATGCAGTTTCTAGTAGTGGTGGTGATACAACATTTGAAATTCAAATAAATGCTAGCGGCCTTCTTTTATTTTTAGGATGGAATACAGTATTTCTTACATCTAGCACCACAATATCAGCGAATAGCTGGAACCACGTTGTAGTTTGTAGAAACGGTACTACAGCTTCTATGTTTCTCAATGGTACTAGAGTAGCCACCAATACAGTGTCTCAAAACTTCTCTAGTACTAATGCTGTTTACATTGGAAGGCAGGCTGCATCATCAAGTGCAACATATTTAACCGGTTATATGACAGACGTCAGAGTTGTCAAGGGAAGTAACGTATACGATCCTACGCAAACCATTCTTACTGTACCGGATCAGCGTCTCACAGCAATCACAAATACTAGCCTGCTTACCTGCCATCTCCCTTATATAGCAGACGGTTCAACAAATGACCATACTATTACTGTAAACGGTAATACAAAGACAGAGCCATTCGGTCCCTACGATCACAATGGCTATTCAGCTAGCAACAACGGCGGGTCGATTTATTTTGATGGGAATGGGGATTATTTAAGAGCGGATACAGCATTAGATGCCTCTACTTCGGCGGGGGACCCCATGACAGTGGAAACATGGTTTAATGTCCCCTCTAGTGCAACCCTTGGAAGTAGTAGCTCTTTTAACGCAATATGGGGATTCAATGCTGCAAGTAATGGAAGTAACGTAGCTACATTTGGAGTAACTGATACTGGCTTTTATTGGCATAGAAATACTAGCGGTATAACCTTATCGAATTCGTGGGGCAGAGACCAATGGCACCATCTTGCTGTTGTATACCACGACGGAACAAATGGTACTGCAGTATATTTAAACGGAGAATCGATCTATACAAACGCTACCGCCCATACCACAGCATTTGCAGATTGCGTTTGCGGTATTGGAGTAGAATTTGATGCTGGAAGTGGCGGTACTCCAGGTAACTATTTTCCTGGGCATTTGGCCGATTTTAGAATTACGCACTCTGCTGTGTACACATCTAACTTTACACCACCAGCCTCCCCCTTAACAGAAATTACTAATACAGCATTGCTTCTTCGTGGAACTAACGCTGGCATCATTGATAAGTCACAGTCAGTTAAGACGTTGACACTCAATGGTGATGTGAAGTCGTCTACTACTCAAACGAAGTATCTGACGTCGTCAATGTATTTTGATGGTACTGGGGATTATATAACACTATCAACACTAGATCATTTAGACTGGCTTACTAATTTATCGAGTGTAGGCACAATTGAGGCTTGGGTTTATTATACAAATTCAAGAAATGGCGGTCAAGTATATCAACACCCTAGTATTATAGCTATAGGAAGTACATATTTTACTTTAAATCTAGACTCTGCAGGAACTCTAAGATTTTATTGGTACAATGGATCTCTAAATTCAATTGCATCTACCTCACCTGTAGTTTCTGCCAATACTTGGGCCCATGTAGCCGCAGTTATAACTAACACTAGTGGTTCAAATAATCTTACACTCTATGTAAATGGTAGTGCTGTTGGAACTGGAACGTATGGAGGAATGGGAGCGCAGGCTTCAGGCGCATTGGATTCGTCGACTTATATTGGGTGGGGAAATGCTGCGGATAGCAATTCATATTGGCCCGGATACATCAGTGATCTTCGCATCACAAAAGGCCTCGCAAGATACACAGCAAACTTCACACCGCCCACAACAGCATTAAAAGGGTAATAAAAAAGGGGCTTATTGCCCCTTTTTCATTTCTTCTTGAAGTGCGATACTAAATCCTTTTATAGCCATTTCAAGCCTTTGGACTTTTAAGTACTCTTGTTCAAGTTGCTGTTGTAAATCTTGTATTTGAGCTAGGTACATTACACCCAACTCAGAAAGGTTACTATCAGACTGCGCAATTTCTTCAGCGGGTTTATCTAAAGAGTCTTCCCATCCTTCTTCACCTGCTAAAGGTATATTTACATCACTCATCTTCAGATTCCTCTACTACTTCTTCACTCTCTTTGCTAAGCTCTAGTCTTAGTAAATCTATAAATCCTGCTCTAGAAATCTCTAATCTATGATTGAGAGTTTGGCAATCATTTATTTCTTTATTTAGAGTTTGTAGCTGATTTGCAAAATATTTTGCTTTATCAGAAAGTTCTTCGTATATATACTCTTCCCCGTCAAAAGTAATTCTGGGTCTCTTATCTTCTTCAGTCATAATTTAATCCTATTTAAATATATCTTGCCAGTTACCTGTAGTGCTTGCACGAGCATACTCTGTAGCACGATTTTCAAAGAAGTTTGTGTGTTCTACAGCATTTAACATATAGTCAAGCCAAGGTAGCGGGTTTTGGTCTGATTTAAAAATTTTCTTCATTCCTAATTGAAGAAGTCTTCGATCCGCAATGTATCGAATATATTCTTTTACTTCTTCGGCAGTAAGATCAGGAATATCTGCGCCTTCAAAACAAAGGTCAATAAAAGCATCTTCTAATTCTACAGTACGTTCAGCCGCACAATAAATTTCATACTTTAGATCATCGTTCCAAAGGCCTGGGTTCTCTTGTATAAAAGTTCGGAAAAGTTGAGTCATTCCTTCTACGTGTAGAGTTTCATCTCGCACACTCCAAGTCACAATTTGACCCATACCTTTCATAAGATTATGGCGTGGAAAATTAAGCAAAATTGCAAAACTACTAAAGAGCTGTACTCCCTCTGTAAATCCACTATATACTGCCATGGTTTTGGCAATATTCATAGGAGTATCCATTCCAAAATTTGAAAGGTGTTCGTGTTTATCAAGCATTTCTTTATGCTCAAAAAACTTTTGATACTCGTTATCATCAAATCCAAGAGTTTCAAGTAATAATGAGTACGCTTCTTGATGCACTGCTTCCATAGCTGCAAAAGCAGATAGCATCATTCTTACTTCAGGCTGTTTAAATGTAGGCAGATAATGTTTAGCATATCCACAACATACATCTACATCTGCTTGCGTAAAAAATCTAAATATTTGATTAATCAATCTACGATTTTCAGGCGTAAGTTTTTCACGATAATCTCGTAGATCATCTGCCAAGTTTACTTCAGCAGGAAGCCAGTGCATATGCTGCTGGCTTTGATAGTGTTCAAAAGCCCAAGGATAATTAAAAGGCTTATAGTATTCTCTTTCATGCAATAAATTGCTCATTTTAACCCTCACACGCTAAGCAAGCGCCTTCATCTGTACTGTCTATTACCATTTGTCGTAACATTTGGTCTGATACTTTTTCAGCTCTACGATACGCCTCTGATCGAAGATAGTAAAGAGTTTTTACTTTCTTTTTCCATGCCATCATATGTATAGCATGAAGTTCTTGTTTTGACACATTTGCAGGGAAAAATACGTTTAGTGACTGACTTTGACAGATATATTGTTGTCGATCGGCTGCAAAATCAATAACCCATCTTTGGTCAATTTCAACTGCGGTTTTAAAAACGTCCTTGGTCCAGTCATCCAAAAATTCCAAATGCTGTACTGAACCGCCATTTGTAATAATGCTTTTCCATACTTCATCGTTATCTTCTCCTATTTCTTGTAGTATATGCTCTAGGTATTCATTTTTTTGTAGGCTCGTTCCGGATTTAGTTTTTTGAGTAAACGCATTAGCACGGTAAGGCTCAATACTTGGACTAGTATTGCCACAAATAATGGAAGAGCTAGCATTAGGAGCAACAGCCAGCAAGTGAACATTACGAACTCCATAACCGACTGCATCAGGAGCTTCACCACGTTCTTCAGCAAGTTTACGAGTTGCATTTAGTGCCTCCGTTTTTATATGTCGAAACATTCTCATGTTCGCACTCTTTGCCATTACTCCTTCGAATGGCAGATGATGTCTTTGTAAGTAAGCGTGAAAGCCCATTGCCCCAAGACCAATACTTCTTTCCTGCATTGCACTATAAGCCGCTCTCCACAGCTCACGAGGAGCATTGTCAATAAAATGCGTAAGTACATTGTCAAGCATTGCAACAAGATCTCCGATAAAGTGTGGATGATGTTGCCACTCGTCAAATTCTTCTAAATTTACACTTGATAAGCAACACACTGCAGTACGGTCTTGATCTGTTGCAAGAGTGATTTCACTACAAAGATTTGAATGATGTATTTTTAATCCTAGTTTTTGTTGACACTCTGGGAGTGCTTCTTGTACAGTGTCCCCAAACATAATGTAAGGTTCGCCAGTCTCTACTCGATTCTGAATAAGCTTTACCCAAAGTGTTTTTGCCGATACAGTTTTTATAACACGGCCAGAATGAGGATCGCGAAGATCCCAACTATCATCGTATCCTTCCAATTTTGTTGCATTTTCGATGAGCTCCATAAAAGAATTTGAAACCACGATCCCATGATGAAGATTAGTAGACTTACGGTTAATATCGCCGCCAGTAGGCTTTCGAACATCTAAAAATTCCTCTATTTCAGGATGATCTATGGGTAAATATGCTGCATAGCTACCTCGTCGAGTGACGCCTTGACTAAATGCAAGCATTTCTGCGTCTACAACTTTAAGAAATGGAATAACACCTGTACTTTCGGAGCCATTGCTCGTTTTCGAGCCTACACTCCGAACCCCGTTCCAGGCTCCTCCAACTCCGCCACCTACACTACTAAGAAAAGCATTCTCCGTATAGTGATTTGTAATACCTTCACGACTATCATCTACATAGTTTAAAAAGCAACTGATCGGTAATCCGCGAGTTGTACCTCCATTTGAAAGTATTGGAGTGCTAAACATAAACCAAAGTTTGCTTGCATAATCATACAAACGCTGAGCATGCTCTTCATCATTTGCAAACGCGGAAGCTGCACGAGCAAAAGCATCTTGGGGAGAAATCTCACCGTCAATAAGATAACGATCTTGTAAAGTTTTTTTACTAAACTCTGATAGATACGCGTCTCTATTGTAATCGACTTTTATTTTATACTTCACCTAACATTCTCCCTCGAATATCTTTAAAATTACCCATACCTAATGCATCATCACAATATGTAATTAAATCCATTAGCTCATAATTTTGTAGTATCTGCTCTGGATTTTCATTTAATCCTTGAATAAATTTATACTTACTATTTATTGGAACTGCTTCATAGATATCGTATGCACTTCCATATTCTTTTACCAAGCTCACAGCTCTTTTTGGCCCAATACCTGGGAACCCTGCAACATTATCCCCTTTATCTCCCATTAAACATTTTACAGAGATATATTCTTCAGGGGTACAATCATAGTGTGTGTCCCAGTTTTCTAGCGTAACTTCCTTCCTCGTTACATAAGAAAATCTACTAACATCTTTTTGTATTAGCAGGTCCCAGTCTCGGTCACTTGAGATTAACCAAATTGTTCCTAAATTATAAGTATCTTTATATTTTACCAAGTGTGCTGCAATATCATCTGCCTCCACTCCTTGATATCGAAGCACCATGTAATTTTCTGCGGCTACTTCTAGACTTGCTTCATACTCTTCAAAAAACTCTTCAAAAGCAATCTTTTCTTCTTCTGTTTGCTCTGCAAACTTATCTTTTCGATTTTGCTTATACTTATCGCTTATAATTTTTCTATAAGAAGAGGAGCCCCAATCTGATGCAACTATAATACGACTACATGAGTAAGATACTGCTAAACTTTGTATTGTTCTATCAAAGTCATATCGAAAGTCTGTTCTTCCTTGGTGCTTCCATCTAAAAGCTAAGTTCAGGGCGTCTACAATTAGCGTTGAGTTTGACTCAAGCTTTTCATTGAAACTGAATCCCATTTTTTAAAAACTCCACTGTTTCTGATTCTAGCCAAACTTCAGCAAGAAGAACAAAACAACTTAAAAACTGTATGTATATCCAATCTTCTGTTTGCTTTGGCTGTAAATGTGTGACTACAAATACGGGCGAACGATTATATTTAAAAAATAAAAGAGGTTCTTGGTCTCCTCCTTCCGCTTGTACTTGTATTTTTTTCCACCATCTTATAAGATTATTTGTTTTTTTCGCGGTAAATATTTTATCCGAAAGGGGCGAATCAGAGTAATTTTTTACTTCAATACAAAAACGATTTTTTTCATTTGGAACATACAAATCGCCTTTTAAATACTCTAATGCTCCCGACGCAGGAACTCGTTCAAACTGTAATCCAGTTGCAGTTCTTAGCATATCTCGTACTAAATATTCTCCCCGCGCTCCTTTTGCTCTACTGTCGACCATTGTCAAGTTCTTCTAGTGCTTGAAACTTCTCTTGAGCTTCTGCTAATTTGGATATCTGGGTATCAATTGCGTCGATTATTTCGGGGTGCTCTCCAATACCAACTGGGTTTTCCAGATATATCTCTATATTTGCCCGGGCTTCCTCGATCTGACCGAAGTACTTCGCCTTCAGGGCTGAAATTATTGCTTTCTTCATTTTCTTCTTGTAAACTCCATTGTCTGCGCTGTGATAGTTGTCTATTTAGTACTCTAGTTTGCTGACGTTGTCGCACTTAATTACCTCGATTTTTTCAAGCAGTGGGTGACTCCACCCGTGACTCACAATATAAGTATTTAACTCTTCCTTGAGTAACACTTCTACCATTTTCTCTCGACCGTTTTCATCAAGAACATTTATTACTTCGTCTAAAAATAATACATTGATTCTTGACTTTGATATACTACTCATAAGTTTGCGTATTGCAATTAGAGTAGCTGTGTTTACTCTTGCGAGTTCTCCGCTGGAGAGTGCAAGAATATCCACAATATTTCCATTGTCGGTTACTTGAACATTTAGCTTATCATTTGTAACAACAAACTCTAGCGTAAATCTTCCGTCAGAAAGTTCCGCTAGGTAATAATTTGCAAGCTCTTCTAATTCTTTTACAAGATTTTCTATCTTGTATGCAAGAAGGCCGTTTGTACTAAAAGACTTTTTTAACAGCTCTAAATTCGATGAAAGAACAGAAATTTCTTTTAATTCGTTTGTTGCTTTCTCTAGCTGCGATAAGAATTCTTCTGTTTGTTCTTGAATTACTTGGATTCGGGTGTTGTGTCTTGTTCTTCTTTCATTTTCTTTCGCTGCATCTGCCACTTCGCTTTTTCTTCGGCCCAAGTCATCTCGTACTCTAGCCAAGCGCTCTTCCAGCTCGTTTTTGTCCAGTAAGGCCACTGGGAGATCTCGGTCAATGCTTCTGTAAATTTCTTCCCACTCCCTTTCGATAGAACGGGCTCGATCGTACTCTGCATTGTCTCGTTTAACTTCTGTAATTCTTCTGGCAATTTCATCTTGTCTTTCCCTTGCTTCTGAAATTTTTCTTGATTCTGCTAAAATTAGACTTTCTTTAAACTCAGGGTCAACATCTTGCTCGCACGTGGGGCAGTGATCTCCTAGCTTATTTAACTTATCTAGAAGTTTCTTAGACCCCGCTACGACCCCGCTGAGAGTCCCAGATTCTGTTTGTAGATCATCATATGATACTTTGTTAGTAATTTTACAGTTTTGTGCTTCTGCTAAATTTATGGATTTCAACAGTTCGATGTACTGATTATTTTTAGAAATTTTTTTATTTTTTTCGGAAATATTTTCAATTTCTTTTGATAAAAATCGGAATTCTTTCTCTTCTTTTTCCGTGTCAATTTCTATATTTAACATGGGAAGTACATTCGTATCACTCAATTTGTTATCTTGCAACCATTTTTCAATCGTTTTTACCTGACTGTCAATACTGTTAATTTGAAGAGACACATCCCTGGAAGCAGCCTTAAATATCTCAAACAGTTCTACATATTTTTCAAGAGCCAGCAGCTCTATTAAAAACTTTTTACGGTTAGTATCTGTAGCTGTAAGAAATTGTAGACTAGCGTTTGTATTTTGATAAACCAATTGAGAAAATGTTTTAAAGTCTATTCCAATAACTTCTTGAATGGACTTATAGGTATTTGTAGCCGTATGGCTAGAAATATCTTCTCCATTTTTTTCAAACTTTATCTTGATGTTTGACTTTCTGTTTACAGTAATTTTGTATACATCGTCGTCTTTTGTAAAATTCAATACGATATCATAACCGTTATTTAAATAACGATTAGGAATGTCTGCTTTTTTAATTCCTTTTGAATTTTTGTTGTAAAGTGCTTCTTCAATAATAAGAGGAATGGACGACTTGCCCATTCCATTAGTTCCAAGAATTTGTGTTACTGTTTGCCCATCCAAGTCTATTTCATTATTGGGCCCATAACTGAAGCAGTTATTCCATTGTAACTTTTGAAGCGTAATCATTAAAAGTTCCTATAATTTCTGGTATCTTTGCTTCTTCTATTTCTAGTACAAATTGTAAGTATTCACTTAATTCTTCTTGTACTGTCATTTCTTTTTCTAGTAAGAGAGTTGCTTCGGTACTTCGTCTTACTACTTTTTTATCCAATAGCTCTGAGTTTTTTACCTCTGCTAAATCCTGTATATCTCCCTCTATTTCGTAGATTGTATGATCGTAGTCAGTAGGAACCATTTCTTCTTCATTTTGTACGGTTTTACGTATCAATTGTGGAAGGTCAAAAGGTTCCCATATCCAAGACCAGTCCTCTTCATTTATAAGTAAGTATCCTGTAGATACTCTACTTCTATGAAAAGAAGTCGTCATTGGACTCCCGGGGTATACAATATTTCGTTGGGTATTACTGTGTGCGTGTAGGTCGCCTGCAAAGACAACTGGAAAATCCTCTAGCAAGTCTAAGTCCAGCTCTGGCTTGACATGAGGAGGAATTTCTCCACGAACATGAGTAAACAACGGATAGTGCTTAGGAAAATGATCTATAATATCTTTCTTATGTAGTTCTGCATACGGTAAAATACTAAAGCCCGTATCATTATCTATATATGAAATATCTACTACCTGTACTAAAGGATTTACTTCTCTACTCACTTCTTTTAACTGAGTAAAAAAAGTTTTATTTTTCTTTGTAGCTTCATGGTTTCCATCATAAATTACTGTTGGAACCTTAACGTTTTTTATAAAAGAAAAATAAAGTTCTAATTCTTCTAAAGAAGGAGAGCGATCAAAAAGATCGCCCCCAATAATATGCATATTGCACATTTTTTCCAGACTGTGAATCTGTTCAAAAAAGCTATTGTAACGATTTATAGCCCAAGAAACTGGGACATTTTTTTGTCCCAGTTTGATGTGCCAGTCTGCTGTAAAAAGAATCATGCAATATTAAACTCATTCTCTAGTGCTTCTTCATCGACATTAGTTGAATCACTAACGCCTTCTCGTACTCTGTCGAGTAGCTCTTTTTGTGCGTCTGGAGTCGGACGGGGCATAACATCATCCATAGACTTCAGATCAACAATAAGTGCTCGTTCATCTTCGTCAAGAGGACGAGACTTACACTTGAGTACCTGTACTTGGTACTCTACATTGTAAGGCAGAGGGCCAGTCTTTACTCGCTTGAATTTAACATCCCAGCCAGTTTCTGGATCAGTAGGATCTCCTAGATCTTCTGCAGCAGTCATAATCTGCTCAAACAGCTTCTTCTTGAGATTAAAAACTTTCAGTTCTCCATTATGCAGACACTGCATTGCGTAGCTCCAGCCACACTTCAGATCTGGATAATATTCACGAACCCAATCTTTTTCCTTGTTGTTGAAACGCTCTTCATCTCTATCAAAAGAAAGACATTCGAGAGGAATGTTCTTACCATTCTCTCCTTCGATCCAGTAAACGTAACGTGCCAATACGTCGCCTACAAGGCGAACATTATTGTCGCCGTCCTGTGGAACAAAAGTGTTGATAGAACTTTTTTGAGCTGCGCCCTTTGCTTTGTTAAATGTAATTGCCATTAATGTATCTCCTGTTTTGAGGGACTTCTTTCGTATAAAAAATGAACTTGTCCATTTTCTATCTCCAGTAGCCTATTTTCATATATGTGTGGTAGTGTTTCTGCCGGTAAATGTAATAAATCTAAAGTTATTTTATGAGAAGCATAGAAATCAGGAAGAGGCCTAAGAGCAGCAATACCTGTATATACAGCCATTTCTCGAAAAGTAAATTTATATCCATTATATAATAGTCTTTCAGGATGTACTAAAAAACTTGTACCGTCAAAATTCATTTGTGAGTAAAAATACTCTTTTTCATATTTGTTCTTTGGTATTCTTTTTTCAACCAACATTCTAAGAATCCTTACTATATCAGTAGGGTCTCCCGCTGCGGTATTGTATATCTTTTTCCAATCGAACAATAACATATTATACTAAAATCTGAGGTAAAAGTCAAGAACTATTTTTCTATACTTGATTGATTCGCCAACCTTGCTTTATGTAGTATCCCATTCTATTTGACGCCTGCTTGCGAGCAGTGTTTCCTTTTAAGTGAATATCTACAATTACGGGTGTTTGTTTTCCTTCTCGTTCTCGTATAACTCTTCCGATAAGTTGTGTGAGGAGAGGTTCGTTGTTGATAGGGGTACCGAGTATAAGGACAGATAGCGCATTAACCGAAATACCTTCGCTAAATATTGCTTGAGTACCGAATAAAATATTTTTATTTCCATAATTTATCTCATTTAAAAGATTCTCACGTTCTTCATGAGGAACTTCTCCTGTAACGCATATAGCTTTTTCTCCTGCTAATATCGCACAGTTTTTTAAAAATTGTACTCGATCTGATACAACTAAAACTTTGTGTCCTTTTGCTGCATAAAAACTAGCAAGTAATGATACAGTGTGTATGTATTCTTCATTATTTGCTAGATTCGTTACTCGATTCGCCCACGGTATTCTGGCTCCGTCCATAAATCTTATTTCAGATTTTATGATGTCCACAACCGGAGTCATAAAATTTTCTTTAGGTGGCTTAAATATTTTTTGACCAAAATAGTCTCGAAATACTACATGTTTTCCATCTTTTCTTTCAATTGTCCCGCTGAGGCCAATTTTGTATCTTGCGTGGTTTGTGTCGATGATTTTGGAAAATGTTGGCGAAGATACGTGGTGCATTTCGTCCAAGATAATTGTTCCAAACATTTTTCGAACTCGATCGATGTTTCTGTAGAGTGTTTGGGTATTACCAACCACAATACAAGAATCGGTGTTAAAAGAACCAGAACCAATAATTCCTGGAGTGATTCCATAGACTTTTTCTACCTCCTTTGCCCACTGATTTCTCAAGGGTACTGTGTGTGTTATTACTAATGTCTTTTGCCCTAATTTTCCTGCTATCGCCAACCCCGTGAAAGTTTTGCCCCAACTTACCCACGCATTGATGATACTATTATCGGAGAGCTCGTCGTAAACGACTTGTTGAGATTCGCGGAGTACATACTTAAAATCAGGAAAAATAGCAGGCACCATAATCCTTTTGTCAATAATCTCATATTCATCTGGTATTAAATCCGTTCTTCCAATTGGTATACTTACTAAATTTTCTCTTACTCTTGCCATATTTTTTATAACAAGAGGAGGGTCTTTGGGGTTCGGAGCAGGAACTTTATAAGTTAGTTCTTTACTAAGATGCTCTTTATATTCCCTAGTAACTTCCAGAAGTATTCTATTACTTATAACTGCTTTCATACTTTCTTTCGCTTGTTTTTTAAACACTCAGTAGAATAGTCGTATAAAAGCCATGGCATATTATACATTAGTAAAACTCCTGCCCATGTATAATCAGGGTCAGGAGGTCGAGGAATAATAAAAGATTGTTTTACGCCATATAAATGCAATAGAGAAGCCACTTCTTTTCTAGTTACTTCTTTAATTCTATAATATTGTATAGGGCACATTTTAGTTTTTTCGTATATAAAAACTTTGCCGTTTGAATCAATAAAATGTTTATCCCGGGATTTAATTAATCCTAGATGAGTATTTAATGACTTTTTTAAAACAAATAAGTTTTCATGGGGAGTTTGTAGTCTGCGTTTACCAAGACTGTCTCCTTCCATATTTTTATCATCAAGTATATATTCATCTAGAAAAAGCAGCCCGTCTAAGAGCTGCCAATTACCATTAGGTAAATTAAATACAGGAAACTTAACTTTATCTATATTTCTGTATGTTATTATCACAAATATTGTTTTTCAAACTTGCCCATAGAGTAGTCATCACCAATCTCAAAGTCACATCCAATTGGTGCTCCAGGTATAAAAATACCTCTATCCATCTGAACAAGCTCTCGTAGTTTGTTGCAATAGGTATCAATTTCTTCCTCGGGTACTTCGGCAAGAATTGAGTCGTGAACAAGAGCAAAAATTCTTGACTTTAGTTTCTCGCTTTTTATAAATGCGTTCATATCTATAGCACCTAAGAGGTTAATATCAGAAGCAGCAGACTGCACCAAAAAATTAAGACCACTCCTAATGCTATGAGATTTGATACCTTTGTCTTCTGAAGCGACATTTGGCAATCTCCTTTTACGCCCAAAGTAACTATATGTAAACCCATTTTGTTCAATAAACTTTTGATTAGTTTCGATCCAAGACTTTAATTTATGAAAAGTCTTAAAGTAGTCACTAATTACTTCAGAGGCTTCTTGCTTGGAAAAATATTTTCCACTATCTTTTGTAACTTGCTCACTAATTTTTGCAGGTCCCGCACCATACATAATACCAAAAGTCACAGCCTTGGCAGCTTGTCGACGATCGGAATATAGCTCTGCTACTTCTTCTACTTTGCAAGGTAGTTTAAAAACTTTATGTGCAATTGTACTATGAAAGTTTCCTCCAGAACGAAAAACATCCATTAATGCTTCATCCTCTGCGAGTACTGCTGCAACATACACTTCTGCAGTGGTTAAGTCCATTGCAACTATCTTTGACCCCGTTGCGGCTTTAATACATCCTTTTACTGCAGGATTATCTCTAGGTAACTGTTGCATGTTTAGTTTGCCACTTGAAGAAAGGCGGCCACTAGTTGTACCATGCAAGTTAAATCCTGTACGCAATCGAGAATCTCTATCTAGCTGGGGTATGATTTTATCCAAATAAGTATTCTTGATTTTAGATTTTTGTCGTATATCTAAAATCAACTGCGGAACTCCTGATTGTGAAGATAACTCTTTTAGTACTTCAGCATCTGTTGAGTCTGCTCCTGTTCCTGTCTTTTTACCCGTAGGGTTAAGCCCTAGAAAATCGAACAGTAACTTTCGTAACTGAAGCGTACTGTTTGGATTAAACTCTTTTCCTTGTATCTGCTCAAACTTTCGTACTCTATCATCTTCATATAACTTTGTTATTGCAGTGTCAATATCATCCTGCATAATATTTTGTGCAGTATACAGTCTTTTCTTGTCAAATGGAACTCCGTTGTCTTGTGCATCTATTAAAAATCTAGTCCCGGGAATAAGAATATTATCATACACCCAACACAGTTTTTTATTTTGCTTAATTTTTACAAACTTTTCGTAGATTAAAAATGTACATACAGCATCCATAGCTGCATAAGTTTTCATTACATCAAAGGGAATCCAGCCCCACTGAAAGTCTCCTTTTAAGATACCATTCTCTTTTCTGTACTGATCTATCCAATCGTACATGGGTTTCTCATAGTCTCCGTAAGGAGTAAACTTCATAGCAAGTTGCTTAAGTCCGTGAGTCCCGGGATTTTCATCTATGAGATAGTGTAATAACATTGTATCTTCAAACTTTGGAAATTTAAAGTTGAAGTGATACTCAAAGAATGCCATATCAAACTTTGCATTGTGAAAGATTACAGCTTTCTTATTGAAAAGTTCTTGAAGTAATCGCTCAGTATCATCATCAAAACAATCGGTGTCAATATAAGCCCCACTAGTCCCATTATAGCTAAGACTAATACCCAGCATATGACCGTCCCTAGGATAGAGTCCAGTAGTCTCTGAGTCCAGAGCAACATAGTCCCCTTCATGTCTAATAGCCTGTTCGATAAAAGCATTTGCTGTCTCCGTATCTTGTATTCCAAACGCAATACTTTCATCAATTATTATATCTTCTATTTCACCACGAATGTAAGAAATAATACTAGCTTTGGAGTCTTCCCAAGTTTTTCTAGCTTCGGGCTTGAATGCAAGCATTGCAGGGTTAATTACAGGTAAAAATTTACCTTCAACTTTTTTACCTGAATATTCTGTTACTGAGTTAATTTTTGTAAAATATTTTAACGCATCAGATCCTACGAGTACAATCCATTCGTAAGCATCTGTATCAATATCAATATCACAGTCTCTTTTTAAAACCTTTTTAATCGTAGGATCTGAACAAAGTTGATATTGATCAAACTCAAAAGCTCCATCGAACTCCCGAGCAAAATTTGTTCTTGAGGGTTTCGTCTCTATCACGGCGACGTTAGCCATATAATCTCCTTTTTAACTTTTCAACTTGAGATTCAACAAGTGCCCCAGGGTCTGTATTTTCTAAATAAATATTTCTGGGTATGAGATCAATTTTCTCGCACATATCTTTTACTTTTTCTGCAGCTTTCTGCCCTGCTTCATCTCCATCGAAAAAGATGTCAATGTTTGTAACTCCTTGCAGGGTTAATAAACCTAGCTTTTCTTCATTAATATTATTTGTACCAAAACAACATATAGCATTAGTTAAGCCTTTATCATGCAAATTAATTGCATCATAAATACCTTCTACAAGAATTACTGTATTTTTCAATGCTTTAACCGTAGGAAATAAAGGCATTTTTGCGCCTCTTGGAGTAATCATATATTTAGGTACTCCTCCTGACATATGCCTACCATTAAAAGCAACTACTCTTCCTCCAATATCTTTTATTGGAAATACTATTCTTCCTACATGATCTTTTTCATGGTGAGTAAAGGCACCAAATGCACTGTACGTTTCGGGTTTTATGCCTCTCCAATTGCCAGAATACGGTAAATAACCAGAAGGCATAGAAAGACCTGCGCCTTCTGCCATTTTTTGTCTTATTTTTTTCTTTAAATTTTCTCGACGTAGCTGTAGCTGATTTGCTTTCTCTCCAAAATGATAAAATAAATTACCTTTAAACCCGCAAGAAAAACAATTAAATATTCCTGTAATCTGGTCGATTCTCATACTAGGGTTAGAATCGTCATGCTCTGGGTTTAAACAGCTAACAAGAAAATCCTTACCTTTTGCATAGTAAGGAATTTTTTTATCCTGTAATAAATCTTCTACAATCATTAACAATCCGAGTCATAGCTTTGCCACTCATCATACTCTGATGGCTCATCGTAATTATCTTCATTACAATACCACGGTCCGCTGTCTGGCTCGCTGTACCACCAGTCCTCTTCTAATGCGTTCGGGCATCGTACAGGATCCCCATTGCTATATCCATCACCAACTAGATGTTCTCCACAATGGGGGCAAGTGTCTGGAGTTTTCCAATGTTCTATAAGTGCGTCGTGCATTATCTTCTCATCCTTGCAATATCTTTCATTTCTTCTTCATTGATGATGGGGACTGCGTTTGATTTGTGCATGGTTCCGATACCTTTAACAAGTGTTCCGGTGTAACGTGGCGATTCCACTCGAGCGGCAACTCCAACTGTATCGGAGCCGCTTGGGTACTCAGGAGTGGATCGTCGGAAAGGCTCTGTAGAGTCAACGGAAACCACCCGCATAACTCTCTTAGCTCTTCTTTGAACTTTCTTCTTAACTCTGCCAGATGTGGTGTGTCTAATTGAACCATATATCATTCCCATAAATAAAAAACTCCCGCAATGAAGTATATATTATACTACAATTCAGCGGGAGTGTCAAGAATTATTTTTAGATATCTTGGATTTCTTCTCCAGTTTTATGTTCAGACGCCTCTCTTTGATCGGGCGTAAGAGCACTTTCTGGCCCCATTTTGAGGGTTTGCCAGTCCATGGTAGAAGTAAAATCTATAGGCTCATTGTTTCTTATTTTTACACATTTAAAAGTTACACAACCATCTTCATGGCTCCATGGCTCTAAAGCAAAAGCAGCGTCCGCCGCATCAAGAATACCTTTTGCAAATCTTGCCTCTCCCGTCGCATCAGTTTGATACGGCGAAAAGAAAGGTATTTTATACTCTTGTGCCATTGATTTCAATGCTTTACTAACTTCAATCTGTTCTGTCCAATCATACTGGCCGCCTCTTGACGGTATGTTTGATCTTTTTACTTGATTAATGTAATCAACAATAACTACACCAATATCCATAGAGGATTTGACTTTCATTTCAACTTCTGTCCGAATCTTACCAAGAGTAAGAGAGGGGTCATAAATAACGTCAAGCTGTTTTTTAGGATCTAGCTCGCACGTTGTAGTAAGTCTTTTATGAAAATCTTCAAACTTTCTATGCTCTCGATATTCCGAGAGAAGCTCTTGACCGCGAGTAAAACGACCTGCCCACCACTCGGCTACTCGTTCCCACTCACTTACATTCAGATTTTTAGACCTGAGCCTACCTTGAGGTACACCTGTAGCAATTGAACACTGTCGTTGAAGAATAGATCTGGAGTCCATTTCAATAGTAAAATATAAAGCAGACTTGCCGCTTTCATACACAGAGTTTGCTATATTTGCACAGGTAAGGGATTTCCCTGCACCTCGTCGACCTCCAACAAGAATCAAATCCCTGGGGGAGAATTGGATTTGATCGTCGTATCGAGTGTTCAAACCGAGGCGCAGGTACTTTCCAAGTTCTTCTTCTGCCTCAAACAGAGAAATACGTTGCATACTTTCCTGAGGCTCTTCGAGTTCTACTTTTTCTTCGACTCGAATAATGATGTCATGAAGGTGTTGTACACTCTCTTCTGCATCTTCAAAAGATATTGAATTTTCTACATAATCATCAAGTTCGCTCAAAATTTCCTTCTGAGTGAATTCATTCTTTAGATACTGTAGAAGAATGTAGGGGTCGGTATCAACCTCTACACTTTCAATAGCATATATCTTATCAAGAGTATTTGTGTCTCTTGTAGATAATTTAAGTTCGTCAAGTGATGGGAGTTTGTGGTAAGTTTCACAGTGCTTATCTACTACGGAAAATATAGTGTGATACTCTTTTGGCAAATAGTGCTTACGCACATAACTCCAGGTTTCAAAATCCTGAAGCGTAATAATTTGCTTAATGAGCGCACTAGCGACGTTCAACTATATCTCCCCAACGAACACGAAAAAGCTGGCTTCCCTAAGAAAGCCAGCTCACCTATAAATAGGTTTTACTCTGCGGCTTTTGCAGCTTTTGCAGCACCGTCATAGTCGGCAGCAGCCAAACCACGACGAGTCAGCATAGTCTTAACACCGCGAGCAGTTTTGCCAATAGCTTCGGCAATGGCCTCTACCGTCATGGCAGAGATGTCGCCCAAGTCTTCAAAAGGATCAGCTTTCGCAGAACCCTTAGTAGTCTCTTGACGCGGAATAGCGTCAATGTCACCAGAACGAAGAAGGCTCAAAGCCTTACCACGAATGCTGTTAACAGAACGGCCGAGAGCTTCAGCGATCTCTTCTACGAACTTGCCATCATTTACCATAGAAACAAAAGTTGCTTCTTCGGCATCTGAGTAAGTCTTAACTGACTCCACCTTGGGAGCAGGCTTGACATGAGCGGTAAGCTCCATAGAAAGAATTTTGCCTTGCAGTTGCTTGGCAGAGAACGCGCCATTTTCAAAATGGTCAGCGATTTGAGCATAAGTATACTCACCACTGTTTGACTCCAAGAAAGCAACGAGAGTTGATTCTTGAGCTTCAGTGAAAGACTTAGAAGCTCGGGCAGATGCCAGCTCTACTTCAAAGCCCATTTTACGCAGCTTGGAAGATACAGAACGAGTCGAAGTATCGAGACGATCCGCAGCTTCTGCTACAGTTTCTTGAGATACTGGAGACTCATTACCTACGAAAGAGGTGAGTTCTGCAGTACGCTCATCAGTCCACTTGGGAAGTGCCATATTTTTTCTCCAAAAAAGATTGTAAATCTGTAATAATAGTTATACCAGACTGGCTGGCTTGTTTAGTTTTTGACGATTCAATACCACTTTCGTTCACAAGAATTGTCACATCTTTAGTCAAATTAGGTTTTACTATAAAACCTGCTTCTGACAATGCTTCAGTTGCATCAGCTTTAGTTTTGAAACTCTTCAAACGTCCACTAATGCAAACAACGCCTGCAACTTTAAGGCCAGGACTACTTTCTTTGAACTTCATATCAAACGGTAGTGCACCGTCATAAAAGCAATAAAAGTGTCTATCTAGCCAATTGCATAGGCTCTCGGTAGCTTTTGGACCCAATCCGGCACGCGTACAAGTGTCTGGTGTAATTTCAGTAATAGATTTAATAGTCTCAGACAGCTTCTTCGTTGCCGTTTTTCCGATTAGGGGAATACCAAAAGCAGGGAGTACCATATCAAGAGGGGCAGAAGCCGAGTTTTTTATTTCTTTGTACAGTTTAGTACCCAACTTATCTCCTAGACGATCGCAAATATACTCTAAAGAGATAGAATATATTTCGTCAAAATCTTCAACTTCTAGTTTCTCGATAGCGGCAGGGCCTAAGCCCTTAATCTTCAGAGTTTTTGCAAAATGTTCAATTTTCTTTGATTTTTGAGCTTCACATGACTCACTCTTACAATATAAGATGTGATTTATCCACTGAAGCGCAGACCCGCAGGACGGACAGTCCGTAGGGGGCACAATCTCTATGAACATTTTTAGTTCTCCGAAAAAGTTAAGTATATTATACGAAAATATGAGATAAAAGTCAAGAACTATTTTTTGGAAGGTCTACCCGTCCTAAAATTCGAGGTATAATTTCTCCACTCCGAATTACTTCGACAGTGCATCCTATTTCTAGTTCTAGGGAGCGAATGTACTCAATGTTGTGTAGAGTTGCCCTGCTCACAATGGCTCCTTCCACTTCGACCGGATCAAGAATGGCAACTGGGCTGACTACACCTGATTTACCAACTTGCCACACAACATCGAGCAATTCTGTATGTACGCCCTCTTTCTGCTCTTTAAGAGCAAAAGCGCCGCGAGGGTGATGAGCTGTATATCCCATTTTTTGAAAAGACTTCTGGTTATTAATACGGTACACCCAACCATCCGTAGGATAGTTAGAGTGGTCGAAGGTAGTAACAACATTAAAGCCTTCATGGGCCAATGCATTCATAGCGTCAATGTAGTTTGAGTAGTCTTTTTCAAACTGCATGTCGTAAGCAACAAAGACTAAATCCCGGGCTCTGGCCCGAAACTCTTGAATATCTTTGAGGTTTAGCGACCCCGAGGCGACGTTACGAGCATTGGGGACAGACGAGGGACAAACTACTTCGCCAGTAATCTGTACTTCTCCCTTCATAGGAATTATACTAGGTACTAACTCTTCAAGTTTGGTGGTAATATCTCGGCCAAGATTACCGTCTCCTCGTGTCAATCCGAGTGCGAAGTGCCCATTTACATAAAGTAAAGAGACAGCAGCGCCATCCAACTTCGGAGTACGAATGTACTTTGAGTTGGGAGTAGGAATGTCATCTAAGCTAAAAACTTTTTGAAGTGAGTACATACGGAACATATGCGGAACGCCATCAGTAACCTGATGACCAACAGCATTGTAGTTGTACTTTGCAACAATCGCGTCAAACTCTTCATCCGAAATAATAGGATACCCAGAGTAATAAGCACACGCTGCTTTTTCAATAAAATCTTTCATTTACTATCCTCACTCAGAACATATATTATACAGAAAAGAGAAAGAAAAGTCAAGAATTATTTTATATAAATGTCCTGGATAAGTTCAGAAAATTCTTCTTGAATAATCTTTTTACTTTCCGCTAGGCTTAATATTTCTACTAAGCCTCTAAATAGTTCTTTTGAATTATCCATGTCTAAAGGAAATGCAATTCCATCTGGTGTAGGGCACCACTCTTCGTCAAAACTTAAAAAATACTTGCGTAAATGAAGATATTCTACACCTCTAAAGGTTCCAACTGTTAGCCTTACTTGTGTCTCTTTTTCTTCATCGTAATGAATGATTTTTTCGTAAAGCTCTGGGCACGCGTAGAGTTCCATATCTACCTCTCGTTCTTCAAAACTGAAGAGAGTGGGATGATACTGGTTATATTCGCAGGTTTTAATAGGCGATAAGAGTCTGTGTCCCAACAAAACGTAAGCAACGTTTCGGAGGACTCTTTTGCTCTATTTTTCTTCGTTTGAATATATGGGGTAGAGAAGTCTAAAGTGCAAACATTATATTTTAGTTTATTGGACTTTTCGCTTCTGTACGTGATTATGGCATCCCCATATTCACGCAGTGTATTTGCTAAGTCTTCCTTTTTCATTATTACTCCTATACCAAGGTTAGCAAAGTTTTTTACTGCTCTAGGTTTTAGGTTGTAATACTGAAATGCAGAAAACCCCCGAAACAAAGTTTCGGAGGCTAATTAAAAATTAATTAACTTGCTGCGTTAACTGCGTTCAAAACAGTAGTAAAGTATTGAGCAGCTTTACCAGTTAGTTTTGAAATAACATCTTCGTCTACTTCTTGCCCAGCATCACTAATTGCAGCAACGAGAGCTTCTTGGGCGGCAGCTTTTGATACTCGGCCTCCGCCACTACCACCACTCGTGGTAGCTTTGCTGCCACCAGAAGCGGGGCTCTTCTTTACATAGACACCAGCTTTGGTAAGAATCATACGAACACCGTTAGGTGACTCTTCCAGCTCGTCTGCAATGCTTTTTACAATCTCCATTGACGTTTCGGGAGTAGGGTCAGCTGCTTCATACATAGTTACAGCCTGTGCCTTCTTATCGTCGTCCCATGCCATTTTGCGTTTCCTTCTAAGTTGTGTAAGTTTTGCGCCAGGACACGCTCCTGTCGCGGCTAGTTGTTGTTGATAGAATCTATCGCCCACTTCGCAGCTCATTTACAAGTAAAACTGAACTGCCCGCAATTGTGAGAAACAGGAACCATCCTGCTAAAAATTCCATTTGTAACCTCCCATCAATTTATACACATATTATACTTCTATTGAAGATGAAAGTCAAGAAATATTTTTAGATACGTGATAAATCAACTCCGTATTCTTGAAGGTGGGATAGCTTACCTAAATCATATGCTAACTGTGTAGCTGCAAAGCCTCCGCCAGTGGAAGTAGTCCAACGCTCACTGTAGTCATCGTCTACTTTTTCAAGTACCCAAATATTATATGCTTTACATCCATACTTCTTTTCGTAGTTTACATCTTTATAGCCTGGAAGCTCTGCTTGATAGTCTACTGATAATTCTGCCCGAATTATGGCAGGGCCATGATATTTGGCCGACCAGACTATTTCGCCTTCTTCGAACGATTCGGCCACACATTCTTCTGGTAAGTAATCGTACCGTCCGTCTTCTTTTTGAGGTACACCCACCCTTTCGATGATGCTTTTAACAAATCCGGGTGAACGATAAAGTCCTGACGCAATTGCAGAGATGGGCTCGCCGGATAAGAATCCAGTAACCGCATCTGCCACCTCGGATTTTGTAGCTGCTCTCCCCCTATTTTGTGCTTTTCGTTTTTGTCGGTACTCTTGCGTTTCCAAAAAATCATCTATGATTTTCTGGAGTCGTGTTGTATTGTATGCTATATTCAGGATACCGCAAGCTTCCTTCTTTGTTATCGGGGAGGCCCCATCCTGCGCACTCAAGAGGGTTATCACTTTCTGTATATTGGTATCGGACAAGTTCTCTGACTCTTTCTTTTTGATCCTTCTCAATTTTTGCTATCTCCCTATTTAGATACCATACTGCTTTGCTTAAATCTTCTACTGGGTCTTGGCTTTTAACTCCAGCTCTCCAAATATATTTTATTGCATTACCCAAACAAAAATTCATATGTTCAGTAATTTCAATACACTCTACTCCACTCGGATGTGCACGATAGTGCGGTGGCTGATTTACTGTGTCTACCATTGATTATGCTCCTTTGCTTGTTGCTGCTGGACTCTTATTTTAATGTAGTTTTCTGCTTGTTCTCTCGAAGAGAACTTTCCTAAAGTAATTAATCGGCCGTGCTCACGTTCAGCAGTTACTCTCCAAACAGTACGTCCATAACCGTAATGTGTTTCTATTATTCTCATTCTTCGTCAAACAAACTTTGTAGTTCTTCTTCTCGCTCAAGCCCTGCTAATTTATGAGCAATATGATACTCTTTACACACTGTTTCGAATGTATCCCACATGTTTTGAAACTTAATCTCGTACAGTTGCTGTATAGCACCGTACTTATTCAGAATGGCATCAGCCACTCCAGGATGCATAGACTCCCATTTTTTATCTTCAGTGAAATGCCTGTTCACCATCTCAATGTCAGAGGTGACATTAGCAAACTCAAGCATTTGTTGTTCTAAATCAAAAATCGAGTTACTCATTTCGCTGTAATCCTCTTCTCGTAGTCTGCAAGATCATCGTCCCACCAACTGGGTTTGGGTCTGTGAGACCAAACGGCAAAAGTAGCCTTGTCGAGATGATAATAGTCACGATAAG
>Ga0213860_10000185_pt1 | contig 24737 bp, 35 predicted proteins | sample PICome_3_FD_160118 | JGI IMG/M metagenome (GOLD analysis project Ga0213860, IMG submission 160118) | Coastal seawater microbial communities near Pivers Island, North Carolina, United States - PICO550 | ecosystem: Environmental > Aquatic > Marine > Coastal | place: USA: North Carolina...
GACCTACACTGGATATTGTATTAATACCGATAGCATCTGAGGCAAACTTACCACCAGCAACACCAGTCAGTTGAGAACCATCACCATAATACTTAACTGCAGTAACAATACCAGCATTAAGAATAGTAGTATTACTAGCATGTGCCGCACCATTTGCGGTAGTGGTTCCAATACCTACACTACTAAGAGTATGAATACCAGTGGCGTTTGAAACAAACTTACCGGCACTCTCAATATCCTCCGTTATACCTGAGGAAGTATCAACCCACTGAGCACTATCACCATCATTATAATATACCTTCAAACGACCAGTATCACTTTCCCACCAGAGGTCACCGGATTGTGGTGAAGATGGAGCATCATCACTGATGACTACAGTATTACTACCACCATTAGCTTCTACCCACTGGGCACTGCTACCAGAACCAGTAGTACCATAAACAATAGCACCACTTGCAGTTGGTACAAATCTTGAATCTGCTGTGGTCTTACCAGTGGTTACATCATCAGTAAAGATACCAGAGGAACCAAGGGCACCGTTGTTCGATATACTAGTAAAATCTATATTTTCATTGAAGTCAAAAACAACTACCCACTTATTATCTTCTTCACTCCACATCAATGCTCTATTTTCTGGGAATGAACCCGTTGATGCGACATAGTAATAGTAGTTACTATCCGCGTGGAATAAAGCATTACCAGAAGCAACTGTTCCAGTATCAAGAACAAATCCGTTAGATTGTCTGCTATAAGTTTGGTTGAAGGAAGATGGTGATAAACCAGTGAGAGTTACTGATGAGAAGTCAGTAGTTGCTGTTCCTGCTGTTCCATCATCATAATAAACAAACAGTTCACCAACATCACTATCCCACCAAAGGTCACCAGCGTTTGGACCTGTAGGTGCATCTGTAGAGATAGAAACATTAGCACCTCCACCAGAACTAATAGTTGCTGTTGTCCCAGAAACCACAATGGTAGTTCCAGTACCAATAAAGTCTAATGTAGTGATACCATAACCAATGTTAGTTCCGCCAGAGTTAATACCAACTCCACCAGTACCAGAAGCACCCTGGACACCCTGATTACCTTGGGCACCTGCAGAACCTTGGACACCTTGAGCACCTTGTACACCTTGGGCGCCATCTGCGGGTCCTTGCAAACCTTGAGCACCTTGAGCACCAGCGGCACCAGCTTGCCCCTGCTCACCCTGAGGACCAGTTCCATAACGAATAGAAGTTACAGAAATTTCTAAATCACCAACACCAATATTGCCCGTACCAACAACAGCAGATCCAATACCAACAAGAGCAAAGTATTGCTGATCAACATAATGATATGCGTTGACGACGGGCATCTCATAGAACCTAGTTCCACTAGTAGCGCCCTTGTAGAACATAGATTGTGGATCTGTTCTTGCTGCTCCTACAAATGCAGTAAGGAATCCAACTTGATTATTACCCCAATATGACTCATCACTGATCAGAAAATAAGTAGTTCCATTATCAAAAATGGAGTTTGGGTTAGGTCCTACATATGAACCAATACCAGGTTCTGCAAAGTCACTATCAGCAGTAGAGGTCCATGTAATATCACCGCTCCAAGTAACATTATCAGTTGAAAGACCAACTGAAAATCCTATCGCACTGGAACTGGAACCGGTCTGAATACCACTATGTACGAAGAAATCGTACATTTCAGTTTCACTACCACCATATTTTACCAGGTTTGATCTAGCACCAATCGTATATCTGTATACCCTATCTGTATTTGAAGTATCCCGTGCATAGATGAAGTCTCCTGGTTCAAACTGTTCCAGGAATGTTTGCTTTGTTGAGTTAGTCTTAGAAACAACAAAGTGTCTAATATCTTCCTGGAAAGTTGAAGTATCAGAGTTAGCACCAAAATATAAGTTTGGTCCGCTAGGAGGAGTATTGGCTTCCTGGTAGTCCCAGAGTTCATTCAGTCTACCGACAGGACCCTGAGAACCCTGAACACCTTGAGCACCTTGAACACCTTGGGCGCCACCAGGATTTCCCTGTACACCTTGAAGACCCTGAGCACCCTGGACACCTTGAGGACCTGCTACATTTGAAGGAGCACCCTGGACACCTTGAGCACCTTGTACACCTTGAGTACCAGTAGTACCCTGGACACCCTGATGACCTTGGGAACCCTGAACACCCTGCGATCCAGTGCCAGGAGCACCTTGAACACCCTGAGCACCTTGAACACCCTGCGGTCCAGTAAGACCGGCAGCCATGTTTCTCCATTCCCATCCACCAGAACCATCTGATGTGAGAACAGAGTTAGCAGCACCAACTGTATTATTTGTATCGTAGATGCCGCCAGTGATCCTAACATCACCTCTAACATCTAAAGTCTGTGTAGCGGCGTCGGTATTGATACCAACATCACCAGCACTAAAAGAAATATCGTACGCTAACGAACCGACACCGACATTCCAAGGGTTGACTGCAACAACTGTGGTTCCAATACCCACCCCATTAGGGTCTTTCTCCAGGTAAAGTTTACCATCATTTGTATTAATCGCGAGTTCCCCCAGAGCCAACTGGTCTGCTGTGGGAACTTTATTAGGAACGCCAGAGCGCCTAATATAAATCTTTGGATCTGCCATTATGAGTGTCGGTATATACCAGATTTACGGCAGTATATACTGCCAATCTGATATATTTATCACGCGCAGTTATTCCTCCTTGAACCGTATCTGTAAAGTTTAGCAGAGGGTTCTGGTTCCATCCATTTTTTTATTTTTTCATACCTATCAATATCAAAAAACTCCTGCGAAAGATACCAGTCTTCCACAGGAGTATGTCCTTTATCTTGATTGCATTGATGGCAAGCACACAGACAGTTCTTAGTAAAGTCTGTTCCACCCTTTGCCTTTGGAACGATGTGATCTATCGTGAGATTTTTCTCAGATCCACAATAGGCACACTCCCAATCCCATTCTTCCTTTATCTTTTGCCTCCATAACCTTTTTGCTTCTGCGGAACAAGTGGTGTAGAGGTTAAAGACATAGGCTTGAAAGTTATTGTAGAGTGGCATAAGAACTTGCGTCTTATGTTTATTTATTGTTTTCAGACCACTCTTTGAAGGATGACCCCAAATCTTTTTCTTCCTCTTTCTTGGGAGGAAAGAACTTTCTTCTACAAGCACCCCTCGCATATGCTCTAGTCATACTATCAACATAAGAGCAGGGTTTTTGTTTGCCTTTACAGAAAGGGCATTCTGCATCAGGAGGATCATTAGGATAAGAAAACTTCGCCATCGCCTTGATCTAATACTAGTTGTTGTGGAACTTCTGACCAGGATCCGCCTACGCCACCATCCATATTAATCACAATATCTGTAGTTGAAAGATACTTTTGATTTTCAATATCAACTATCGGTCCCATCTCGGGACGGAACTGATAATAACATCCTTCACCCTTCATGGCAATCATAAGGATTGCATCATCAAGAGATCCACAGTCGGCAACTTTTTTGCCGGCAGGATTGAATATGGAGTAGTGACCGGCGTTCATTATTTAAATCCTTTAGTTTTGTCTAGAACTTCAATTGTGTCTAATAGACCACTTTGATACCATTGGAACCAATAGTGTTGAGCAAGAGCCCACTCTTTGAAGTGGACTTGCTTACCATCAGTAAAATGGACTTTGTATTCATGCCTATCATAAGGCTTGTCTGATGTTTGTTTAAATTCAACCAGCGCCATTTACAGATGCCCAATCATTATCAAAGATTTCAAGACCTTTATCGGTCAGGATGTGATCATACATTTGGTCGAATACCTTAGGAGGCATCGTGCAGATCTCAGCACCATTATACCATGAACGGATGGCACGTTGCACACTTCTGATAGAAGCAGACAAAACCTGAGTTGAAACACCGTGGATGCGATAGAGTTCAGAGATTGAACGAACTACCTCAAGACCTGCTACAGACTGATCATCAAGGCGTCCCACGAAAGGAGACACATAAGTAGCACCTGCTTTAGCAGCAAGGACTGCCTGAGCAGCACAGAAAATCAGAGTAACATTGACCTTGATGTTCTGGTCAGAAAGAGACTTACATACAGCAAGTCCTTCACGGGTGCAGGGAACTTTAATGGTAGCGACATTACCAAACTTTTCATAAAGGCGTTTGCCCTCACGATACATTTCACCTTCATCACCAACAACTTCCATACTGATGTCGGTAATACCAATGTCTTTGATTTCTTGATAGACATCTTCTGGATTGCGACCACTCTTCATAATCAGAGTAGGGTTGGTTGTAACACCATCAATCAGACCTGTTTTGTAATACTTGTTGATAAGTTCGGTATCAGCAGTATCGAGGAAGATTTTCATATAATTGTGAGTATACTTCATCAGTAGAGTTCTTCTTCTTTCTCAGTTTCGATTACACAATCAGAAGTTGGATATGCAACACAGAGAAGAGCAAATCCTTCTTCTACTTGATCATCATCAAGGAAAGACTGGTCCTCTTGATCAACGGAACCAGAAACGATCTTACCAGCACAGGAAGAACATGCACCGGCACGGCAAGAGTAGGGAAGGTCAATACCCTGCTCTTCAGCAGCATCAAGGATATACTGATCATCATCGCATGAGATCGTAGTATCTTCTTGATCTGGTTGCTTGAAAGTGATTTGGAAAGCCATTAATATTTTTGAATGTGACTTGTTTACATTCTACCACCTGTTGTATAAAAAGGCAATAGACTGGGATATCTATACGTCCTTCATAGAGGTATATTTTGGATTTGTTTTAACTTCCTGCTCACACATTCTAGCATGAATTTCTACACACTTGCGCCAAAGTTCTCTTGTCTCTTCCGCCTTTTCTTCATCTTTCAAACCATACTTATAGTTGTACCAGTTCTTCCATAGGTAAGCACATTTATCACTCTGTTTCTGTAAGTGTGGTTCCTCGTACATGTTCCTCATCTACAAACCCCTCAAACCCTCCAGGATTTTTGTATATGCCTCAATGATATCTCCTTCACCTTTACGGAATAAATCCTTATCCATACTTTGATTACCTTCTGCAAGCAATCTACACCCATCTGGACTAATCTCATCGGCAACAACAACTGTTCCATCAGCAGTTACACCAAACTCAATCTTAAAATCAATAACAGTTATTCCAATCTTCTCAAACAAACCAGAGACAACAGCATTTACTTCTCTAGCGTATTGCTTATATTGATGTAGTTGCCTATAACCCATAATATGTAGTCTATCTTCTGTTAGAAGAGGGTCATTCTTCTCATCATCCTTCAGATAAAACTCAATCAGAGGAGGATTGAACTTTGTATATTTTTCAATGGTAGTCTGCCTGACGATAGAACCATCGGCATAGTTCCTGACTACAACTTCAATCGGAATAATGTCAACCTTCTTACAACGCATCAGTGCTGGTCCAGCATACTGAATGAAATGAGTTTTGATACCTGCTTTCTCTAGTTGCTCAAAGATAATGCAGGAGATATCATTATTAATCTTTCCTTTGCCTTTAGGATAATCCTCCTTCTCACCATTACCTGCAGTAACTTTATCGTGATAGTGAATCAAAACTTGCTCTGGGTCAACACCTTGATATACCGTTTTAACTTTTCCTTCTACGATAGGTTCCATAAAAAAAGGGGATCTTCAGATCCCCAGTATATCATCTTTAATCTTGATTGTAAAGGTCTTCTAGTTTATCTCTAGAGAGATCAACATACATTACCTCATCACCTGGTTCAGGTGCTTCTGGATGACGTGGTTTGGGGGGTTCATCCATAATCTTATTAATAGATTGAATGTTACCCCACATCATCGCAAAAGCAGCACCACCAATGAGTGCAAAGCAAATACCATAAACCAGGACGAGGAATGTATTCACAGTGCGTTACCTCTAGGCAGAACTTCCTCTGGGAAGATAAAGTTCTCATGTGGTTGATCAACACCAGCCATCCAAGAACGGATACCTTCATTCAGCAAGATGTTCTTCGTGTAGAAGGTCTCGAACTCAGGATCTTCAGCAGCACGCAACTCTTGACTTACGAAGTCATAAGCACGAAGGTTAAGTGCCAGACCAATGATACCAATAGAAGCAGTCCAAAGTCCCATAACTGGAACAAAAAGCATAAAGAAATGCAACCAACGCTTATTACTAAAGGCGATACCAAAAATCTGGGACCAAAAACGGTTCGCCGTAACCATCGAATAAGTCTCTTCCTCTTGATCCGACGCGAAACCTTTGAACGTATTCGATCCATCTCCATCCTCATAGAGAGTATTTTCCACCGTGACGCCGTGGATTGCTGAGAGCAATGCTCCTCCAAGTATACCTGCTACGCCCATCATATGGAAAGGGTTCAGAGTCCAGTTATGGAATCCTTGTAGGAATAAAAGGAATCGGAAAATCGCCGCAATACCAAGAGACGGTGCAAAGAACCAGGAGGACTGTCCGAGTGGGTAAATGAGAAACACACTGACAAAAACAGCAATAGGCCCAGAGAACGCAATAGCATTGTACGGTCTAATCCCTACGAGACGACTAATTTCAAATTGTCGAAGCATAAAACCGATAAGGGCAAAAGCACCATGGAGTGCTACGAAAGCCCAGAGACCACCCAGTTGGCACCACCTGATGAAATCTCCCTGAGCCTCAGGACCCCAAAGTAGAAGAAGAGAATGACCCATAGAATCAGCAGGCGTTGAGACAGCCGCTGTAAGAAAATTAGCACCCTCAAGGTAGGAAGACGCCAATCCGTGAGTGTACCAGCTCGTAACAAAGGTAGTGCCAGTAAGCCAGCCACCAATTGCAAGATAAGCAGTGGGAAAAAGTAGTAGTCCAGACCAACCCACAAAGACAAAACGATCTCGTTTAAGCCAGTCATCAAGGACATCGAACCACCCTCTCTGTTGTTGAACTAAAGTTGATGTAGTCAACTTATTTACCTCCTGTATATTCGTGATGTTGTTTTAGTTCTGGATCAGGGTTTGCAGGAAGAATCTCCGGTTCCCTAGATCTGTTTTTAATGACAATAAATGCATCCTTATGATACGTGACAGTTCCAAAGGGTTTTGCCCATTTTGGATTTGCGTCTGGGTGAGTAGCAGTGCCTGTAGCAGCCATACCACCAACCTCAACAACAATATCATCACCAGTTTCCCATTTTAGTTTTTCAACTAGGGAGTTGATTTGTTCAATAATCGTTGGTTCACTCATAACACGTTCATCAGGATCTAGATTGCTAATCATAATAATACTACACAAAGTAACGGAATTGCAATAGAAGAAATACCTATAAAAAACCCCACCACCGAAGTGATGGGGTTAAAACTACCAGGTTCCATTTATTAACCAATAGAAGGGGCAGTAAGGGCAACAGGAGTGGTTTCAGTAGAAGCCAAATCCAGTGGGAAGTTGTGAGCATTACGCTCGTGCATTACTTCCATACCAAGACCAGCACGGTTCAGAACGTCTGCCCAGGTGTTAACCACACGACCCTGAGAGTCGATGATGGACTGGTTGAAGTTGAAACCGTTCAGGTTGAACGCCATCGTAGAAACACCCAGAGCGGTGAACCAGATACCGACAACAGGCCATGCTGCCAAGAAGAAGTGCAGCGAACGGGAGTTGTTGAAGGAAGCGTATTGGAAGATCAGGCGACCGAAGTAGCCGTGGGCGGCAACGATGTTGTAGGTCTCTTCTTCCTGACCGAACTTATAACCATAGTTCTGGGACTCAGTTTCTGTGGTTTCACGAACCAGCGAAGAAGTAACCAGACTTCCGTGCATAGCAGAGAACAGAGATCCACCGAATACCCCAGCAACACCGAGCATGTGGAACGGATGCATAAGGATATTGTGTTCTGCTTGGAATACAAGCATATAGTTAAAAGTACCAGAGATACCAAGAGGCATACCATCGGAGAAAGATCCTTGACCGAAAGGATAAACTAAGAATACAGCAGATGCGGCAGCGACAGGTGCGCTATAAGCAACGCAGATCCAAGGACGCATACCCAGGCGGTAAGACAGTTCCCACTCACGACCCATGTAGCAGAAGACGCCGATGAGGAAGTGGAAGACAACCAACTGGTAAGGACCACCGTTATACAACCACTCATCAAGAGAGGCAGCTTCCCAGATGGGATAGAAGTGAAGACCAATTGCGTTAGAAGAAGGAACAACTGCACCAGAGATGATGTTGTTTCCATAGAGAAGCGAACCAGCAACTGGTTCACGGATGCCGTCAATATCGACGGGGGGTGCTGCGATGAATGCTACCAGGAAGCAGACGGTTGCTGCAAGCAGGGTAGGGATCATCAGAGTACCGAACCAACCGACATAGAGGCGGTTGTCTGTAGAAGTTACCCAGTCACAGAACTGTTCCCAGGTGTTTGAGCCCTGACGGGCGATTGTTGAAGCCATTGTTAAAAAGGGTTAGATAAGAGTTCGGGGGAACGAACGGTTAAAGAATATTTCTGTACCACCCTCCAGTACAGATATTAGGGCGTTTAGAGTCGAACCCGATGGGACGTTTCAACTGTCTTAAGGAACGTAACGTTTCTTAACGTTGTTGATTTATTTATTATACTACGGTTTCCACTACCCGTCAAGCCCTGTATTCATCCAATTTGTCCAGGACCTTGTTGAGATACTGATGTGCTAGAAAAGTTATGCCCTCAGTGTACTGCTCGTGATACAACTCATCCTTGAGTTTCAGAACGTGACACTTGATTTCATCCTTAGTGAGTTCGTTTCTGGGCATAAAAAATACTCTGTCCCGTTATATAGAACAGAGTATAGTGTTATCTGGATGGAACATATGCTGGTGTCAGCATTCCATCATCTGGTCCATTGTCGTCATCATCTATATCATCAGTCAAGAATGCTGCCCAGAAGATAAATCCTCCAATTAACATTGCTGCTATGACTGACATATCCATCAAAAGATGCCGGGGATGATCTGACCTGTGGTGGCGTATGCACCCATGGCGGCTACGATACCAAGCATCGCTGCCCAACCATTAATACGTTCTGCTCTTTCGTTCATAGTTCTAAGGGGAATGATAGTTGTCTTACGGGTACGTCAGGACCAATCTTTAGGTCCTTACGATTGAAAGTATTAATAGAGCTGTCCCCGTATTTGACATGCTCTTTGTATCCTGCTGTCTTACCTTTTGTATTCATCAAAGAAGGAGCGAATACAATAAGGAAAAACAATCCTGGAGCTCCTAGTATAAGTGCCCCAGCAATAACATAACCAAGTAGAAGTTCAACAATAGTGTGATCCATATATCAGAAGACACCGAAGAAGAACTTACCAGTTACAGCGTAGGAAATGACACCAGCAAGAATGCCCATCATTGCCCAACGTCCGTTTGCCTTTTCAGCTCTTTCCCAATGCGTCTCAAGAGCGTCCTGAGGATCAATATACATGGTGGGTTCTTTTGCCCACATATTCTGTTGTCCGAACTCGTTTGTCGTAACGGTCATAGTCTTGTGTTAAGAACTGTTACTATTATATAGTGAATGTAAAGTTTTGTCAACTCTTATTTGTTTTCAAATCCTGGCGGGAGTCGTCCGACAAAGGGGTTGTAGTCAAAAATCTTATCCCATTCCAAATCTACTGCCTGTGTCTTCCAGAAGTTCCAGAGACCATCATGGCTGCTTCTGTGGAATACATCAATATGAATATCATGAATATCAGACCCCAAGTCAATCTTGTAGAGAAGCAGGGGAATAGCAAAGGTATTGCCAGAGTTATAAATCAAATCATCAGCAACTGCTCTAGGTTTCATGCCCTGGTCTAACTTATATTTTTCACCACGACAATGCAGGTCAACCAACTTCTGAGCATGGCGGCGGGTAATCATATAGCAGGCAGTGGAGAAGTCATTTACAAACCTCTTGTGGAACTGCATATGAATTTCTGCTGGATTGATTACAGCAAGTTGAACCACATCATAATCATAAGGAACCTTGGCATAGAAGTCCTTCCAGGTGAATGGCCAGTATGTGATAGTTGAAAGATCGCAATCATCCTCCATCATCAGAGCACACGGAGCATCAGTCTCCAGGAACATCTTCATCGCCTTCAGGTGGGATGTAACACACCCAACCTCACCAGAAGTCATGTTATCAGGGTACTTGCCCTTCAGAATCTCTCCTAGGTCATTATCACCGCGTCCATCATAGGCAGATACACGGGTGTAGTTTTCGATTTCCCAGTATTTGAACTGGTCCTCCATAAACTCCCAACGATCTTCCTTATCATCAAGGTTGATACAGTAGATGGGAGGGAGACCTTTTACTTTGGGTAGTGCCTTATTTCTGTCCATTTTTTAGAATAAAAAATCCATTACCATGAGGGTGTGGTTCAATCCACTTTTCTTTAATCGATCCAAAAGAATATGAGAACTTTACAAGTTCCATACCCTGCGACTCAAACATTCTAATCCACCACTCTTCATCTTTTTTAGTGACGTGAGTGATGTCCACTTCATACTCTCTAATCCTAAAGCGATCATCATCACCCAGGGGAATCACAAAGAAAAATTGATCAGACTTTTTCTTGAAGTTTTGGAGAACTGAGGGGATTTCTTTTTCTTGAATATGCTCAAGAACATCTTTGCAAATGAGGAGATCATAGACTTTATCATTCGGAAGGGATACATAAGATTTTACACTTGGATGACAGTTCTCTACAGCATAATCACTAATATCTTCACCCCAGGCATCACATCCAATGATGCGTAGAGCATGTACTAAGAAACCCTTAGCACATCCATAATCAACACAAGACTTAAACTCAAAGTTATTTTGAATATCAAGTGCCTCAGGAATAGAGCGAGTTGGCATCCACTTATAGTTTTCATATCCAGAGATATGTTTCCTAATCCCATCTTCGTAATAATCTTTGGTAAACATCAACCCCACCCACTAACTTGAACACCTAGAGAAGAAATCTCAGTAGATAAAGATTTTGTCAAATCAGTATATTGCGGAAACTGCCAGTTATGCCACTCGATAATCAAGTTATTGATAAACTCAATACTACCATCTTCAATCATCTTTGGAAGAACTTTATATTCAGAACCTTCAATATCCATCTTCAAAATAATATAGTCTTCTTTAGTAAAGTTTTCAAGCACCCACTTTGAAAAATCAATTGCTTCTACTTTACCAGTCTCTGGAAAGTGCAATTTCTTAGCATGATCTTCAGGTCTCTGAAGTTGATCATGCATTTCTTTTACACAAGAACCTCCAGTAGCGGGGAGGTCATAATCAACAAAGTCAAGTGTCTTGCCATCCGCATGTGATTTGTTAATCCTATCAATCTCTTCCTGACCATAATCCTTTGTACAAGCTTCATGACAGAAATCGATAGTAGTATCTTCATTCCAAACTGCTACATTCTGAAGGTTGAAGTTTTTATTATCCAAAACGGGAAATCTTTCAGACTTGATATTTTCTACATATGCATCATAAGCATATACATTAGGTTCAAATCCAAACACTTCCCAGGTGTGGTCAACACCAAGTCTAGGGGCGAGGTCAGCAAACCCCATCCCCATATTGGTTCCACAATCTATAAAAACTTTTCTCATATCAAGCAAAATCGTTGTGGATAGTATCAGTCAAGATGTCGTCAATCAGTTCATTCTGCATAGCATACTTGCAGTAATGACAAGCGTGGTGTCTGCGTGTTGGACCTTGAGTGTAGAACTCTTCGATACCATCAATATCACAAACAGCAAACTGTGATTCGGGAACATAGTTATAGTTGTTCTCGATAGACAGTTCAGCAGATGGACAAGCATAGATATACCCATCAGTGAATAAGAAGGGCTTGACCATATGCATATAGCAGTGGTCATTCCTACGCTCACCTTTGAAGTTAAAGTCTGAAAGGAATGCGTGCTTCAGTTTACGACCACGATCCTCTTCATATGCTTGGATGATACCACGAATAGTTTCAATGTCTTTTTCTGTTTCCTTTACATCCTTAATGGCGTTGAAGGCAATACGACAAGGAATACCATTCTCCTCCACCCAGTCTAGCATACGAATGAAGTTTTCGGTAGTCTGGAACTTCTTCGATAAGACTCTCTTATTCTTTACGTCGGACCAATCACCAGTAATGTTAGGGTTCTTAGAGGTCTCCAGGTTCTCATCCCAGACATAAGCAGCAGAAGGCTTGCAGTTGGTTCCCTCAAAGACACTCAGGTCATAATCATAACCCTCATAGAACCCGTACATACCCAGGCGAACCCAGTCAAACAATTCTACAATATCTTTCTTTATAGGACGATCAGCACCGAATCTTGCCCCATTGGTGCAGATACCCAGACTAAATCCTAGATCCTTAGCATACTGAACAATCTCTTTGAAGTGTGGGTGGATGCTAGGTTCTCCACCACCAGTGAACTCAACACCAGTCACACCGATTGCCTTGAAACTCTCAAGTGCCTGGAATACCTTTTCCGTGGGCATCTTCTCAGAGATGTCTCTGTTAGCAAAGCAACAGAAGGAGCAAGTCAGGTTACAAGCATTCGTCAGTGAAATATGTGCCATCACTGGGGAAGGTGGTTTACCCTCCTGCAAATCTTGTAACTTGGGGAGTTGCTTCAGAAGTTTGGTAAGGTTACTACTGTAACTTCTACCATCTTCTTCTTCCTGAATTTTCTTAATCGTTCCATCTTCATTGAAGATTTCAACACCTTTGTAAGGTACTGCAGACATTTCTAGTGCTCCTAATAATTTTGTTTCCACTGATGAACAACCGGAAGGTGAGTATTACCCTCACATACCTGACCTAGCCAGGGTGCTGGTTCGTATTTATGACCTCGTTTGTTAAAATGATATGTAATACTACAATCAACTGCACCCAGAGGTCTATAGTGCAATTCTTGTTCTAACAGTCTATCATGATTTTCACGAATGTCTTCGATTACATCATCATAGATTTCAAGGAATGTTTTAGCATTATATACAGATCCACCGCACATACCATACCGATCACCTTCATATCCACAGTTTCTGATTTCTCTTAAGAGTGGTTCAGTCAGTTTGTTTGACTTTTGAACTCCTCTCAGTTGAAAGGGTGGATTAATACTAAAAGGACTTTGGAAAAGACAATCATCCTCAACAATCATTGTATAGTCTTGCTCACAGATATCACAAACAAGTTTTTGTCTGTTCCACCACTCTATAGTCCTTTTAGAATCATAGCAGTGTTTATCATATCCGTTTGTTTCATTCCCAAAAATATTTTCTTTCCAGAAATAAGTGCAGTTATATCTTTCTGCAATATCAGAAAAATCTTCCCCACCATCAGAAATCATTACTATAGGATTAGTAGGAAAAAATCTCCTAAAATTTTCTAGTACTGCTGCTGGTGCTTTTTTGTTTTTGTAGACCTGATAGAATACACCAAACTCACAATCACCCATTTGTCTTATTATATACTGCTAGAACATCATCACCACGACCTTTGATTTCTGTAGCGTCGTAGATATCAAATCTACCGTCTTCTTCATAACTGTCTACAAAGTATGGGTAGACATCTTCAATAACATAAACAGCACCATCTTTCAGTTTTGGTTCTAACAGATTAAAAGTAACAATCGAATCATTAAATTGATGAGACCCATCTTCAGTTACAAAATCCAACTCTGGAAGTTTTTCCATCAGGGCAGGATCTCTTTGATCACCCTCAAAGACTTGAACATTTGGAAGAGTATCGATATCTACTTCCAACAAAGAAAGGTTCCAATCAATACCATAGATGGTTGCTTCGGGGAATAGTTCAGAAAGAATCTTAAGACCACCACCTTTTGCCACACCGACTTCCAAGATATTACACTTCTTTCCAAGAAACTTATCAAGGAGATATGGATAAACTTCTTCGTAAGCATGATAGTCTGCTTTATCAGTTAGACCAAGTTTGCTGACTTCAATGAACTTATCTTTGATCTTTTGTTGATCCTCATTCATTTCATCAATTTCTACTTTTTCCATCTTATTGCTCATGATGAATACACAATATGTATAAGGTTATTTTACAAGGGATGTGAGAGATTCTACTGCAGGAATATAATGCCTTTTAATCACTTCTTTCCATTCAAACTGCTCCGCATACTTGACGATTTCTTCTCTATGTGCTACGGAATATTCTCTGTTTTTGATGATAGCATCTTCTATAAACTTAAGATCGCTAATCTTTTTCTCTGGGATTATAGTGATAAACTCTTTATCAACATCAAGGTTTGCCTTGCCCCACTCAGTTACAACTACACCCAGTCCAGCAGCAAGAGCTTCCATACAGACCAGAGGATGTGCCTCACCATCTGATAGAAGAACCAGGTTACCATAGTCTGTTAGGTTCTTAAACAGAACTTCCTTAGACCATTCGCCAAGATAGTTCTTATGAGGATTGAATCTATTGTCCGCTAGGTTTCCAGCAAACCAGAGACTATCAATACCCTGGAACATATGCTGACGCTTGCGATAGTCAATCTTCGCAAGGTAGATACTACGCTCAGGATATTGTGGTTTATTTGTTGTACGGAACCTAGAAGTATCTACGCCGTTTGGAGTAACAAATAATCTTTCCTCTGGAATATCAGACATCACACGATAGACCTTCTTAATACCATCAGAAAGGCAGAAGACATTTGGTTTGATTTCTGTAAAAGCATTTAGGATATTTACATACCCATTGAACATTTCAGGTCGCTCAAGATATCCAAAGTGACTTGTGATTGCACAGGGATATTGAATATAGGGGACGATAGGAATAAACTCATCATAATGAACATGAACAAAGTCTGGTCTGAAAGAGTTAATCTCATCAAGGATTTGACGACCATCCTTTGTGTTTATAATCTTGACTTCATGACCCAATGCCTCTAGAGCATTCTTTGTATCCCATATAAGGATTTCTACAGCACCCCACCCAGTAGGGGGAATGGGCATAATACCAGGACCAATTAATACTATTCTCATCAACCTAGCTCCGTAAATAAATCCATATGCACACCATTGTACCTATTATATACTGCAAAATCATCTGGATACTTCTTGACCAAATAACCAAAGGCAATCTGTTCGTTATTGACGAATCCCTTTTCTATCATAAGATTTTCCAATACATCTTTCATGTATTCAGAAACTTTTTTAATAGATTCTGGTCCGCCACCAAACATAGTTCCTAGGATATAGGAACGATTGTCTAGCAGATATTCTTCAGGCAGTTCATCAGCGTTAGCAAGATCTTGATAGTATTCCATATTCATTTGAACCAGGAAACTATCTCCCATCTCACTAAGAGACTTTACAGCATCAGCACTAGGATAGTCAAGTTCTGTATCAAAATCTTCAAAGAAGCGAGAACTACCAGCATCCATCCAGAAGAAATGATCACTACCAAAAGGATTCATCTCTACTGCCTTACATAACCATTCAAACTTAGAATACTGAACAATAGAATACATTGAGTGCTGACACTCAATGCGTTTAGGATCAGCAATCATCTGTTTATATTCTTTAGAATCAATGATTGGATCAATGCGTTCCTTTAGATAGTAATAAGGAATCTCCTCATTCTTCTGAACGACAATCTCTGTGGGAATACCTTCTCTACGCTCTTTAATGAAATCTACAACTTCCTCTGTGACGAATAGAAGCATTGGAGATTTGAGTTTTAAGAAGATATCAAACCACTCAAGATACTCTTCCCACTTTCTCCCATCCATATTTTCTCTACGGATGTTAAACAGAGCAGATACAATAGTAACAGGATTACTCATCTTCCTTCCTCATAGATTTGAAGAACCGACTTACAACGATTAATGTATGTGTGGTTCTCTTTCACATACTGCATACCTTGACGAATAAGATTATAGTTTTCTCTATTCGCCATACCATCATGGAACAAAGCAGCAGGGTCAGGATTGTAGATGCAGTTTCCATCCATCTCCTGATAGATTTGTTCTGAGTTAGTCATACCCATATGACCATAACTCACATTCTTGAACACCCTACAAGTAACCAGTCTTTGCTTAACATGCTCCTTACTGCGGATGTCTGCTCCCAGGATAGACTTTTGTGCTTGACGACGAACCTCATCAAAAGATAGTGGATTAGACCACACATCATTGCAGTGGAAATCTATACCATTCTCAGAACACTGCTCAATGAATGGTTCCCAGTTTGACCAGTTCTCACATACACCATGAGCAGAGATTGTACCGCAGAAGTATATGGCATTCTCTCTTTCCATATACATATCGTCAAAGTTTATCTCTTCTGGGAGAAGGTCTGACGCCCAACTGATGCACATCTTATCATAGTCAGGTATCTCTACATCGATATAATCATTCTTCATTCTGATTATTTCGTCAGTCTTTGGTTTGAACCAAACACTAGGACCCTTGCTTTGATATACATCCTTATCAAATGACCACTCAATAATATGGTCTTTGAAGTTTACTGCAGTCAGTCTTACATCAACAAGTCTCTTGGCACCATCATACTTCCTAGGGTCAGGAAGATACATGATGAAGTAAGTGCTTGTATCATTGATTGGGATTTTCTTATCAGCAAATCCTTCTCCAATAAACAGGGTATCAGAGAAGTCAAAGTCTTCTGGATAATCATCATCATGAAACCAATAGACCTCATGACCCAAAGATTTAAACCCCTTATAATATCCTTGATGGACATAAGAGTGAGTGTGAGAATATAGGGGATGACCCCAAATAACAATTTTCATTAAAATCTAGGTAATGTAACAGAGAACGGATGTCTCTCAACGGGTATTCCAAGAGTATCTAGCAACTCAACATGAAGCAGTTCTACACACCAACTATCTTCTCTTGAAGATTTAGTTTGAAGCATTACATATCTAAGGAGAGGGAATACTCCCATAAATCCCTCCATTGCTTCAGATCCCCCAAAGTTAAACCAGTCATTCAAGAATGGAAGAGGTTGCATCAGAGAAGTGCAATGAACTGCTTGCTTCTCATAGTCTTCATATCTTATAGCAGTGTTTACTTGACTATCTGTTCTACATCTGATGATATAGTCGTATTTGATTTTATTCTTATATTCATAAAGTTTCCTAATACGATTAACTTCACTCAAACTATAAAAGTAAGACAGACTATTATTAATCTGTCGCCTTTGAAAGTCTGGTTCTGTCTTACCTCCTGGCCAGTACTTCTCTAAAGATATTTTAAAGTCTTCATCTATTTCAGAACATCCGAAAGTTCTACTTGGTTCTACCAAACACTCTACGGGATTATAGATTTCTTTGAACTCGTCAATAGCATTTGACGATATTCTTTGATCCTTCCAGTTTCCGTCCCCACCAAACTTATATGGTTTTTTCTGAAGGTCCTCATCCATCCACAAATGTGCAAATACATCCACATCATAATCTTGGATTACATTTGAAAGTATAGTTTGAGAACACTCTTTGATAAATCTAGGTTGTCCAGAAAAACATAATGCTAATTTCATTTTATTCTCCCAATATAATCACTACAAATACCATAACATTCTTTATCAATACTATCTCCATTCACATCCACTAAGACAGATTTAGGTCCGACTTTTTTACCAGGATAAGTCCAAATATAACCTTTACTAGTTAAGGTATAATCATCAGTTTGATGCCAGAAGTAGTTGTATCCAGGCATAGAAGAAATCTCATTCAAAGTTTTAAAGTCTTTACAATGTATCCACAACTCATGAGATCGTTCAGACAACCAATACCAAGTTATAGGATACTGTGCTTTATCATGACCCAACCATACACTCCCAGTTAATTCATCGTAGCGAAGATCAACTTCTACATCATATCCCATTTCGATGCAAATGTCAATTTGATTTGGATTATTCTCTAACTCTTTATTTGACCCATGGATATTACCACGATGTGATATCAGTTTCATTGTGCTGGATACTTATCAGAAGGAATAGATGGCCACCTTACAATAATCAACTCAGAGTCTTCTAGAAACTCAACGTCAGAAACTTCATTAGGTTCATAGATCCACATATCTCCTGCCTTGAGATGCTTACCAGAAACCATAAGTTCTCCTGATACAATATAGTTTAACTCATTGGTGACCTTATGAAAGTGTGGGAATGTTTCACATCCCTTTTCATGCTTATGGTGCGCAACTTCAAAGAATGGATTTTTAAAAATAGATGGATTGAAGTCTCCTACAAACCATCCTGCTTTGAAGTCTGAGATATTTGCTTCTATCACTTCTCTAACTCCTGGATACGGATTTGGTGCCTACCACCATCAAAGGTATTACTAAAGCAGATTTCAATATACCTACAGAGAACATCATAATCAACATCCTTAGCAGGGATAGCAAAGAAGTTAGCACAATTATGACGGATAGACATCTCCATGGCAAAGTCATCATAGATTAGTGCTGACCTGATACCCTTATACTTGTTAGCACAGATATTCACACCTTGACCAGTGCGGCAGAAACCAAATCCATAATCACAATCACGTTCACCAATAGACTTAACTGCCTGAGCAATGTAATCACGATAATCACAATCCTTGTTCAGGATAGTTCCAAAGTCAATATACTCCAGTTTGTATTTGGTTAAAACTTTTTTGAATGTTTCTTTTGCCTCAAATCCAGAATGATCAGAACAAATGGCAATAGGTTTATCACCAATACGGCGAGTGACATTATCTTTGTAGAAGTGAAATTCATCGGGAGTTCCAAAGACATGCATTTTATCTACAGACTGAGTAACAATCTTTTTACCATCCTCAATCAAAAGATTATAAAGTGGTGAGATGTAGAACTCATTCTTAGTTCTCAAATCACGTTCAATCATATCCCGTGCATATTTACAGAAGTCAGAACCTCTCTTAAATCCATAAATCCCCACACAGGCATTGCTGCTGATTGCTTTCTTCTCAGCAGTCTCTGTTACATATCCATTTTCATCAACCTTAGCATAACTGTAGTTTGAAGAGTTGGATTTGAAGGTAAGCAACAATCCATCACCTTCCAATACATTCATTGTATGAGGATCAAAGACTGGTCGGAACTCAATATCCAAGGTATGAATAATCAGAGGTGCGTCATTATTAATATACTCCTCAGCATACAAACAACTACACACCGAACCATCGGTAAGTTTGTCTAGGATAACCACTTTAATATCATCACCAAACTTCTTACGCAGAAGTTCATCCATATGAAAATTATAGACTGTTTCATCACGAACTACAAAAATAAGATTGCAGTCTTCATAGTTCAAACAATCTAAAGAAATATCAATCAGATGCTTATCTTTTATATTGATAAGTTGCTTAGGAACTTTAAACCCTTCTTTGATAAAGCGACTTCCAAGTCCTGCCATTGGGACAAGAATATTTGGTTTCATATCGATTTCCTAATAATTTCAGTAGTGGTCAAATGAGCAAACTCAATCCAGGTGTGAATGTCGCCCTGTTCTTGCAACAATTTATACAAAAAACAGGAGGCAAATATATCACCAGCACCTAGAACATTTACATTCTTAAGCATCAAATCTTCAGGCAATTTATAGAAGAACTCATCTTCACCATTAGATACGACACTACCAGATGCACTATGAAGGATTACCCAACCTTTTGTAGCGTCAGTATATTCTGCAAGACCTCCCTGAATATCTTCATCAGAGATAAAGAGATAATCAACATACTGAAGCAGATCCTTATTAACTGGTTTGCCTGGGCAGATATCAGCAGTAATAATACCATCCAAGGCAGGAATAAAGTCATGTCGTGTTAGTTCATTCAAGTAAATCAAGTGACTAACTTTAGAACTCATCATCTTGACCTGATGCTGAACCAAACTCAGATTTACTTTAGAGTATCTTTGAGCAGCAGGTTTATCAATATAGATAAGAGCTTGTCCAACATCAATCGGCGACAGACCGACATCAAGTGTTGCATCAATCTCAAGCAATGCCTTCCAGACATTTGCCATTGATCCTAGAGTTTTCCTTTCAGTATCACCATCTGTAATAGTATCAATGGTCAAATGACCATACAGAGCAATGTCTTTCATTAGAACTTTTCCTTCAAATCAAGTTCATAGATCTTCTCTATCACTCTATCATAGTCTAGGCAAGGAAGCAATCCCTCTGTCTCAAAATCATCAAAAAGATTCATAATAACATTTTGACCACCTTTGACTGGCAGAACTCTTGCTACTTGTCTTACAATCCTTGGAGAATCTAAAAGACAAATAGGATACTTGACTCTTTTCATGATACCAATATCAAAGATATCATCACCAACATATGCTGTCTCTTCAGCAGTGCATTGATACTCTTCTAAAATGGCATCAAGATAATCTGCTTTGTCTGTATGGAAATCTTTCCCTCTATTAGCAATCACATGAAGATTTCTATTCTTAAGGATAGTAATATTGTATGGGTCTCCAGTTAGAAATACTACATTGATTCCTATTGCACGAAACCTTTTGATTGCAGTCCAGTCCTTATCACAAAAAGTTTTAAGTTTTACTCTACCCTCACGATCATAATATTTGGTGCCATCTGTCATTACACCATCGACATCAAGAATTAAAAGTTTAATCATTACTGTTGATACTTAGAGTTGTCTTTTGCTAGATGAACTATGCTTGGTTCAAAATCACACTGTTGAGCGAAGACCTCAGGATATGCATATTGTGGTCCCATCACATGAACATCCTCTCTGCGTTCAGCAAAGAACTTATTCATCTGACTTTCATCATGCCATTGAGCGATTACATCACGATCTAAATCGTCTTGAGTACGCCTTGCTAGTTCCTCCATCATCTCAATAACATAAGGCACCTTACCTCCCCACAGACACCCTTGGAAGTATACAGAAGTATCATCTTCATCGGTGATACCAGCAAGTGAATCTTTCCGCGTCTCAAAGGCACCAGGGAACTTGTTATGTGGTGGCATACCTAAGAAGTGGCAAGGGTGATGAACACCAATATACTTCTTATCTGTAAAGAGTTCTTCTTCAGTTACAGTCTTGACGACACGAGTATCAGCATCCATGAAGAGAACATAATCATAGTTTTTAAGACAATTCTTAACCTCTAGAATATACTTGAAACGCTCAAGCGTAATATATGGCCAAGGAAGATGCTTTTGATAATAAGGATATACTCTCCAAGGAAGTTCATTGAGATGTCCATCAGTGAAAATATAATATGATTTCTCTGTATTAGGAACCAGGAACTCTTCACACGCTTCGTGGTATGCTGGTAAGAAGTTTAGATACTCTCCAGTACCAATAAAGATAATAGCAAGTTTCATATTACCTCCCAACCCTCACAATATAAGTCTTTAGTATCCTTACTATCATCAGGGAACCACTTCTTAGGAGCAATCACCTTACCACGATTTGCTAACCATGCTGCCCACCAGGAGAAGGAAGAGTTAGCAATAATAAAATGAGAGCACATAGTCATCAGACACTGATCAACATATCCATTATCAGTTTCTGAAATCATAAATCGGTCATCCTGGAACAGGTCTTGCTCATGACACCAATCAGGATCATCGGAGAATACAATGACTTGCATATCATCATCAAACTTACTAAGTGCTTCCGCATAGTAAGACATATCCAGGGCACAATGATTTGGATTTGTCAGATAGTCTTGTCTGCGGATATGAAGACCAATAACTTCAATACCCTCAAGACTATCCATCATCTCTTTACAGGGTTCTAGGATTTCATCTTTAAAAGTAAAATTCTTGCGAATCTCATCTTCAACATTCTTGAAATACTTTTCACTCTGAAAAAATCCACAAATACTTACCCAATCGGGACAAGACTTGTGAAGATTTTCATTGTAGTGGAATGGACCTTCATACATTACAGGTCTTGCTACATCAATAACTTGAATGTTTAGAGGAGATGTAGTCTCCATATTGAAGCAGTCAAACAACTCTGTCCTCAACATGTTACCATCTCCAGTATCAACTGCCTGTTGATAGAAGGGGAAACAATATTGTACTCCTGCATTAGCAGCGATTCCACGGAGTGCTGCATATTGGAACATTTGATTTCCAATACGACCCAATCTTCCTAAGTGATTAAATCCAATCATTTTGTTTGTGTGTAAGTACTTTCGCAAAACCACTTATAGGTTTCTTCAAGACCTCTTCTCAGGTCATACTTTGGTTTCCATCCAAGGTCATAGAACCTAGTAGAATCCAAAGGTCTATTAGGAGTTCCGTTGGGCATATCAGTATTCCACTTAATATTACCACTATAGTTTACAATACCAGAGATGGTTTTACATAAATCCATAATGGAAACATTTTGACCAGACCCGACATTGTAGAGTTCTGCATTATCAGTACAGGCATCCATAGCAAACACAATAGCATCTGCTAGGTCATCACAATGGATAAACTCCCGTAGTGGAGAACCATCGCCCCAGAAAGTAACTTCCTCAAGTTGATTGTGGAACTTACTGAACATCGATGGGATTACATGACCATTCTCTGGATGGAAGTTATCATTAGGACCATAGATGTTGCAAGGCATCAGGCAGGTTGATTTAAAACCAAACTGCTTGTGATATGCTTCCAGCATTTTGATACCGGAGATTTTAGCAACAGCATAGGCATCGTTAGTGGGTTCCAGATGGTCAGTCATCAAGGAACTTTCTTTAACAGGAACTGGTGCAAACTTAGGGTAGATACAAACTGAACCCAAGAAGAGGAACTTCTTAACACCAGCATGATATGCCTCATGAATCAGATTAGTCTGAATCATGATGTTCTCATAGATGAACTCACCAGAGTATGTGTTATTAGCATTGATACCACCAACCCTAGCGGCGGCATCAATAACATACTCTACTTCATTATTCTTGAAATATTCTTTGACTGCAACCTGGTCAATCAGGTCCAGTTCTTTTCTCCTGGGAGTCAGCAGATTCTTATATCCCAGAGATTTTAGTTTTCTTACAACTGCAGAACCAACTAGTCCGCCAGACCCGGCGACCAGCACTTTGGAATTACTGTCCATAGATACACATGTCCTCAACTAATTCTTTAAAGGAAGTCTTGGGTTCCCATCCCAGTTTTTCCTTCGCCTTTGTGGCGTCACCTAATAAAGTCTCAACTTCAGTAGGACGGAAATATTTAGGGTCTACTTTGACGACTGGTCTCTTAGTGTTCCAGTCATAACCAACTTCATTCAATCCTTCACCCATCCACTCAATCTTCATACCAAAGATTGGAGCCGCTGCATTTACAAAATCACGAACTGAGTGTTGAATGCCTGTAGCGATTACATAGTCATCTGGTTCATCCTGCTGGAGCATCAACCACATTGCTTCTACATAATCCTTTGCGTGTCCCCAGTCGCGTTTAGCATCAAGGTTTCCAAGATACAAGCACTCCTGAAGACCTACAGAAACCTTTGATAATCCTCTAGTAATCTTACGGGTTACAAATGTTTCACCACGCCTTGGAGATTCGTGATTGAATAGGATACCAGAACTAGCGTGCATATCATATGCTTCACGATAGTTTTTGATAATCCAATATGCGTAGAGTTTTGCTACACCATATGGAGAGCGTGGATAGAAAGGAGTGGTCTCAGTCTGTGGAGTTTCCTGAACCAGACCATACAGTTCGCTGGTAGATGCCTGGTAGATACGAACATCTTTCTCCATACCCAGAAGACGAACTGCTTCCAAGATACGGAGAGTTCCTAGAGCATCAACATCACCACAGTATTCAGGCATCTCAAAAGAAACCTTAACATGACTCATAGCCCCAAGGTTATAGATTTCCTCCGGCTCAACCCTTTTAATGATATTGACTATGTTTGTAGAGTCAGTTAAATCACCATAGTGAAGTGTAATCTTATCGTAGATATTATCAATACGATGAGTATTGATAAGAGAAGAACGGCGAACAATACCATGAACTTCATATCCTTTTTCAAGAAGGAGTTCTGCAAGGTATGAACCGTCCTGCCCAGTAATACCGGTAATCAGGGCAATGGTCATATTATACTCGTTTTTATCATTATACTAAAAAAGACCCTTGGAGTCAAGGGTCTTTGCAGGTCTTCATGCACGCCAAGTTATTTTTAAAGAGTAATAACTAAATCTCTGCGGAGGTTCCCCACCCACACCACCTGCTCTTTAGAGAAGCAGGAAACTCCAGGGGTCTAATGACCATCCCGACCAGGGCAACTTTAGAGTCGTTCCGTGACTTTAACCTGAACAGATTCAAGGTCTCGGAACACATGTTCCATTAACATTTCATAATCATCAAGCGGTTCACCTGAAAACACCACTCCTTCGTTTTCGTAGAAGCGGCGCACCTTTTTGAAAAGTTTCGGATTCTTTACATCAAGGAAAATTTCGCCATTAGCAGCAGCACGAAGAGTGCTGATGTCCTTCTTAAATTTTTCAGTCAGTGCCATTGTTATGTTTGGTTTGCCCTACTATTATAACCTATACCGTCGCTCTTGTCAAGGAGTGTCAGTGACGAAAGCAGAGGAGGACATATTAGTCATTGTCTGGTCTGCATTTCCGACTCTATCCTCAATAGTTGGGAAGGTATCACCATCACCCATTCTATAAACGTGAGCAGCTGATGGACTGAAGGCAGTAAGGTCAGTTGGTACTCCAGAGTTGTA
>Ga0213860_10000186_pt1 | contig 24730 bp, 40 predicted proteins | sample PICome_3_FD_160118 | JGI IMG/M metagenome (GOLD analysis project Ga0213860, IMG submission 160118) | Coastal seawater microbial communities near Pivers Island, North Carolina, United States - PICO550 | ecosystem: Environmental > Aquatic > Marine > Coastal | place: USA: North Carolina...
TATTGGGATTAGTCCCGCCGATGGATTCCTGGGTAAGGGTGGTCTTGGGTTATTTGGTGGCCCCGGTCAGCCTTTCGGTGGACCCGCCACCGCTCAGGTGTATGGAGTAAATCCATTTGATACCGTAGATAAGAATCCATTCGTGGCTCAACAGGCAATGGATCAGATGGCACAGAATGAATTGATTGCAAAGGGATTCATGGATGCACCGGTTGGTGCGCTTGGTACTGGACTTGGTGCTTTGAATAAACTTGGTGCGACTGCTGATGTAATCAAAGGTTTGCTTCCACAGGAACAACCTGCGGCAGGAGTTTTCTCAAATGGTGTGAATCCTAGACAGCAAGGGGGTGGAATAAAAGTAACCCCCAGATCGCAAACACCACTTAATCGACCAGTCAATCTTGCTCAGCCACCAGGCATGATGGTGGCTCCCGGTGCAGGTGCAATGTCACCAGGTGGTGGTACATATGTTGACCAGGTAGGAAAAGCAGCAGCGCAAGAAGCCGCACAAAGAGCTGGTGGTGTGCGTTCAGCTGATCCGAGGGTGGAGTCACTCAAGAAAATTCATGGGGGTAGACCTACGACCATGGGTTTGGGTGAAAGATATTTTTCAATGTGATCTCATATCGTAGATTTAAGGAATTTATAAAAGTAGCTTTCGGGGACGATGTAAGGCTTCCCCAGTATGTTGCCATCCTTAAGGCTGCGATAAAAATTGCTGTAAAAAGGGTAGGGAGACGGAAATGGTTCTCCCGAATGATGATTTGTTACAGGTGCCCAATATTTAACAGCTATAGCAAAAGGTGTCGCCCATTTGATGGATCCGTATTGGGTTGCGGATGCTACACACCATACAAGGCACTTCTCGAGGATGAATGCTGGGGAAGGAAAAGGTTTGGAGAGAGAATAGGATGGAAATAAAGTGGAACAAATTCAAGGGCACCATCAAGGGATCTGGGTGCGACTGTACCATTGAAATGATGGACTTATTTGAACCACAGTGGTTTGCCAGATTCTTCCGCGCAAATGAAGAAGAAATGGAGATGGCAATAAACAACTTTGAAGAGGGTGAGCTGGATCAGGCTCACAAGTGGTGCGAAAAACAAATCACTGACTATGAGCAACGAAAAGGAAAAGATACTCGAGACTAGAAAGCAAAACATCGAAATGGATCTTAAGGTGGTGGAAAATAACCAAAAGAGACTGGAAGATGAAAAAGCTAAACTCATCCTAAAGCTTATCGAGACAAGAGAATATTTGTTGTCTTTGAAAGAGCAGGATGAATAAATTTGTCCCGAGGAAAATAAAAGATAGGTGGATTATTCGATCCCAGGGTGCACTGGGGGAGGCACCTGTCGGCCCCAGACTCGCCAAAGGTGCACCATTTCCTAAAGAAATTGGACTCATTTTTGAAAAAAAATCCGATGCGCTACGCGCATCTGTGTTATGGGAAGAGTGGTACCAAGGGCAACCCTACGTCAAAAAGTCTGAGAAACGCAAAGCGAAGTATCTTGCATGATTTAGTAACACGATTTAATATGTAACAATGGCTGGGGATATAATGGCAGATGTGGGTGATTATGGTGGTGGCACGGGTGTAGATTTGCTTAACTCCTTGCCGATGGCGCCACTCAATGAGATGGTTACTTTTGATTCAACCTCTACTGCACCACCAATACGACCAGATGGCTTTAGTCCTGGCTCCGCCTATAGTAATGATTTAGGGAACTTCCTAACTCTTTCAAGGAAAATGTCAGATGGTGACCCGCTATGGGAGAATATGATCGAGTTTGTAGACATGACTGGTGTTGCTTCGTATGATGACGCATGGAGGGCATACACTGACTACAAGAAGGGTGATATTGGGGAGTTGACATTAATGCTGGAGGGAATGGGTGCTTTGCCGATAGTTGGAAAAATAAAAAGATTCATGGCAATAGATATGATGCCCAATGCCACTGCTACTGAAAAAGCTGTTGCAAAAGCCATGAATGCTTACGGAAAGGCAAAAGTCCCGCTAGAGGTAGTGAACAAATATGATGCGGTTGATGATGCTCTGGATGACAATGTAGATCCTTTGATCAAGGTACTTTACGGAACAGAATAATGGCTAGAAAAGCGAAAAAGAAACCAGCTAAGTCAAAAAAGGATGCCTGCTACCACAAGGTAAAGCGTTCTTACAAGGTGTTCCCTTCTGCCTATGCAAGTGGTGCTATAGCCAAATGCAGGAAGAAGAGGGCAGGAAAGAAAAAGTGAAGGGAACCCAATTCGATGATGCAAAACTTATGGATAAGGCTCTTAAGGAGTTCGCCGATTCAGCCCGTACTAAATTTCTTAACGGGATTAAAGAACATAATCCCGATGGTAATCGGGGAATGTGTAAGATGTCTTTTGAGGATCGTATTAAAGCTGCTAAAGAGGAAGTGATCGATTTATGGTTCTATTTAACCTCGATTGAATATGGGCGTAAGAAAGACAGCTAAAGGAGCCGCACTCAAGCGTTGGTTTAAGGAGAAGTGGACAGACCAGAAAGGTCGACCATGCGGTAATAAAAAAACTAAAGGCGTAAAAAAATGCCGACCAAGTAAGAAAATTTCAAAGAAAACACCCAAGACCTGGAAACAGGTTGGTAAAAAGAAAAAAGCGCTCGTAGCTGAAAAGCGCAGAGTAGGCATGGGGCGCAGAACAAAAAAGGCATAATTATGGCATACGGAAAAAAACCAAAAGCAAATAAAAAACCAATGGCGAAAAAACCTTTCAAGCCGTGCAGCTCTTGCCCAAATAAGGCTAAGTGCAGAAAAGCGGGTAAATGCTTAAAGCTTAAAAGATAATGGGCGGAACACACGGAGGAGGACATCATGGCAAAGCCAACAAAAGGAAAGCGATTCGTAAAAGTAGTGCGAAATCCCAAAACGGGGCGTACCCGAAAAGTAAGCTACGGACAAGCGGGAAAAGCAAAGTCCGGCGGAGACCGAATACGTCCAGGTACTAAAAAAGGTGACGCCTATTGCGCGCGAAGCGCAGGTATCAAAAAATGTAAGAAGCCACCTTGCGCAAATGATTTGTCGCGTAAAAAGTGGAAGTGCCGTGGCAAAAAATCAATGAGAGGTAAAAAATGAGGAGTAGTTGTTGTAATTTTTGTGCCATTAAAGATGGCATGCAAGAAAAGGTTAAGAAAGCATCTAAACCCAAGTCGTGGAAAAAGAAATCTCCAGATCTGGAACTTGCCAAGGTAGCATACAAAAACAAGAAGGCGGCTTAAGTCATACGGTTGACATGTCCGATAAGGAACATGGAAAATTCGTTAACGCATTTAAGGTTTTCAAGGAGCAAACTGATTTTGAGAATGAGTTTAGCCCTATAATGCTCAAGTATTATGTGCAAATGGCTTACCTTGAAGGCTGGAAAAATTCAACCAAATGAACATCGAATGGATGGAAGCCCGCAGGTATCTACTGACGAGCTTGACCAATCCAAGCAATGTCCACCTAGTTGACCTAGATGAGTTTGAGGGGTACGGAGAGTGCTCCTGCGAACACTTTAAGTTTCGCTTGTATCCTCGTCTTCGTCTTGGGAAGAAACCTCTGAGCTCTCGCTGTCGCCACCTTCGGCAGGCGCATCTTTTTGAGCGGCGCCAGCAGAAGCTTGCTGAGCCTCTGCCCATGACCTAATTTGACGCGAGTATGCCTCAATAGTTCCAATTGTCATGTGCCCAACAACTTCAGCCAAGTTTAGGTTTCTTTGCTGACCAAGCTGCAGTGCAGTTGCAACAAGAATTTCCGCAAGCGGTGCATCATTAACCTCTTGCTCTGCGTTTTTAGGTATCTCCTTTTTAGGAGCAGATTTTTTACTTTTTTTGCTCATTTATTTAATATTTGATCTAGTATTAAAACCACAGCTATTACAAAAGCTGCGTATAAAATAATTGTCTCCATCACCAAAGATCTCCTGTTACTTTATGAACTACTTTGTGAAATGAATACTTACCCCAATTGATCGAATATCTTGGAGTCTTATCCTTCTGCGCTTCTGGTTTATGCAAAATCCACGAAGGAAATGTGTAGATAATATCTTTACCAGGCTTAATCTTTTCCTTTGCTCCGCACATAAATAAGCTTAATTCGCCACCATCTTTAGGGGGATTCAGGTAGCACACTGATGTTATTGTGGAGTCCTGAATATGATTATGCCAAACTTTGTGCGGAGGCAAGAGATCCGGCTTAGACCACTTCTCGTTGGTTTGCTTGTAAACAGAGAAATCAGAATCCATAGGACAAAACTTCTCCTGAAATAAATAAAAATTACTAAAAACTGATTCGTGGATGTCTCGAAGGTTCAACCAGAGCTTGTCTCTTCTCAACGGAACATTGTATCCAACCTTCCCCTTTTCTTCATGGAATTGCGCATCGATCTCTTCTTTATGAGCAGTAAGTAGGTCATGGAGTCCAGTGACGAAGTACCCATGGATATACTTACTTATATCTATGAACTTCGATTTTACCATGGCACCTGTTTGCTAGCTATGTACAGATTCATCGCATCTCTTGCGATTGTACTAAATGAATCGCTCCCACCTGCCTCAAGAACAGCTTCATATTGCTTGCGATCCATTGTGAAACCTACTTGCTTTAATCCTTTATTTCTCTTGGATTTCTTTAGTTCATTTCTTTCTGACGCAGGTCTTTTACTCCAAAACCCTTTAGCTGCTTTAGTTATATCCGATTCTGCGCAAGATTTTATAATCTTAAAATAATCATCCTTGGTAATAATGTTGTCGTCATCCCAAGGAGGGGGTTTAGGGATCCGATTGCGAAAGAGTTTAGTTTTCATTGGCTTCGGGTATTGGCAGTCCGCATATTGGGCAAAAATCCCCGTGCCCAGGCATTGGGCAGCATGTGTTTCTATCGCACTTGTATGAACATGCGCTCATTTGTAATACAATTATTGCAAGTAAATACTTCATGTCTTTTTCCTGAATCCCATTTTTGCCATTTCCTTAACCTTTCTTTTGCCCATTGCAGTAGGCGTGTTCTTGGCAGTGCTGACTTGAACCAACTTAATTCCATTAGAACGCCTTTTGTTTTTCCCAAAGGCACCTTTTGTGTGTCTTGCGGATTTACCACTCATATTAAGTATCCTTTCTCTCTCGCCCATGCGGGCTCTCTATGAATTTTGTCATGACAGAATCGGCATGTGGACAACCAGGAGTCCACATCAAGATAATGCTTCCCCCTCCCCGCCTTGTGGTGAATGTCCGTTGCGTTCGCCTTCATACACACTTCGCAGATAGGTAGTTTGTCCAAAAACTCCTTTCTTAGGATCCCATACTCCTTCATTTCTTTGGATCGACGCTTCGAGACTTTCCTTAATGGCGTTTTTCTTTTGAGAGGCCCGCCACGCTTCATTGTTCATCCGAATTATTGTTTCCAGATCCCACATATAACCATCCGCAAAAAGTAAAAAGTATTAAGAAAAAAAGAATTGCCCACATCTGTTACACGAATTTGTATGTAACATTATGCAAAGAGTCAACAAAGATGAACCGGTAGAATTAGAATTTGATTACTATTTATGTTTAGCAAAAATTATCGACGAAGGTTATCCTTCAATACCGCACTTATTTTGCCCAACCTATTCAGTCCCCGTAACCCCGAATAAAGGCCAAAACGCAGAAGGCGACAAAGCCCCAGAAGAGCACGCCACAGAGGACGCACCCTTCGGGGAAGAAAGTAGATAAATCTAAAAGCACGCCTAAGCATCTTTCTTATCTAGGAAGGTTAATTTATCCAGTGTGACCACGGGCTTCTGAAACTTATGTCCATCCTTTTCCCACTGCTCAACATGAAGTGGTCCTCTGATTCTCAAGTTTTTACCTTTAAGAGATAAATTCATGAGCTTGTCATTCAGTTTGTCACTCCAGGAGATTACTGTAATGTAGGATGTTCTTTCTCCGTCTCCTATTTTTTCATTTACAGCCAACCTAAGTTCAAGAAGGGGTCTTTTCCCCGCCTGTCTCATTTCTGGCTCTGCAACCGACGTTCCTATGATGTTTGTATATATTTCTCCTAACATTGTATTTTTTATTTATTGATTAAAGAAGACTCAGTTGATCTTCCTGTAAATTTTCATCGACCATGACCTGTCTTACGGTTTTGCCTGTTACTGGACATTTAGTGGCACCCACCTCTTTCACATATCCAGAATTTACAAGCTCAGTAATCCTGGGTCTCACCGAGTTCATGTCGGGAAACCCCATAAGGTCTTTGACCTCCCTGTCTGTAAGTTTCGATGAGTTTTTGTATAATGTTATATAAACATCCCTCCGCCTACCACTAAGCTCGGGTTTGATGTCATGGTATGATTCTATGCTGTTTGAATGTATCATTTTTTCCTCCTTAATTTTGAAGTCTATCTATGCTTTGGAAATCTCCCTGTATTGGTTGCCGTGCAACCTTATGGAGTCTTGGTTCTGGTGGTGGATCCTCTTTCTGCCTAAATCTCTGCGTAAACCTATCGAATGTTACACGATCTTTCGTGTGACCAATTGGACCAAAACGATTTTTGTTTACGATAATATCAGTAGTTTCAGTGTCCCCACCTGCTTTCATTTCTCGGTGCAACATCACCACAATGTCAGCGTCCTGCTCGATCTGCCCAGATTCTCTAAGATTATGAAGGGCAGGGGGTCCACCAGTTTTGGCTGAATCTCTGTTTAACTGACAGATGAGAAATACAACCAAATCTAGTTCTTTTGCCAACCTCTTACACGCCTTTGATATTTGAGCGACCTGCTGTTCCCTTACATCTCTCTTGTCTTCAGGTTCCATCAAGCCAAGGTAATCAATAAACACCGCATCGAGTCCCACTTTACGATTCATAGTCTTTGCCTGTGCTCGGATCTGAGAGATTGTTTGTGCTGGATCGTCGTCCACCCATATCGGAAGTTCAGAAATATTCTCCAAACCCTCCTTCAGTTTTCTCCTATCGTCTTCGTTATCGGTTCTGTCAGCGAATTTTGATAGATTTACCCCTTTGTCGATTGCCGCTAGTTTCTTTCCCAACTGATCCTTGGACATCTCGAGGCTGAAAAACAATATCTTCTTGTTTTTATGAGCAGCATGGTGAGCCACATTCATTGAAAATGTTGTTTTTCCGATTGATGGTCGGGCTGCCACCACAACCATTTGTCCCGCCCTAAACCCTCCATCTAGAATTTTATTCAGAAAAGGAATATTTGTAACGATAGTCGCACCGCCCTTTTCCCTTTCCTCCTTCATGGCAAGATGGGTGGCTTCTGCTAATTCTTTTGCAGATACTAGGGTTTTATTATTTGGCTCAATTAGATTTGCAAGTGATTCTTCGAATTTTACCGCAATCTTGGTAGGATCATCTAATTTTCCCGAATCATCGATCTCCTGTTTGATTTTTCTCGATAACTTTTCGAGTTCTCTAAATTTTAAGGCTTTTACGAGCCGATCGACAAATTCTCTACCCCTCCGTGATGTCTCACAACATAGGAGCACTGAATTGGTGAAGTTTGGATTACTCTGTTTCCAGTCCTTAGGCAGTCTATTCATCGCCCCAAACATGCCGAAGTCATCAGCCCTATCAGCCTCCTTGAGAGCAACAAAATATTGCCTTATGGAATCGTCACAAAAATGATTTTCTGAAACGCCGCACTCAATAGCATATGACCAAATGTCATAAGTCTCATCACAATCATCATGCCTTGTGGTGGAGACAAAGCCTCGTTCAGCGTCGTAATCACAGTAATTACTCAATGTCATACGCTATACCCCCTTCCGCATCTTCGTTGGTTTCATTCTCGTACCCTCCGTCGGTAAGCCATGAGTTAGGATGCTTTGGATGCCTGCCTTTCAATTCTTGCTTACGACAATAATCATTAAATTTATCGCAGGTTTCCTCGGGACATAATTCCCTTAAATCTTCCCAATGATCGCTTATTGTTTTTACCACTCTTTTGGGGAACATTTTTGTGTCACAATTCACCCAAAACTTTTTGAACCAAACTTGAACCGCCTGTTTTTTATCATCTGTCGGACTCGACGATTTATCTTTAGATAAATCTAAATTAGTATCACACGTACGCGCGTGAGAATTGTCCGACACATGTCCGACATTTGGTACTTTTTCGGCTTGTCCATTTGTCCGACACATGTCCGACAAATTTGATTGTATTCTCCAACCACATTGAGCCATGTAAATCTCTAATCCTGCTCGAGCAATTTCACTTGGTTTCTTACCTGTTGCGTTAGTAAACGCTTGTAGATTTGCCAAAGCCTCGGGAGATAGTCTAAATGATATTCTGTCGCTCATCTGCTTATCTCCACCCACGTGGCTTCCTTTTTGTACGCGTTGACCTTCTCTTGCGAGACTTGGAGGATGATGGAGTTCGGGTCATCTTCAGGAATAATTCCTGCAAGCCTGAGCGCATCGATGAGATGCTTTTGTCCCCCAACAAGGTTGTCTGGGTCGCAGATTCTGACCCGCATTGAGATAATGCGTATTCTATGGCGTTTCCTACTGCCATTGTCATTTCCCTCTTTTCTTTTAATCGCTCCCATTGATTCCACCTCAAAAAAGTGTTCAGCGAAGGGGTTCTCTTCAGTACCTTCAAGGTTATCTTCTCTCCCTGTTCCATTACTTTTTTGGGGCATGTGATTTCATTATTGAAGGAGCTTTTGGTTTACTTCTGGCAATATCCTTAAGCCTCTCTTGCAGGTCTTTTTTCGCTTCTGCCTTACTCATTCCTGTACTGTCTGACCATACGGAAATAAATGGCGTCATTGAAAATTTCATCGCACTAAGCAATTTATCCCAACCTATGACATTAGTATCCATTATTACATTCGCCACCTCTTTTGCGTCATAAGAGGTAATCGATCCACCTCCACGCAGTTTATATCCTGGCACACTCTCTTCATTCTCCTCCAGCCTTGCCTTGACTGCCGCTTTTATTGCTTTGGCAAACGCTTCAGCAAATACCGCCAAGGACATTGCTTCTGCCAAATCTTCATCTTTCAACCAATCTTCCATATTTTCCCTCCATTATTACTTTCATTAAATTTCGTGCTTCAGGACAAAACGGGACCGCCGAGCACCATTTGCACTGCGACGGCCCCGCCGTTCTTGGAGCATTCTCATCCATTGCCTCATTTACTACTTCTGTAATCCACTCACCCTTACCCTTAAGATGAGCATCAGTGTATGAGGCAGTCGTGTACATGGGCTCCTTGAAAGGCTCAATTAAGGCTACAAAAACCTCTGAGACCTTAGGGTAGTTTTTGTGTACCAAGGCAGCTTGAGCAAGTAGCTGTATGTTATCAAAAGCAGGATCATGATCCCCTCTTAATGTTTTATAGTCCGCAAGAAATGCGAACTCAGTCAGTTTGTTTTCAACTAACTTGCTCCATGTCTCTAAGTAGTCAAGTTGCCCTGACCATTTACCATCCCACCACAACCGCACCTCACGTTCGATTGTAGTTTCATTTTCCTTCAGACCGAGATCTTCCCTGCACCACTCAAGTGCCTGACGACATCTAAGTGCACAAATCCGTTGCTCGTCATCCAAAATCTCATCCAGTGGCGTCTGATTCTCCTCATGCTCATGTCTTATTGTACCCTCACTGGCGGCATCACTGTCCCCATACCAAGGGAACTTTTGATTAGCCATGTGGTACCCTCTGCATTTTACGATAGCAGAGATCTTCGACGCGGAAGGAGCTCCGCCTCTTTCGTCACCCATTTAAGGTAGCCCTTTCGATGCCGTGAACCAAAACATTTGGAATAGTCATACCTCGCTCCACCCTGAGATATGAAATTTTCTTGCCAGACAAAAAGTGATTCCAAGATATTATGCCACCTTTGATTAGCCAACCCGGCTCCATAATGGTTTTCTCATTAAGCTTTCTTAGGATTGCATTTCTGAATACTAAGGTGGGGCATCCCTTTTCCAGTCCAACTCCGTCAAACACTTTATCCATAAATGAATGCACCATCGTTTTGTCGAAAGACTGTGCTCTAACTAGAAGATAGTACAAAGCAACCAAGGGAGAGAGTCTTACTGGTAGCGACTTTCTCCATCTTGATACGAGCGGTATCATATGCTCTATCTCGGGATATTTTTCGCAATATGCATTTATTTCAGAATTTGAAATTGCTATTCTACTTGCACTTCCATTCCCACTGATCCTTCTGTCTAGGTCAAATTTACCGACCAAGGAAATTGCTGCAGCAAGTTGCGTGGTGTACTTGTGGTCGTTTGCAGATAAAACATCCGAAAGATTTCTTTTCTTTCCTTGATTGAGTGAATCAAAAGCGGTTGTGTGCCTCTTTCCCAACTCTACAACTATTGTAGTAAATGATGCTTGGCTTTTTATGCAGGCATGGAGCCTGTGTTGACCATCTATTAGTTTTCCGTCCTGAAAAACAATCGACTCTCCATTTAGCATCCAGTAACCTTTATTCATGGAGCGTATATATCTCTCGACAGTAGCTTTAGATAGGTTCCTGTTCTTGGTTTGCTGACCGAGCATTGACTCTGCAAAGTCGGGAGTAATTTTCATTACTCTCACAAAAAGATCATGCTCATGATTATATAACCATTCATCCCCTCTCGATCCGAGGTTTGATTGTGGATTACTTGTTTTAGGTTTTTCTAGTGTTATCATATTTCCCTCCAGTGTTTATTGTTAAGCTACTCGCCCGAATCCCTGATTCCCGTCTTGATTTTTGCTTTTCGCATACATCATCAAGGCTTCGGCAAACTCCCTATTATTCATGGAGTCTGTTTTGTCAGAAAAGTAATCTAGGTAGGTCGGATCTTCTTCCATGATTTGACCTACAGTCTTGCCTTTATGCTTTTTGTAGTCACAAATCACATCTTTCCATGACTTTTCCTCCTGCACAGCTATGGGATCATTTTCCTCTAGCCACCCCTGTGGGGTAGAGTGCTGATCAGTAATGTCATCACCCACATACTTAATCTCTTCCTCTGAGAGTGCTTGTGACTGGAGGATTTTGCCGACCTTTATATTTTTTCTTTCCTCTGCTCGGGCTTCCCTTAGTTTCTCCGCTTCATCATCCTCCTCTTGAGTGCGCTCGAGAGGATCATCCTTAGACCAAAGTTGCCACGCATACCCGAATAAGGCGGCGGCGGCTTTACACGCCCCACGGACAAAAGAGTCTGCAACATCCCTTGACCCGATTTTATCTCCCGCAATTGGTTGCATTCGATTATCCATGATCGCATGAGGAATCCCTGCGGTCATTGTCCCGTCGATATGGGTAAAACGAATGACTAAATAGCACGATCCATCGGGTGCTTTGTGAACTTGATTCCCATCAATATCCAATGCCATTTCGGGCATCCATCCTGGTGCCTTAGATCTTACATCGTGCAAGGTGCGACCCCAGTTAATGTAACTTGCGTTAAATGTTCCCGTCCCTTTTTGTGATACATTTTCAGGGTCAGCGAGACCGTTAAGATTTGGTAATTCCATATTGCTCTCCTCCATTTTGATTTACGACAAACTCAGGGCACTCAACCGCCTCACGAGTATTTGCTAGTTCAACAATTTCATCCTTTTTCCATCTTGGTGTTTTAAAACCGGGAAGTTTGATTGGACGAATGATTCGATGGCGCTCCAAATGCGCCAAGTATCTGTAGCCTGCCGTGGCTTTTAGACCAAGAAAGGATATTACTTCAGACCCTTTCATTAAGTATGATTCTTTACTATTCTCATCCATGAAGAAGGGTTATGAATGATGATAAAGGAAAAGAAAAGAAAAAAATTAATTTATGTTAAAATTTCTATTTATTTGACAGATAGTGATACAAAAAGATAAAGAAGGAAATTGCCCCATTTGCTTTTTGGAGAAAGCTATAATGACAAAAAATAAAAATAACACCCTATACGCGATTAACACTAGAATCCCTTTGGACTTAGCGGAGAAGATGAACAACCATCTAGCTATTACTAAGAAATCAGCCTCTGCATTCATAATGGATGCAATCGTTGAATACTTAGACCAAATATATTGCGAAAACTATAAGCCAACCAAAGCTCTGCAGATTGATAGGTTCGCTGCTGACATAGAAAGGAAATAATAATAATGAATACCACCACCCAAAACATAACTATATTACATGACGCCCAGGAATGGAGCACTGATTTGGATGGTGAGATTGGCGAAGTAAGAGTTGATGGTACTCGATTAAATGATGTGCATGACCTGACCTTAAAGGTAGAGAAGGTAGAGGGGATCGCTCAAAGTTTAAAGACATTGGTCTTATGCCTTGGTGTAATCTTGATGATCTCCTTGATCTGTAATATCAGCATAGCTACATGGGTGCTAATACACGACAGTTGTACCCTAGATGCAATAGAGCAAATTTTGGCAACAAAATGACAACATACTCATGAACCCTTGTAAATAAGCGAAACTGCACCCGCTTTGGGAGCAGGAGGCCGTGAGTTCGAATCTCACCGTCCCGACCATTTTAAAATAGCGTCAATCCCACTAAACAAGCACCTCTCAGCAATGGGGGGTGTTTTTTTGTTTACTTCACTAAGTTTCACGAATACCCACAAATTTATGGTTATTTTGGCAACAAATTTGGCAATATGAAAGTTGTAATTAAAAAACGCACAGTTCGTGGATCTGTAAAATGGGTCGTGGATGTTCAGCATGACGGAAAAAGAAGAAGAAAATTTTTTAATTCAGTAATTGAAGCAAAAGCATTCGATGTCTTATCTTGGATGGCAGAGGTCAGAAAGAAGGAGCCAGTTGGAGAGGAGACGATACTATTTGTTGCAAAAGAACTTTATTATAACGACTATCTAGAAAATAATTTTAACCCCAATAAGCCGAAACAGAAGGGGTACAGAACTACAGTAGAGAGAGTAAATAAATTCCTAGACTGGTTTGGAGAGGATCGTCCCGTTCATGAGGTAACCGTTAATGATTATAAGGACTATGTAATGTCTGGTAAGTGGTCTGAAGAAACTAAAGCAGGATACAGTCGGGCTGTTCGTACATTTATGGCATGGTGCGCAAAGAAAGGCTTTGGTGGAAATGTACAGGACTGGTACATATCAACTAACCCATGTCTAAAAAACTCAAAAAAGAAGACATATTCTAAGCTGCCTGAGATAGTTACACCCGAGCAGGCTGAGGGTTTATTGAATGAGATAACGGACAAATACCGTCCTGCACTCGCTCTTATGTTATTTGCCGGAATTAGACCAGAGATAGAAATGCTTACACTTGATTACTCTACAATTCGTTGGGGTAAATCAATAGGATTAAGGGCAGAACACACCAAGACCGGTAGAGAGAGATGGATTAAGCCACCTGAAAATCTATGGAGTTGGATACCTAAAAAGAAGATCAATATTATGCCAAGCTATAATTCAGTTAATAAGGCAAGATATAGAGCGTCCAAAAGATTAGGTTTTAATTATCCACCCAATGGTGCCAGGCATTCGTTCGGTAGTTATGGGTACTGGAGATCTTTCGAGTGGGCATTAGATACCATGGGGCACATGTCATCCGAAACATTCCTTAAAAATTATAAGAACAATCGAGTAGATAAGGAATTATCCGATAAATATTTTGCGATAATGGGCTAACATATATTCCGTAACACGAATTTTCGTGTTGCATTTATCGCTGGATGTGCAAATTTTAAAATCCATGGATTGGCATGAAAAAAATAATATACCTAAATCAAAAGTGGAGGCTTTTGACCTATACGATAGAATAAAGTCTACCGTTGGGGAGTATTGTGATGACTGGATTCTGGTTGGTAAACGCTGCGACGATGACGCAAAGCATGTTATCATCGGAACGACCGATAAAGGGTGGGGAGACCTGAAACCAGTATATGACAACATCCAAAAGTGGAAAAAAGACTCCTTGGGAGATCCTTGAAGAATATCCACCTGCTTTAGTTAGGTTGCTTGCCAGGAGGCAGTTTGCCCCCAAGCATGTGCGTGCAATGTCAGATCAAGAGATTGCAGTTGGTGGCGAGTTGCCCGTAGTCGAAGTACAGAAAATAAGCAAAATGACATCATGGGATTCTCTGCCCATTTCTAAAATTAAATCTTTTTGCATGGGTTGTAATTTTGATCCTTTTAACTGTTACGACAGGAATCGCGCACGTGCTTATACTAGGAGTTCTGCGAAATTTAGTTATTTAAAACAATCAGGTCATTGGGAGACAGTATTTCTTCCTTTGATAAAATTACTGGAAAATGCCCAAAAGTCATAAGATAAGCACGGATCTGTTAGGGCAAGCTATGGTTGATTTTGATGGCGACTACGCAAAGGTTGCGGAGCATTTTGGTGTAAGGAATGATTACATAAGAAAACGAGTTTCCACTGATGCCAAATTAAGATCTATTTGGATAAAGAATGGCACTGCCGACCCGTTGCCTGACTCCGTTGAGATACTGGCAAGAGAAGAATCGCCCGAGGTGAAGAATAAGCGAATGCTAGAAGCATTAAACAAAAATGGCAGGGATGCCTTTGAGAATGATCTCAAGTCGATGCTCAATAATCCTAATAATGCTGAAAAATTAGAAGTATTTAAAGAGTTTGATGATTCGGTTGGAATGTTTATGGCAGAAGCTTTGCGTGTTACGCAAAAACTAAACATACGACAAAATGTTGCTTTATTTGAGGTAGGAGAACAATTAAGGGAAGAGCTCCAGGATGAAATGATGGATCCTGAGGAAAAGGCTTTGAAGACCAGACTACTAATACAGGCATGCGAGCAACAGGGTAAGTTCCATGACAGACTCTTGAAGGGATTAGAGTTTCAACTAAAACTTTATGATCAAAAAGAGAAGTCTGGTGTTAAAAAGAAACCAGGGTTCAGACCATTAAAAGAACTGAAAGATGTCGAAGAAGAAGCTCAAGGACAAGGTACTAGCTGAGCGTCTCGCCCAAGCAGTAGAGCATGAAAGCGAGGAAACAAAAGAGGTATCCAGCTGGACTCCTTCGCTCAGCCCTACTCAGCAACGCATATTTGATGATCCTGCAAAGTATATACTTGCTTATGGTGAACGGGGTTCCGGAAAAACTTTTTCACTCGGTGGCCATAAACTTGTTCGTCACTGCTATGAAAACTTTAATGCACTAGCTTTAATTATAGTAGGTGTTAGGTCTCAGGCTACCCTTGGTGGAGTGTGGCATAAACTGCAAGTCGAAATACTACCCGAGTGGGTAGAGGGTATAAATTTATCGCACACAGATGAAAGACAGGATACTCAAAAAAATTTATATATAGATATAGAGAATCGATTTGGTGGTCATTCTCGAGTTGTTCTTATATCTGTTCCGTATGGTGCTTTCATTAAGGATCGGATCAAAGGTTTTGAGCCCAGTCTTGTTTTTGTGGACGAGCTCACCAACTTAGATACACCAGATTACTTCAATGCGGTGGTTCAACAGTTGGGTAGACGGCAGGGGATACATGGCCCCCAGCAGTATTTAGCTGCTTGCAATCCCGACGGACCCAGCCACTGGGTTTATAAAAGATTTTTTGAGGAACCTTATGATGCTGATGGTAACTGGAATGAAGACTATTCAACATATCATGTTCCTATTAAGGAAAATGAAGCAAACTTACCGCTCGGCTATTACGATCGAATCATAGAGGCAGTAAAATCTGATCCCGTCGAGGAGGCGAGAATGGTAAGGGGTGAGTGGATAGATCGCCCTGCAGGAGATGCAATCTTCGGTCCTTATTTCAATAATGCAATGCACATTAAGGGTGATGCAAAAAACGGAATACTGCCATCTACGAAATATCCGATAATTTGCGGATGGGATCCGGGTTCTGTAAATAATGCCATAATTTTTATGCAAGCATTACCAGGTGCAGATAAAACAATCTGGGCTGTATTTGACGAAATGGTCGTAATAAATAAAAAACTTCCATACACCACATTAATTCCAATGGTCATGCGCAAAATGTCATACTGGAATAGACGCATGAATCATAAATTTAAATATATACACATTTCAGATAATTCTGCATTTAATCAGTATCGAGCAAAAACAGGCTCTTACGATGTGAGGGATATACAAGAAATATCTAAAGAAAAGTGCGCAACTTTTAAACTGGAACCAATAAGAATGAAAGCTGCACCAAAGTTTAGTGGATCTGTCGAGGCAAGGGTTAGGTTGATGATAGCGAAGCTCGCATCCGAAGAGTTCCTGATGTCGGCTCAGTGCACCAAATGCGCAAAAATGTTTAAGAATTTAGTTAGTGAAAAGCCTAGCAAAAATTATGACCCCAATGTTGCATTCAAACCAAAGAGAAGTGTTTATGTGCATGCCTTCGATGCCCTGTCTTATCCTATAATTTATTATGAGTCCACCCACTATGTAGATGTGGGTCGTGCATCGGCTGGTGAGATAGTGGAATTAGGGGCTTGATTTTAGTTACAATAAATCCTAAGTTACAAATTATGGAAAGTATTATATCGATAGATCTCAAGAATAATCCTGATCTTTTAGAGGATTTCGAGGGTGTTTCAGTCGGCGATAAGGTTAAGGTTGTTGTTGAGGCATCCGTGAGTGAGTTGTCCGAAAATAGAGCAGCCATGCCACTGGATAATGTTATCTCAATCAACTCCCTCGAGAGTCAAGATGACGAAGAAGGGGAAGAGGTCGAAGAGGAAGAATGATTCAACAGCAGCATCTACACTCATTGAGTGTCATTATGCAAAGTTGGGTCTCCCGAAAATTTGGAATCAGAAGCGCGTAGAGCGCATGTGCGCTTTCTTCCGAATGACATATGCAGAACTGGGCACACTGATCGGAGTGAAAGATTTAGATTTGAAAATAACAAAAACAAGACCTTTGCCCATGTCTGCCTGCATACTGCTTTCAGTCATTGAAGGTAAATTTATGCAAAATTGGGTGCCAGACCCAATAAAAAACATATTCGATTTTACGGGAGATAAAGATGGTTAATTTAGATATACTTGAAAGATTTGGATGCACGCAGGCAAGATTGCGCGAAATATTTACTGCTGAGAAGGGTAAGGACTTGGAGACAAGAGAGAAGTTTCAAGATTTAATACAGTCCAGAATTATAGAAGGCATAAGGTTTTCCACAAAGCATTCCAAGTTATATATGTCAGTGGACATTGCATGGGATAGTATGCCTATAAATAAAGCAACTGTTCCTTTACTTCAGTATGCGCAGGGCAAAATTTCTATTGAGCAGTGCCAGGAAGACTTAACTAATGTCAATGCCGCCGATCAATTTTGCGAATATGATGATGAAGGAAATCTAAAAAATATAAACACTCTTCGCCTGTATGAGGTTAGTGTAAATTTAATTAGATCTTATGTTACTCGTCGAGTAGCTGCGCAAGTGCACCGATTTAGTAATCTCTATCCATATTTTAAGTACGAACCCAGAAGTACCGCGATGGAAGATAAGGTTCGGGCTGATGTATTGTCGCAAAGAGTTGAGATGATGACAGATCAGTTTGGGTACAGGCATTTATGGGAGCAAATTATTAGGCAAATGTTCATGTATGGGCATTCTATTGCATTTCCTGAAACTGCATGGACGGAAGAGGTTCAGTGGAGAGAAACTGTTGATTCGGTAACTGGAGAGAAAAATCTATCCTCTTACTCCGAGATGTCTGGGGTTAAGTTAAAGACACCTCATCCGACTAGAGTTGTATGGGATCAATCGAAACCTTTGCATGACTTAAATATCAATCAGGGGCCAGAATGGATTGGTTACTGGGATATTATCAGGTACGGCGATATTAAAGATAATCCATCTACATGGAACTCCGATGAGATAAGTTTTACCAACTCGCTTCATTCTCTTTATTCTGATTATGCGGAATTTTTCAATTATTACTTCAGTGATAATATGTCTTTTCCAAAGGTGCAGGATCAGTTTCCGTTTCACAACGAGCGCACTCAGCATGTAGGTGTATATTCATCAGAGGATGAGGACAAGGGTATGTTTGTTACCAATATGTGCATGAAGGTAAATCCAAAGCGCGATGGGTTGGGGGATTATCCTCACGATGTGTGGATTAAGTTTACAGTAGCAAGTGACGAAACTGTAATATACGCAGAATACCTACCTTCGCTTCCTGCAATATATGGAGGTATAAATGAAAATGATGATCGCATGGCAAACATTTCAGTTGCGCACGAAATAATGCCTTTCCAGGATCAGCTTTCAAATATCATGACTAAAATGCTTCACGATATGAAGATTAGCATGATGAAAATCTTTTGTATAGACCAGGACGCGCTCGATGATGATGTAAAGGAATACATAAAAGATGCTCTTGCGGAAGATACATTTTATGCAAAACCCAAAGCATTATTCTATTCGGGACAAAAAGCCGCGGACTTAGGAATAAACAACAAAGATTTTATTACTGTTGTTGATGCGCAAAAAGAACTTTCGGCTGGAATCAATCAGTCAATCCAAGCAATCCTCCAGTTGCTTAATCTCGTCGAGCGGTTGCTGATCCTGTCTCCACAAGAGCTTGGTCAGCCCGCTCCAAGAGAGATTAGTGCCACAGAGGTTGCCGAGATAGCTAATACTACCAATAGTATTTACTCTTTTATATCAGAAGGCATAGACGACATGCGCGCTGCAGCAAAAAAGCTGTTTTACGAGCATCTAGTTTCCTGCTCTACCGATAAGTTTATTGTACCAATTAAGCAAAGGTACACAGAGAATGTCATACAGGAAGCAGGGTTTAGATCCCAAGAGGAAGGCCTTTCCGAAGCAAGTGCTAGAAATATTATAGGTGAGCCATCAAATTTAATCCATGAATATCTATTCAGTAGCAGGGATGGTGCAGAAAGAGCAAGGGATACACAATCCGCACAGGTATTAAGTCAAACACTTCAAGGTATGATGCAGGTCGATGGGGTTGCCCAGGCACTTGGAAAAGATAGGATATTCATGTTTTTAAATGAAATATTCAGACTTTCGGGTGCGCACGATTTAAGGCTAGATACAGATGAAGCAGATCAAGCTCAAGAGCTTGGTGACATGCAGAATGAGCAATTTATTGGACAATTGAAAGAGCAATGGCCTCAACTGGTGCAAGCAGTCAAGCAATTGATGGTTGTTGCTAAAGAAGCACAGGAAGCACATGCGGGCGAAGAAAGTGGTCCTCCCGTGCCGGCTGAACCAGAACAACAACCAAAAACAAGTCCCGATCAGCAAGTAATGTTATGAGCGAAGAGCAAGAAAAAGAACAAGTACAAGAGGAGGAAGTTGTACAAGAAGACGTACAAGAAGAGCAGCAAGAAGTGCAGGAAGTTGAGCAGGAGAAACCTAGCTCGCTCTTTGATGCACTATTTGAAGCCGCAGATCAGCCTACAGAGGAGGAGACTCAGGAACCAGAAGAAGACTTAGGGCAACCTATAACATTGAATGAAGCTGTAGATCAACTTTTGACAGACGAGGAGGCGGAACCTGAGGAGCAATCTGAGGAGGAGGAGCCAGAGGGAGATCAAGAGGAGGAAGCTAAGGCTGAGAAAGAGGAGCCTAAAAAAGAGGAGCCCAAGACAACCAAAAAGAAAAAAGTAAAGCAAGTTGTCGATCCTGAAATTGAAACTGAAGATCCCGCTCCACAATATGCTTTCCCGGAAGAAAATCCCGATAAAGAATTTATAGATAGTCTCTTGCCTGAAGAAAAAGATATATATGAATTAGCTAAATTTGCATCCCAAAATATGGATGGATTTAAAGGTAAAGATAAGCAGTTCAAGGATTACTTTGAGAAAACTAAGAACTACATAGATAAAAGAATTACAGAGGATCCAAATGTAGACTTATCTGAGGATGAAGATTACAGGTCATTTATAGAAAAAAATAGACCCGACTTCAGCCAAGTAGACATCAAAAATGTAGAGCGTGAAAGAAATGTCCATGAGGCAATGCGTAGAATTGAGGAAAAGCAAGCTCCTGAAAAAGAGCGCGCACGAATAGAGCAGGAGAGAGCAAGAAAAGCCCCCCAAGTTCACAAGCAAAAATTGGAGTTTAGAGAATATTCAACCAAGGCTTTACCTGAAGAATTTGCGGATGTAACAAAAGATCAGGAATCAATTAAGGCTTTTGCAGAATCAAATCCACTTGAATTTCAAATTGTAAATTCCATTACCACAGACCTACATAACCTTGGTGATCTGCTTTTGGATATAACCCAAGGGATGGTTGCGTTCGATGAGTCAAATCCAGTGCACTCAAAATTACTTTCTTGGGTAAATAAAGAGCAAGAAAACTACATACAGACAGGGCAAACTCAGCAAGATGGTAAAACATTTATGAGAAGGGAGCGCTTTTTTAAGCTACCAGAATCAAAGAGGACGCCGTATTGGACTTGGGATGATGCAGATTTAATTGCGATTCTCACGATGAGGGCAAAGCAAAGGATTGAAGAGTCAGTCACTAGGCAGAGGCAAATACTTGAGAAATCAGGTTACGCAAAACAGGTTGCGCAACCTAAAGAACAAAAGGCTAAGCCGAAGGCTAAACGATCTTCACCACCAAAGGTCGCATCTAAGCCAAGACCAGGAAATACGCCTAATCAATCTCCTGCAACACCAGCTAAAAGTGCTTTTGAGTCGGTTTTGGGAATGTAAAAAACCGATTTTAATATCAACAAAACAAAAGCAAAATTTGTAGATTTAAAGTTTTTTTCAATAAAAAAACCTATTTTCCCCGTCAGTTAAGCCTTTGTGTTATTATAAGAGTTACACGAATAATAGTGTAACAATTAACCTTATATAATAAAATGGCTATAAACGATCCAAACATGCCTGCGCCTTCTCAAGCGGTTGAGCCAGGTTCTACTACAATCAGCCAATCGAACCTTGTGCGTGATGCTGGGTTTGGGCGTATCATTAAATGTGATGACACAACGGGCTGTACTCTTACTAACGCCTCCATCAAGGGTTTGACCCCTGCGGAATTTGAAGCTCTTTCCAATAAGGAAATAGACTTAGCTCGCGTTATTGCAAGCTCGGCAGAAGCAGCAATGCTTGGAGTTCAGGAGCGCGGACTTGTCGCACTTCTTAATAGCTCGATCACAAATATTAAGCCTCTTATCAATAAGGTAAATATTTCTGAGCAATCAATTATCCTTCCATATATCCAGCGTCGTCAGCGTTCGATTATCAATAGTGGTTACTTTGCTGTTGAGAGCGGAAGAGCTGCTGATTCCAACTCTCCAGTTGTATCAGGTTACGCTGTAGGTGGTGGAGATCAAGAGATCACAGTTAATCTTGGTGCATCTGATTGGGCGTCTCCAATCGAGCATATTGAACGCTACTTCTTGGCTGGAGGTTTTGTGATTGTAAACTCTTGGGATGCGAATGGTGATCCAGTTGAGTCCCAGTTTAAAATCTTGGGATCTGCTGATTCTACCGAAAACGGAATCTCAAAAGCTAAAGTAACACTCCGTCCTGTCGGCCCCGATCTTAAGCAAGAGAAGTCCGACGGAACATCAGGATACTCAATTGCCGAATGGGGAACAAGAGGCGACATCGCTTCTGGTTATGCCGGAAAGCTTGACTATGAGCTTGATAAGGGTGTTGTTCAAACAATAGCTAACAATGTTAATGACTTCGAAGAATGGTGCCGCAATCAGCCTAGCGATTTAAGCGTAAAGCTTATTGTTAATTGGTTGCAAACCACTCGTGAATCTCGCACTGTTGATCAGACCTACAAGGAAACTCTCCAGAAAATTATGAACGGAGATGTTAATCCTTATCTAAAATCTATGGTTTATCAGCCTTTGGCGGAGCAAAACAAAATTGCCTCCAAAGCAAGCCAAGATCAGTGGTTACGCTCAACATGGTTCAACCAGGCTATCTCGGAGAATCAAACTCCAGAAACCTACATGAATCTTCCCGCGGTAACTGATCCAGAGGACGACACTTGCACACTCGAGTATAAGTCAAATGCCCTTGGTATACGTGCGCTTCTTCGTGAGTCTAATCGCATCAAGAATGCAGGCGGTTCCGCACTGACAGTTGAGTCGCTACAAGCTGACATCTACTATCTGAAGCGCAACCGTGAGCAGGATGGATCTTCGATTAGCGTGATTGACTGCATGACTGATCGCTTTACATACAATAAAATCTTTGAAGTATTCAATAAGTACTACGAAGCACGTTACGGATGGCACCTTGATCGCCATGCGCAGATCAACCAACAGATTACACACAACGGTATCTTGTTGTTCAACTACTCAATGTACGATCTTCCTGAAGTTGGTTGTCAACTTGCGGTGTTCCATGATCCCTACTTTGATGATATTTTGAATCATCAATCTAGCCTGTTCGGTTCCGACGGACCTGCAGATGGTGCTAAAGTAATTGGAGTTGATGGCAAGAAGTCCTCTACAGATGTCCTTTCCTTGGGAGATCAGAGCACTTACTCTAAGGTGATGCGCGCTATGTGGTTCATTGATTGGTCTGATGTTAAGATCGGTATTGCTGGAACCAACGCAATTACTCGTAAGTCTCCACATCCTGAAACGGATAAGTTGTACAGATGTCGCATGGCGCACAAGGAAACTGAGTTTTCCTTACGCTCCACAAAATGGACAACCATGATGGATGTTCCTGCCCGCCATTTGATCATCGAAAATTTCGATGCAAATGCAGCAACATCTAACTGGTCCTCTTACATCTCTTAATTCCCAACTGAGATCCGTGTCCCTCTCCTTTCAAGGGAGGGGGGCATGGATTACTTTTTATTATGAAGTATTTATTATTTAGCAGAATACCATATGACTACGGGTGCGAGCATGATACAATCATGGTGGGATCAAAAGAGCGTGGATTTGGTGCATACCAAGATAAGGACGCAAAGATTCTAATAAAGATGCACGGCGACCTTGTAACAGAGATTCCAGAAGACAGCTACGAGTCGCTAAAAAAAAAGCTAGGTCGTCAACCGGTTTCCTATCGTCTATTCGGAATGCAACAGCAGGAGGCAGACAAAAATCCTCATGCGGTGTATGCCAAGAAAGAAGACAAACCAGCGGCGGAGTCTAAGCCCGCAGAGGATTTGATTGAAGTAGGTGAAGCAGAGGTGGAGGATCCCCTAAAGGAATCTGAGTAATGGATCGAGATACGGCAGTTGGATTCCTTGGAACATTCGCTAGTTTTACATTGGAGACCGTGCACTTAGTAGCGGCTTGTGTTTGTGCTGTATTGACGGCCGTTCATCTTAGTGTTAGCATATATGCAAAGATTAAGGGAAGAGACCGTGGCAGAGATAAATAATACAGGTACATTTGCGGCAACTACTGATAATAACTTCAGCGCATTGCCCTACCACAGGGCTAAATCTTTCAGACTAACCAACCTTACTGGTAAAGTTGTTGGAATAAGGTTGCGACACAATAATATTGTTGTTGATAATTTAGACGACACAGATTTTTCTGAATGGACGGGCTCCTTATCATACGAGACCGCAGAAATTGAAGGAACTGGATCCGCCAGGGTTTCGGGACAAGCCTATAGGTCTATTACAGACCAGGTGATGCTCGATGGTTCGGAGGTTGACTTGACAATACGAACACCCATGGAGCCCTACAGCATTAAAATATCTATACTTGATGACATAACTCGTTTAGGGATGGATGGCGCTGGCGAAATCGTTATCGATAATTCTAATACAAAAGGTAACACTCAGTATAAAGTAACATTTTTACTGAACCCCGAAGCACTAACATTTGAAGCATATCTCGCTGAAAGCGGAAAAGACAGAGTTTTGATAAACTCAGGGGCAGGTGTATTCGGGCCAAACCAAATGGTGGATTCAATTATTCACTTTGACGCAAATAAAGAGCTCTTGATTGATTCCCTTATTTATAGACAAAAAGTTAGCTATTCAGTTGAACATATTGGTCACGGGGGAAGTTTTTCCTATCCGTGCAAAAATGAAATATCTGAGTACGAAATAGTTAACTTAGGTAGTGATGTAATGGGTTTTGCTGATAATACACAAACCGTTTCAGTAAGTGGATTTTATGCAAGATGAAATTACAGTTAGCGGGGGTTATCAGCCAACTCATCAATTTATTAGTTTCGTAGAAGGTTCGGCAAGCACACCGCCTGACTCTTCATCGTTTCCTCTACATGTTCTTGACGCTGATCACAATTTGACGCAAGTAGACGGAGGTGACCCAACCGAGGGTTTTGCTCCTTGGGTAACAGATATTCTCGTTTATCCTTCAAGTGAATACTGGGAAACCCAATTAAATGGGGATCGTATTAGGCCATATTTTGACATAAGCATATCTCAGTATAACACACTTAGGGTACCATCTGCCGTTCATAATTATGACTTGTATGTTGATACTGCAAAAATATATGAAAATTTGGAAGTTGACGGGGATCTCGTTGCGAGTGGAACATTTACAATAGGAGCAATTCTATCCCCTAATGATAATTTTGCGATTACCTCTTCTGGAGATGCTCGTTTTAGGGAAATTTCAGGTAAAGCAAAAACTAGGGCAAATATAGTACATGCTACTGAAGATATAAATCTTCTGAATGAACAGACTGGATCAATAGTAAATTGCGACCCAGAGGGTGCTAATCTTGTAGTTACTTTGCCTGCCACAGGTGAAAGCGGAACCATATTTACATTGATGCAGTGCGGCACCGGATCAACAAT
>Ga0213860_10000188_pt1 | contig 24459 bp, 35 predicted proteins | sample PICome_3_FD_160118 | JGI IMG/M metagenome (GOLD analysis project Ga0213860, IMG submission 160118) | Coastal seawater microbial communities near Pivers Island, North Carolina, United States - PICO550 | ecosystem: Environmental > Aquatic > Marine > Coastal | place: USA: North Carolina...
TGTGAGGGACTTGGACTTAAATAGGTGTGCTTCATCACCGATAACACAGTCAATATCATCAAAGTATCTTTTTGGGAACTTGTAGATTGATTGCCAGGTGGAAATAATGATTGGTTTGTCAGTATTCTTATCTTTGCCCGAATATATCTTATGCACATGGTCGTCCGCATTCCACCCATAATCGTTAAAGTCATTGACCATCTGTTCTACCAGGGACGTAGTAGGGACGATGATCAACGTCTTCTTGTTGGTAGCAGTATAGTATCTGACGAGGGAATAGATCATCAGAGACTTCCCACTACCCGTAGGCGAAAGAAGTAGTTTACGATTGTATTTAATAGCTTCGTAGACTGCGCGATATTGGTAGTCACGAGGTTTGATTTCTGATCGGACAATTTTGTCCATGAAAGTTTTTACGCCAGCAGGAGACACGAATTTATTATCGTCAGATACATCTCCGTACCAGTCATTCTTTTCGTATTCAATTGTATACTGTCTCTCATCCGCCCACACTTGTAGGTGCTTCATGAGACCATGATACAACTCACCTGTACCAGGGGAGTACAGGCGAATAGTTCCATCCCAGTATTTGTATCTGGGATTCTTTTTTAAGAACTTAGCTTCAGGAACCTCAAAGGTAAAGTAGTCCGCCAACTCGTGATGGACATGTGGTTCCTTGGAATTAATAGTAATGTAGACTTCGTTCTTTTTCTTAATACTCAGGGTGGTCATCATTGTCCATTTACAAATTTTTCCCACTCAATGGCACTCTTAATCTGAAAACCTCTATTCGAGATTTGCTTCATAACCTGATCCAGAAAGTAAAGCATCTGATCCAGGTATTTAATTTTTGCTTCTAGGTTGATGATTTCGTCATCAGACTCTAGATAAACTTTCATCTTTTCAGAAGTCTTGATTGAAGATCCAAATGGTTTAGCGGCGTATGTCTTAGCGTCTGCTTCGCCAGAGTAATACTCACGCTTATCTCTAACCACTTTGCGGATCTCAAACTCCAGCGAGGTTTTGATCTGCTGAATGTCAGTGTAATGGTTTAAGTATTTATTATGTTGAAAAGGGATCTCTAACGCAAGTTTTCCCAAATCTGTGCTATATTGTTTGTTCTTGAATTGAAAGTCAACAGAGGAATCTTCCGCCCAGTCTTCTCTCAGTTTTTCAAATTTATTACGAAGAGAGTCAAAGTTCATAAAGGTTGCATTGATTTATCACGAATGAAGAACTGCTGGTGTTTGAATGTCACCTCTGCAGTAATATATTCTACATCACTTATTGTAGCATCGAATTGTAGACCTGAGAGTGCTACTGGAAATAAATTTCTAAACTCTACAATGAATGCTGGGTTGTATGCACTAGTAACGATCTGTAGGTTTCCATTTGTATAGATGTCTTCTTCTAATGTGACACGCTTCATTTGATCAGCATTGCCATTGTCACGCATCCACTTATGAATGCTATTATAATTTTTAAGATCTTCGTCTACAATAAAACGCACAGAAAAATCCCCGAATGCTACTCCGCCACCAGGGGTAATAGGCAAAGTCCTAAAAGGACTTGGCACCTCTGTAACTGGCATCGTAACATCGGGGAGGTTTGCTGCTTGACAAAAGAAATCTACCCCCGCAAACTTTTCCAGTTTCAGGAGATAACCAATAGGGTTTAAGAAGTTCCTATTACTAGGTTGCTCCTTGTACCATTCAGCAGACATGTCAACTTCCCAAGCTACTTAGTATTTATGGGTTGTCTGGATCCAAACCTAATTCGATAAGATATTCTCTCCACCACTGAGGATCTTTTTTCCGTTTCCAATCTGGCACAGGCAATCCCTGAAGCGAATAGTATTCGTTAATCGCTTCATCAATCTTCTCTGCTATTTCCACCTGCCTAATCCTCTTTTGTAGAATGTCCATTCGCATTGATGATTTCTTCCAGTTGTTTCCGAATATCCGCAGAACGCTTCTTATCGCGTTCCGTATGCCTATACCCATATTTACCATGAAAAATAGCGTGACCTTGACAGATCATTGTAATGCCAAATGTGAATAGGAGAATAATTCCTATCCATTCTATAGTGTGATTTTCAACCATGGCAATAGGGGAGGAATTACTCCAATGAGTCGAAGAAGACCCTCAGCAAAAAGTGCGAGAACAACCCAACCAACACACATACTGATAATTGAAGCATTACGATTATGTTGTCGTATGGCAGCATCAATCATCTCCTGAACTTCTTCTTTCGTGACACTATTCATCGGTGTCTTCGTTTTCCCAAAAATCTGCCCAATCCTCTGGCGAATTTGTGACATCTTCCCATCCTGGTTCGTATAGTGGACAAGGTTCTTCCATTAGTGTTTGATTTTTCATAACAGAAATTCTTTTATATAGTAGTTGATATTCTTTACCAGTCATCTTCTTCTTCGTCTTCGTCGTAGAACTCATAAGGTCCATGTTGCATACGCTTTAACTCTTCAGTCTTTGCGCGAAATGATGCAGTCTCTGTTAACCAGAGAGCTAGTTTCATAACAACAAAAATCACCACTAATGGTGATAAACAAAACAACAAAATCAATGATGATTGATTCATGAACTATACTCTTGTAGAATATTTAAAATCATATTCAAAGAGTAATGAGCACCATTGAGCCATTCCTCACTGGCACCATCGTATTTTCCCTCATAGATCTCAGTCTTTAGTTTAAGGATCCTGGGTTCTATGTCAACCTTTCTCATGTTTCCTTTTGGCATAAAATTACCGTAAGATACATACTTCTATTTAAGCACAAAAAAAGGGGACCCGTGGGTCCCCCGTCTTGATATCGTAACAATATATCAGGTAAGGTTCGCAACGCGAACTCTTCTGTAGTATTGGTTACGGTTGTGTGTAAGTGCTTCAGCATCAGGTGTGCCGTTGGACTGTACAACGAATGGGTTAGCAACCATACCGTAGCGGGTCTTGAAGCCAATCTTAGGCTGGAAGGTGCTAGGATCGATGCTGCGTAGCATCTGGAGGGGTACATATGGGCAGTAGAAGAGTCCTGCGTCATATGGCGAGGAACCCTTATAACCTACAACATAGTAGTGGGTGTTGCTGACATTAGCAGAGTAAGGGTCAACATAGACCTTGATTCTACCGTTCATGGTGCCTACTAGGAGGTTACCAGTGTCATCAACTTCACCGATGGAAGGACCACCAGCGCCAGTTAGACCAGAGGAATAGTCGAGGGTGCCAGACATAGCGAGTGCGGAAGCAACATCAGCAGAAGTGATGATGAAGTTGCCCTTTCCTCTACGAGTTTGCTGCGCGATAGCGTTAGCATCTCTTTCAATCTGGAACATAAGTCCCTTGAACTTTTCAACCGACCATCTGCCGTTGGAGTCAACGTCGAGGTCAAATACGCCAGCGTTAGCAACATTGTTTTGAGCACCTTGCTTAGCAACGGTGTAAACAGTACGAACAACTTCGCGGTTGATTTCAGCAAGGATCTCACTAGAAAGAAGGTTAGCGAGTTCTTGCTCAGCGTCAAGACCGTGGATTGCCTTAAGGTCTTGAGCGAGTTCGAGAGTGTACTCTGCCTTGAGTGCTCTTGTCTTAGCAGTGACAGAAGTCTTCTCGATGCTGAAGCTCATCTCGTTGAATAGGGTAGAACCCGATCCTAGAGTTTCAGCGTCTTCTCTTGCGATGTTACCTGCTTGACGCTCGTAGTTGCCAGCAGTAGTACCGCCGCCAGTTGCGTCGTTGAGGAGACCAGGGTTAGCATCAGTTGTACCGCCGTCGCCAAGAGGAGATACGGGATCGTTGTATGCTGCAGGACCCTGAGAGTTACCAGAGAAGTTGGTGTCAGGCTCGTTGTAGAGTGCCTCGGAACCAGCACGAAGTGCAGCACCGTTCTCTTGGTAGTGGGACTTCATTGCGAAAATGAGACCAGTAGGACCAGACATAGGCTGGACACCACAGATGTCATATGCAACTAGGTTAGGCATTGCACGGCGGATCATGCCGATCATTACAGGGTCGAAACCTGCTAGACCACCAGTTTTGGTGTCAAGACCAGAACCAGATAGTGCGTTAGTGCCGATAGCACCAACAGTGTTGGATGCCTCATTAATCATACCACGCTCTTCGCGCATGGCATTTTCTGTGTTCTCTAGCAGAACAGCGGTAACATCCTTTCTATAGTTGTCTTTGATAGAGCCTGCGCCCTCATGACTTAGAACAGGAGACCACTTTTCTGTTAGAGCTTTAGCGTTAAACATTTGCTTGCTCCGTTAGAAAAAATAGGGATTTAATTTATAATCAGGACCAGCGATTGAGTGCGTTGAGGTATTGTGCCATTGCTGGAGTTACCTCTTCGCCTGCTCCTTCGACTGGAGTTTCATCAGCAACCTCACTTTGAGGTGCAGCTGCTTCCTTGAAATAGGACTCCTTGATGGTAGTAACCTTCTTGGAGAACGATTCTTCAGAAACGAACTCTAGACCCTCAGCGAGTGCTGCGAGTTTTTCTTTCTGAGTATCTGCTAGTCCTTCCGAAACAGTGTTCAGAATATTTGTTTTTGCAGTCTCATTAAGACGATTTTGTAGTTTCACATTTGCCTTAACCTGTTCGTCAAGACGCTCTTCCATTTCACGAATAGATTCTGCCATACCTTCTACCACATCGACTTTCTCGTCGGGGATAGAAATGTAGTGCTCTTCAAAGAGACCCTTGAGACCTGCAATGAAGTCTGAAGTAATCTCATTTCTGATTCCACGGTCAACAGCAACTTGGTTTTGCTCCATCCATTGACCGATGGCGTAGTTCACAGTACCGTTGACTTCTTCTGCCATTTCACTCTTAGCTTCGGTGAAATGCTTATCGAATTCAGCAGTAAAGTGTTCTACAAGTCTGTCATACTCTTCAGAGATTTTCGCTTTGACAGCAGCCTCAAAAATGGTCTTTGCTTTCTCAGCGAACTCTTCAGAGAGTTCTGTGCCTTCTACTAGAGCGGCAACATCAGCGGAAACATCGAGTTCCTCAAACGAAGGTTTGATTGGGTAGGTAACTGCTGGACCAGTGCTGGTTGCATATGCAACTTCTGCACCTACAGATGGCATTGGATCTGTTCCCTTACCAGCGGTAGAGGTAACGCTAGTATCTTGAGAAACAGGTGCTGCCGCCTTAGCGCCAGGATTTTCTTCACCATCGTCGTCGTTCTCGTTAGGAGTTGTGGAAGTGCCGCCTAAATCAGCAGCAGCTTTTTGTCCAGGAGCAACTCCAGGTTGGACGGATGGCATAGGATCCTTTCCGCTAGACTTTGCAGTCTGTGCGTCAGAAACCTCAGAAGGTTCACTACCAGTGCCAGGAATAACATTAGCAGAAACGGTTGGCATAGGATCGCCAGCTTCTACAATCACCTTTTGCTCGGTAACGAACTCCTCAAACTTTTCGTTTAGCATATCTGACATTTGAGTTTACCTCGTAATTTCCGTATAATTAATCTAAGTTTATTTATAAATCACAGTTTTCCGAGGAAATGCTCAAAGGTCTTGAGCACTCTCTGTTCCAACTGATAACGCGATGCGTCTTCAATATATCTCTGGTATTTAGCAACTTCGCGCTCCTTTAGGAGACCGTTGTCCCATACCCATTCTTTTCCTTCCATGATACCATTTACAAATGCATCAGGTGCGGAAGGATCTGCTACGATGTCTGCAGCAGTTGTAAGCATGAAGTCATCGCGAACGATGTTTACATCTTCTTGCTTATCGATGCTTCCCATACCACGAGAGGAAACACCTAACTGAACTCCTTCTCCAAGTAGAGACTTGGCGATGTTACCCATTGGAGTATCTAGAATCTGTGCTTTGCCAATGAAGTTATTTCCTTCAGAGCGAAGACTTGTGATTCTATGTGACACTCTGTCGAGGTTGATAGTAGGACCATCAGGGTGACCGAGTTCCCCGAGAGCACGCTTAGACTTAACATACTCTTCGTTGTATCTCTCAACTTCTTTGTTGAGGACACTGAAGGGATACATGCGACCATTGCGGTTCTTCAGTTCTGATTGAAGAAAGACACCTTCAATGTATAGAAGTTTCTTTCCGTTCTTCTCCTCAGTGAGGATCTTGACGTCTTCAATCGTTTCCGTTATCAGTTTCATCGGTTACTTCCGTTTCTGTTTCTGTGGGTTCATCAAAGAATGTATTTGCTACAACCTTTTTATAATCCGCCATAGCGTCAGACGCTTTGGAGAATAAAAGATCTTGAATAGCATCAATTGCAGCAGCGCGGTCATTATCGGCAATTTGATTGACGATATTTACCTCACCCTGATGCGAATTTACTTCAGTATGTTCTGCCATAATAATAGTTCAGTATAATTTATTTATCACCGCTAGGTTTTGACGGTGCGGACTTTGCTTTTTTGATCTCTCTTTCCATAGCAGCATCCGCAGCTTCTGCGTCTCTTTCTGCAGCAGCATCTGCTTGCATGTCAGAAATTTCAGGAGCAAGCGCAGCGTTTTGCTGCTGCATATTGTCAAGAACATTAACTTCTACTGGATCAATTGCAAGACCAGTGTTAATGTCTTTACGCATTTGCTTGTCAATCTCGCGCATATCTTTGGCAGTTTGACCCAAGATATTCTTACGGATATATTCTGTAGAGAAATACTTACCAACAAAAGGATCCATCTGAGTGACAGTCATCATTCTCTGATTCATCATTTCAATTTCTTTTAGTTCATTGAAGTGATTATCAAAGAGGAAGTCATATTGGATATGCTCCTTCATGTCATCCCAATCTTCAGGAGCAATTACTCCCTTGAGGATGAGCTGAGTTTTAAGCATGTCTTGGAACATCTCACCGAATCTCTTGCGGAGACGACCAATGAACTTCGTGAACTTAAGTTCGTCACGGAGGACTTCAGTGGTTTTACCAAGATTGAATCCTTTATTGTCGTCTGTGAGACGGGAAGGAGGAAGATTGAGAGAGTTATAGAGTTTCTTTTTAAAATACTCCACATCCTTGAGTTCACCAAGGTTCTGTCCTCCAGGTAGAGTTGTGATCTCAGTACCACGACCACCCTCTCTACGAGGCAACCAGAAATCTTCTAGCATACTCATGTGCTTTTTGTCGTCACGCATCTCACCAGTCTGTGCGTCGTAGACTAGTTTGTTGCGATAGCGACTCATAACATCACGAAGATATTGTTCCGCTTTTACCTTAGGTAGATTACCAACATCAATGTAGAAAATTCTACGCTCAGGTGCGCGAGACAATCTGTAGATAACAAGACTATCTTCAATCATTCTTAATTGATTGAGTGACTTGATTGCCTTATGAAGGAAACCAAGAGTCATTCTTTTGTTTAAATCTTGTAAACCAGATGGACAGAATGTGATAGAATCAACTGCCATCTTGATACCTTGTGACAATGACATGTCACCAATAGGTCCTAATACACCACCTTTATAAAATCCTTTTGGATTGTAAAGATAGTAATCAACAAAAGTTCCATACTCATGCTCAAGCGCAGTACCTTTGATTGCTTGCTTTGAGATAGAATCCTTTGGAGTATTGTCAATTTTTTGACGGACCTTCTTGATCTTCATTGGATCAATATAACGAAGTTCCGTAATACCTTTCTTTGGATTATCGAGATCGATTACTTTATGATAAAATAACCTTCCGTCAATATACCAACTACGCACGATCTCATGAGCGCGGTTGTCAAAGTTTAGCAATTTTTTGATGTACTCAAATTCTTTGCGAACTTTGTTTTTAACACCCATGCCAACATCTAGATTATCTAGATTAATTTCGACTGGGGTATCGTGTGCATCGCTAACAATAAACTCGTTAACAACCTCATCAACTGCACTATCTACCTCGGGGTGTAGTGCCATATCACGATAACGACGGATCATCTCAAACTCATTACGAGCTTGATTGTCCGTCTCCACATATGTTCCATAATAACCACCCGCTGCAACAGCGATGGCTTCATCAGCATTAGGAGGGACAGGGGATTGTCCCTTCTGCCCCTCCTTGCGATTAATTTGGAAACCAAATAGTTGACTCATTTCAAGTAGACAAAATACTTATCCCAACTATTTAGTATCCCTAGAAATCAACCTGCTGAAGTTCCTGTTCCAGTACCAGTTCCGCCATTGGCAGGACCACCAGAACCAGCCTTAACATCATCCGCTTCTACAGTCCAGTAAGAATACTGGAACTCAACGGTGAACTCTTCAATCTGATCGTTGCTGTCATATGCAACATCGATTGCAGAAACGCTGGTTGGGAATGCATACCAGAGATCATAAGTTCTGAGAATTCTTCCACCATCGGTAGAATCTTTCTCCATCTGATGAATCTTGAGATTTCTGGTGTAGCTGCTTGCGCCAGTAGGTGCTAGTAACTGAGCATCGTTGTCTAGATGAGAGTTAATCTTATCCATCCAACGCTCGAAGAATGCACGAGTTCCCATGCCGTAATCGACAAAGAATGTTGCACTCCAGTTATCGAATGTACGATCTCCAGCAATTTTTACTACTCTACCTCTGTAAGGAACTTCGATTGTACCAATCGAAGAACCAGGGAGAGAGGACGACTTGCATAGAATCGTTAGATCATCTGCAGTCGCTCCGTTAGCAGGATCCGCAGGGATCTCTACTTTGAACATATTGGGCTTGACGCCCTGTTGAATCTTCTGTAAGAAGGTGCTTACATTGTTGGTAGCCATTTGTTTTTAACCTCTGTTTTGTTTATCTAATAGAATTTAGCGAGAATCAGCGACCAATAACTTCACTGAAAGCGACTCCAGTTCTTGTCGCAGTAAGTGTTACTGTGACATAGTTGATGGAGCGAGTAGGCTTGAGATATAACTCAGCAACAAACTCATTACGGTCAACAACATCAGGTGTGTTGTTGGACTCATCACAAACTACGAGATAGTCAGTTAGACCTCTGCGTGCCTGAATTTCAGAGAGATAGGAGTTGACAGTACCTGCAAAACCAGATCTGGTTGTTACATCGTTCTGCTCGAAGAGTACGCCTTCAGCGAGTCTTCTAACTCTTGACTCAATGTTGAGGAAGAGACGACGAACATTGATTCTGTCGAATGCAGATGGGGAAGCAAGACCAGTCTTGTCTCCAAAGAGAAGAGTGCCTGCACCAGGAAGAGTAACAATAGGATTGACTCTTGCCTGATAGAGTTCGTCTCTTGCTGCCTTACCAGGGTTGAAAGCAAGTTTAACTGCGTTACGAAGACCACCACGGTTTAGACCTGCTGGGGAAATCCAGTCGTCAATGATTGCAGAAGTTCTTACACAGAGTCCTGCAACATCTCCGTTACATGGGAGATAGAGATAACGATCATTGAAGCGATCGTAGGTGTACTTAAGACCACTGTCATATACTGCAAAAGATGTCGAAGGCATCGTATCGAAGTATGCGATAGTGTTGTCTTTCTGTGCAGTTGGAGTCAACGCACCAGCGGTTCCAATCTGATTAGACTTGTCAGGAGAAATAAATGCAACACAATCCATTCTGGAAGTTGCAACACCAATTACTGCTTGTGCTTTTGTCTTGGTGTTTGCTTCTGAACTCATCGAACCACCCATTAGAACAAAGTCAATATCAACTTGTTCGGTGTCGAGGAAGAGGTTATAACCTGTAGTAACTTCAGAGGTGGTGTATGCAGAACCGTCTGCACCATCCTCAAGTAGATCACCATCATAGGTGAGAGAGTCAGCAGCACCAGCGGTGAGTTTCATTGTCTCAGGTGCAGCAGCAGTTGCTGCATAAGAAGCAGCGGTGTTACCCCAAGCATTACCTGCAGCGGTGAGTCCTGATGTTCTTGTAGCACCAGAATAGATGAACTTAGACTGTGCGTTAATTACATCTCTGTAGAATAGGGATGCACCTTCTGGGGACTTAGCATCAGATAGTTTCGAGAGGAATGTGAATCTCTCAACTACGGTGTTTGTGCTTTCGTCGATGACTGCAACATGAACTTCATCTTTTTTGAGATGTGCTTCTGTAGCGAATGCAGTAGTTCCAGGGCGAGGACCGATTGCACTTAACTTAAGACCAGTAGCAGCAATCGATGTGTTGTTGTACCATGGTTGTACGCTTAGAACTTCAGCAGCACCAGATCCACCAACTGCAACAGCGGTTGCGGTGTCATTAGTGACAGAGAAGAAATCTGTTCCTAGATCTTGTACAACTGTGTGAGCAGCACCAGCAGGGTCGGTGTATGCATCACCAGCAGAGAGTGAGTGACCAGCAATTTGTACAATCTGATCTGCACCACGGTCTACGACAACAACGCGAAGGTTGTTACCAGCAGCACCAGCAGAACGAGCAATGAATTCTGCATCGCTACCTGTTGCTCCTGCTTCAAAATCTGATTCGTTATCGATGAGATTGCTATTCCCACCAGTGTTAGCGTTAGCAGCACCAGAACCTGCAACACGGACAACAGCTAGTCTGCCGCCGTATGCTAGGAACTCGGAAGCAACTAACCAATCTTCTGTAGCAGTTCCTGTGCCAGAAGGTGTACCGAAAACATCAATGAGTTCTCTTTCGTTTGCAATACTGGTTACTTCATTGATTGGTCCTTTTGCAAAAGTAGACGCAATCGCGGCGGTAATCTGCGAGTCTCCAACGATAACTGCGTTAGATAAATCGCGCTCCTTAATAACAACACCAGGCGAGACTTGACTTGCCATGTTTAGCTCCTTGGGTAATCCAAAATTAATCTAAATCTATTTAGATTTTTGCATCTCTCAAGGGGGGAAACAATGCATGAACAACCTACCAGTCTGGATACTGCCAATCAGACAGTGGTTGCTTTCCCTTTCTAGTATTTAGAATTCTGTTGATGGTGCAATCCTTACATTCGTATGAATATGCTGACGGCAATCCTCTCTTTGATTTCCTGGTTACATAGAAATCTTCGATCAAGTTCTTAGTCTTTGCACACGACCTGCATTTCCTTTCTTTGAAAAGAAGGTGTTCCAGACTGAATTGATCTCCAATATCCATCAGTAGTTCCACATATAACCGACTTCTTCCTGCTTGTCTCCATACGCCCACAGATCTCCGTCTGCATCCATGAAGGTATCGTCACCCATGCCATCGTCAATAAACCCAAAAGGAGCCATATCTTGTTCAATTTGATTTCTTTGTTCTTCATAAATTCTCCTTCGGATATCTTGATCCGTCATTTCTTTAAAGTATTCCTGCATGACTAACCATGCAAACAATACCATACACATTACAAGGTCATCATGGTATCCCTCGTCTGCTTCCCACGCTTGTTTCTTCTGCACAAATGTGGTAAGTTCTTGGAAGATCTGGAAGTCATTAAACAATAACTTATCTTCCTCAACAATTGCTTTTAAGTTAGCGCAACCAATCTTCTTCACGGTCACACTCATCTTGACACCTAGTTGGGTTTTGTTTCCTGAGAAACCTTGTCCCACCACTTGCCCTGCTCTTCCTCGCATTGCACACATGAGTACATTAGGATACTCAAGATCGTAGTTGAGAGTAGCAGCAATACTGTCACCGATATCATTTACTTCTACTAGAATGTAAGGATTGTTGTATTCTTTCGCTACTTGGAAGATGACGGATGGAAACAGAACAGGTTTAATCTCATTATTTCTGTACTTTGCAACGATCTGATACGGCATCGTGGTGATATCAAACACGATGAAAGCACTATAGTCGCCACCAATTCCTCTGGCAACATCAACAGTAATGATATATTCGTGATCCTTCTCTGCTCTCTTGTAAACATCAAGTCCTGCATTGCTCGCTATGGGGTCATGGAAAGGTATTGTCTGGAGTTTTGCTGGACTAATTAGAGTGTCAGCAGAACCAAGGAAGTCGCATTCAAATTCTTGTGCGAACTGTCGCGGCGATGTGTTCTTAATCGTCTCCTCTTTCCATTTAGCATCACGCCCAGGAACTTGAGACCAATGTACTTCGTTTGTAATATAATCATTCTTCCCTCTTCTAGCATCTTCCCACATCTTATAGAAGTGGTTCATGCCGTTAGGCGTAGAGATGATAATTACTTTCGTTGATTTACCAGACGTAATAGTAGGATAAACAGAGGCAAAGAATTGCTCTGCAACATGGTTTGGAACGAACGCAAATTCATCGAGGAAGAGGATATTGAACGACATGCCTCGGACAGCACTTGCAGATGTAGAAGCAGCCAGAATCTTTGATCCGTTTTCAAGTTCAACATTACCTTTGTTCCATACAAGGATACCATGCTGCATCCACTTTGGCAAATTTTCGTATGCTAACTGTAACCTACCCAGTAGTTCCCTGGCGGTAGATGCCTTGTTAGCAAGAATACCAATGTTAACACTATCATAAAAGATAGCGTAATATAATAGATAAGCAACAACAGTAGTTGACTTTCCAGTTTGTCTTGGGAGTTTCGCAATGTTGAACCTATTTTCGTGAAAGTCTCGTAAGATCTCTTTCTGAAAATCATACATGCTGAAGGGCACCAAACCCTCATCCAGCGAGATGATCTTGATATAATTCATAGCAAAGTAAATGGGATCATTCTTACACTTGATCCATTCATCAATTTGCTCTTTTGTAAATTGCATTGGGGTTCCCGCCTTCTTCAGGTTAGGGTTCCCCAAATATACATCGTTAGTAGACACAACAAAACACTAGTTCACCACTAGTATTTATTTGTCCCACCATTTACCTTCTTTTTCCTCGGCAAATTTTTCGAGGTCTTCGAGACGCTTCTCCCAGTTGTCGCCACCCTCCTGACCTCTGACAGGATTGATACATTGGTTATCAGCAAGTTTATTACATACTAGACCTGCTAGGTCTAGTTCATTTCCTTTAACACCTGTGCCAGACCAGTAATGTTGGTTATTGATCCAGACAGCACCACACTTCGGACATTCTTTTCTGCTTAATGACAGATCGGACAGTTCCTTATCGTTGGTCATCTTTAGACATCTCCTTTATGAGTTTGTTGTATTCAGGTAGATCTTTTAAAAGTTGTTGTTGCAGCTTACGACGCATGAGATACATTCTAAACCTGACCCATGCATATCGCAACTGTAAGTCCATGTATGCAAATAATCGCATCGTTTCTTCTGGACCTGCATAAGCAACTAACAGAATAATGATTGCAACTACTACATAGAGACCTAGCATATTGTTACACTCAGCTACAATACAATTATACCGTATGTAGGAAAAAATAGTGTAACAAATGATCAAGATTTATTTGTCTGTGTCTAGTTCTGTAAAGGCATAGTCCGCAAGCATTGCAAACAGACGGTTTTTGAGACCTTTAAGATACTCCTGTTCTTCTACTGGTCTCCTAGGAGCACCAGGCCATGTTTCGATTGCATAACAAATGTGGTTATACAACATGCGTATCTCTTCGATACGAACATACATTGTAAAATCGTATTCTTCTGGCGAGGGTTCAGGGAAGGGTTCCATACTCTCTCCTGATCTCCCTTAACTCTTCAAAGTCTTTCTTCTTTGTGCCACCATCATATTCCCAAGCATACCCTTCGGTAATCATCTGCTCGTTCAGTGATACTTCTGAATCTCCAATATATAACCAACCAAGAAGGCGACCGTACTTACCCATACCACCAACCAACTCAGTTCTAATAGAGAGTTCGTCATCACCAGCAATTGCTCCCTCTAGTTTTTCTTTCATCCAGTTGGTAGCATCGAGACCTAGCGCCTTTTCTTCAAGATCACGGGTTCTCTTCTCTGGCGTATCAACTCCTGCAATTCTAACTCTTTCTTTCTTGTATAAGTCAAACCCAAGATCAATGGTGACATCAATAGTATCGCCGTCAAGAACACGATTGATCTCCGTCACTCTGAAGTTGTAGCAGCTCTTCCTGCTCGGTGGTGTCATCGCTCCCATCGTTCATCTCCTCAAAAGAGTATTTCATAATGGTATATATGTAATACGAAACCCCAGCAAGAAGAATCATCAGCATGATGATAATACTCCAAGTGGGGCTGTTGTAGTCTTCTAATGGTCTTAGAACTAAGTTCATTTCTTGAATACGCCTATCTTAGTCAACACATATAACGATAGTATTGTCCAAAAGATAATTTCTAATCCAATGTTACTCATAATAGTTACTCACCTAATCTATGTATGACTGGTTTTTCATTGCGTAAAATATTGTATAGTTCTAAGTTTTGAGCAGCTGACACAGGATAGAACTCAGCAGAAGGATCAAATCCTTCATATCTCTTTGCCTGATTGATAACTATAGATCCAGATTCTCCTGACTGTGACCTGTGAAATGTTCCACGAGGTATAATTAACGCACCACTATGTACATCTAGACGAACAATGTGGTATGGATATTTCCATGTGGTATTGACTAACTCAAAGGTTCTCTCTCCTGATACTACTCTGTTGTAATCATCTTGAAAGCCGTGAATATAGAATTGTTTTGCTCCAACACAATCATCTGGTGGTGATGTAGCAGCACCAGAATGTACTACAAGATCAGCAGCATTTGATTCATCTACAGATATATCATAGAAGATAACATCTTCTGTCTCACGAAACACACGGTGTTTCTTAAAATGTATGTCACTCATGATGGGTAATCCCAGTTAGTAATCCATTGTGATTTATATTCAGGTCCCCAACCACCAAGATAAAGATAAGGAGTAGTACGAATTGGACATTTATCACCAGTACATAGAAGATCATCTACGATCCTCCATGATTCCATAACTTCTTCTGAATGCACAAAGTGCGATTGGTCGCCGTTTATAGCATCATATAATAATTTTTCGTATCCGTCAATCGCTCGCTCTTGTGGATACGCATGTGTTAGTGTTGCTGTTTCTACATTATCATTTAATCCAGGACTCTTAATATCAATACGAATATCAAAATGAGGATTAGGTTGTAGACGCATAACAATTCTATCGTTATACTCATGTCCTTCAAATAATTGTTGAGGCGGTGCCTTCATTTTAATTACTACCTCCACACATTGGTATGGTAGTTTTTTACCAGTTAGTACGTTAAAAGGTACGCCTTGCCAACGCCAGTTATCAACGAACAAGCTACCAGCAAAATAGGTAGGAGTGCTAGACTGAGGATCAACGCCCTCTTCATTACGGTAGCCATCATACTGTCCTAGAATAATATTGGTTCCCAGTCTACATGCAGCAAGAACTTTTGTCTTCTCACGTCTTAATTCCCTAGCATTCATTTTGCATGGTGCTTCCATAGCAATGAGAGCAAGAACCTGTAACACATGGTTCTGCAGCATATCTCTTACGGCACCAGCATGATCATAGTATTGTGCTCTACCTTCACATCCGATAGTCTCAGAGGCAAAGATTTGAACCTCCTCTATGTACTGGCGATTCCATAGTGGCTCAAGAAGTGTATTACTAAAACGAGTGGCAAGGATGTTATTAACAGTATCTTTACCAAGATAATGGTCAATGCGATATATTTGTTTTTCGCGTAGATGTCGCTCCACCACTGACTGTAGATGACCAGCAGATTCATAATCGTGCCCAAAGGGTTTCTCCACAACCACACGGGATGTTTCTGGATCATCTAAAAGTCCTCCTTGTTTGAGATTGACAATAGCTGACTCATATCTTTCTGGTGGAACAGATAAGAAATAAGTTGTGTCATCAGCATCAGGAAGATGCTGGAGAGTATCTGGATTTTCTAGATCAGTAGATACCCAATCAAGTCTATGCAAAAATTCTTCTGGAAACTCACCCAGAGTTTCTATCCAAGACTCTTTGGAATGTTCTCTACGAGAAGTTCCAACAATTACAAGATTGTTTGGAAGCAATCCTTTTTCATGTAACTTGAATAGTGCAGGGATAAGTTTCCTACGACATAGATCACCAGTGGCACCAAATATAACAATTTGACTAGTGAGCACATCCGTTTCCTTTGTAGTCATCAGATTCATAATAATTATTTTCTCCTTTATATCTTCCAAATGCGAAGGTGGCACATACAAATGGTATGGCTGTCCATAGTAACACATTACCTAACATCATGACCTCCAAACATTGCTCTCATTCCGTTTAGAACCTTGGCTGCGAAAGCACCAAGACGGCGCGACTCAAAGCGTGACCACAACGCACTGCTGATAACAGGAGCGGGTACGCCAAGATCCACAGCAGCGTGAACTGTCCAACGACCCTCACCACTGTCTGATACTCCACCATCAAACTTGCTAAGCTCTCTATCGCTGCTAAGTACATCAGCGGTAAGGTCAAGCAACCAACTACCAACCACACTACCGCGACGCCATAACTCAGCAACTTCAGCACAGTTAATATCATATTGATAGTCTGCTGGATTTTCCATCGGAGCAACCTCAGCATCGCCCTCTTTAACGTACTTTGACCCAGCATTAGCTTCATGCAGGATATTAAATCCTTCTGCGTATGCTTGCATGATTCCATATTCAATACCGTTATGAACCATCTTTACAAAGTGACCTGCACCAGGTCCTCCACAATGTAACCAACCTAGTTCAGACTGCCTAACAAAGTCGCCAGGCTTAGTGCGCTCGGCAGCGGAGATGCCTGGTGAGAGTGCGTTAAATATGGTTGCACAAGTGGCGACGCTAGTGTCTCTGCCACCAACCATAAGACAGTATCCACGCTCCAAGCCATAAACACCACCACTAGTACCACAGTCAATATATTGGATACCCAGTTTAGAAAGACGTTCTTCTCTTTTCCTACTATCCTTAAAATTGCTATTGCCATGATCAATAATAATATCTCCCTCACGACAAAACTGTAATAACTCATTTAGTGTGTCCTCTACTGTTTCTGCTGGCACCACCATCATAAAGATGCCAGGTGTTTGTGTTGTATCAGTAAATACACCCTTCTGAGAATGCACTGCTTCTACAAGATTTTGAATGGATGTAGTACATCCAGTAATATATCCTTTGTCATATTGCTTGCAAGCCATCTCGTAGTTATTTCTATATCCCCAAACTTCAATTCCTGCGTCTTTCATACGGCGAGACATTCCTTCGCCCATTCTTCCTAAACCAATAACTCCTACTTTCATCTAATCATCTCCATGGCTTTACGTAGTTCTTCAGCATGATGTATTTCATCCTCCATAATTTCGTAGATTTTTTTATCAGTCTTATCTATGTGCATTAGATAATCGCTATAAGTCTGTGCAGCATGTTCCTCTACCTCTAAACTTAAATGATAAGCTTGCTTAGGAGCAACGTAATAATATACTACATTAACCCAATAGTAGAGAAGCACTAAGTGTCTAGCAAAGAAACGATCAATCCAATAATCATTACCTCCTTTGCTTTCCATATAAACAAGATGTTCTGTTTCGTTAACCGACTGTCCGAAGTGTTCTTCCATCAAATACAGATGGTCAGGACCTCGCAATCCCATGCTTTCTCTTAGATGTAAGACACTTAAAAAAGCAAAATAGGGTGCCCGAGCTATTTCCTCAAGCACCCAAAACCTTTGGAAGTGTCTTCCTTTGTAAAGAAAGTCAATGATTGCAACAGTGATGTCTCAAACAACAGTGTTGATTTTTTTCATTAGTTGACGTGAATAGTTCCAGTCATACCAGCACCTTTGTGTGGAGCACAAAAGAACTCGTAATCTCCTGCTTCGTTGAATGTAATATCTTGAGATTCGCCAGGTGCGAACATCAATGATTCTCTTGAAAGATCTGCGCGACCTTCAACAATAATATTATGTGGTGGAAGCATACCGTTCACAAAATGTACGGTATCTCCTGCTGAAATACTGATATCGTTTGGTTCAAATACAAGGTTACCATTTGAACCCATTGTTACATCAACTGCCCATGCAGGTAATGCTAAAAATAGTGTAGCTAGAATTGCAAAAATAAACTTCATAACTCAATTGTCTGTTGAATATTGGTCTTGATAAACTCTGAGTTTATTAATCAAGGCTTCATATTGTTCCCACATCCATTCACTACCTGTCTGATCCTGATAGAGTTTACAGGCAGTTATGATACGCGAGATGTCGCTGTCTTTTAGACGCATTATATTATCAAAACTCATATACTAATTATAGTAATACCAACTACTATTACGCTGTCTTTATAATGTTTTTATAAGTTATGTCAGCAATTCCAAGCTCTTAGTGATTTGTTGATCCTGCTGTCAGGATCGCTGGCTGTTTTCTTAGAGGTTAACTTCTTTTTCATGCCTTTCATTCTAGCGCAGAATGATGCCCTACGGGGATTTCCAACCTTCTTGCTTGGAGCTTTAAGGTCGCTTCCAGGATTTTCTCTCTCGTAAGATTTTCTGCCTTTCTCGTTAAGACCTCCAGACTTTGACTTGCCAGCCTTCTTTGTCCAGGCTGCACCTTCTAAAATTCCGTTATCCTGCTCACTGGCAGACTCTGCGAGTCTTTTAAATTCTTTGTAGTCTATCATAAAGATACCATGACAGGGTATACGAATCTATTTAGCGTTTTCCACCACCCATTTGCTTCAACATCTTCTGTAGTTCTGCTGTAGAACCCACAAACATAGCGTTGTTAGTGACTTTTGAAGGACCTTTTGCTTCTTCATCTAGGTCTTTCATGTTCTTATGTAATGCCTGTAATTTCTCTGTCATGTCTGCAACGTGCTTCATTGCTGCTACAGCGACTTCGTATGCTCTAGGGTGACCACTCTCCTGTGCTACCTCTAAGGCACCTCTGACCGCCTCCTGACCCTGATCTATGAGTGAGTATAATTCTCCACGAGTATACTCATAATCTTTCTGCTGATCATCCTTATCTGTTTTAGGACCTGCAGGTTTGACTTGTTCTGCTGGAACATCAACACTGATGTTTAGCATCTCTTCCATGTTTTCTTCTAGGCTACTCATAAGAATTCAATCCCTTCATTAAATCCAAAGTCATCACCAGCATCTACCAGTGCGTCATCATTAACATCTATGACACCATCAGTATTGATATCTGTTTTTGCTTTGGGTGTATATGTTCTTGTAATAGTTCTACGGTTAACTGCTTTATCACCAAGTGTTTCGTGAATGATTGCTTTCTTAATAACATCTGATGTGTTGTAAGGACCGTATAGATAAGTCTTCATTGTGAAGTTTAGAGTGTAGATGATATATCTACGCTCATAAAAACTATCGTCCCACTCATCTTCATATCCAACATTATTCAAAACCACAGCGACATCACGTTTCTCGTTCATGTCTGGAATCATATTAAGAGTGATACTAAAAGATGGTTGGAAGTATGGTAAGATTTGTTCAGTAATTTGTAGTGCATCGTCCTGAGACTTAGCAATAACTCCCAGTTCAAAACTTAGATTGTAAGGAACAGGAACATACTGTACTCTTACCTCACCACCATTATTATCAATAATAGTTCTATATTTTTGAATAGGAGATGTCTTACGAGTAGGATCATAATCAATATTTGTCATCTCAAAATAGAGACGAGGTAATGTGATCGCTACTTTTTTATTAGATGCGTTCTCTTCTAGCCTTACAATAAATTTTTGTTTAGGACCGTAAGCTAGAGGCACTTTCATCTCTTCTAGTACAGTTCCATCACTTGGATCTGTGCTCTTCATTGTAATATTATTGAAGAGCGTACCAAACGCTACAATGTTCTTACGAACAATCTGATTGTAGAAATGTGATCCTAACATTAGATACTACCTGTAAAATTACCAAATTCACCAAATGGATTTCCTTCTGTCCAATCCACTATATTATCAGCATCATCTTCAATCTCTCTATTCTGATCGTAGCTGCTGTTGACATTATTTAGAGTGTCAAATGTTTCAGGACTCCATCTAGCACCAGAAGTCAATCCAGTAATGACTTCAGCAGTGGTAAAGGTTCCTGTCCTGTTGATGACTTGGAGCGACCTTGTTGCACTGTCCCAAGACTTGACTTCTGCTCTATTGTCCTTAGGTGAATAATCAATGGTGACAGTAGGAGCAGATGTGTAACCTGTCCCAGCATCAGTAATAGTAATCCCGTTAACGATACCTGTGCTGCTAACCGTCGCAGTCGCTGTTGCTCCACTTCCTCCACCTCCTGTAATAGTAACTGTTGGTGGTGTAGCAACTTTATAATGAGCACCACCGTCTGTAATAGTTATGGCACTTACAGCATCACCTGTAATAGTTGATGTAGCTTTTGCAAGGAATTCATCACCAACAACTTCTTCACCCACAGTGAAGTCTCCTGTTCCACCAGGATCCATAACCAACTTGATTGCATTGTCAAAGAGTTGTTCAACTGCATCAATCTCTGCAACACCAGTATCAAAGTCGTCCTGACCAACCTCGTAGATCTCAGCGGTGATAGCATAGAACTGGATTTTACCAAACTGGAAGAATGGTTCTTCTTTTCCTACAAATTTAATTTCGTATATGTCTTGTGTTAACGGGAAATATAATAAGTCTCCTTCATTAGGTCTACTGGTGACAGTAAGGTTAGGGCTATGCTCTGCTACTTCTTCATCCCAGCGTCTAGTAGAGACACGGAATATAATTTCGTCTGTAATTCTTAAACCGAACTTGGAGATGAACTCAGCGTTGTCACCAAAACCCATGACATTCTGCAGTAACATCTCTATCTGAAATTGTTCTTGATACTTAGAGTATCTAACTTCATCTAAAGTGCTATCCTGCAGGACTATTCTAGGGATATAGTATACGTCTGAACCAAACAGTTTGATTTGCTCATCCACAAGATCCTGAACGAGACCTTGTTCGCCACTGTGACCTGCGTAGTAAGTTGGAAAATAGGGACTGGTAGGCATTTTATCCGATCATATCCATTGGTGGAATTGCGTACTTGCTAAGAATTTCAGACTCAAGTGTCTCAATTTCTGCAAGTGCGTCTGTGTAGATTTCTCTACCGTTAAGGGTAACACCGCCAGGTAACTGAACGTTGTTATATTTGATTAGATTCATACCCCACTGTCTCTTCATGAGAGCTGTGGCATATCTCTTTACAAAAATATCATTGTTCATCTGTGTAGCTTCCGTAGGATCTACAAGACGATGACATTCAATAAGAACATTAGTTCCTTCTTGTAAAAAGTCTTTATCTATATCAAGATACAAACGATCACGACGTGCGTTAAATCTAAACTGCTGGAAAGATCCATTGTTTAGAACCATATCTAGAGTCTCTAGATACTGCTTGTTCATATAATAGTTAAGGATATCAAGTGATCCGAATGCATATAGATCATTCAAGAACAACTGATACTCAACACCAAAGAGATTAGAACGGATTGAGTTACTGACAAGACCAAAAACTCTAGTGATACCAACTACATGATCAGGAATCGGAATGTAGTTCGTGGCTTCCAACCAGTTAGTAGTTCCACCATCAACAACTGATTTAGTAACAGTTGCAGCGAAACGAGTTTTATCATCAGCACTGATTTCGTGATATAAGTATGCACGCTCCATACCATTGTAACAGTTCTCTTGGAAGAACTGAAACGTGTCGTCTATTACGTTATTGACCTGTTCGTCATCAATGTTAACTTGCAACACTGGTTCACCAAGTTGCCTCTTACAATATGTGATGAGTTCAGCTCTTGTACTTGGAGATGCCATTACACACAAAAATCCCTTCTTACCTATTTAGGAAGAAGGGATCTGGTATTTATTCAGCAGGAGTTTCTGGTGCTGGTGCTTCACCTTCGCCTTCTAGAAGACCTAGTGTTTCTAGTCCTCCTACTAGTTTTAGTTTATATTCTTTTGCTTTAAGTAGATTAGCTTCTAATTCTGTAATTTGCTTTTCAGTGGTAGCGATTTGCTCCTCAAAATTTTTCTTTAGTTGTGCAGGATCCATTGTAATCAAGTAGTAATGATGTATGAATATTTATATTAGTATAGAATGACCAATCTGCCATTACCACCATCAGGACTTCCTTGATATCCTGTGCCTACACCAGAAACATAGTATTGGTTACCTGTCTGTGGTGGGTTGTGAGTGTTTGGAGCACCCTGTGATCCAGTTGTAGTAACACCAGAAAGAACTTTATATGTAGAGTTTCCTCCAATGTATCCTGATCCACCACCAGCACCAGAGTTATCATCAGAACCAGACTGACCACCGTAGTAACCACCGCCACCACCTGGATTATCTTGGTTAGTATTACCGTCACCACCTCTTAGTTCACTACCATTAACACGGTTACCAGAAGTAGATCCATCATAGCCAGAAACCTGACGACCTCCACGACCACCTTTGTTGTTGGTTGAAGGTTGAGATCCACCACGACCACCTTGTGTTCCTCCACCAGCACCACCATATGCATAGTCAGTAGACTGGTCATTAGCACCACCGCCACCACCAGCGATAAGAATAGCTCTATCTAATGATCCACTAGTAGGATTAGCTCCAGAGAATACGGTAGCACCACCTTGGAAAATACCAGTTAGTCCACCACCATTTCCAGAAACGTGACCACCGCCACTGTCTCTAGATCCTCTACCACCTCCTCCATAAACAGCTGGCATATCAGAACTTCCTGTACCTCTTTTACCACCAGTTCCTACAACGATAGTGAAAGCATCACCGTTCATTGCATTGCCATCAAATCTTTCAATAGTTCCACTAGTGAAACCACCAGAACCTGCAGCTGCAGTTCCAGATTCGTCAGAACCACCACCAGCACCCCACATAACAACTTGGAGTTGGTTGATAGTTCCACCAGAACTAGGTACGTTAAATTGTTGATCAGATCCAGTATGTGCAAATACAGCAGCGTTGCTGAAGTCTTGTGGGTTTGCATTTTGTAAAGATACCCACTCAGTTCCAGTCCAGAGTTGTAAGACTAAATCCTCTGTATTAAAAATGATTGACCCCTGTGTTGCAGAAGCTGGTCTATTAGAATTACTATAACTTGGAAATACTACTTCGGTACTAGCAACTAATTTTCCTACGTTTAACTGAGACATTTGACAAAAAGATCTTTTAGTTCCTCTGAGTTATTTATACTCCTTGTAGGTATCCACAGTCTTGGAGCTCTTTAAATGCCTCTCCCTGATACACAACATAGTGCAAAAACAATTGATGATGGTAATCCTTAGGTCCGCCTGGCATCGGTTCTCTCCAATGTTTTAGTTCGTTCCCTAAGTATATGATAGCATCCCCATTTTCTAGTTCAACTTCAGAAACACCACCATTTTTTCTTTCAATATAAAATTTCCATGGCTTAGCGAGAGTGGTATTTAATTGCAAAGTAACACTTATCTCACATGGTTCCCAATCTATATGTGGTTCCAATTCAGTGCCAGCATAATAAATCCTATCAAAATAAAAAGTTGGATGTAGTTGATGTGGAGGAAGAATCATTTTTTGAATTTGATTTCTCATCTGCATGTGAAATTCTTTTAGTGGAGGAAAACAAGTTCTAGAATAAGATCCCTTTACTTGTGCTTCTTCTTTATAATCTCCTTCTAAAGTTCCATCATAAAGATATTCAATGTGTCTTTCTGCATAAAGATCTTCTGGAAGAATACTTAAATACTCTGGTTCGGAAATAAAGTTACGGATGACACAATATCCATTATGCCAAAAAAATTCATTTAGTTTCATAGTTCTACTGCTAGTAATAATGGATCGGAATCTTTTGTGTTGTTATTCCAGAAAAAATCCATGCCTTGTTCTGTGATCAAATCAAAAGCTAGAGAATATCTTTCCTCTTCCTTAAGTTCATCTACGGCATGTGGAAGACATGATGGGAATAATGTCATTCTTCCTTTACTATTTTCTGTAGTAACCCATCCTAGATATGGGATGTCATAGTCTGTAGTAGTATTGTTTTCAGTAAGACAAATATTACCACTGATGTATGCATTCTCATGCATAGCATGTGTATGTCTTTTTAATACCATTCCTCGTTTTTGTGGGTATACCCAACCTCTTATCCAAACCTCTTGAATACTACATCCAATCTTCTTACAAAAATCATGATAAGAAATTTTGATGATGTCTTTGAGATCACGGATACATCTATCATTCCATTGAAAAACATTGTAATGTTCCCATTGATGATCTTTATATAAGTCTTCGTTGTTCTTAACAACCTCTAAAAGATCATCAATTAACTGTAGACCGATAAGATCAAACCACATGTTGACAGAAAATTTTGGAGCAAATTTATTGTTTGGTGGATTAGATTTCCACGAACGCCACTCACCCATTTTTTCTACCTCCATAATTTATATCCATGGCTAGAATATCTTTTCTAAGATCTTCTGAGTATGGACATTCCTCTTGACATATCCTACAGATGGTATCAAGATTTTTAAATGCTTCGGGAACGTCTACAAAATTTGCACACTTTTCCCAGTCAACTAAATCAAAATCCATCTTACAACCCATTGGACATTTGCTCTCACATGGA
>Ga0213860_10000189_pt1 | contig 24425 bp, 10 predicted proteins | sample PICome_3_FD_160118 | JGI IMG/M metagenome (GOLD analysis project Ga0213860, IMG submission 160118) | Coastal seawater microbial communities near Pivers Island, North Carolina, United States - PICO550 | ecosystem: Environmental > Aquatic > Marine > Coastal | place: USA: North Carolina...
ATACTGGTTCATATTTTTTTTCTATTGTTTCTTCTGACAAGAAGCAAATTAATCTGTATTCATCAAGATCATTTGTAGGTGGTAGCAACTACTTAAAATTTGCTCCACAAGATGATGGGCATAGATTTACATTATATTCTCAGAGATCTAATGAAATTGCTCCACAAAAAATTCTTAAGAAGTTTCCTCTGAATCCAAATATTAAAAATGGAAAGGCAGAAGAGACTATTCCTGGAACAACAGGAATGCTTATCAATGGCGTAGAGATATCAAACTATAAATCTGATGATAAAATATACTTTGGTCCCGTAGAGAAGGTAAATCTTCTGAACGGTGGTAGTGGATATGATGTCATTAACTTACCAGTTATCACTGCAACTAATCCAACCAGCACTGGAACAACTGCTATTATTCAACCAGTAATTAGTGGATCTTTTGAGAAGGTATATATTGATCCTCAAGAGTTTGATATTCAGAACATTGTCTCTATCGGTATCACCGGTGGTAATGGAACTGGTGCAGTATTAGAAGCAAAAACTGCTGATAGATTTAGGAATGTATTCTTCGATGCTAGAAATCAAACAGCTGGTGGCGGTATCAATACTGTTACAGATCAAATCGTATTTAATACTGACCACAACTTTGTGGGCGGTGAAGAAATCATCTACAACACAGAAGGTAATACCACTGCTGTTGGTTTTGGCACAACTACACTTGTCAACACTGCGTCCTACTTTGCTAAAATTGATAACAATAGGACGATCCAATTATTTGAAACAATAACTGATTACAATGCTGGTATTAATACAGTAAATCTGACTGATGGTGGTAATGGTATTCAAAAATTCTCTCCATCTAAGTCTAAGAAGACAATTACTAGTGTTGATGTTATTAATGGTGGTAGTGGATATACCAATAGAAATCTTATTGTAAAACCAGTTGGTATTAATACAAGAACAAGTAGTATTGATTTTGCCAATCATGGATTTATTGATGGTGATATTATCAATTATGTAAATCACACTGGAGATTCTTGGGAATCACCCGATATTGTTGGATTTGTTTCATCCTTTACTTACAAAGTATTAAAGGTAGATGATAATTCTTTCAAATTAGCAAATATTGGTGTTGCCGGAACTGATCTTACCAAATATGATCAGAGAGAACCTGTTAGATTTGAATCGGTAGGTTCTGGATTACATAATTTTAAATTCCCAGACATTTCTGTAAGTGTCCAGTATACGTCTGTTGGATTTGGTACAACAACTCAAACATATCAGACTATTAATGCTGTTCCTGTTGTTAGAGGATCTATCATTGATGCTTACTTGTCCGAATCTGGAACTGGATATGGATCAACAATTCTAAATCATCATCAAAGACCTCTTATCAGTGTAACGACTGGAAAAGATGGACAATTGAATCCATTCATTGTTAATGGTAAAATTGAATCTGTTTCTGTTGATAGTGGTGGTTCAGAGTATACTTCACTTCCTGATGTTGAAATAAATGATCCAACCGGTTTTGGTATTGGAGCAGATATTAGACCCATCATCAATAATGGAAAATTAACAGACGCTGTTATTGTTAATCCTGGTATTGGTTACTCTACCGATACAACAATTAGAGTTAGATCAACAGGAATTAATGCCCTCTTTGATGCTGATATTAGATCATTGAGTGTTATTAACAATGAAAGATTTGATGATGAGTTGCTACAAGAAACTGACAATAAACTGCAGTATTCTGTACTGGGATATTTTAGTGCATTAAGAACTGCTTTTGGGGAAGATTCGTCTACTGCTTCAGGCATTATTGGATGGGCTTATGATGGAAATCCAATTTATGGACCTTTTGGATATTCTGACCCAGAAGATACTAACTCATCTGCTGCTAGAGTAAGAAGTGGATATGTTCTCAATGCATCCAATGTTTTTGACAGACCATCCGCTTTTGCTAATGGTTTCTTTGCTGAAGATTATCAGTATACAAATAATGGAGACCTTGATGAATACAATGGTAGATTTGCTAAGACACTTGAATTCCCAAATGGTGTTTATGCTTACTATGCAACCTTAAACTCTTCAAATAATCCAGAGTTCCCATATTTTATTGGTAACAAGTATAGATCTAATACTTTACCAGAAAATATTTCTCTAAATCAAGAGTTTGATTTTAATTCATCAAAATTACTTAGAAATACTTTCCCATATAAAGTATCAGATGCGAATGCTGATAATGACTTTATTATTGAGACAAGTGAGATTATAAATCAAAAATCAATTGTTGAGGGACAGTCCAAAGGCACTGTTACTGGATTTGACATTGTTAGCTCTGGAAAAAATTATAAAGTAAATGATATTCTTAATTTTGATGCCACAGATAGTGGTGGTGGTTTAATTTCTAAGATATCAAAAATTAAGGGTAAAACTATTACCGATGTAACAACAACGGTTGAAGAATTTTCTGATGCAGTATTTACTCTTGATAGTGATAGAAAAGTAAAAGTTACTATCAAACCTCAACACACTATTTTAAATGGTGAGAGTATTGTTATTTCTGGATTCTCAACGAGTTTGACAGAACTAAATGATAACTTTATTGCTGGAGTAACAACTTATAGATCTGCACTTATTCAGGAAATCCCAAGTGGAACTGCTGGATTAACAACTGAAATTTATGTTGCTAATATTCCCCAAAATGTTTCAGTTGGTAGTAGTATTTCTATTGGATCTGAAACCTTTGAAATTTTTGAGGTATTTAAGAATAACAATGCATTAAAAGTTGAGAGAAGTTTAACAGGTGTTTCTCACACTACTACTTCTATTGTCAACTTTAATCCAAATTCACTAACCATTGATTCTAACTTAGAATTCTTTGACTCGAAGGTAAATGATAAAGTATATTTTAACCCACAACAGTCTGTTGGTGTTGGTACAACTGCTGGACTGTCCTCAACGGTCACTTTCTCGTTTGGCAGTGGCACTGTAACAAGAGATATTCCAACTAAGTCAATTATTCTCGAAGATCATCCTTTTGACAACAATCAAAAGGTTCGTTTTGTGACGGGTGGAGCAACAATATCGATTTCTACATCTCCAACTGGATCACTTGATCCATTACCTTCTACAGTTTATGTTATTAACAAAAATGTAAACACCATTGGTATAAAAACCTCTTTAGATAGTTCAGAGGTTTATTTCAGAACCAATGGATCTAACACCAGTCTTTACTATTTTGAATCCACCTTCAATCAAATCTTAGGTAAAGTTCAGAAAGTAAGATCTCAGGTATCTGTATCAACTTTCCATGAACTAAAACCAAATGATGTTATTAGTTTGAATGTAAATCCATCACTCTCTGTTGGAATTGGTACTTCTACTGCTGTTGTTGTAAAGAGAAATGTTTCTAATGGAAATATTCATTTAAATCCATTTGAATTTACATCAGCTGCTATTGATACTACTAGAAACATAATTACAATTAATGATCACGGTCTGAAGACTGGTGATAAGGTAGATTATGATGCTGATACTGTTGCTAGTGGACTAAGCACCAATACATATTTTGTTTATAGAGTTGATGATGATAGAATTCAACTGTCAACGACAAATGTAAACGTATCGGCAAATCCACCAGTAGTTGTTAATATAACTGGTTCTGGTGGAGCTAATCAGACAATATCACCAATTAACCCAAGAATAGAATCGGTAAAAGATAATCATTTAGTATTTGATTTGTCAGATTCTTCTCTGCAAGATCATCAACTAAAAATTTATTATGATAATGAATATAATAATGAAATTGTATCAATATCTACGACTGGATCTTTCACGATTGTTGGATATGGAACTGCTGGTGTAACAGCAGGTGCAGCTCTAACTATTTCTTATAATCAAGATTTACCAAGAAGACTTTATTATAACCTGGAAAAGGGTGGATATATCAGCACTGCTGATAAAGAGGTCTCTAATTATTCAGAGATCATGTTCACTGATAGTGCATATGTTGGTAACTACAAAGTATCTCCTATTGGATTTACAAGCACTAGTTTCAATGTATTCTTAAGTGAAATACCCGAAAATCTATCATATGCATCAACTGAATGTAATGTACTTTCGTATGATACAAACTCAGTTAATGCTACTGGTTCTATTTCCAAAATTGATATTATATCTGGTGGAAGTAATTATGAAAGAGTTCCTGTTTTCTCTGGTGTAACTGGATCAAATGGTACTGATGCTAGTATCGTCCCAACCTCAGATACAATAGGTAATGCAGATAGTGTTAGAGTTATTAATGAAGGATTTGAGTATTCTTCTGATAAAACACTGCAACCAACTGCCGATATTGATGATTTCATTACAATAAGAGATTCTAACACTGTTGGAATTGTAAGTATTGTTAGTGGAGGTAAAAATTATATTAGTGCTCCTACAGTTTCAATTGTTAATTCAGTAACACGTAAAAAAATTGATAGTGGTTTACTTCTCCCAATTATTACATCAAATGCTATTACTGAAGTTATAATTGAAGATGAACCAAAAGGACTTCCAGAAACCACTGTAGATCTTTTCACAGAAAATAACACTAACGGTGTTAGTGTTCAAAAAGTATTCACAAATGATAATGTTGGTATTGTTACCTGCGAAATTACTACACCAACTATTGGATTTGCAGAAAATCCATTTAAGATTGGTGATAAAGTCTTCTTGGAAGGTGTTGTAAACTATACAACAACAGGAACTGGATATAACTCTCCAGATATTGGATATAAGTTCTACACTGTTACAAACTATGATACAACAAGCAGTGTTCTTGATAGAGTAACTCTTGATGGAACTGATTATATTACTGCTGGTAGTGCAGGTATTGCGAAAACTGAACAGGGTGCTGTCCCTGTTCTGATTAAAGAGAGTGATTATCCTTCATTGATTGCCATACAGAAGAGATCCGACTTCTTAGTTGGTGAATCTCTAATTGTTGGTGGATTGGAAAGAGATCTGTTTATCACATCTTATGAAGAGACTACGATTAAGGTTAGTGGATCTTACGAACTGTCATTGAATGATGAAATAACAGGATCTGATTCTGGAAATAAAGGAACAGTTTCTGATATTGAAGTTGGTGAAGGTATATTTAAAGTTGATTATAAGATTGAGAAAAATATTGGTTGGGAAGATAATGTTGGTATGTTAGACCTGGATAATCAGGTTGTATCTGATAATGATTATTATCAAAATCTTTCTTATTCTATCAAGAGTCCACTAACTTACAAAAAAACAACAGAGGTTGTAAAGGGTATACTGCATACAAGCGGTCTTAAAGATTTTGCTGATACTGGTATTACTTCTGAAGCTCCAGCTGGTGTAGGATCACGAAATAATGGAGATTTAATTGGAGATGATGGTGTTGATGATCAGACATCTATATTCAAAGATATAATCGATGAAGTAAGAGTAGATACACTTTATAATTTTGATTTGGTAAGAGATATTGATGTTGTAGATGATACTTCCAAATTTATTGAATTTAAAAACAAGAGATTAACTGATTTTATTGATTGTAGAACTAATAAAGTTTTGACAATAGATGATATTAGTTCTCAATTCTCTAATGTTGATGGAGACCCAAGTCAATTTGCTACTTTATTTGATTTTGATAGTGGCAGAACATATTACAATATTTTGGCTAGAGTTAATAATACTGATGGAGACGAAGTTCAGTTAAGTGAATTTGCTGTTCTTAGATCAAATAACGATTTCTTCATTCTTGATAAAGGAACGGTAGTTAATAATGGAGATAATTTACTCCATAATGCTGGTGAAGAATATGGTTCTTTCAGCATTGTTACTGATGCATTTGGATCCAGCAGTTTAAGGTTTACTCCAGAAGAACCACTTAATACAGATTACGATCTAAAATTAAGAATAAGTGAGTTTAATTCTTCACTTTCTGGAATAGGTACCAGGGATCTTGGTGTTGTTAAGTTGGTTAGTTCGAACGGAATAACAACAGCAACAGGAATTACTACAACATTATACACTGAGGAAGGATCCAAATTTGAAGGATTATTTGCTGAAGTGCAAGTAATTGATAAAAATAATGATGAAATGAATTATGTAAGTGCTTACATGACTCATGATGGAACTGATACTTTTATTTCTGATTTCTATAGTGATACTAATGAAGACACTAATGCACTCACAGTAGATGAAATTGGTGAGTTTGCTGGTGATATTGTAAGTGGAATGGTTTCATTCAATTACACCAGTGATAAAGATAATGATGTAGAAATTAGATCTAGAATAGTTGGATTTGGAACCACAGGAATGGGTTCTGGAACATATAGATTTAAATCTACTGGTCAGATAGATGGATCAGAAAGATCTGTAATTTATCAGTCTGGATTTAACGAAAATGTTTCAGCTGCCGCAACTATTCTATCAATTAGCAATAATTTATTCAATGCTGTCAAATCTTACGTTAAGGTAAGTGTTGGAAATACTAGTGCTCTTCATCAAGTTATGATGATTAGAGACAATAATCAGGATATTTATTTACAACAATCACCTTTCTTGTCAATTGGTAGTACAAGTGGATTAGGAACTTTCGGATCTAATATAACTTCTGGAAATCTAGATCTTCATTTCACACCAGATAATTCTCAAACTGTAGAGATATCAACTTTCAGTGAATGTTTCTATCAAGCACAAGACTCTGTAAATATTCCAAATTCTCTTACATTTAATTCTATAACTGAGAGTATTGATTATGATTTCTATAATGCCATTAACGGTGATAGGATTAATAAGAGACAATTTAAGGTAACTCACGATGGAGTTCCAATTTTTGCCAAGGTATTCAATCCAGATGATAATACGGAACTTAATCTCTCTACTGGCACATTCTCAATTACAGATCACTTCTTCTCAAATGGAGAGCAATTAAATTATACAGCAAACTCCACTTTTGCTGGGATTGGTGCTAGTGTCATGCACTATAGAAATGATGTTGGAATCGAAGGCGAATTACCTCCAACAGTATTTGCTGTTGTTGGATCAGATCCAGATAGTTTCCAAATATCAACAACCAAAGCTGGAACAGCAGTTACATTTACCTCAGTTGGTGAAGGTAATTATCATATGCTTGAGATGTCTGTGAGAAACTCTAAGTCTCTCATAGCTATTGATAATCTCGCCCAATACCCAGTAACATTCTCTCCAATATCTCACCCATTAGGAGATAATGGTGGATCAATTGGAATTGGAACCACCGTATTCTCCTTAAGTGGTATTTCTACCATTTTACCCAACGACGTTCTGAGAGTTGATGAAGAATATATGATTGTTCAAAACGTTGGTTTTGGAACAACTAATGTTGGACCCATTACTAATAGTGGAACGATTGGTCTTGTAACTGTAGAGAGAGGTGCTATTGGAAGTGCTGCTTCTACACACCAGGATTCCACTGGCGTTGCTACAGTCTTTAAGGGTGCTTATAACCTTGTTGGTCAGGATATTTTCTTCACTCAACCACCAAGAGGAAATCCTCAAATTCAGACTACTGATTCTAATTTACCATTCCCAACTTCACATTTCAATGGTAGAGCGTATCTGAGACAGGATTATACTACAAACAGAGTTTATGATGATGTTTCTGCTAAGTTTACCGGAATAGGTCAAACATTTACTTTAAATGTCGGTGGTGCTAATACTGCTGGTATTGGTACTACTGGTGGAAACGGTGTTCTGTTTATTAATGGAATTTTCCAAACTCCAACAACTGCTAATAATCCAGCAAATAACTTCTCTATCATTGAGGATAATTCTGTTGGTGTAAGTAGTGTTCTGTTCAGTGGTATCAGAGATCAGGCTGAAAATATCTTCACAAGTGTTGCTGACGTGAATATCGGTCAACTGCCTAGAGGCGGTATGATTGTATCACTTGGTTCAAGTGGTGGTCTTGGATATGCACCATTAGATGGCGCAATCGTGGCACCTACAATCGGAGCAAATGGTAGTATTGGTAGTGTGGTTGTTGGATTTGGTTCAACATCTGATATTAAGAATGTAACTGACGGTTACATGATCAGCACTGCAACTTATAATGCTTCTACTGGTGTTCTTGAAGTAACTACGGAAGAACCACATAAGTTTACTCAAAATGTTGAAGAAGTCTTCATGGAAGGTCTTCATTTTGAATGTGCTGCAGAGCACGCAGGTGTAACCACCACCATCTTCCCAGATGGTAGCAGCCCATTCGGTCAAAGATTCCCTGTACTTGGAATTACATCAGCAACAACATTTACCGCAAACGTAGGTATATGCACAATTCCCCATAATTACGTTGGATTTGGTTCAGTTTATAGTTTCCTCAGTGATTTAACTGTTGGTTCTGGTTATAGAGAGTGGGGTGGCGGAACAGTTTCTGTTGCCGTGACCGACCTTATCTATCCACATAGATTTGTAAGTGCTGGAGTTAATTCAATCACTGATAATCTTGGCAATACTTATACAGCAACAAATGCTGAATATGATTCACCAACTGGAATTTTGAAACTCACTATTCCTAGTCATGGATTGACTGATACTAATACAATTGGCATAGCAACGGGTAGTTTGGTATTCACTTGCTCAAGAGATAACTATCAAACCAACCATGCATATCCAAGAGCAGTATCTCTCACTAGAAAGAGAAGAGGTGAATCTGGTGGTGATCCAGCACATAATGTAAATCTGGGAATTACTACATTCACTACTCACACCCTTAGTGTTGGTGTTGGATCTGGCGGTGGCGCTGGTTCTGGTGCAATAATCAACCACGTAGTTGGTGCTGGCGGAACTTTAGGGTTCTCCGTTGGTGCAGCAGGAACTGAATACGTTAATCCACACATCGATGTTTCTGAACCAGTATATGAAAATCTTGAGATTGAGGGTATATCAAGATTGGGTCTTGGACATACAACAGATACTGGAATTGGTTTATTGTTGGATGTACAAGTAGGTGCTAGCTCATCAGCTATTGGTATTGGATCAACTTATCATGAGGTAACTGGATTTAAGATTACAAGACCTGGATATTCATTCAGAAGAGGTGATGTATTCAGACCAGTAGGATTAGTTACTGCTTTAGGATTATCTCAACCTGTTAGTGATTATACATTAACTGTTTTGGATATCTTTACTGATAATTTTGCTTCATGGCAGTTTGGTGAAATTGATTATATCGATTCTATCAAGAATTTCCAAGATGGTTCTAGAAAGAGATTCCCATTATTCTATAATAATGAACTCTTGAGTTTTGAGGCAGCAGATGATTCTGATGTGGATCTTGCCGCTGCTCTATTAATCATTATTGATGGTGTTATTCAAGAACCAGGATCTGCATATACTTTTGAGGGTGGAACTTCATTCTCATTTGCTGCTCCTCCATTAGAAGAATCAAAAGTTGATATCTTCTTCTATAGAGGAACAAGAGGAGAGGATACTGTCCTGGTAACTGGTGTTAACCAGTTGATTGAAAAGGGTGATCAAGTTCAAATCTTTAAGAATAATGCAATAAGAACTACCAAATCTCAAGGTAAGAGAAGAGTATTTAACTTAGATGCTTCTGACAGAATTGAAACTAATAAGTATCTTGATCAAGGAATAAATGATTCCGATTACAAACCACTGAACGTCATCAAGCAAAAGGTTGATTTAACGATTAATGGTGAAAAGGTTTATAAGACTAGAGACTCTATCGAAGGTCAAGTATTCCCCGTATCTAAAGTTATTGGTGACTTCTCCGCAAGTGACACTCAAATCTTTGTTGATAATACTGATTTGTTTGATTATGGTTCTCCTGCATCAATTGGATTGATGGTTGTTGCTGGTATTGGAAGTACTGATGCTGTAGATAATGTAGAGTTAATTTCTGGAGTAACTAACATTGAAGGTTTCTCTGGTATTGTTACTGGTATTACAACAACTACAGGCACTGGCGGTCACCCACTAGCACTTGAGTTCTCTCTTGAGCAAACAACCTTCCCCGGATTGTCTGTTGGATACCCAATTTACATTGATAACACAAATATTGGAACAGGAGCAACTTCAGTATTCGATTCTGATGCATCAGTCATTGGAATTGGTCAAACATTCCTGGATAATGTCTACAATATCAGCGCTCTGCATATAGATGGTACTGTTGGAATTATTACCTGTAATATTCATTCCGAAAGTCCTGTATCTGGTCTTTCAACATTCGGTGATGAGCATAATCCAGTTGGTAACTTCTCTTGGGGAAGATTATCAGGATTTAGCAGAGGTGGATCCGCGATATCAATTGGTGTTACAGGATTCACTGTACCAGACGCAACAACGGGTATATCAACATATCCAATCGTCCAAAGAAGAAATGTTGGACTTCGCGAAAACGGTTCATTACCAAAACAATTGTAATAATCTTTGTATAAATATCTAAAAACGCAATGATATGGCAGCTGTCGTAACAGATCAATTTAGACTTTCTAATGCCAGTAATTTTGTAGATTCGGTTACTTCTGCAAGTAATTCCTATTATGTGTATTTGGGTCAACCAAGCCCAACATCACCATCTGCAGGATTTGGTAGGACATCAGATTATGATACTAACGTTCCAGTCCCTACTGACAATCTTCAATACTCTGGATTTTACAAGAAAAATATTCTTTTTGGAAAGAAGGTAAACAGTGCAAATATAAGAAGAGTTATTAGAAAAGTAACTTGGACGGTGAATAATCGCTATGACATGTATAGACATGATTATAGCATAGAGAATCCTACTCCAAACTCAAACTCAAGTAGGTTATATGATTCTAATTTCTATGTAATGAATAGTGACTTTAGAGTCTATGTTTGTATTGATAATGGTTCTTCTGGAACCAACACTAAGGGTAATAATTCTCAAGACGAACCAACATTCACTAATCTAGCACCATCCGCTGCTGGAACTAGTGGTGATGGATATGTTTGGAAATATTTGTTCTCAGTATCACCAAGTGATATCATTAAGTTTGACTCTACCGAATATATTGTAGTTCCTAATGATTGGGCAACTTCAACAGATACTCAAATCTCTGATGTAAGAGAGGCAGGCGATTCTGATGTTCAGAATAACCAAATCAAAAAGGTTTATATTGATAATGCTGGCTCTGGATATAGTTCAGGTACTGTTAATATACTTGGTGACGGCAGCGGTGCTAAAGTTTCTATCTCGGTTGATAGTAGTGGTGCAATCACAGACACTACTGTAACTACTGGTGGTAAAGGATATACTTATGGTATTGTCGATCTTGGAAGTTTGCAACCATCTGGTTCAATACCAAATCCAGCAAAATTAATTCCAATTATTCCACCCTCCAGAGGGCATGGATATGACATTTACTCAGAGTTAGGTGCTGATAAAGTATTGATGTATGCAAGGTTTGATGCATCAACAAAAGATTTTCCTGTAGATACTAAATTTTCTCAGGTTGGTGTTATAAAAAATCCTCAACAGTTAAACTCTACAAATATATTCACAGAAAGTCAATTTACTGCACTTTCTGCGATTAAATTAGCAGATGACTTCACAGGCACTCCAACTATTGGTGGAGAAATGACGCAAACAAGAGATGATGGAAAAATTGCTAAGGGATATGTAGCGTCATATGACAGTGAGACGAAGGTTTTAAAATATTTCCAAGATAGGTCTTTGTATTTTGGAAATGAAAAAGATCAAACTGATTATGATGATGTAACCAATGGTTCTACAGTTTACGCATTCGAATCATCGGCAAATACCATCTCTCCTTTTAGTGGTTCTATTAATACTGGATTCACTGGTAGCACAGTAACTGTGGGTAGTAAGTTGGTTGATTTGGGAACAACTTTTACAAATGGGCTTGCTAGTCCAGAGATAAATAAAAAAACAGGCGAGTTAATTTATCTTGATAACCGCCCAACAGTCCAAAGAGACATAAGACAAAAAGAAGACGTAAAAATTATTCTGGAATTCTAAAAAAAGATGGCACAAAAAACCGATTTAAACGTCAATCCATATTACGACGATTTTGACGCTGCGGATAATTTTTACAAGGTTTTATTTAAGCCTGGATATCCTGTTCAGGCAAGAGAATTAACTACTCTCCAATCAATCCTCCAAAACCAGATTGAAGACTTTGGTAGTCATATATTTAAAGAAGGCTCAATTGTTATACCTGGTAATATAGCATATGATGGTCAATTTTATGCGGTAAAGTTAAACCCAACTAATCTGGGTGTTGATGTTTCGGTTTACATCAATAATTTTATTGGTAAAAAAATCACAGGACAAAATTCTGGTACAACTGCCACTATCCAATATGTTGCTATGCCTGATGGCAACAACATTGAGGATTTGACAATTTATGTAAAATATTTGGACTCTGATAATAATTATGAGTTCAATCAATTTCCAGACAATGAATCTTTCTTTGCAAGTGAGAGTATTGTATATGGTAATACAACAATTGCTGCAGGAACGGTATTTGCTTCTTCATTAGCTTCAAATTCTACTGCAATTGGATCTGCTGCTTTTATTGGAGATGGTGTATTCTTCATCCGTGGTTACTTTGTAAATGTAACTAAGCAAACTCTTCTTCTTGATGAGTATTCAAATACTCCATCATATAGAGTAGGTCTTAAGATAACTGAATCTCTTATTAATGCAAAAGATGATTCTTCGTTGTATGATAATGCAAAAGGTTTCACTAACTATGCTGCACCTGGTGCTGATAGGTTAAAGATTGGACTTACCTTGTCCAAAAAACTCATTAGTGATACTAATGATACTGATTTTGTTGAATTACTGAGAGTAGATGATGGAAAGATTAAAATACTTGAAACTAAAACTGAATATAATAAACTTCGTGATTATTTGGCAGAAAGAACATATGATGAATCAGGCGACTATTCAATCACACCATTCCAACCATCAATCCACAACTCATTAAATGATAGACTAGGAAATGATGGTCTATTTTTTAGTGATGAATTGACTGATGAAGGTAATACTCCTTCAGATGATTTGATGTGTGTCAAATTGTCTCCTGGTAAGGCATATGTAAGAGGATATGATGTAGAAACTATATCTGCTAAAATTTTAGACGTTGAAAAACCAAGAGATACTAAGAAAGTAACTTCAACAAGTATTCCCTTTGAGATGGGTAACCTTCTCAGAGTTTTTGATGTATCTGGTATTCCACATTACAGAGAAGCAGTTGACCTTCACGATCAAGTAGATGGTGGTGGTACTGTAATCGGTTCTGCTAGAGTTTACTCTTTTGGTGCTACAGATGCCACTTATGCTGGCGATGCAACTCAGTTTGATTTATATCTATATGATATTCAAACATATACTGAACTGACAATAAATCAACAACTGTCTTCAATGCAGGCACCTGTTGGATCTTACATTAAAGGTAAGAGTAGTGGTGCTACTGGTTTCCTTGTAACCAACGTTGGTGGTGGTGCAACTACAATTAGAATTAGACAAACATCAGGTTCTTTTGCACCTGGTGAGCAAATTCAGGTCAATGGTGTTGATGATGTTCCTGTTGTAAACTTCCAGGCTGGTCATAGAACAATTACTGAAATTAGAGTATTTGATTCTAAAGATATTAAGTCTGCTGTTCAAGCCAGTGGTGGCGGATTCCCTGGTTTTACCGCAACCGCAGTTCTTTCCTACACTGACATCCCTGGCGGTACAATCAGTGGTAGTAATACATTTACACCTGATGGGGGTGCATACACTGAATTGCAAGTTGGTGATATTATTTCATATTATGCTAGTGGTGGCGGTGACAGAAGATGGAATAGAGTTACTGCTGTAATAAGTGGTGGAACTTCATTTACAATTGCTGCTCTGAGTAGTGCTGTTGCTGGAGTTTTTGATGTCTCTGTTGAAAATGGTACATACACTTCAATTAAAAAAGCAGTATCCGAAATCAGAAATGAAGATAAAGGATTTTTATATGCTGAATTACCTGATGCAAATGTAGCATCTGTAAGTCTCAGTGGATCAGAACTGCATGTTACAGAACAGGTTACTGGTAAAACTATTGCAAGTAGTCAAGTTACAGTATCAACTTCAGACTTCCCAGACATTACAAATTCATTCTTAACTCCTTTTGATGCTGAAAGATATTTGGTATCTAGTAGTGGAGGTGGTATTGGCACTGTAACGTCAGATAGTTTCGCATTGAATGCGAATAGTACAACTGCAACTCTGTCTGGACTAACTGATGGAAGTAATGTTGTAATTAATGCAACTTTAGTTAAGCAAAATATTCAAAGTAAAGTAAAAGAATTTAGTAGATCTAAAGTTCTTAATATTGATTTATCCAAATATACTAAGTCTGGAACAGGTATTAACACCTCAGTTGGTGATGGACTTACTCATAATATGTTCTATGGACTTAGAGTTCAGGATGAGGAAATTTCTTTAAATGTTCCAGATGTAACTAATGTAGTTGCTGTTTATGAAAGTCTTGACGCATCAGCACCAACCTTAGATGTATTTGAGTTTACCTCTACTGCTGATGTTACTAACAATGCAGTAATTGGCGAAAACTTCACAGGTACTGATTCTAAGGCAATTGCTAGAGTTGTTACCAAACCATCCGCTAACCGTTTAGGTATTGTTTATCTTTCTCCTCAAAAGTTCAATGCTGGTGAGGAAGTAACATTTGATGAATCTAACATTGTTACCAATATTCAAACTATTGTTACTGGTAACTTTAAAGATGTTACAAATTCCTTTGGTTTAGATAAAGGACAGAAAGATCAATATTATGATTATTCAAGATTGGTTAGAACGAAAGATTCTAATATTCCTTCTAGAAGACTGTTAGTTGTCTATGACCACTATATAATTCCTACAGACGATGATGGCGATGTATTCACCGTTCTGAGCTATGATAGTGATAGATTTACAAATGATATTCCACTCATTGGTAAGAACCAAGTAAGGGCAACTGATACCCTGGACTTCAGACCAAGAGTTGCTGAGTTCACCTCAACCACATCCTCACCATTTGACTTCCCCGCAAGATCTTTCACAGCGGTTCCTAAATTAATTCTTGCTCCAAACGAGTCTTCTCGTTTAGGTTATGATTATTATCTTGGAAGAATTGATAAGATTTACATTGATAAGTTTGGTACATTCATTGTACAAAAAGGTGTATCTGGTATTGATCCTAAAGCACCAACAAAGATTGACACAGTAATGGAGATTGGTACAGTTACCCTTCCTCCATATCTCTACAATCCAAGTGATGCACAACTGGATCTTGTAGATAACAGAAGATATACCATGAGAGACATTGGGTATATCGAAGATAGAGTTGAGAATTTAGAGAGAGTTACTTCACTTTCACTTCTTGAGTTAAACACATCCACATTACAAATTCAAGATGTAGATGGAAATAACAGATTTAAGAGTGGATTCTTTGTTGATGATTTTAGAAACAACGAGTTTATTGATCCTGTATTATCTCAGGCTCAGGTTGAACCAGCATCTCAAGAATTATCTCCAGTTGTTAGTAGAAATACTTTAAAGAGTCAGTTAGCACCAGCTGAAGAACTGATCGATACTGTCTTAGATCTTTCCACTAATTTCAATCTTCTTGATTCAAATGTTAAGAAGACTGGTAAAGCAGTAACTCTTGATTATACAGAAAATGGTTGGATTGAGCAACCTCTTGCTACCAGAGTAGAGAATGTAAACCCATTCCACGTAGTCCTTTATACAGGAAGTGTGGAGTTGAACCCTGCTCAGGATAGTTGGGTCAGAACCATCAGGATACCCCCCAGAAACGTCTTTGGTGGTGCCTCTAACATCTCTTTGGGTGGTGGATGGCGTGTCTTTGCTGGAACGGTAACACAGGTCAGCACACAGGATGTTGTGGTCTCCTCTGGTAATGATGCATTCATGAGATCAAGGAATACTGAGTTCGATATCTCAAACATCAAACCACTTACCAAGTTCTATCAATTCTTTGATGGAAATGGATCTGTTGATTTTGTACCCAAACTTCTTGAAATCGCTAGTGATAGTGCTCTTGAGAACTATGGTGCATCTGGTGAGTTCACAGTTGGTGAAACTGTTCATGGCACCGATTCTGAAGGCAACATCTTAATCAGATTTAGAGTTGCTCAATCAAACCATAAGAAAGGACCATTCAATGCTCCTACTTTAACATATAATATTAACCCATATGTAAAGAGTGAAAATCTTCAAACCTCTTACAGTGCTTCATCAAAAGTTCTGAACGTTGATACATTTGCACTTTCTGAAGAAGCACAGGGTAGATACTTTGGTTATGTAACCAGAGGTATGAAGTTGGTTGGTCAAGAAAGTGGAACAACTGCTTATCTGAAAGATCTCAGACTGATTTCTGACAACTATGGTGATCTGCAAGGTACATTCTTCCTGAAGGATCCATATGCTAACCCAGCACCTTCTGTAAGAATTGAGACTGGTACTAAGTCATTCAGAGTTACAAATAGCCCAACTAATGCTGAACCACTGCCTGGCAGCAACTTGATTTCAAGTGCTGAGACAGAATACAAGGCAGAAGGTATCTTCCAGGTCAGACAACTTGTTCAGACCAGAAGAACTATCAACCGTTTCGTCGATCCACTTGCTCAGTCATTCACAGTTGGTGGTAACATCGATACAACTTCTGATCCTACAGGAGCAAATGATGATACCAACGGAGCATATCTGACTGCTGTTGATCTGTTCTTTGCTAATAAGGACAGCAACAACAACCCAGTAAGAGTTGAGATTAGAACTGTTGAACTGGGAACTCCAACAAGAGATGTTATCGGAGATCCTGTTACACTGAGACCTGATGATATCACTATCTCCAGAACTGGAGAAATTGCTACTAAGGTTTCCTTCCCATACCCTATCTTCCTTGAGCCATCAAAAGAATATGCGATTGTTATCGTATCTGAGGCAAGTGATGAGTATGAACTGTGGTGCGCTCGCATGGGTGAGGTCACTGTAAATACTCAGTCACTGCCTGACGCTGAAGCAGTTAGATATACCAAGCAATTTGCTCTGGGTAGCTTGTTCAAGTCACAGAACGGAACAATCTGGACTGCTGACCAGTATCAAGATCTTAAGTTCAAACTGTATAAGGCGAACTTCACTTCCACCTCAGGTACTGCCTACTTCTATAATCCAACTCTGGATGAGAGCAATGGTTATGTTCAGGTTCTTGGTAACAATGCAGTTACCACTCTGCCTAAGACTCGAACACTGGGTATCACTACTGCGTATGATGTAGTAACTCAAAATACTCTGGTTACTGGTAGAAAGGTTGTTGGTTCTGAAGATTTTGTAAGTGCGACTATTGTTGGGACGGGTAGTTCCGTTGCCAATATTAGTGTCAATTCTGGCGGAACAGGTTATGTATCCGATACAATGGTTGATACTTATAATATTGTTGGTGAAGGAACTGGTCTAAAACTCAATATTACTGCTGATGCGGATGGTGTTATTACTGGAGTATCTAGAGCTGTTGATGGTTCTGATATTCAACACGGAAATGGATATCAACAAGGTGATATAGTTGGTATTGTAACATCCACTGTTTCTTCTGCTACTGGTTCTGGTGCAAGAATAAACATTACATCTAAAATTGGTGTAGATACTCTCTACTTGAGTGATATTAAAGGTGATACCTTTACAACTGGTATTGGAGTAAGTTTCAGAGATGATGTTGGAACTTTAGTTTCACTTGCCAATACTACCATTCTTTCTTACACCGAAACCGGTGGTGTTAATTCTGGTGAATATCTGAAAGTCAATCATTTTGATCATGGTATGTACTCAGATACTAATGATGTGATCATTAGTGACGTACAAACTAATATTGCACCAACAACACTTTCTTCCGACTTAACATCTCAAGAAGTTGATATTATCAATGTAACAGATTCTTCCAATTTTGCCAACTTTGAAGGAATGCCTGTAAGTGCAACTAATCTTGGATATGTATTGATTGAGAATGAAATCATTGCATATGATGCAGTAAGTGCAGGTGTTCTTGAAATTGCAACAAATGGTAGAGGTATTGATTCTACATTAACAATTGAACACTCTAATAATCAAAAGGTTTCCAAATATGAACTGAATGGTGTTTCTCTGAGAAGAATTAACACCACACACGATATTAGTAATATTGATATTGGACTTGATCATTATCATGTCAGGATTAACAGAGTATCACCTGGTGTAGATAGAAGCAGTGATAATCTGACTTCAAGAGCACCTGAGCTTTCATTTAATAATGAAGCAGATCTTGGTGGAACTAATATCAAGGCATCTGAGAACATTCAGTTTGGTTCATTGATCCCCAATTACTATATTGCTACACCTGGTTCTTCTACATCTGCAACTGCTAAGATTAGAACTGTAACAGGAACTAGTGTTGATGGATCTGAAGTTTCCTTTGTAGATAGTGGATTTGAGGACGTTGAACTCAACAAAGTAAATCTACTGAGTTCTACTAGAGTAGTTGCTTCTCAAGTAAATGAGAATTTACATCTCTCTGGTCTTCCTAGAAGTAAGTCATTTACTACTGCAGTAACTTTAACTACATCTGATAATAATCTTTCTCCTATAATTTACACTGATGCTGCATACACAGAATTCAGAAATAGTCGTGTAAACAATCCAGTTACTGACTATGCGGGAGACAATAGAGTTAACTCACTATTCTTTGATCCTAACGCAGGTGTTTATGTTTCTAACGTTGTAAATCTTACTCAACCAGCAACAACACTGAAACTCATAATTGCTGCTTATAGACACTCCACTGCTGATATAAGAGCACTTTATAGTCTTGTAAGAGCAGATTCTTCTGAAGTAGAACAAGAGTTTGAGTTGTTCCCTGGTTACGATAATACAATTTTATCGTCAAGTGGAGAATTGCAAGTTACTGATCCTCTTAAGAATAGCGGAAGATCTGATGTATTCGTACCAGCAAGTCTTGAAAATCAATTCTTAGAGTACGAATTTACTGCGAATAACTTGGATCTATTCACTGGATATAGAATCAAATTAATTATGGCAGGTACAAGTCAGGCTCATGCACCAAGAATTAAAGACCTTAGAACTATTGCTGTAAGATGATAAGAGTTGAAGGGCACCAGCATCTTTACAGAGATGAAAAAACTGGTGCCATAGTCAATTGTGATAATGTGGCATACAATCAATATGTCTCTTCTCTCAAAAGAAGATCCTCTCAAAAAAGAGAACTATCTGAAATGAGAAAAGAGATTGATGAACTAAAGTCATTAGTAAAGGAGATTTTAAATGGAAATGAATCCTGATGATATTTCATTAGAAACAATGAATAAGTCTTTTGCCTATGAAAAACTGGCGAGAGACGTAGATGATATCGATGATCCTAGGGTTTTAAGAGAACTTGCGAAGTGTTATATCAAATTATATTTTAAACAACAAGAAGTTGTAGGTAGGATGGGAGCACCGACGATATAAATATATACTAGGTTCCCTATATTCAGTTCATGGCTGATATTAAAGTTAGAGTAGGTCAATCACCAGCAGTTAAAGTTACTTCCTCCTTGGGCGGCGCTCAGGGAGGTTCTTTAGCAGAATTGAGTGATGTCACGATTAGTAATCCAGTAGATGGAACAGTTTTGGTTTACAACAACACTTCTAAGAAGTTTGAAGGAACTAATACTTTAACTACTGGAAACGATCAAACCTTAACTATTAATGGTGGTGTCTTCTAATGGCAACCAAAATTCAACTAAAAAGATCATCAGGTTCTGCGTTACCAACAACAATTGCTTATGGTGAATTAGCGCACATCTCTGGTGTTGGTAGTTTTGGTGGTGCTGACCAATATAAAGATAGACTTTACATCGGTCATAATGATGCATCATCACCGAACATAGTTCCTGTAGGTGGTCGTTATTATACATCAATGATGGACCACACTCCTGGTGCCATTGCTGCTGTAACTAATAGTGTTAACACTGATGGTGGTATAGTTGTTGTATTAGATAGTGATAGAAAAGTTGATCAATTCAATGTTGATAACTTAAGACTTGATGGAAATACTGTATCATCAACTAATGTTAACGGGAATATTATACTGGACCCTAATGGGAATGGAAGGGTAGTATTTGAAGGTGCTGCAATTGATATAAACAAACCATTATTTCTTAATGCACCAGCTACTTTTAATTATGGTGTTGCGATTAATAATATTGGAATCTCAACAGATTTAATTAGAACAACCAGTGGTGATACATTATACATTGATCCATATCCTGATGGATTGGATAGTGATGGTACTGTTATCATCAAGGGTAACCTGCAAGTCGATGGAACCTCGACGATTGTTAATTCAAATGATTTAACAATTACTGAACCTATTATTACTTTAGGTCTCACTACAACAACAAGAACTGTAACACAAACAGTTCAAGCTGGAGTTTCAACTATAACGATTGACTCTGTTGTCGGTCTTAATACCGGAGATAAAGTTGAGGGTAGTGCTTCTATTAGTGCTGGTACAACCATTACTGGTATTAATGCAACTACTGAAATTATTTCTATCAGCAATGTAACCACTGCTGGTATTTCAACTCAAACTCAACTTCTGTTCACAGTAAATGTAGATACAAATACTGATAGAGGTGTTGCATTCCATTACAACACCAGTGAGGGTGCTAGTAATTCTAAGAAGGGATTCTTTGGATATATTGACACAACAAACTCTGGTAGTTCTGCTGTTCAGAGATCTTGGACTTATATTCCTGAAGCAACTATTACTAGTGACGTTGTAACTGGTACTAGAGGTTACCTAGATATTAAAGGAATTTATTATCAGACTGGTGACTATAACTTGAATGGTATGGTCTACTTTGATGTAAATGGTCTCCAAACATCAACAGTATCACCTGGTTCTGGAATTAGTACATCAAACTTTGTTATGACTACTGATTCATCAAATGTTCCTACTTGGACTAGTACATTAGATGGAGGATCTTATTGATGAATGATGAAGTTGACGTGAATGCATTGATTACTCTATATAATCAAAAAGTATCGCAATTATCAAATCAAGTTATATTATTAGAAGCAAAGTTACAAACTTTGACGCAAGATTATCAAGAACTGAAAGAGAAGCACCAATCTACGTATGAATAGATAAAAAATGGCAAAACCAACGACAAGACAAGAATTAATTGATTACTGCCTAAGAAGATTGGGTGCTCCTGTATTGGAGATTAACGTAGATGATGATCAGATTGATGATCTTGTAGATGATACGATTCAATTCTTCAACGAACGCCACTTTGATGGTGTTGAAAGAATGTATCTCAAGCACAAGATTACTGCAACAGATATTGAGAGAGGGCGTGGATTAACATCTGGAACAACATCAGTAAACAGTGAAACAGGTGTTGGAATTGTAACTACAACAGGCACTTCTACAAATAGTTCTGGTAACTTTACCTCAACTTTTTACGAAAACTCAAATTATATTCAAGTTCCCGATCCTGTAATCGGCATTGAAAAGGTATTCAAATTTAATACAAGTGAGATATCTGGCAGCATGTTCAGTGTCAAATATCAATTGTTTTTGAATGATATGTATAATTTCAATTCAATTGATCTTCTACAGTATTCAATGGTAAAGACATATCTTTCTGATATTGATTATCTTCTCACTACTGATAAGCAAATCAGATTTACCAAAAATCAAAACAGATTGTATTTGGACGTTGATTTTGCCGAGTTCACTGCTGGAGACTTCATAATCATTGATTGCTTTAGAGCACTTGACCCTGCTAACTTTGCAAAGATCTATAACGATTCTTTTGTAAAGAGATATCTTACTGCACTCATTAAGAGACAGTGGGGACAGAACCTCATCAAATTCAGAGGTGTCAAACTGCCAGGTGGTATTGAACTGAATGGTAGGGAGATTTATGAAGACGCAGAAAAAGAATTGGATGAAATAAAATCCAAGATGAGCATGGATTATGAATTACCACCTCTCGACTTTATTGGATAATGGCACTAAATCCCTTCTTCCTCCAAGGAGCACAATCAGAACAAAGACTGATTCAGGATCTCATCAATGAGCAACTGCAAATTTATGGTGTTGAGATTACTTACATACCAAGAAAGTTTGTAAGAAAGCAAACTATTATCAAAGAAGTTCAGTCTTCTAAATTTGATGATAATTTTGCACTAGAAGCATACGTCAACACTTATGAAGGATATTCTGGTGCTGGTGATGTTCTTACAAAGTTTGGTGTCAGTCTGAGAGACGAAGTAACTTTAACAATATCAAAAGAGAGATTTGAAGACTTTATTAGTCCATTCCTTGATGCGGCAGACGATGCTGAAGTAGAACTTGCATCAAGACCAAGAGAAGGAGACTTAGTATATTTCCCACTAGGACAAAGACTTTTTGAAATTAAGTTCGTAGAACATGAGAAACCCTTCTATCAGTTGGGTAAAACTTATGTTTATGAAATACAGTGCGAACTCTTCGAATATGAAGATGAAGTTATCAACACTGGTATTGAAGAGATTGACGAGACGGTACAGGATGAAGGATATATTACTACACTTCAACTGGTTGGTTCTGGTGTAACCGCAACGGCAACTCCTTCAGTTAATACTGGATATGTTAGAAACATATTCTTGAATGATGATGGTTCTGGATACACATCAACTCCAACTGTCGCAATTGGAACAGCACCATCTGGCGGTGGAAACGTAAATGCAACTGCTGTTGCGATTACTACTGAAAGAGCTGGAGTATTCTCTGTTGAGAGTATAAGAATCACCAATGCTGGTCAAGGTTATACACAAGCACCCACTATTACAATTAGTGGTGGAGGAGGAAGTGGTGCTGCCGCTACATGTAGCGTAGAAACGACACTCCGTGGTGTTACTGCAATAAGTATAGCGGAAGAGGGAAGAGGATACACTGTTGCACCTTCTATATCCTTTATAACCACTGGTGTAGGCGTTTCTGTTCCAACTGCCGTTCCTATAATGAAGAACGCACTGGTTGGTCTTTCTGTCGATACGATTCAAATTACAGATCCTGGTTCTGGAATGGTTGGTGTTGTTACCGTCAGTATCACACCTCCACCTTTCATCAGCACCACTGGTAACTACAACTTCAACGAACTGGTCAATGGTTCTATCAGCGGAACGCAGGGTAGAGTCAAAGAGTGGGATCTCGATACTAAGATACTCAAGGTATCAAACGTTGGTATCGGAACAACTGCAAAGGGATTTATTCCTGGAGAACTCGTTACTGGAGTTGGTTCATCTACTGTCTACGCAGTTGGTTCATATAATAAAGATGATATATATGATGAATATGCTTCTAATGAAGAAATAGAAGCAGAAGCAGATTTAATCCTTGACTTCTCACAATCTAATCCATTCGGTTCATACTAATGTTAGGCACATACTATTACCACGAAATCATCAGACGTACAATTATTGCGTTTGGTACTGTCTTTAATGATATCAATATCAGACATCAAAATAAAGATGGTCAGAGCATCAGTCAGATGAAAGTGCCTCTGGCATATGGTCCCGTACAAAAGTTTCTTGCTAGATTAGAGCAGCAGGCAGATTTGAACAAGGCAGTTCAAATTACTCTGCCTAGAATGTCATTTGAGATGAATTCAATTACATATGATCCAACCAGAAAGACTGGTATTACTCAGACTTTCAAGGCATGTGATGATGATGGCAATGTAAAGAAAGTCTTTATGCCTGTTCCATATAATATTGGATTTGAACTCAATATCTTGACAAAGTTGAATGATGATTCACTTCAGATTATTGAGCAAATTCTACCATACTTCCAACCATCATTTAATTTGACTGTTGACTTAGTAGATTCAATCAACGAAAAGAAAGATATTCCTGTTGTATTAGATAGCATTTCTTTTCAAGATGATTATGAAGGAGATTTCTCTACTCGCCGTGCCTTAATATATACTTTACAGTTCACAGCAAAAACTTATTTGTTTGGTCCTGTTGCCGAATCTTCCGATGGTCTTATCAAGAAGGTTCAAGTGGATATGTACAACGATACAAATATTCAGACTGCGAAGCGCGAAGTAAGATATACCGTTACTCCCGATCCAATCACTGCTGGACCCGAAGATGATTTTGGATTCTCTGAAACCACAACGTTCTTCAGTGATAGTTCTACATATAGTCCAACTAGACAGGAAGATCTTAAGTAATGTCTAACTTTGATCCTATTGATGAAGCTTTGAATATCTCTAGTGATATTGTGGAAGTCGAAAAGGCGCCTATTAAAAAGGAAAAACCACAAGTTGATGATA
>Ga0213860_10000190_pt1 | contig 24378 bp, 19 predicted proteins | sample PICome_3_FD_160118 | JGI IMG/M metagenome (GOLD analysis project Ga0213860, IMG submission 160118) | Coastal seawater microbial communities near Pivers Island, North Carolina, United States - PICO550 | ecosystem: Environmental > Aquatic > Marine > Coastal | place: USA: North Carolina...
ATCTTGACCATAAGTTGCCGTCTTGTGATGCACGGTTTATTACAATGTAATCTTTTTCTTTTGGAAATCCAATTGCTTTTCCGTAGGGTAATCTGTCAAAGCCGTTAGCATCAAATTCTACTTCTACATCATCAGTAAATTCAGTAGGCACGTTAAGCTCTGTCTCAGCAATAAGAGTAATTTTGTCGCCTACCCCTTCTACATAAAAAGCTCCTTCTGCGTACTTTGCAGGTTCTACTTGTCCTGTAAAGTAAATTTTCATACCGTTTGATAGTTCGACGCCGTTACTTGCTTTATAATTTTTCTTTCCTATAATTTCTTGCTCAACATCTATAAACGTTGCTTCTGTAATATCTTTTACAACAATTGTTCCGCTGGCTTGCAAGTCGTTGGATGCAGTATAATACAACACGTCTGGCGTATCAGTTCCTAACTGTAGTGTGCTAACTCCTTTTTCTAAACCTTGTACATCAACTCCTTCTAGTACAATTATACTAGAACTATCTAGATCAAATCCTTCGTCTAATGTTCGTTTTGTTTTAATAGTAAAAGGAAGATTTGGTGTATCGATATCAAATCGATATGTTATACCTCTGTAAAGTGTTATTGTTGGGTTATTAGTCAATCCATCTGGAGAGAAAATATAAGTATTATTATCTACATTATCTCCGATACGTACAGTGTATGTACTTTCAACTTCTATTGTATTTCCTGGTACACCAAAACTTTGTGGTCCATTAGGTAACCAGTAGTATTCTCTAAAATTAGTAATTTTATCCCAATCAATATGTGGATCCCAAGCATAGTATTCTTGTTGGTTGAACACACTATGATCAATAGTGCCTTTGTTAAAATAATCTAATTGATTTACATAGTCATTATAGTCTTTATAAAAAGTTACATTTCCTAAATTATCTTTAACAATTGATGCAGGTTCTAATTGATAATTTTCTCTTGATGCTGAAACATCGTTTACATAATTATCACTAGCTGTAAATGCTTTTGCAGACTTTCTTCCTATGTAGCCATTAAGTTTTTCTACTACTCCTGGTTGTATAAGTTGGTCAATAGTAGATGATAAAAACTTTTTATTTGCTGGTGTTCTAAAATATTTAGGAAGATGATTCTCACTTTTTCTTTTAGAACTTCCATCGCTATTTGGAAGTGGCTGTTCTGATTGATCATTGGTGTAAGCCATTAGTAACTAGATCCTCCGCTTGAACTAGATGAACTTGAAGAACTTGAAGTGCTTGAAGTCGAGCTATAAGTAGTTGTAGCAGAACTTGTTGTAGTTGTAGAACTACTTGTACTTGTTATGCCTGTGTTTGTGCTTGCTACTGTTGTTGTAATTGCACCATCTGCTTTAAGACGTGAAGCTGTGATGTTATCAATTATAGATATGTCTGCTACTGTTGCTCCGGATATAAAAATTTCGTCCGATTCAGATTTAACTTCAAACAAACTACCAAATGCTTGACTTTGTTGTTTAGGTACAACAACAAATGTAACTATGTTAGGTGCTAACTTTTGCATAACAAACGCACTTAGCTCTGAGAAGTAAAATGTCTCGCCAAATTCCCAGTTATCTAAAGCAAAAAATTCATTCACTGCTGATATAACTTTTGATTTGACGTCATTGTCATTTATAACAATGTCTGGATTTTTAACAATTTTAAAATCTGCTTGCAATTCCGCCTCTGCTTTATCACCAAATAGTATCTTGTACTTAACTGGATGGTAAATTATTTCATCACTAAGCGATTTAATGTTGTTAAGAGTTGTGCCATAATTTAAAAATAATTGATCGCTACTAGGAGATAATGGTTTAGTTGCAGTAGTACCTTCAAGGTATTGTCTAAACGAATTATCATAAGCTCTAGTTAACATGTAAGTGTCAACTATATTACTTACGCTTGGATCAATGCGTGTGCTTTCATCTGCCGCATGAACATAATGAAACTTAATTTTATCCCTACCAACTCTTGCTCTATAAATGTTGCTAATATTTGTAGATCCAGTTGCTTTATTTAATACCTCAAAAATATCTTCATCCGCAAAGTAAAATATTTGTCCGTCATCATAAGCAGATAGTGCACCTAGTACACTTTTATTTTGAAATGTTAATATATTAAGCACACTGTTAGGCTTATAATACCATTCTTCAACACCGTCTATACTAGTAATTTTTTCCGAAAATATAAATTTTTGTAAAGGATTATTTGTTTCATTTACAATTTCATCAAACAATTCAGGATCATCAACTACACCGTCATCGTCTTCATCAAAGAAACTGACTTGAACTTTTTTACTGTTCACATATCCTTCAGTATCTCTAAAATCTTCTGTAATTTCCCAATCATAATCAACTGTGAATGGAGAAGTGTTATTTGTTGGATCTTTTACGTTAATGCTTAAAACACTGATTTTGTCTTTAATAATTTTTCCGGTTCTATTATTATATACTTTGTCACTGTTATCAAAGTAGAATCTTACTTCTTGGTCGCTTTCAAATAGATATCTGCCACCTCTATAAGTAATATTGTATGTTTCTCCGTCTGTGTTGAAGATTAACAACCAACTACTATCTAATTGTTGGTTAGTATTATCTCCTGTTTTACCAATACTGAAATCACTTGCACTATTAAGGTTTGTCGATGTAATGATTCGCCATTCGCCTATGTTGACATCGAAACGCAATCCAAAGGTTCTAAATGCAAATATTTGTTCTATCAATTGTGTCGATACTGCACTTTGTAATAATCCAGCTATTCTTGGAATAACTTGTACTAATTTGCTTCCTGCAGGAATAATATCATTAATAGACACAGGACCATCGCCTGTATCTGCATCAACGACTGTACCGTCACCTGTAACACTGATAACTTTTACCCACTTGTAATCTATAGATCCTGGATGATCTGCAGGTCCGTCCATAAGTTTATTATCTTGATCTTTCATAAAATGCTTGCCTGTAGGCGGTATAAATTTTAGCAATGTGCCAGGCTTAATTAGTTTTAATGTACTTGCTGTAAATGTTCCTAATTGCGCTCTTACTCCTGAGGTATTTGTAAAGTATCCAGTGTTTAAATTTGTATCTGTGGTACTACTGTTCCATGTAAGGTTTAAATCGCCAACTAATGTCTTTGGAAATTTGGTAAGATAATAATTTTTAAGTTTTCTATTTTGTAATATTGGTTCAATTATGTTAGCAATCACTCCTTCAATATCTGTCTTGGTGACAAAACTAAACCCAACTTTTGTATCAAGATATTCTCTTGTTAATATTCCGTCTGTTGCATATAAATTTGTTTTACTGTATCTTCCTGAGGGGTCGATCAAATCTAAATAACGACTTATTCCGCTTGCAGTTCTATTAACACTTTTTACTTTGATAATTTCTTGATTGCTTGTCAAAGGTGCAATTTGATAGTCTTCAGCAGTAACCATTCTATTTTGTGTGTAAAAGTTTGCTGGCGCATTTCTTTTAATACTTGCATTAGTTTCGCTTACAGAAGAATTATCTACAGTATATTTCAAAACAAAAACCATTGTTAGTGTTTCTGTCTTACCTGATCTTGAAACATATGGGACATTTATGCTTACACCACGCATGTCATTTGGTTCAATTATGAGTCTTTCGTTTTTACTAGTTCTATAATAAACCTTGAAGTTTCCTTGTGGTAAGTTTCCAAAAGTACCATCAGAAAATATCAAACTGATTCTATTACTTGCTCTTGTCAATACGCTATAAATGTTTCTTATACTTTTACTAAGGCTATTGTAAATTACATTATTACCTTCTACTGCTTCTACTTTTGTCCATAGATCTTGTTCTAAACCAAATTCGTCTACACTATATAACCAAACATCTGTATTGTTTACATCTGTAGCGTCTATGCTTACAACTTGATTAGTGCTAGGTGCACCTACAGTAAAAGAACCGTTATCTAATGTACCTTGTCTAAAATGTGCAAAGTACCCAGTGTTTGAACTACTAGGTCCTTTACCATCGTTTCTATACAAGAATGCTAAGTTATTTCCTGGAAACGGTGCTTCTTCTACAATTGATCCGTTATCAATATCGGTACTTACAATTTCAAATCTACTTGTGATTCCGCTGACTGTTTTGTTAAATCCAAATGCAGGCACTGTGCTGTTTGTGCTGTTTAATCTATATTGTTCTGTTGCAATGTTGTTTACAGTATCCTTTTTGACAGGTCTACCAACTGTACCATTTACAGGAAGAGCGGCATTTAATACTTTTGTAAATTGTTCTTGCCAATTAGAATTGCTTGGATCATTCCAAACAATAGTTTGATTTTCTAAATTTAAATTATTTGAATCTCTCACAGATTCAGTGGTTGACACACTTTCAACTTTTAATAGTCCATTTGCGGCAATATTACGCTTGGGGTTGTAGCTTAGTGTACGTGCTAATCTTAGCACACTTTCTCTGCGTTCTGCTAATTCTAAAAAGTTTTCTCTAGCATTTAGGTCTGAACGGAAAGCAAAGTTTTGACCTAAAAATGCTATAAGATCTATTAGAGCAAGGTATTCTGATGATTCAATGTAATCGTTAAAATCTTCTGGATAGTTCTGGCGTAGATAGTTTATCATTGTTCTACGCAAATTGTCAAAATCGTAAGATTTGAAGTCTGCATTTCTATAACTTTGATAGATGCGCTTCCAATCTTCTGCTACTAATAATCTATTTTGTCTGTCGGTTGCGGACATATTGCTTTCCTTTTTTATACAACAATATTTATTGTTTTTTGTTAAGTGCGTATATTATTTTACCCACTAAACAAACCGTTGTTTTGATCAAAGGTAAAACGCATTTGCTCAACAATGTTGTATGGTAGGAACACAAGTTCTGCTTCTATTTGTATGCCATTTTCGTACTGATCAACTGTAACAGATCTTGCATTTACACGAGGATCATAGTTAACAATTTCTGTTACATTTTCTACAATAATTTGTTTTAGTCTTTCTGTCATAGGCTCATATAATATGTCCCATATGATTGTACCAAAATCAGGATTACTTAAAAGTTCGCCTTGCCTAATATGAAAATGATTTATAATATCTTGTTTGATAATTTGAAAATCGTAAAGTTGAAATCCTATTTGGTCTGGATCAACAGTAGAAAACCCTTTATAGGTTTTACTGCCAATTCCGTAATCAGGTTTAGCACTTGATTTTACTTGGATATCTTGATATAAACGTTTTTCTTGTGTGCTCATGCTGTATTTACCTATGTACTTTGACCGTCTTGTTGTGCATCAAATTCAGCTTCAAATGCCGCTGTTTCAGCATCAATAGCAGATTGTTCTTCTGCAGTTACTGGTGCAGGAGTTGTATCAAATGTATCAGCTTTATATTTAGGCTTTACTATGTCTTGTCCTGTTGCCGGATCTACTGTAATTCTTCTGGTTTCTTTGTATGCAAATCCATCTTCGTCAATACCTTCTACTTCCACAGTCCTTGCTATTATTTGGCCGTCAGCATTTTTGCTAACCCCTATCTGTTTAGGTTCAGTTGCTTCCGGAATAACCTTTCCGTCATTGCCTACCAGTACTGCTTTGCCGCCGCTTGTTATTGACTCTGACGTAGTAGTGGTTGTAGTTGTTGTGGTAGTAGTTGTACCGTCGTCGGTAGTTGTAGTTGTAGTTGTAGATGCAGGCTGTGTTTGCCCATTTTCTGACAATGTTGCGTTTGGTGTTTCTTCTGTGCTATCTGCTACAGGATCATCATCTACTATGCTTTCTTCCTCAACCGGCGCACATTGCTTAAATGTATCATCTGGTGTTTTTTCTTTACTTTTATCATCACTGTTGCCGTTGGCTGTTCCTTCTTTGATTTTTTCAGGATCGCTATCGCTTTTTTCTTGAATATGTTCTAGTGGGTTCTTGTTTTCGTGACCTGTCCATGATCCTTTTTTAGGTACTCTTGTAGGCACAGGTGCATTACCTGCCTTAGGTGCCTCCGGTCCATTCATGTCAATACGAGTTGCTGTTTCTCTATGCGTAGCAGAATTAATGCTACTCATTCCACCGCAGGTTAATTTACCATCAGCTCCGACTTTTACTTCCCAATTTGCCGCTGTTTCAGTCATCATTTGATTACCAGCTTTTATGTTAACATTTCGTCCTGCTTCTATGTTAATATCTCTAGTGGCTTTAAAGTTGAAATCATTTTCTGTGTGAATGCTTACACTGTCTTTTGCATAGATATCTATTTTACCATTGGCTGTCATTTCAATCCAACTATCACCGCTTCCATGTGCAATGTAAATTAAATCTTCAGAATTGTGTAATAATATTTGATGACCTGTGCGTGTACGTATTCTAAAAAGCTCATTGAAAGGAATAGTAGGATCACCGCCTTTGTCTAATGTAGTATATTCCATAGGCACAGCGTTTTCACCTCTAGCTGGTCCTTTTCTAAATAATGTAGGATCACCGTCATCCATAACAAGTGTTGTACCCATTAATCTAGAACTTTTAACATTTATTTGCTTGCCTTTTTCGCCTGTTGGCACTGTAGGCTTGCCATCTCGTCTATCTAACGGACCTGGCGAACTCCATCCAAAAACCATACTAGGAAGATCTCGTCTTGCACTAGATGTTGTAGTTCCTCTCACCACATCGTCTGCTAATCCAGCGCGATCTAAAACGGCACATGCATCAGGATTACAAGGTTTCAAATATTGTGTTGAATTGTTACCTATTGCTTCTTCAGTTTTTTTGTTGTATTCGCCTACTGGTCTAGGTTTAGTTTGATCTTCAGAATTATAAGTTGTGCTTGCATTTCCTGGGACCATAAAGTTCATGTTTTGATCTTGTATGCAACCTATCCAATATCCTCTTCCTCTGTTGCCTTCTGCAAATATAACTAAAACTTTTGTTCCTATATCAGGCGGAACTGCCCAAAATCCGTAGCTTTTCTGTGTATAGTCATATCCTTCGTTTTCACTTGTAGCATTAAATGGTGTTACACCGTAAAAAGGGCTTAGATAACTTACAGGAACAACTTCTCCTGTGGCATCTGATGTGTTACCTTCACTGTTTGTTTTTAAAAGTTCAACTTCTATTGATCCCATATATTCTGAATCAAGATGGTTTCTAACTATGGCAAGAAACGGACCTGGACCTTCTACCTTTTTAGGTGCGTCTTGTAGGTGAGGACTTCTTGTAGTAGTAGACATTAAAATTCTCCAACTATAGTATTAGGTACTTGCATTTTCTGTTTTTCCACCTTCTGCATTTGTTTCAGTAGTTTCTAATTGCTTTTCTGGATCGTCCGAACTGACTGCTCCTGTTTGTGCTGTTGGAGTTTGCTTGGTATCGCTATCTTGTTTAGGTCTTCTAATTGTTTGAAGTTCTTGTGTGAACTGTCCGTTACTAAATTTATTATTAACAAACAAAACTTGGTATACGCCGCTAAACTGTCCTACCGCCGCGAATCCTCCTCCTGGAAATTCCATGTAACTTCCAGCATAATCTATCGGTGTCCTAAAATTAATATCAATGTCAACTTCTCCGTTTTGATAATTCATTGTGCCATCTGTTGTCATGTTAAAAGTTGCAGGGGCGGCTGAATAATTTCCCATTCCGCTATCTGCAATATAAAAAGGATCTCCCCAAATTGTAAAGTCAATGCCTATCAAATCTGCAGGACTATTTACTAGTGCTTCATTAAAGTTTCTAGCTACAACACTTTCTGGATGAACCATTGGTCCTCCAGCATCTTTTGTGTTACCTGCATTAGGCGAGGCCCCTACTGGATCTGCATTTACAGTATTTGTATCTTCTTGACTAGATCCCAAAACAGCAGGTTTATTTCCTGCGCTCTTACTTGTGCTTGCCGCTGTCTTTGCATCACCTGTTTTTTGTCCATAATCTCCGTTAATAGCAGTAAAGAAAGCCGCATTAAAATTAATATCAAAATTAATTATATCTGTATTTTGTCCTGTATAGATGTAATTATATTCTCTTGCAGATATGTTCTTTAGTTGTTGAATGCCTTTACTAGGTTCAGTTGACGATCTAAATTTGCTGTGGTGTACCTTGTATGGTACAACTCTATAAACATTTATTCTAGCTGGCTTTCCTGTTTTGTCTATATTTGAATCATCAGTAACTTGGTATACATTAGTTTCTACTCTAAACCAATCTACCATGCCATTACTATCAGGCTCTGCATCAACAATCTTTCTGCCAAATTCACTTAATATTACAACTTCTTCAATAATATCCTCAATCTTTTTTCCTGAACTTACTGTCATTATTCTTGCATCTTCTGAAGGTTGTACTTTACATCTTGCAATTTTTCCTGGTGTGTCTTCGTCTTCGCAGTCACCTGCTTTACCCATTGGTTTTTTGCCTGCGTCTAATCTTGATTTTACAATAGGACTCATGCCTATTGCATTAATGTTTTCTTCAGTATCTGCATATGTTCTAATTGTTTCACCTAGATCAGAACGTTTTACGCTTATTCCTAAATCACTTTCTAGTTTTTTCAATTCAGCTTCAAATTCAGCTGTGGTCTTCCCGCCATTTAAAACACCATTTGCACTTTCATACAATCTTTGTAATTCTTCTTCTGTAAATTCTCTAATTTGCAATTCATTAGGATTACCATTGCCAGCTGTAGTAGCACTTCCACCGCCTTCTTCTTGCTTTGCAAAAGCGGCCGCTTCTTCTGCACTAGATTGTGTTGTAGGAAATAAGATTACATACTGATCAGCTTTTGCTTTATTTTTTGCTTTAACTTGTTCTAATTCTTTGTTGTTAAGATTTGACGTTAAACTTTGAAAGCCCCATTGTAACATTTCAGCAACAGTTCTGCCATGGAATGTTGCGTCATTCCTTGTAGTTTGTGCTTGGTCAGCCAGTGCAACTTCGTGAAATGGAATTGCTTCCACTGCATATTGACTTCCTCCCTCAGTTACTTCAAATTCAACATTTACTAGTTTTAGAGGAAATATTCTTCTAGCATTGGTCATATTCATTTGACGTCCTGCACTATCAAATCCTTTAAAGTCAACACTAAGGACAAAAGGAGCTTCAATGTAGTTTTTATGTCCTGCACTTAATGCCGCTATTTGTAGAGCTTGTAAAAACAGGCCCATACTATAGGGTTCTGTTACTTGAAATGATATGCTTACAGCATTTGTTTGCCTAGTTTTAGGATTCGGAGCAACAATAGTTTCTATATTAACATCATCAATAAAATATTCAGTTTTGCCGTTTCTTTCAAAAACAGTTCTGCTTCCTCGTAACGGACCACCGCCACTTCTAAGGATAGTTATTAAAGGATCTCTATATCTATATGTTAGGTCAGGAAAATTTAATTCGAAATTTGTAAGACACCCTAGTGTAAAAACATAATTGTAACTTGCAAAACTTTCAAGAATATTTCGTTTTCCAAAGCCTCCGCCAAATTGAAATCCTTGGAACCCTCCTCCTACTGCACTCATTAGACTGCCCCCTCCCATTAAGGGTGGCATTTTGTAATCTAAAACTTGGTTTAGGCCGCCATATGCTAAATCTAGTTGTCCTAGTGCAGGACCGGTAATTCCATTTACTGTGTTGGTCATGTCAAGTGTTGCGCCCTTAACTTGATCTAAAGCACCTTCAACTGCACTTGCAACTCCACCTACACTAATTTTACCAGATTCTGTAAATTTACTAGCTACTGTAGAAGCGGCATTTTCTGTTGCTTCTGCAATATCTTTACCTTTTGATTTGAGCCTTGCACCTATATTTTGTGGTAATGGCATTTTATAATCCTAATAATCGTTTTAATGCAGGACCTTTTGGAACAAGTATTTCTGTTCCTGATATAAAATCATAGATTGGATCTTTTAATTTTTCAATATTACGCTGTGAAAACACCCACCATAGATTTTTATCTCCGTACATATCAAATGCAAGTAGGTCAGGTCTATATGTATACTGAGGTTCAATAGTATAAAGCACATCATCAGGTTCTGCAGGAATAGGACGTATTTGTAGCAAATCTAAGTATTGACCATTTACAACTTTTGTTTTGTAATAAGGGCTAGTAGAAGCATACATTAAATAAATCCTCCTCTACCCTTTGCATATCCGCCTTTGACAAATGTATCTAAACTAAATCCTTGTACTTCTCGTCTTGAGTATGTTGGTATAGCAACAACTGTGATTGTGCTTCTTGTAGGTGCATAAGTGTTTACGCTTGGAACGTATATGTAATCAACATCTGGCGGCAAATCTACCGAAAAATTTGTTACCACAATAGGAACATTTTTGAATACGTAATCACCATAGCCATTAATATTAACAATAGGTGGAGGAGTTCCTGCGTTTTGTGTTTGACCATATGCCATTTTTGTAATTGTTCTTAGATAATGAATACAAGCTACCCAATATGCTCCCTCATCATCTCCTTCCACATAAAATTCACCTGTAATTTGTAAATTGTCAGGTTGGCTGTTCTGGTAGATGGGGAATGGATAATTACTATGTGTAGGTTTTATCTGGCTGTATGAAGCACTATGGGCAAATATAATTGAAGGAGTATAAGGAAAAATCATTCCGTTAGTTTCGTTGAGTTTGCTTTGTAGCAACGGCTCTAAACTCATACCTGCAGGTATTGATAGTTTGACTCTCCAATCTTCGTCATCGTTTCTTGCCCAACTAGCGCCGTTAAAACCGCCACCAAATAGACTACTTAAACCGTTAACTGGAATGCCTTTGCCACGTAACATGCTCATTAGACCAGATGCGCCATTTGAAAACACATCTTCAACAGTTTGCTTGAAGCCGTTTTGCACAACGCTCTGTCCAAAACTTAAATTACTACCAGCTAAGTCACTCATCGCTTGCGATGGTGTTTTGCTATTTCTGCTTTGGCTTGATTGTGTTGGGTTTTGTGAACCAACAGGAACGTTTACCCCTTGGTTTACTCCACCTTTTGAAATGATTCCATCTTTAAATACTGTCGGCATATCTACTCCTATACATTATTTAGTTGACTTTTTAATGTACGTATATTATAATATGTTATAAACTTGGAGCAAAAATGAAAAGAGTAAACTATCTAAACAACAAAGATATACTTAAAGAAATACACAAATCAAAAAGTACATTCTGTAGCTATGTAGACACAAATTATCATCAATTTGATATAATTTTACCTGACATTGAAAAAATTAACATTAGAACAATAGCAGAAGCCAAAAGAAACAGAGCAAAAAGACTTCAGCATGCCGATTTTGATGCTAGAAAAAACGCAGGTGAAAAAATTAAACTTGCACAGTGTGAAATAGACTATAGAAAAATGGAGAAAACTGATTTAATTTTTAGAATAATGACGTTTGACCATATACCTGACGAGCCTGGAAGGAAAAAAACACCAAAAACTGTTGCTGACAGAAAAGTAAAGTTAAATTTTCCACCTTTTCAACATTATAAGTTTGATGACAACGATAATCTAGTGTGTGTAGGCAAATCACATTGGCAAGGTGGTATGGAAAACGGTTATTTTAGTTTAGATCACGGCAAAGCGACAAACAAACTTGCTATGATGTGGATGAAACTATGTGATAGGTATGCTACTAGAGGAAATGTACGTGGATACACATACAATGACGAAATGCGCGGTCAAGCAATACTGCAATTAGCACAAATAGGGTTACAGTTTGACGAATCTAAGTCACAAAACCCATTTGCATATTATACTGCGGCTGTAACAAACAGTTTTGTACGTGTAATTAACATTGAAAAGAGAAATCAGAACATTAGAGACGATATTTTAGAAATGAACGACATGAATCCTAGTTATACAAGACAAGCGGCCGGAGATTGGGACAATCAAATGAAAAGAGAGACAGCAAACCAGGAAAATCCAAAATAAACAGTTGACAACGCAGTGTAAAGAAACTATACTTATATAGACTATGAACTCGGAAGGTTATTAATTTGTTTAAAAAAGCGGCTGTCTTTACAGATATCCATTTTGGACTGAAAGGCAATTCAAAAATACACAATCAAGATTGTGAAAACTTTATTGACTGGTATATCGATCAGGCAAAAGAAAATAATTGTGAAACTGGTATCTTCTGTGGCGATTGGCACCACAACAGAAACAGTTTAAATCTAACAACAATGGATAGTACTATCCGTTGTATGGAAAAACTAGGTGAGTCATTTGAAAAGTTTTACTTTTTTGATGGTAATCACGATTTATATTACAAAGACAAACGTGATGTAAACTCAACTGCATTTGCAAAGCATATTCCAGGCATTACTTTTGTAGATTCTGTGTACCAAGAAGATGACGTAGCACTTGTTCCTTGGCTTGTAGGTGAAGAATGGAAGAAAATTAACAAAATAAAATCCAGATATATGTTTGGACACTTCGAACTACCAAGTTTTTATATGAATGCTATGGTGCAGATGCCAGATCACGGCGAACTACGTGCAGAACACTTTGAACATCAAGAGTATGTGTTTAGCGGACACTTCCACAAACGTCAAAAACAAGGTAAGATACATTATATTGGTAATGCATTTCCTCACAACTATGCAGATGCATGGGATGATGAACGTGGAATGATGATACTTGATAAAGAAAATGATGCAGAACCGTTTTATATCAACTGGCCAGATTGTCCAAAGTACAGAACTGTAAAGTTATCGCAATTAATTGACGAACAGTCTACACTTATAAAACCTAATATGTATCTGCGTGTCAATTTAGACTTGCCAATATCTTATGAAGAAGCAAGTTTTGTAAAAGAAACATTCATTAACAACTATGGTTGTAGAGAAATAAGCCTAATTCCGCAGAAGCAACTAGAAGAAATTAACACAGAGCTCGACATCCAACAATTTGAAAGTGTTGATCAAATCGTAGCAGGTGAAATTGCCGCTATTGACTCAGATAACTTCAATAAGAAAATGCTATTGGACATTTATAACGAACTATGATACAGATTAAAGACCTAACAGTAAAAAACTTTATGAGTGTGGGTAATCAAACCCAGGCTGTAAATTTTAATCGCGAACAACTAACACTTGTGCTTGGTGAAAACTTAGACCAAGGAGGTGACGACAGTGGGTCACGTAATGGTACTGGTAAAACAACAATAATTAATGCACTTTCTTATGCATTGTATGGACAAGCACTAACAAATATCAAACGCAACAACTTAATCAACAAAACTAACAGCAAAGGCATGTTAGTTACACTGCATTTTGAAAAGAATGGTGTAGATTATCGTATCGAACGCGGTAGATCGCCTAATGTTCTTAAGTTTTTTATTGATGAACACGAACAAGAGATGACTGACGAGTCACAAGGCGACAGTCGTAAAACACAAGAATCAATTAATGACTTGCTAGACATGAGTCATGACATGTTTAAGCATATTGTTGCTCTAAATACCTATACTGAGCCGTTTTTAAGTATGCGTACTAATGATCAACGTGCTATTATTGAGCAGTTACTTGGTATAACTATACTTTCTGAAAAGGCCGAAGCACTAAAAGAACAAACACGTATTACGAAAGACGCAATAACAGAAGAAACTGCAAAAATCAATGCAATACAAACAGCCAATAGTAAAATTGAAGGTACTATAGACAGTTTACGCAGTACGCAACGTGCATGGTTAGCCAAAAAACAACAAGACTGTGATAAACTAACCAAGGCAATCGATGAATTAGAGCATTTAGACATTGAAGTTGAGCTAGAATCTCATGAAAAATTGCAAAATTGGAACGAACATAATAATGCTATTTTGGCTCTTAAAAAGGAACAAAGCACTCTCGAGCCTGCACTACAACGTGCTAATAAGTCTTTGTTAAAAGTCACAAAAGACATCTCAGAATTGGAAGATGCTGTTTGTTATACATGCGGACAAGCATTACACGAAGACAAAAAAGCTGAGATTGTAGAGCGAAAACAAAAAGAATTAGAAGATGCACAGTCATACTTAGATGAAATTAGTGATAAACTACAAGGTATCTTCCATGACTTACAGGAAATTGGTGATATTAACGGGCGTCCTACTACATTTTATGAAACTGCTAAAGAAGCATATCAGCATAGACAAAATGTTGACAGCCTAAAACAATCTCTAAAGGCAAAACAGGACGAAGTAGATCCATATCAATCGCAGATTGATGAATTAAACGCAACAGCAATGCAGGAAATTGACTGGACGCCGGTAAACGACCTAACAACATTCAAAGAACATCAAGATTTCTTGTTTAAACTACTAACAAACAAAGATAGTTTTATACGTAAGAAGATTATTGATCAGAATCTTGCATATCTAAACAACAGACTAACATATTATCTTGATAAACTTGGATTACCGCACAGTGTTGTATTCCAAAACGATCTTGCTGTTGAAATTACACAGCTAGGGCAAGACTTAGACTTTGATAACTTGTCAAGAGGAGAACGTAATAGACTAATACTTGGTATGAGCTTTGCATTCCGTGACGTTTGGGAAAGTCTATATCAAAAAATTAATCTATTGTTTATCGATGAGCTCATCGATAGCGGTATGGACACAGCTGGTGTAGAAAATTCACTAGGTGTTCTTAAGAAAATGGGTAGAGAAGGAGATAAAAATGTGTATCTTATCTCACACAAAGACGAACTAGTAGGAAGGGTCAACTATGTGATGCGAGTCATCAAAGAAAATGGCTTTACATCATATGAAAATGACATTGACATAGTAGAATGAAACTAAGAATTGGTACAAGAGGAAGTAAACTAGCACTTGCGTATACAAAACAAGCATGTGACACTTTGTCTTGTGAAACAGAAATTGTGGAAATACAAACACAAGGTGATATAGATACCGAAACTCCTATATATGAAATGGGCGGTAAAGGTGTGTTTTGTAGTGCAATAGAAAAAGAACTGTTGGATGGTAATATTGATGTTGCTGTACATAGTCTTAAAGATATGCCGGGCTTGGAAACATCTGGCACACAAATCACAGCAATGCTTAAACGTAATAGTCCTCACGATGTCATACTTGGAAAAGTAGGTTATGGTTGTACAATTGGTACTAGCAGTCCTCGACGCACTGCACAATTAACAGACTTGTATAAAAATTTAGATATCAAAATAAAACCTATAAGAGGAAATATAGATACAAGAATAAAAAAACTTGACAACGGAGAATACGATGCTATAGTACTAGCTGAAGCTGGACTAAAAGCACTGGGTATTACTAGAACAACTATCAAGATACCTATTATTCCGGCTGTAGGACAAGGTATTATAGCATTACAAACAAGATGTAATGATGAACAAACAATTGACATAGTAAAAAAGGCAAACGACAAGAAAACATATGCACAGGCAAAGATAGAAAGAGCATTACTAAAAGGATTAGGCGGAGATTGCCATACAAAACTAGCGGCACATGCTACTGGTTCTAATCCTATAACACTCAAGGCAATGTATTATGATTGAAGATGATGTACATGACGAACTTGTAAAGGCTTATTTAGAATATTTCAAAGCAAACGAAAACTTTGAACAGCGTGTAAGTTACAGAACACACCGTGCAAGCAGAAGATGGTTGCGTGAAATAAGAAAACTTTGTAAATTACGTGCAGAAGAAATACATGATAAGTTTCAAACCAAGATCGAGGCAAATAAAAAATAGGCTACGGTAAGTATGTTCATGCAATGGACGTACGAAGGTAAAGAAATAACTGAGATTCCTGACGGTGTAGAAGGATTTGTTTATCTTATTACCAATCTAACAAATAATAAAAAGTACGTAGGCAAAAAATTAGCTAAGTTCAAAACTACAAAGCCACCCCTCAAAGGCAAAAAAAATAAAAGACGTGGAACTAAGGAAAGTGACTGGAGAGACTATTGGGGATCTTCAGAGCATTTACTTCAGGACGTTGAAGAATTAGGCCCAAAAAACTTTACTAGAGAAATATTATATATGTGTCCAACCAGAGGCATTATGAGTTATCTAGAGGCAAAGGAACAGTTTGACCGTAGAGTGCTAGAGACAGATGAGTATTATAACGGGATTATTAATGTAAGGGTCGGCGGTTCCAAAGTTCTTAAAGAACACTTAGGCAAATTAAGCAACACATAAGGTTAGCGGGCCAGTTTGTAATACCGCTGAGAAAGAGCATCCGTATAGGAGCACTCGTACACGTTGAGCCGCGTCCGGTAGTAGGGCGGCAGGATTGACGGAGATTGAATGTTGCCAATTGAAACACTGCAAAGTACATAAAAACCGTATGCACAGGAACGAAGCAACGGGTAGCGCAAGCGATGTCGACGTAGGTTGGGAAAGGTCAGAGCCCATTGTACAGCAGAAAACACCTACTTCCAAGTCTTGGCTGTGACGAACTCACATGAAGTTCAAGATTAGATGGGACCGTAAACAGGTTCCGTCTGACTGAAACAATCTACATGAAGCAATTACAATGTTACTTCGTAACATTGCTTTAATTCATATCTACTACTTTCTATCAAACGAAGTGTTATAGTTTGAGCGCAAGCGAAAACTTAATTCGCGTAGCGAATTACATAAATACATACAACAAAATTAATAAGGACATCTCATGAAGATTTATCAGATCACAGAAACATTGGATATTCAGAAAACCAAAGACGGAAAGTTTAAGGTAGTTGACTTAGATTCAAAAGGAACTCTTCAGACTTTTGATAATGCAGGTGATGCTGAAGAATTTAGAGATAAGAAACGTGCAGAGCTTGCTAACAAGCAAAAGCCTCCTGTAAAAAAAGATCCAGTGCAGAAGAAAAAGCCACCTGTACAGAAAAAATCTACAGTTGACAAAAAAGAACCTAGGATTGTTGATACACCAGCAAAAAAAGATCCTAATCCTAAAGGTGCCAAAAAACCATTAAACAAAGATATAAAAGCAGTTAGAGCTGATACACCATCGATGGACGAACTAAGTGAACGTGAACGTACAAGGCTTGCTAAGACTGGTAAAATAAGACGCAATGGTAAAACTTACACAAGAGCGGCAATTGAAACAGCTACTGAATTGAAAGCCCTAATGGTTGACAAAGCACCAAAAAAATTAAAATCAATCGCAAAAGGTCCTAAAGCCGCACTAGATTTAGAAACATCTAAAAATTTCAAACTGAAAATTTTTAAATTTTTAGGACGAAAAGCCGCAGAGCAACTAGTTCTAATAGTTAACATGGCAGCAATTGACAATGCGTTAGATTCATATGCTCGTATCTGGGAAGAAGAAGTTGCAAAAGGAAAAACAAAGGAAGAACGTCAAAAACGCCTAGACGATATTCTAGCTAGTAAAAATAGAGCAGTTATCAAAGCACAGTTAGATGCTATAGAAGAAATAGCAAAAATAATTATAGGATCTATTGCAGTTGCTCTAGCAGGAGGATTTGGTTCAGCGAAAGGAGCCGCCGCAGGAACTGCAACACAAATAGCTGTTAGAACCCTACTTCAATCTGTGTTTACAAAATTAATGCTGGTCATAGGTGTTACTTCCGGTCTTATAGGTTGGATGGTTGCAATTATAGTAGGCGGCGCATTGATTTGGGGTGGACAAGCATTAATGACAAGACTTCTTGATTATGTTGGTGCTCAAGATATGCTAGAAAGATGGTTAATGCCTTACTTAACACCTGCAAAATTGATGGATTGGGGTAATACAATGAATTCAATGCAGACTATGGTGGCATTAGGAGCTGGAGCTGTTGGACTAGGAGTTGATACGGCTGTGGGTGCTGTAACATTAGGTAATGTAGATCCAGAGCTAGGACCTAAATTGTATCGTTCAGTTCAAGATGATCCTAGTGAATCAATGAATGAACAGGAAAAAATTGATTCGCAAAAACAAGCAGTGCAGGCTTTGTATAAGAAATATCCTAAACTAGTTAAAAACTTCAAACAAGGTAAAGAAGAAGCAAAGAAAATAATGGCAAGTGTTACCTAAAGCAAAGGTAATCTTGTTTTTTCGACAGTTTCAATATTGTCTTTGATAATTTTATTCAGTATTTCTAGATCTTCTGATGTAATTTTATACATCAAATCGTGATAACTAAAACTTCCTCGCATATACCAACCCAAGCGATACCTATCATCTTTGATACGTTTGATATCATTTTCAAATTCATTAGAAAGTTCTAAGAGATCAGATTCCTCGAGTGTAAGAATTTTAGACCGAAAAAACTCGCGTAATCCAAATCCACAGTTGTGCTGTATTGTTCATTGCACTCTTCGCCTCCGCATTGGACATCTACTGGAGGTACTTTCCATTGATTAGCAAGTTCAAATATTTTTTCTTTCAACGCATTATAAAATTTTGAATCATTGTTTACAACAAATTCAGTTATAGATTCTAAATCAGTTTCTGATTCTGTGCTGTTTGTAACTGATTTGATATAGGTAATTGCTGTTCGTAAATTTAAATCGCTGGTTTTGTTGTAAATGTCTTTGGTATGCTGTTGTTTTAGTTCATCAGCTAGATCGTTGTTTTGAGAAATTTGATAAAGTGTTCTTTCATACTGATAACTTTCTTGTGCAAAGTCGCTCATTTGTTTATACGTCAACGGCTTTAAATGAAATGTTAATTCGTCTATAGTAAAACTGTTTTCAGTTTCATAATCTGTATATCCGCCTAACATCTTGGTCATGCTAAGTACACTTTCGTTTTCGGCTGTGCATTTTGGACATTTCGTAGTCACAGGCATGTCGTCTCCATATGTTGCAATACGTATAGAAATTAGTATGTAATCTATATCAAATCCTACTAACTTCCATGGATCTAATATAGTAGGTATACAACTTTTTATAACTTGTACAGTTGCTTCACCACTGAACAACGCATCAGGTGTTTTGAACATGATTTCATCCATTGCGTTCATTCCAAACACAGGAACTTGCATGTACTGACCGCCTTCTATGACAGTTTCGTCGTAGAAATTACCTTTACTTGGTAGGTCTATAAAAAGTTTAGGTTGTCTTTGATAATTTTGAAGAAAACTGCTCATATAATTTTTCCGATAAATAGTTTATAGTATTTATGCAACAAAAAGTACGTAGTTAATTATTTGGAGAAAAATATATGCCTAATGATGAGGTAGTTCAGATAAGCCAACAAGAATTGACCAATTCAATTGTTGCGGCTTTAAAACAGGCAAAACTTGTCGGAACAAATGAACAAAGAGGGCAAGGCGCTGACACTAGTATTACTTCTACTCGTAGTTTGAAAAAACTATCAGATGCAGGAGATCTTGCTGCCGAAATGTTTAAAAGCAACGGAGTTGCCGCTTCGCAAGTAACAGCAGGTTTCTTAGGCACAATTCCTGGACTAAAAGGTATAGGAAACGCGGCTAGCGGTGTTGTTGGATTTATAGAAGATACCCAAAGTGTGTTTAAGCAAATGAGTAAAGTAGGTGCTGGCTTCTACGGTGATTTAGGTGCTTTAAGAGCTGGTGCGGCACAGACAAGAATGAGTTTAGATCAATTTGGTAGCATAGTTGCCAATAACAGTGATAGACTTTTATCATTAGGAACAAGCGTAAACAAAGGCGCTATGAGATTTGCAGAGCTGTCACGTACAATGTTTGAAGGTGATGTAGCACTAGGTATGATGAACCTTGGATACTCACTAGAAGAAGCAAATGAACTGCTAATGGATAATTCAACTTTGCTTGCACGTCAGCAAAGGATTAGTGGCATGAGCGACAAAGAAGTTACTCAAGCTACATTATCAATGGCTGAAAACCTTGCGATGATGGCAGATATATCTGGTAAAAACGCAAAAGCAGAAAAAGATAGAATGATTGATGCCGCCAGAGACGGTAAAAATCTTGCGGCAAATAGGCTTTTAGAAGCTAGAGGAATCAAAGATGCTACGCAGACGTTTAGCCAAATGCAAATTGGACTTGCGGCTCTAGGACCTGCCGCCCAAGCATTTTCAGCTGACTTGAATCAAACTGGTGTGCCGATGAGTAAAATGACCAAAGGTTTTGCGTCAATGGCTCCACAGACAGCAGATGTGATTCGCAGTATGCAAGCAGTTAGAGAATCCAATCTAACCACAGAAGAAAAGACAAGACGTTTAAGAGAACTAGAAGCAAAAGCCATAGCCACATATGCGAAAGAAACAGGAAGTGCAACAAAACTACAAGTAGCAACAACAGGACAGATTAATGAATATGGTGCTATGATGGCAGATATGTTGCAGAACTTTACGCCAACTTTAGAAGCAGTTGAACGCAAGATGCAAGAAGAAGGTGTTAGCAGAGAAGAAGCAACAAAACTATTGCGTGAAGAAGCAAAACAAAATCTAAAATCAATGCAACCAGGCGGTGGCACTCCAGGACAAGAATTAAACAACGCACTCAATCAAACCACTATAACCCTAGCAAATATTGGATCAGGGTTGAATCAAACTGTTGCAGATATCATGGCAGGAAGCAAAGAATTCAGCACCGGTTTTAATAAAGCTGTAAATAGCCTTGGTGATATCACTACAAAAATTGGAAACGTTGCTGAAGATGTTATTGGAAATATTGGAGATAGAGATCAAGCTAATCAAAACAATCAAGGTCCTGTACAACAATTTACACCTTTGTTTACACCTATAAAGAAAAACGAACAAAATACTGTAAGTCAAAATCAATCGCAAAGTGTTGATCCTCAAGCAAATATTGATGCATTATTAAATGAACAACAAAATAGATTTTTAGGAGGGCCAGTCAAAGCGTTCAAGCCATACTTAGTAGGTGAACAAGGACCAGAAACATTTATGCCTAATATGGATGGTGCAATCATACCTAATATGAAAAACATGCTTAACAAAATGCCTGATATCGGTAAAGAAATGTCAAGCACAATGCAAAATTTTGCAAAACAAATGCAAACCACAGGAGTACCAATTACTGAAGAAGTTAGACAAGCATCAGCTCAAATGCAAGGAGGATCGGTAGAAGAAAAACTTGACATTCTGAACCAAACCATGCTACAATTAGTTGGAATAAATAATATGCAGACACAAATTGGACAAAAACAAATTAAAGCCTTTAAGCATAGTGGCAACTTAATGGGCGGGATAGGTAGAGTATAATGAGTTGGAAGAAGTATTTTACACCTGTACCAACAGGTGATAACGTAGCAGGTAGCTACGGGCCTATCAGCGGAGCAGGCTCAAACGGACGTCCAGGACCAGCAAGATCAAACTATTCTTCTTATCTGCCAGATGTATATGTAGGTTCACCTAATCGTGTTGAACGCTACGGTCAATACAACACCATGGATAATGACAGTGAAGTAAATGCCGCACTTGATATCCTTGCAGAATTTTGCACACAAAAGAACGAAGAAAACGGAACTAACTTTAGTTTCCATTACCACAAAGCCGCAACCAACACAGAAGTACAAATACTTTCACAATATCTAAGACAATGGTGTAAGATCAACAACTTTGATACACGTATGTTTAGAACATTTCGCAATGTTTTTAAATACGGAGATGCAATATTTTTAAGAGATCCAGAAACAAAAAAACTTTTTCATGTTGATCCTGCAAAACTAACAAGAATTATTGTTAATGAGTCAGAAGGCAAAAAGCCTGAACAATATATAATCAAAGACGTAAATTTAAATTTCAAAGACCTAGTTGCTACAACACCGCATATTACACAAGGAACAACAGGTTCACCAACAGCAAGTTCTCCAGGTGCTACATATCAAACAGGTGGTGCTAGAGGAATGGTAGGCGGTGTTAATGTACCTCCAGGATCAAGATTTTCAATTGAAGACGGCGAAATGGCAATTGATGCACAACATGTTTTACATCTTTCATTGTCAGAAGGACTTGACAACAACTATCCTTTTGGTAATTCATTACTAGAAACTATTTTTAAAGTATTCAAACAAAAAGAACTATTAGAAGATGCGATTATTATCTATCGTGTCCAACGTGCGCCAGAGCGCAGAGTATTCTACGTTGATGTGGGCAACATGCCTTCACACCTTGCAATGCAGTTTGTGGAGCGTGTTAAAACGGAAATACACCAAAGACGTATCCCATCGGCGACTGGTGGAGGTACAAATGTCATAGACAGTTCTTACAATCCACTGTCAATTAACGAAGACTACTTCTTTCCACAAACCGCAGAAGGCAGAGGATCAAAAGTTGAAACTCTACCAGGTGGAACTAACCTAGGAGAGATTGATGATCTTAGATACTTTACTAATAAGCTCGTACGCGGCTTACGAATACCTTCCAGCTATCTGCCTACGGGTGCTGATGATGCAACATCATCATACAATGACGGCAGAGTAGGCACTGCATTTATTCAAGAATTACGTTTTAACAAATATTGCGAACGTCTACAAGGTTTAATTGTTGAAGAATTTAACCAAGAATTCAAACGTTATCTAATGGAAAAAGGCGTCAATATAGACGTTGCAATGTTTGATTTAGAATTTGAACCACCGCAAAACTTTGCGGCATACAGACAATCAGAACTAGACAATGCTCGTGTACCAACATTTACACAAATGAGTGCTATACCTTATGTGTCTAACAGATTTGCAATGAAACGTTTCTTAGGCATGAGCGCAGAAGAAATTGCAGAAAATGAAAGACTATGGCGTGAAGAAAATGATGAAAATCTTAACACGCCACCAACTGATGCAAGTGCAGAAATGAGAGGCGCAGGTATTAGTTCAGCAGGTATTAGTGCTGACATTGAAGGTGCAGAAGAAATAGCCGCAGATGGTACTACACCCGAAACAGGATCAGAAGCAACACCTCCAGATACAGTCACAGGTGGAGACGCAACCGCAGGAGCCCCGGCGGCAACAACAGACCAAACGATATAAATACTTACATGATACTAAGAGAATTATTTTATTACGACAAAGAAACACTAGAGCCGGTAGAAGACAATCGCTACGAGCCTCAGTATGATGATTCTATTATGAACCTTGATGACACAAGGAAAACAAGACTAACATTACGCCAAATTAACCGTGCAAGGAAAGCAAGCGAGCTACATACAAATGAAAAGAACGAAGAATTAGACTTTGTTAGACAGATGTATGGAATAGCGGCGCAAGCGGCCGCTGCCGGTGTGTAATGCCCAAATTAGATAAGACCCAATATTCAAAAGAAGAAGCCTCTCGTTTAATGGAAATTAGACGACTGGAAAAACTTGGCAAACAAAAGAAAGAAGTGTTTGCGACAAGACACAAACCAATTGAGCTTGTTGAAGAAGAACCCATAGACATTGACAGGTTTAGGCATAATCAAAATTATGCCTTTGTGTTAGGTAATGGTAAAAGCCGCGAAACTATAGAGCCCCAAGAATTAAAAAAGTATGGTCCAATATACGGGTGCAATGCTCTTTATAGAACTTTTAGACCAGATTATTTAATTGCAGTTGATGTTAAAATGGTTTTGGAAATTAACAAAACAGGTTTTCAGAACAAAAATCAAGTTTGGACTAATCCTAATAATAGTTATAGAGGCATTCAGCATCTTAATTATTTCCAACCTAGCAAAGGTTGGTCAAGCGGTCCAACAGCTCTATGGTTATCTGCACAACACAATCATAAAAAGATTTATATATTAGGTTTTGATTATAGAGGATTAAATGACGGACAAAAATTTAATAACATATATGCAGATACACCTAACTATAAAAAGTCTCAAGACGGTGCAACGTTCTTCGGAAATTGGTTACGACAAACAGTTTCAGTGGTAAAAGCACACAAAGAAACTCAATTTATTCGTGTAATAGCACCAGATAATTACTGTCCTGACGAACTAAATAAACTTGAAAACTACAGTACAATTACTGTAGATGAATTCAAAAACCAGTTTGTGTTGTTCTGATCTTACCAAAACCTGCCGTTTTTGGCGTATTTCTACGCACATTTTCTCATAAATAGTAAATACAATTGACAGCCTTACCATAGGTAAACATTTATAGGAGAAAAAAATGGCAGATCGCAATAAATTTGAAGAAATGCTTGAAAAACTCGTTAATGAGGATAAAGCAGGCGCAGAAGAGCTATTTCACGAAATAGTTGTAGAAAAATCAAGAGATATTTACGAAGGATTACTAGAAGCTGATCTAGAAGTTGATGAAGCTGATGATGAAGAAACAACAGAAGCTACTGATGAAGAAGTAGATGAGTCAGATGACGAAGAAGTAGATGAGTCAGATGACGAAGAAGTTGACGAAGCATCAGACGATGAAGACGTTAAAGAAGACTTTGACCTAGATGAGTTTGAAGTTGAAGGTGATCCAGCAGACGACATGATGTCAGCTATGGAGCCAGAAGGTGGCGACATGGATATGGACATGGATATGGAC